>Ga0272441_10001229_pt1 | contig 54883 bp, 42 predicted proteins | sample SSMProp6N_FD_193582 | JGI IMG/M metagenome (GOLD analysis project Ga0272441, IMG submission 193582) | Marine sediment archaeal communities from Little Sippewissett salt marsh, Falmouth, MA, United States - SSM-Prop-6N | ecosystem: Environmental > Aquatic > Marine > Wetlands > Sediment ...
GACCAGCGGATTGATGTTGTTGTCCGAGGACGAGGCGGATACGCAGACGCAGCAACCGGCCGCGATGCCCGCCAATCCCATCCTGGATGCCGCCCCGCCGGCCGCCGCGGCCGTGCCGCCGCCGCCCCCGCCCGTGCCGTCCGCCCCGGCGGCATCGATCGCGCCGCCGCCCCCGGCCCCCTCCGAGAGCGGCGCGGCTGATCCGCTGGCGTCTCTGGCGGCCGCGTCCGGCGCAGCGGCGGAGGCCATCCCGGACGACCTCGCCTCCGTGGCCCGAGCCCAGATGCAGACCCCGGAGATCCCCGCCGAGCTCGGCGAGGTGGCCGCGGCCACGACCACGGCGACCGGCGCGGTCGCGCCCCAGCACCGCGCGGCGCGCCTCCAGGTCAACACCCGCCGGGCCCACGGGCACGCCTACAAGCAGACGATGATCCCCCTGTTGATCGTCGTCGGCCTGCTGCTGGTGGCCTTCAGCGTCTTCACCATGATCACGCTGATGGGCGGCGAGACGGGCGACGAGGCCAGCCTCGTCAGCGAACAGCGCGGCATGCAGAAGTACGGCAAGTACTTCATCCTCGCTTCCTTGCCCCTCGGGGCCATCCTCCTGATGGGCGCGTGGCTGTTCTACATGGACGTCAGGAAGCACAACACCCGCAGCCGAAGGTAACGCCCCCGCCGGAGGCCGGGGCGCGCGCCCGCGGTTGCGCTATACGGACGCCGGCGCGTGCACTCGTCCTACCCCAAGCTCTGGCGGGCGCTGAACTGGCCCAACCGGATCAGCCTGGCGCGGCTGATTCTGATCTGGCCGTTCATCGTCCTGCTGCTGAATCAGACGGCCTGGCCGTGGGCGCGGCACGCGGCGCTGGGGGTCTTCGTGGTCATGGCCGTCTCCGACATGGTCGACGGCCTGCTGGCGCGGCGCCTCGACGCCCGCACCCGCCTGGGCGCGATCCTCGACCCGTTGGCCGACAAGGCCCTGATCATCTGCGCCGTCGTCCTGCTCAGCACCCGCGGGGCCGGGCCTCACGGCCTCACGCTGCCCAACTGGGTGGTCGTCGCGGTGGTCGGCAAGGACTTGTGGGTGGTCGCGGGGACGATCGTCGTCCTGCTCGTCACCGAGCGACTGCGGGTCCACCCGACCCGCGCGGGCAAGGCCTGCACGTTCGGGCAGCTCGTCCTCGTGGGATATACGCTGCTCGCCCCGGACCTCGACCGCTTGGCCGACGGGCTCGGCCGGGGGGGAATCCTCGCGGCGAGCTGGGCGGTGGCGGCCCTCAGCCTCTTCGCTATAATAAGCTATACGCGCCTCGGCCTGCGCTTCACCCTGGCCGAGGGTAAACTCCTGGAAGACCACAACAACAGGCCGATACCGTGAGCCATTCGCTCGACGACATCATCCACGACCTCCGCGCGGGCAAGATGATCGTCCTCGTCGACGACGAGTCCCGCGAGAACGAGGGCGACCTCGTCTGCGCCGCCGAGACGATCACCCCCGAGACGGTCAACTTCATGGCGAAGTTCGGCCGCGGGCTGATCTGCGTTCCCATGACCAACGACCGGGCCGACGCGCTGGGCCTGCACCCGCAGACGACGGAGAACGAGGCGCTGCACGGCACGGCGTTCACCGTGTCCGTCGACGCCGCGACGGGCGTGACGACGGGCATCTCCGCCGCCGACCGCGCGCGGACGATCCAGGTTCTCGCCGACGACTTCGCCCGCCCCGGGGACCTCCTTCGGCCCGGGCACGTCTTTCCCCTTCGCGCCCGGCCCGGCGGGGCGCTCGTCCGCGCCGGACAGACCGAGGGGGCCGTCGACCTCGCCCGCCTCGCGGGGCTCAAGCCCGTCACCGTGATCTGCGAGATCATGAACGAAGACGGCACGATGGCCCGCCGCGACGACCTCCAGGCGTTCTGCGCCGAGCACGACCTGAAGATGTGCTCCGTCGCCGACGTCATCCGCTACCGCCTCCGCACCGAGCGACTGATCGAGCGGGCCGTCGAGGTCAACATCGCCCTCGAGGCCGGAACGTTCCGCCTGATCGCCTACACCTCCGTCGTCGACCCCGAGCCACACATCGCCCTCTGTTGCGGCGGCGTCGGGACACTCGACGACGACGGCAAGCCCGTCGCCCACCCCGACCCCGTACTCGTCCGCGTCCACAGCGAGTGCCTCACCGGCGACGTGTTCGGCTCGCTGCGGTGCGACTGCGGCGCGCAGCTTCAGACGGCCCTGCGGCGCGTCGCCACGGAGGGCAAGGGCGCGGTAATCTACGTCCGCCAGGAGGGGCGAGGCATCGGCCTGGTCAACAAGCTGCGGGCCTACAAGCTCCAGGTCGAGCGCGGCATGGACACCGTCGAGGCCAACCTCCATCTCGGCTTCGAGGCCGACCGCCGCGACTACGGCATCGGCAACCAGATCCTCCGCGACCTCGGGCTCCAGCAGCTCCGCGTGATGACGAACAACCCGCGGAAGATCTACGGCCTGGAGGGCTTCGGCCTGCGGATCGTCGAGCGCGTGCCGATCGAGATCCCCCCCCACGAGCACAACGTCGGCTACCTCCGCACCAAGAAGGCCAAGCTCGGGCACATCCTGGAGAACCTCTAGCGCGGGCCCTCGCCGCAAAGGCTCTCTCGATCGTGGAAACCTGCTGGGAAGTTGTAGCGAACTTCTCTGGGCGTTCGGGCGTCAACTCTTCTTGCTCGCCCTTGACAGCATTCCGGCCAAACGGTATGGTGCTGGATTCCGATAGGTAAGAACATTGGGATTCTCCCGCTCGGCGGGCGGGTGAGATACGGAGTAATCGAGATGGCGCACAAGAAGGGACAAGGCTCGACGCGGAACGGGCGAGACAGCAACGCCCAGTACCGCGGCGTGAAGGTATACGGCGGGCAGAAGGTCAAGGCCGGCGGGATCATCATCCGGCAGTGCGGCACGCCGTTCAAGCCGGGCAACAACGTCGGCCGAGGCCGCGACGATACGCTGTTCGCCCTGACCGAAGGCAACGTCTCGTTCCGCGGGCGGTTCGTGGACGTCGTCTGACGCCCGAACCGGGCCGCACGCGACGCGCGGCTCGCCGCCGACCAGACCAGAGGGAACGATGCGAGGATGGCCCGTCACGGCGCCATCCTCTCTTTTTCGCCATGGAGCAGCACGGACCGGTCAACAAGGCGCTGTTTGTCGACGAGGTCGAGATCGTCGCCCTCGCCGGGGGCGGGGGCAACGGGTGCATCGCGTTCCGACGGGAGAAGTTCATCCCGCACGGCGGCCCGGCCGGGGGAGACGGCGGCGACGGCGGCAGCGTGCACCTGTCGGCCGACGAGTCCTTCACCACGCTCCAGCACCTCGCGGGCAAGCACCACTGGCGGGCGAAGCGGGGCGGGCACGGAGAGGGCAAGAACCGCCACGGCCGAAACGGAGCGGACGTGACCGTGCGCGTGCCCCCCGGCACGATCGTCTACGACGCCGACCGGGGCCTGATGCTCCGCGACCTCGCCGCGGCGGGCGACCGCGTCTGCGTGGCCGAGGGCGGCAAGGGGGGGCGGGGCAACTCGGCCTTCAAGAGCGCGACGAACCAGGCCCCCCGCATCGCCGAACCCGGCGAGCCGGGCCAGGAACGCCGCCTCCGCCTGGAGCTGAAACTCATCGCCGACGTCGGCCTCGTGGGCAAGCCCAACGCCGGCAAGAGCACCTTGCTCAGCCGCCTGTCCAAGGCCCGGCCCAAGGTGGCGGCGTATCCCTTCACGACGCTGCATCCGCACCTGGGCATCGTCGAAATGTCCCGCTATCGGCGGTTCGTGATGGCGGACATCCCCGGGCTGATCGAGGGCGCCCACGAGGGCGCGGGCCTGGGCGACGCCTTCCTGCGGCACGTCGAGCGAACGCGGATCCTCCTGCACATGCTGAACGTCGAGCCGGGCGACGGCGACCCGGCCGCCAACTACCGGGCCATCCGGGAGGAGTTGGGCCAGTATTCCGGGGCGCTGGCGGCCAAGCCGGAGATCATCGCCGCCAACAAGATGGACCTGACCGGCGCCGACGACGCACTGGATCGCCTTCGGGACACGTTGGGGCGGGAAGTAATCGGCATCAGCGCGGTGACGGGGCTGGGGTTGAACGAGTTGGCCGAACGGGTCTGGCAGGTGCTGGAAGAGGCGAGGGCGAGCGAAGACGATGATCGATGAGATCCCCAATGTGCTGGCGTGCGACGTGGGCAACAGCGCGGTGCACTTCGCGTACGTCCGGGGCGAGGACGTCGGCGCGGTGCACACCGTCCGCGTGGGGGCGCTTCACGAGCTGGCCGCGCGCCTCGCGGAGACCTGGCCGACCGTGCCCGAGCCCCGGAAGCTCGTCGCCGCCAGCGTCTGCCCCGCGGGGCTGAAGGCCTTGGAGGCCGCCGCAGACGAGGCCGTCGGCCAGGAGGTCCTGGTCGTCGGGCGCGACCTGCCCCTGCCGCTGGGGACCGATCTGCCCCAGCCGCAGTCGACGGGCGCCGACCGCCTGTGTGCGGCCGTCGCGGCGTACGACCGGCTCGGCACGGCGTGCGTGGTGGCGGACTTCGGCACGGCGATCACGATCGACTGCGTCAACGACGAGGGCGTCTTCCTCGGCGGGGCGATCCTGCCGGGCCTGGCGATGGCGGCGGACTCGCTCCACGCGGGCACGGCGCAACTGCCGCGCGTGGACCTGGCCCGGCCGGACTGGGTCTTCGGCAAGGACACGCGACAGGCGATCGTCGGCGGGATCGTGGCCTCCGCCCGGGGTGCCCTGCGCCAACTGGTGGAGGCCTATGCGACGGCCCTGGGCAAGTGGCCGCTGGTCGTCGCCACCGGGGGGGACGCGAAGCTGGTCTGCGACCACACCGCCCAAGACGACCTCGTGCAAGCCATCGTGCCGGACCTGACTCTTCGCGGCGTGGCGATCGCCTACTACAACGCCCTGCTGCAATGACCCCCCCGATCACAACGGTGAGCCTGCACACGCCCCCCGGGCGCGGCGGCATTGCCGTCCTGCTCCTTCACGGACCCCGGGCCGACGCGATCCTTGCCGAGGCGTTCCGTCCCCTGCCCGCGCACGCAGATGCGCCCCCAAACGGCCTGCGGCTCGGCCGCCTCGTCGACGAGCGAGGCGAGATGGATGAAGCGATCGTCGCGCGGTGCGCCGGCGGCATCGAGATCAACGTGCACGGCGGGTCCGCCGCCGCGGCGGCCGCAATGCACCGCCTCCGCTACCTCGGCGCCGAAGCCGTCGACGCTCCCCCGGCCTCGCCGGAGTGCTTCGGCCCGGCCCACCCGGTGCTCGACAACCCGGCGATCGGCCGGGAGATGCTCGCGGCCCTCGCCGAGGCTCGCACGCCCCTGACCGTCGCGGCACTGACGCAGCAATGGTCCGCCGGACTGAGCCGGCTGGCCCGCGAGGCGACGGCAGGCGGCGAGGGGACGGGACGGAGGCTCCGGGACGCCGCGGGCCGCCTGCCGCAAATGCAGCGACTGCTGCGCCCCGCGGAGGTCGTGCTCGCGGGCCCGCCCAACGTGGGCAAGAGCACGCTGGCCAACGCCCTGGTCGGCCGGGCGGTCAGCCTCGTCCACGATGCCGCCGGGACGACACGGGACTGGGTCCGGGAACTCGCCGTGCTCCGCGGCGTGGGCGTGTATCTGACGGACACGGCCGGGCTTTGGGACACCGCCGACACGGTCGACGCGGAGGCCGTCCGCCGCGCCCGGCACCGTATCGCCGGCGCCGACGTCGTCCTGCTACTCAGCGCGGGGTCGTCCACCCCCATCCCGTGCTGGTTGCTCTCCGCCCCGCCGGTTGCCCGGCTCGATGCCCGGACCCCTCGCAGCCCCCTCGTCCTCGGTATTGCCGCCCAATGCGACCTCCACCCCCCGGCCGGTGCGTACGACGCCGCCGTCTCCGCCCGAACCGGCGAGGGCCTGGACGAACTGGCCGGCCGGGTCCTCGGGGCCCTCGGCCTGGCCGACCTTGACCTCGCCGCCCCCGCCGCCTTCACGGAACGCCAGGCCGGCCTGCTGCTTCGCGCCGCCGACGCCCTGGCCGAGGGTCAAGACGGCGCCCTCGGGGCCGCGGTCCGGGACCTGCTGGGAGCCGGCCCACAAGACACGCCCGCCCCGGAAGGCAAGTGAGCGCACGCCACCGAAGGCCGCGGCTCATCCCCACTCGTCGAGCACTTCGAGCGTGGTGTGCTGCAGGTAGATGGTCTTGGGGCCCGTCTCGTCGAAGAGGATCTCGGCCTTCGTCTGGGGCCACGGGTTGCGCAGGCCGATCACCTTGCCCTCCCCGAAGCGGGGGTGGCGAATGCGGCAGTTGACCTTCAGGTCGCGGTAGGCGGCCGGGGGGGGCGGCGCGTCCTCGAGCGTGAGCTCCGCGTCTTCGATCGGCTCGACGGCATCCATAGCCCGCTCGATGGCGGCGCGCTCGGCCGCCACGTCGTCGTGGAACCCGCCGCGCCGTCCCGGGCCCCGGCGGGGGCGGTACCGCCCGGCGGGGCGGGAAGCGGTCGTGGTGTCCTCCTGGCACACCGACTCGCTGCCGATCTCGTGGAGGAACGGCGAGGCCTCCTGCGACTCCACTACGCCCCGCAGGCGACGCTGCCGCGCGCAGGTCAACGTCAACTGCTCCTTCGCCCGCGTCATGCCGACGAACGCCAGCCGACGCTCCTCCTCCAACGCCGCCCGGGCCCTGTCCCGGTCGCGATGGGCGTCCGTGCGGACCATTGGCAGCAGGCCGCTTTCGCAGCCGACGATGAACACGGCCGGAAACTCCAGGCCCTTCGCCGCGTGCAGCGTCATGAAGGTCACCGCGCCGGTCGAGCCCTCGAAGTGGTCCACGTCCGAGACTAGGGCGACTTGGTGGAGGAAGTCCGCCAGCGAGGCCTCGGGGTTATCCTGCTGGAACTCGGCCGCGGAGGTGACCAGCTCGGCGACGTTGGCACGGGCCTGCTTGCCCTCCTCGCCCGCGTCGTCGAGAGCGTTCTCCAGCCCGCTGGTCTCCAGGACCGACTCGACCACCTCTTTCAGCGGCCGGGCGACTTGCCCGGCCAGGCAGTCCATCCGCTCCCGGAAGGTCTGGACCTTCTTCGTCGCGGCCTTGCCAAGCCCCGCCGCCTCGGCATGGGCGGTGGTCTCGAACAGCCCCCACCCGGCGGCTTCCGCCGCGGCGACCAGGCGGGTCACCGTCGTCGCCCCGATGCCGCGCTTGGGCGTGTTGATGATCCGCGCGCAGCTCAGGTCGTCCCGGGGATTGACCAGCACGCGGAGGTAGGCCAGCACGTCCTTGACCTCCTTGCGGTTGTAGAACTCCACGCCCCGGGCGATGCGGTACGGCACGGCGTTCTTACGGAAGGCTTCCTCCAGGACGCGGCTGAGGGAATTGACGCGGTAGAACACGGCGACGTCGTCGAACCGTCCGCCGTCGGCCTGCCGTCGGAGGATGCGGCGGGCGATTTCCGCGGCCTCGGCGTGCTCGTCGTCGCAGTAGACCACGCGAACGTCCTCCCCCCCGGTCTTCCGCGTCCACAGCCTCTTCTCCTTACGCTGGGCGTTTCGGGCGATGAGCGTCGAGGCGGCGGTGAGGATCGGCTGCCTAGAGCGGTAGTTCTCTTCCAGGCGGATGACGACGGCGTCGGGGTAGTCGGCCTCGAAGTTGAGGATGTTGCGGATGTCCGCCCCCCGCCAGGCGTAGATGCTCTGATCCGGATCGCCCGTGACGCAGAGGTTCTCGTGGTCCATCGCGATGCCGTGGGCCAGGATGTACTGCGCCCGGTTCGTGTCCTGGTACTCGTCGATCAGCACGTAGCGGTACCGCCGGCCCAGCAGGTCCCGCAGGTCGGGGCGGTCGCGCATCAGGAACGCCATGCGCAGCAGCAGATCGTCGAAGTCCAGGGCGTTATTCTCGGCAAGGGTCCGTTGGTACTCGCGGTAGATCTCGACGACGGTCCGCTCGTAGAACCCCTCGCCGAGCGCGGCGGCCTCCTCCATCTCGGCGAGCAGCTCGGCGGGGCCTTGCAGGGCGTTTTTGGCTCGGGAGATCCGCGACAGCACCCCGGCCGGGGGGAAGTTGCCCGTTTGCTTCGACAGCCGCCCGACGGCCTCCTTGACGGCCCGGAGCTGGTCGGCGCGGTCGTAGATCGAGTAGTTCGGGTCGAGGTTGGCCTCGGCGGCGAACTCGCGGAGCAGCCGGGCGCAGAGGGCGTGGAAGGTGCAGATCGTCGTCCCGCAGGGGGCGCGGAGGGCCTCGACGCGCTCCTGCATCTCGCCCGCGGCCTTGTTCGTGAACGTGATCGCCAGGATGTGCCACGGCGCGACGCCCCGCTCGATGAGGTACGCGACGCGGCGGGTGATCACGCGGGTCTTGCCCGACCCGGCTCCCGCCAGGATCAACAGCGGCCCGTCCACGTGGGCCACCGCGCGTTGTTGCGGCTCGTTCAGGTCTCTTAACAGGTCTGACAATGCGACGGCCTCCGGCTGGCGAAACGGCATGGAGGTCGCACTATAGCGAACCCCGCGCGCGGAGGCAAACCGCCCGGAGCGCGGGGCGGCGGGGCCGGTACTCCGCCAAAACGGCTCGTTTTTGCCCCGCTTGCTAAAGCGTCGCCGGGAAGAGCCGATGAACACATACGGCAATTGGCTAGCGGAACGAATAGATCTCACATGCGAACAGCGGGCCGAAAAGACGTTCTAACGACAGGGGAAGTCGCGAGAATCTGCCGGGTTGCGCCAAGGACGGTCAGCAAGTGGTTTGACACCGGCAAGCTGCGGGGGTACCGGATTCCCGGCAGCCGCGACCGACGCATTCCCCTCCAGCAGCTCATCGCCTTCATGCGGGCGCACGGGATCCCCCTCGACGGCCTGGACGAAGGGTGCTGCCGGATCATGGCCCTGTCCGACAGCCTCCCCCCGCACACGGTGGACGCCATCAACTCCACCGGACGCTACGAGTTGAAGGTGGCCAGCAACGGCTTCGAGGCGGGGATGATCGCCCAGGCATTCCGGCCGCATGTCGTGGTCGTCGATATCGAGGGCGACGAAAACGACGCCGCCGACGTCTGCCAGCACATCAAGGGTGCGGCGGAGCTGACGACGGCGAAGGTCTTGGCGGCCGTGGCCGAGCCGGACGCCATCCTCGAGCAACGGCTGACCGCGGCGGGCTTCGACGGATGCATTCCGCAGCCCGTGACGGCCCGGGGCCTGATCGACGCGGCGGAAGAGGCAACGAGCTTGATCTCCTGATTTCCACGGCGACGGTCGACCGAAGGGAATCGCCCCTCGGGGCGTTGGTCGACCGCCGCACAAGCGAGTAGTTGGCGCGTGCAGCGGACGACCTCGGCGAGGGACACTGGCCGATGGAGCAAACCGGGTGGCCGACCGACCGGTCGGCCACCCGGTTTCGAATGCGCCCCGCGAAGGCTGCGACCGGGAGCCGACCCTCCCCGCCGTGCTCACGGACCGGGCGAACGAGATTCCGCGCCCAAAAACGTCGTTCCCGGCATTTCCTCCCTTGCTCGACAGGCCGCCTGCCCGATATGATAGTAGGATAAGGTCAGAGATGATCCGTCAGCCCAATAACCTGAGCCTGCTACTACTGGCTGGGCTTTTGCTGCGCTGACGGATCGCGGACCACGAGAAGACGGCTTGTTGCGGCTCTGCGATCCTGGAAGGGATTGTGGAGCCTTTTCTTTTGGACTCGTATGCCGCCGGCCGGAATTCGGTCATCCCGTCGGCGGAGCGCCGTCGAAGAAGTACCAGGCGGACGAAACCGTAAAGGAGAACGTCGTGTCCACCACCATCGTGCCGAAGTACTTGCCGCCGCCGCCGATCGACATCCCCGATCGCCAATGGCCCGGCCACGCCGTGGAAACCAGCCCCGTCTGGTGCTCCGTCGACCTGCGCGACGGCAACCAGGCCCTGCCCAACCCGCTGTTGCCCCACCAGAAGATCGAGTACTTCCGTCTGCTGTGCGATATCGGTTTCAAGCACATCGAGGTGGCGTTCCCCTCGGCGGGCCAGGACGACTTCGACTTCACCCGCAGCCTCCTCGACGAAGGCCACGTCCCTGACGACGTGTTCATCATGGGCCTGACCCAGTGCCGCGAGCACCTGATCGCCCGCACGTTCGAGGCCCTCGCCGGCGCGCCGCGAGCCATCCTCCACGCCTACTGCGCGACCAGCGACCTGCACATGGACCAGGTGTTCGGCCTGACGCGCGCCGAGACGATCGACATGGTGCGGCGCTCGGTCGAGCAGATCCGCGCCCTGGCCGACGGCATGTCCGGCAGCGACATCCGCTTCGAGTTCTCGCCCGAGGAGTTCACCGACACGGACCTGGACTTCTCGGTGGAGGTCTGCGAGGTCGCCTTCGACGCGTGGGGGCAGGCCACAACCGAGAGGCCGATGATCCTGAACCTTCCGGCCACGGTCGAGCGCCGCCCGCCCGGCCATTACGCCGACATGATCGAGCTGTTCTGCCGGCGTTTCCCCCACCGGGAGAAGGTCCTGATCTCGCTGCATTCGCACAACGACCAGGGCATGGCGGTCGCGGCGACCGAGCTGGCACTCCAGGCCGGCGCCGACCGCGTGGAGGGCACGCTCTTCGGCCACGGCGAGCGAACCGGCAACGTGGACATCGTAACGCTGGCGAACAACCTCCGGTCTCGCGGCATCGAGGTCGGCCTGGACTTCCACAACCTCAATGAGATCGCCGCGACCGTGGAGCGGCTGACGGGCATGGGCGTGTACTACCGCCAGCCCTACAGCGGGGCGTACGTCTTCACGGCCTTCAGCGGCTCGCACCAGGACGCGATCCGCAAGGGGATGCACAAGCTGGACGAGGCGCCGGAGAAGTTCGGGGCCGGCTGGAAGGTGCCCTACCTCCACATCGACCCGGCCGACCTCGGGCGGAAGTTCGAGCGGCTGATCCGCATCAACAGCCAGTCCGGCAAGGGCGGCGTGGCCTGGGTGCTGGAGCAGGACTACGGGCTGGAGGTCCCCCGGGCCATGCACCCCGAGCTGGGTGCCGCCGTGCAGCGCTACGCCGACACCGTCGGCCGCGAGGTCACCAGCGAGGAGGTCCACCGGGTATTCCTGGGCGAGTTCGTCGAGCCCCCCGGGCCCTTCGAATTGCTCGGCTACTGGCCGCGTCCCGACGACACGCACCCCACGCAGATCCACGGGGAGATTCGGATGCGCGTCCGCGGGGAGGAGAAGACGGTCACCGCCGACGGCAACGGGCCGATCTCCGCCTTCGTGCACGGGATCGAGGAACTGGGCGCGGCGGGCTTCACGGTGGACGACTATCACGAACAGGCCGTCGGTAAGGGCGCCGACGCCTTTGCCGTGGCGTACGTGCCGCTGAAGCTTGACGAGGACGGCGTCCTCTTCGGTGTGGGCACGGACACCAACATTGACCAGGCGGCGGTCCGGGCAATCGTCGCGGGGATCAACCGCATGGTCTCCGGCGCGGAACGGGCGGCCCGCTAACCCGAATTATTCACCGCAGAGAACGCAGAGGGCGCAGAGGCGATTGCATAGTAAAGACTTACATCAGAAACTACCCCTTCTGATCGCGAACAGTGTGTTCCTGCGCGGGAGCGATCCAGAAGAGAGAATCTGATCTAAGCTTCTATGCATAATCGTCTTACCTCTGTGACCTCCGCGGCCTCTGCGGTTGCTCTGCACGATCCGGGCTAAGCGGTCTCCGGTACGTTCGTTGGGGTTCCTGCGCAGGACGCAGTTCGGCTGGCAAGGAGGCCGAACCAGGCGATGCCGTGGCATCGTCGATGCGGGCCGACGCCGACAGGCGGGCTGCGGACCCGCAGGCACGCAACAGAACGTACCTGAGCCCGCTGGCCCTTCGGGCCCGACCCGACCCTCTGCCCCGGTCCGGGCGGCGCACAGCACGCAGCCGCCACGGCCGGGCCGCCGGGCCCATCGATGGAAGCCGCACCTCCGAGCCGCCGCAAAAGGCGCTTGCGACGGCACGCTGAGAACTCACCCACTGCGTACCAGCAGCATGGGTTCAGGCATGCGCCAAGTGCTGCCGCCGAACCGGTCAGCTTTCGGCCCGGACGACGTTCTCGGCCTTCATGCCCTTGGGCCCTTTGACCAGTTCGAACTCAACGATCTCTCCCTCGTTGAGGGACCGGTACCCCTCGGCCTGAACGGCCGAGTAGTGGACGAAGATGTCCTCTTCGTGCCCATCCGCGCGGAGGAATCCGTAGCCCTTTGCGTCGTTGAACCACTTCACCGTGCCATGAACCATCTGGCACCTCCCACTACTACAGACTACAAGACAGACAAGACGTGAGCCTACCGTAACAGGCCGCACAACGCGTTCCGCGCTGCGGCCGAGATGTGCCGCTGCCACACCACAAACAGCTTCCTGGCTTGAGACGCGCACTGTCCACACACAGAACCGCATCTCAAGGACTCAGCATGATGTGAGTACTTCCTGAAGATGTGCGACTATAGCCTACCGCGCCCCACCTGCCCTTGCAAGGCCGTTTTTCCCAATCAACCCGATCTTTCCCGGCCACGCGGGGCGCGGAACGCTATACGTCGATCACGACCTTCATCGTTTGGTCCCCGGCCTCGTCGATGAACCGGTACGCATCCACGTATGCATCCAATGGAAAGTGTTTGGAAACAAGGGGTTCCGTCTCGATCGCCCCCGAAGCCAGCCGCTCGATCGCCCCCTCGTAGTCTGCGTGCTTGTACATCAGCGTCCCACGGAGAGTCAACTCGCGATCCTGGACGAGGCCAAGATCCACCCGCGGCTTGTCACCGAATACGCCCACGATCACGATGGTCCCGCCCTTCTGGATGCCCTCCACCGCCGCCGTGATCGTCTCTTCCACCCCGACGCACTCGAAGGCGACCTCGAAGCCCTCCTCGCCAAACACCCGGCCGACCGCGTCGGCGAGGGACTCCTGCGAGGCGTCGCTCGTCTCCGACAGCCCGCAGTCCCGCGCCACCTGAAGGCGGTAGGCACTCAAGTCCGTGATCAGCACGTTCGCCCCGGCGCTGCGCGCGACCTGGCCGACCAGGTTGCCGATCGGCCCGGCGCCGAGGACCACGACATTGCGACCGGCCAGGTCGCAGTCCGCCCGGCCCGCCGCGTGGACCGCCACCGCCGCCGGCTCGACCAGGGCCCCCTGCTCCAGGGTGAAGCCCTCCGGCAGCAGCAGGACCTTCTCCGCCGCCGTGACGTACAGCTCCTGCGCGCAGCCGGGCGCCTGGAAGCCGCGAACCTTCAGCTTGTCGCAAATGTGGTAGTCGCCCCGAAGGCACTGCCGACACCGGCCGCACGTGTTCTGCGGCGTGGCGGTTATCTTCGCGCCGATCGGAATCCCCGTGACGCCCTCCCCCACGGCCTCGACTTCCCCGGCGAACTCGTGCCCCTGCACCACGGGGTAGCTCGTATAGGGGTGCTTCCCGTGGTTGACGTGCACGTCCGAACCACATACGCCGATGCGGCGGATCCGCACCAACACCTCGCCGGGGCCCGGCTTCGGCGGCTGCGCCTCGCGAATCTCAATCTGCCCCGGCGCCGTCATGACGGCCTGTTTCATCTCAGGACTCCAGGAAAGGTGCGCTGTCAACTCTCGGGTGGCTACTTTCAGCAATATGCGAAAGCGCGGCCGGCGCCTGCTCCCGACCGATGGCCGGGAGTTCCTTCACTCCAACGGCTTGAGTACCATGCCGGTGGCGACCTTGGGGTAGAAGTAGGTACTCTTGTGCGGCATGGCCCCGCCGCTGCTGGCGATCGCTACCACGGAACGGACCGGGATGCCCCGGAGGATCACGCCCACCTGGGCTCGTCCCGTGCGGCAGGCGTCGAGCACCTTCGGGATCTCCGGGGTGTACTCCACCTTCAGCTCCTCGGCCGCCATCGGCGCGAGGGTCCGCTCGACGACGAGCTCGTGCAGGATCGCCGGCGGCAGCTCGCGCCATTCGTCGGTCATGTCCGGGGCGGCCTCGACCATCGCCTCGGGCCGCTGGAGGGACGCGACCCACAGCCGGGCGTCCTCGCCCTCCACAAAGACCAGCGTTCCCGGCGGCGAGCAGCCCAACAGCGTGTCGATGCCCACTTGCCCGATTTCCCCCGTTCCGACCTGCCGCCATTCGAACGCCGGGCACTGCTCGGCGAGGTCGGCCATGGAGAAGCCCTCCGGCAGGCCGGAGACCAGCCGGTGCGTCGGCAGGATCAGCAGTCCGGGATCGTCGCGCGAGACGAGGGCGAACATCACGAAGTTCGCCTCGTGATCCTCGCCGACCTCGCCCGCCGCGCCGAGCCGATGCCAGTAGTTGCGGGCGGTCGTGTAGCGGTGGTGCCCGTCGGCAATGAACGCCTGCACGCCGGACAGGGCCGAGGCGACCGTCGCGATGTCGTCGGGATCGTCGATCACCCACAGGCACTCGACGACGTCGTTCAGGACGGCCCGCGCGACCGGCCGGGTCGCCGCGACCGCCGCGATCAGCTCGCCGACCCGACCGGCGGGGTCCTCATAGAATCCGAAGATGGGCGACAACTGCGTCTTCGTGCATTCGGTGAGCTTCAGGCGATCGGCCAGCGGCCCGGGAAAAACGTGCTCGTGCGGGACCACGTCCTCGCCCAATTCCGTACCGCGGACGCCGCAGAGGATGCCCCGGCGGACATACGTCCTCCCCGCCCACTCGAACGTCTGCTCGTAGACGTAGATCGCCGGGCGGGTCTCCTGCCGCAGCACCCCGGACGATTTCCACTGGGCCAGTTCGGCCGCCGCCCGTTCGTAGGCCTCGGCGGGGCCGAGCTCCTTGGGCGGCACGTGCGGCAGGTCCACCGCAACGATGTTCTCGTGGCTGCCGGCCAGGTATCGCTGCTTGTCTTCCGCGGTCAACACGTCATACGGCGGCGCGATGTACGGGCTGATATCGCCGTCCAGCCGCCCGGTGTACCGCCACCCGCGGAACGGTCTGATTTCCATGGCTCTCTCCCGAGGCAAAGCCGATACGATACCGCTTCGGCCCTGCCGTTCAAGCCAGAAACGCCGGAAGCTCCGGTATCGGCGCGGGTCTGGAACGCTTCATTGTGCGTGGGCCCCCGCCCGGCCGGGGGGCGCCCACAGGTCCAGACAGCGCACGAACTACTTGCCGGCGCATGCCGGCGGACCCTATGCTGATGGGATGCGTCGGGATTTGCCGGAGGCATCCTGACGACCTCTACGGAAAGGGCATGTCATGCGGACAGCACATCGGACGTTCGTCCTCGCCATCCTGGCCGCCTCGTTGCCCGCGAGCGCGGACGGCCAGCCCCCCGAAGCGGTCAAGAAGGCCATGCAGGAGATGTGGCGGCGCGGGACCTGCCTCCTGTCGTCGGTGTACAAGCCGGCGGCCCGCGAGGCGGCCCTGCCGCGAGACCTGGGCCGCACGCCCCTCGTCGAGCCGGCCGTCATCGCGCGCCGGGGCGACCTGCTGTGCTATGCCGTGGACGGCCCCGCCTTGTGGGCTGCGGACGACCGCCAGCTCTATCACGTGGACGGCGCGTCGGGCAAGATGCTGGGGACGTACGGCCGGGCGGCGGGCCTCCCGGACGAGCCCATTCAGTCCATCGCAGCCGGGGCCGGCTCGGTCTGGCTGGCGACGCGCGGGCGCCTGGTTCGGCTGGACCCGAAGGCCGGCCGGGCTACGACCGAGGACGGCGTGGAGGTCGGCATGGCTCGGGTCGTCGCCGGCGGGGGCGGCGTGTGGCTCGTCGGCGACCGCGGCGCGTACCGTCGCGTCGGGACCGGGGAATGGAAGAAGCTGCCGGACTTCCCCGGCCAGGATCAACTCGCCGCCGCGGTCCGCCGCGGGTTCTGGTCGCGGAACTGGCATCCGAAGATGCGCGTGCTCCTGCCGTCGGCCTTCGCCACGGCCGACGGCCTCTACGTGGTGTGCGGCAACCGCCTGGGCCGGTTCGACCCGTCCACGGGCCAATGGCGTGAGATCGGCAAGGCCGTCTGGCAGGCCGTCCCGCAGGGGCGGACCGTCTGGGCGCTGACCACGGGGGGCGTCCTTCGCTACGACGCGGCCTCGGGGAAGGTGGCGTCCCACGAGGCCGGCGAGGGCCCGGCTGCGGGTCGGCCCGTCGCGATGGCGCCGGGGGAGAAGGCCTTCGTCCTGGCCAGTCAGCCGGATTACGACTCGAAGGCCGGACGCTTCGTCGGGGGCGGCGTCAGCCGCCTGGACCTCGCGACGGGCACGTGGACGGTGACACAGGAGGTGGACGGCACGGACGTCCGCTTCGCCACGGCCGCCCTGGCCGACGGGGACGAGGCCTGGGTCGCGTGCCTGCTGTACGACCGCGTCCATCAGCGCGGGGCGCACCCGGGCATGGCGCACGTGAAGCGATGGCGCCCGCACGCCAGCGGGCTGGGCGTGCTGCACGGGTCCGGCGGGAAATGGACGCTGCTGAAACGCGAAGGCCTCAAGACCGAGCGGCGGTGGGTGCTGGGGCAGAAGGGCACGGTGAAGACCGACCGGATCGGGCCGGAAACCGTTCGGCAGCTCTGCCGGGCGGGCGGCTGCCTCTGGGGCGTCTACCGCATCGTGCCCGAGCAGTACTACGCGGGGTACTTCATCTCGGGCGGGTTGGTGGCGAGGCAGGAAGGCAAGGCCTGGACCGGGCGCTTCGACGTTCGCACGGCCCCGCTCGGCTTCGCCGGCGAGCAGCCGGAGTTGATGCTCATCTCCCATTCCCACGGACACAAGATCGTCCTGGCCGACGGGCACCCGATCGCCCTGGGCGTCGAGCAGGTCGCCGGGCGCACCTGGTTCATCACCGAGGCCGGCCTGTTCCTGCGGAACGACGCAGCCGACACCTTCACGGCCGTCCACCGGGCGGCGGATCGGCTCTACTGGCGGGCCACGGCGGCTGCGGCGGACGACGACTGCGTCTGGTTCGGCGGCGACGGGGGCACGGTCAGCCGGCTGGACCGCAAGACGGGCCGGCTGGAGCTGGTCGGCGTGGCGCCCGGGCGGAAGATCGAGCGGATGTCCGCCGCGGACGGGCGCCTGACGGTCCGGGCGGTCCGCAGCGCCGCCGTGCTGCCGGTGTCGCTGGCCTCCGCGCCGAAGCTGCCCGACGCCGAGGTGCTGACGTTCGACGGCAAGCAGTGGTCGGCCGGCTCGGGAAGCGTCTCGGCCCAGCGATTGGGCTGGACGGTCCGCAGGCGCAGCAATTACCTTTACCGGGGCGAGAAGCGCGTGGCGTTCCTGAAGGGCGTCTTCCGGCCGGTCGTGCTGTGCGAGGACCGCGCCGCCAACGCGGTCTGGCTGGGCACGTACGCCGGCGTCGCGCCGGTCGCCCTGCCGCAGGCGGGCGAGTGAGGAATGGACTTCTCTGACGGCGAGCGGAGACCCACGACCATGGATCGAAGCCCTCGACTGGCCCGCCCGTTCCTTCTCCTGCTGGTGACGGTCACCGGGGCGGTGGTGCTCGCGCTGGAGGTGCTGGGTACGCGGGTGATCGGCACGCACTTCGGCAGCAGCCTGTACGTCTGGGCGGCGCTGATCACCGTGACGCTCGTGTGCCTGTCGATCGGCTACGCCGTCGGCGGCAAGCTGGCCGACCGCGTCCCCCACGCCTGGATGCTCTGCGTGCTGGTCCTGCTGGCCGGGGCCTCCGTGCTGCTCGTGCCGCTGCTGCGCCCCGTCCTCGCGCCGCTGGGCGACCGCCTGGGACTGGCCTGGGGCGCTATCGCCGCCGCCGCCGTGTTGTTCTTCCTGCCGCTGACGCTGCTGGCGACCGCCGGACCGTACGTCATCCGCCTGCGAACGCAACAGGTGGAGCGGACCGGCTCGACCAGCGGCGTGGTCTACGCGCTCAGCACGATCGGCAGCGTGGCCGGGGCGCTGGGTGTGAGCTTCTGGATGATCCCGTCGCTGGGAACCGGCACGTCCCTGCTGGTCTGCTCGGGCGTGCTGATCGCCCTGGGGTCGCTCGGCCTGGCCATCGTCACGCGGGGCCGGGCCGTCGCCGCCGTTGTGCTGATCGGCCTGCCCTGGCCGCTGGGCGCCGCCCACGCCCACCTGCCGGGCCAGCTCCACGCGACCGAGAGCGCGTTTGGCGAGCTGCGCGTCCTCCAGCGCGACGTGCCCGGGCGGGGCCTCTATCGCATGCTCATGGTCAACGGGATCATGCAGACGGGCATGCCGCTGGACATCGATCTCGTCGGCCCCGGCTCGCTGCTCCAGACCGACAGCTACTACCTCGAGCTGCTGCCCTACTTCTACGCCGACCTCGCCGCCGGGCGAAAGGGCGTGCTGATCGGCCTGGCCGGCGGGATGTTCCCCCGCGTGATGGAGTTCTACGAGATCGACTGGACGGCCGTCGAGATCGACGTGAAGGTCGCCGAGCTGGCCAAGGCGTACTTCGGGTATCGCGGCGAGATCTACCTGCCCGGTGAGGTGCGGCACGGCGTGGACTTGTCCCGGTTCCCCGACCGCGCGTCGCCCGTTCTCGCTGAGCACCTGGCCGGCGTGGGCGACGGCCACGCCGAGGACCACGCCCCCTCCGGCCCCTACACCGGGCGGGCCGTCATTCAGGACGGGCGGAAGTTCCTCGCCGACATGGGCGGCAAGACGGACTTCATCGTCCTCGACGCCTACAACGGCGACACGATCCCCTTCCACTTGATCACGCGGGAGTTCTTCGAGCTGGCCCGCCGCCGCCTGACCGACGACGGACTGCTCGCGATCAACTACATCGGCCCGCCAAAGGGGGACTTCGTGACCGACGCGCTCTTCCGCACGCTGGCGGCCGTGTTCGGACCCGATCGGCTGCTCGCCTACCGCACGCGCGAGGACGACGCGGCCGCCCAGGTCATCATCGTCTTCGCCTTCCGGGGCGAGCCGCGCGAGCTGCTGCCCCTCTGGCAGGCCGACGCCGAGCCCGGCGCCGACCGCCTCAGCTACGAGCTGTCGCAGCGCCGCCTCGACCCCAACCGCCCCGGCGGAGTGATCGTCACCGACGACCGCAACCCCATCGACCTGGCCCGCGCCCGCACGGCATTGGCATGGCGGAAGCAGACGCGTCGCTTGTTCGAGTGATGGCAACCCCAAGCCGCGTGGGCACGTTGACTGCCGCCGGACCGTAGACCGGGCCTCGGGAACGCGACGAAAGGCCCTGCACGAAGCAAGGGACCATCAGAGATGAGAAGGCACATCGCTGCCGTCTGTGCGGTTCTGGCGATCACCGGGGCGACGCAAGCGCGGGCCGCCGAGGGCTCCGCGTCGGTCGCGGCCTTTGATTACTTCGCAAACAACTGGAACGTCGTGGGACTGAAGGACTACGTCCACGGCGCCCGGATCACGCCGAACAACGAGCTGCTGCTGGTGGGCAAGCCGGCGATCCAGGTCCGCGTCGGGCTGGACCGAACGCCCCTGAGGCGGCAGCACGGCAAGCTGGCCTTGCACGGGTGGATGCCCATCATCCGGGTCGATGCCGCGGAAGGCCCCGTGCGGTACGAGGTCGCCTACTGGGCGACGCCCCTGCCGGACGTGAAGGACTGGCGAAAGGCGTTCGACTGGCCGACCGAGGGCGAGAACTTCCTGACCTGGATTCGCGTCCGGGCCGTCAACACCTCCGGCAAGCCGGCCGAGGCCCGCGTGGCGATCGGACCCAATCCCAAGACCCAGCGGCCGCGGCGGTTCGTCGAGCAGGAGGACGAGCCGAACCCCGACCGGTCGCGGACGCGCGTGCATCGATGGCAAGGCCGCCTGCCGCCGGGCGGCTCCGCGGAGACGGCCGCCCGGTACCCGTTCCTGCCGACGGGCGACCCCAACGCCTACGAGGCCGAGTCCGCCGCGGTGTGGCTGGAGCGCACCGAGCGGTTCTGGCGGGGCGTGATGGCCGGGCGGGCCGAGATCGCCGTGCCCGACCGCAAGGCGACCGACGCCTTGCGGGCCGCCCACGTCTGCCAGCTCATCGCCAGCGACCACGGCGAGCTCCGCGGCGGGGAGAACTTCTACGACCGGTTCTACCCGCGGGACGGGGCGTACCAGGTCATGGAGCTGGCCGAGGCCGGCCTGATCGAGGCGGCGGCGAAGGCCATGGAGCACTTCCTCGCCTGCCAGGCCCCCGACGGGCGGTTCCACGGCGGGGGCAACCAGGTCAAGCAGCTCGACGCCAACGGGCAGGTGACCTGGGCGCTGTGGCAGTTCTACCGGATCACCGGCGATCTGAAGTTCCTGGCCAGGGCCTATCCCGCGATGCTCCGCGCGGCGCGGTGGACCATGCGGGCCCGGCGGAAGGCCCCGGCCGGGTCCGCGTTCGCGGGCGTCCTGCCGGCCGCCCCGGCCGACGGTGAGTGCCTCTGGAACGGCCGGTTCCACATCGTCGGCTACGACCTGTGGAACCTCCGCGGCATGCTCTGCACCGCCGACGCCGCCGGCGTCCTGGACAAGGCGGCCGACCGGGCCGAGCTGCTCGCCGAGGCGAAGGCCTACCGCAAGTCCATTGACGCGGCCTGGAAGCGGGCCGGGTTGGCCCACTTCCCCCCGAGCTGGGAGGGCCGGGGCACGCACTGGGGCAACACCGAGACGCTCTGGCCGACCGAGCTGTTCCGGCGGGACGACCCGCGCGTCGCCGCGATGGTGCGGCACGTCCGCGAGGACTTCGCGGGCGGGTTCATCGAGGGGACCATCCAGTGGAAGGGAACGGGCACGGTCGAGGCCATCCACCCGTACATGGGCGCCTACACGACGATGGCGGACCTCGTCCGCGGGCGGCACGAGCAGGTCGTCGAGGACTTCTACTGGTACCTGCTGCACTCGACGGCGGCCCACGCGTTCCCGGAAGGGATCTACTACAAGTCCCGGACGGCGTGGAATCACACGATCCCCCACGTGACCGGCGCGTGCAACTACGCGATCCTGCTTCGCCACATGCTCGTCCACGAGGCCGGCGAGGAGCTGCACCTGCTCCGCGCGGTCCCCGACGGGTGGCTGGGCGAGGGCAAGGAGATCCGCATCGCGCGCCTGCCGACGCACTTCGGCGAGATGGGCCTGACCGTTCGCGGCGCGGCCGAGGGCGTCGAGGTCGCGCTGACCCCACCCACACGGCGCGCGCCCAAGCGGATCGTTCTGCACCTGCCGGCGTCCCGGCTGCCGGTCAAGCCGGTCGCCGGCGTCGAGATCGCCCTGCGATCTGCCCAGAAGAAACGCTGGGACCTGCCCGCCGTGCGGGCCCTCTACGAAAAGAGCGCCGCCGCCGCCAAGCCAACTCCCGACGCAGTCAGCCTGACCACGGGGAAGCCCGCCACGTGCAGCCACGCGATGTGGCGCTATCCGGCGCGGCTGGCCAATGACGGCCTCGCCGGAGACACCAACTCGTTCTGGGCCACGGACGTCGTCCAATACCCCGCCGACACGGCCTGGTGGCAGGTGGACCTGCAAACGGTACAGACGGTCGGGCGGGTCGTCGTCGTGGGTTATTACGGCGATCGCCGCCATTACGGCTTCACCGTGGAGACCTCGCTGGACGGTCGGACCTGGACCGTCGTGGCCGACCGCCGCGACAACCGCGCGCCGTCCACCGCCAAGGGCTACACCTGCCGTTTCCCGCCCCGCAAGGTGCGCTACCTCCGCGTGACCCAGACCCACAACTCGGCCAACAGCGGCCGACACCTCGTGGAGGTGATGGCCTACGCCCAGTAGGCAAGCGAGGACCGCATTCCCCCTGCGCGAGGGCGTCTCCGGTAACAGGGGCGCGGGGGCGACGGCGAGCATGAGCATGCGGTTGACGTTCTCGTCGGTGACGGCTTGGGAAGGACGATCCGCGTCTCCCCCACCGTCAGCACGGCCTCGCCGGGCGCGATGTCCTCTCCTTCCATCGCTCAATCTCGCAACAGATGGACGCGCTGACTATCGATGGCCACACAGACGTACTTCAGCCAGTCGACGCCGAACAGGTTGCGGGAGACTCCCGCCGCAAAACCCGCCTCCAGTACCAGGGCCAGGTCCTCCCCGGGCGCGTTGTGTACGCTGACGATGACGCGATGCACGTAGTACGTGAAGGACGCCCCATCTGCCGCTTGGGCTGTCCCCCCGCGAATCGGGTTGGCCGCCGGGTCCACAATGCCGAGAGTGCTGGCCGTCGCGAAGGTCAGCATCGTGGCGAACGCCCCTGTATCGACCTTGCCCTGCACGGTCTCGAACACTCCCGACGGGCCGGCCATCTCTACCTCAACCATCGGGACGTCGGCCCCCATCGGAGGGGGCAGCGAGATGCACGTCCTGTAGGAGTGACCGTTCTGGTAGAGGACCATCACACGGCATCCACCCTGGTGTCCGGAATCGCGACCATCGCCGGCTTCGCCAGAGGGAACTTGTCGGCAACGCGCTGAGACAACTCGTCAAAGCTCGGGTCGTGGTCCACGACCTGCTGATCCAACACGGCGATCACCTCGCCCGGGAACTTCTGGGAGAGATCGCCGAAGTTTCGGTGCACCCACCGCGTGTCGGCCGCGGACCGCGCGGTCTCAGGATGGGCCAGGCGCTCCCTGTACGCCGAACGCATGCTGCGCAGGAGGTTCTCGTAGGCGTCGGACTCGTCTTCCGGCATCTTCTCGAGGTAATCCCACGCACCCGCCCGCATCGCTTCCACGCAGTTGGGGATCCGTGCGTACGCCGTGAGAACGATGGTGATGGGGCTCTTGTCCGTCAACTCGCGGAGGATCGCGAGCCCCTCGTCCTCCTCGGGTCCCATGTACATGTCCGTCACCACGATGTCGAAGCGTTCCTCGTTGATCCGCCGCAGCGCCGCTCGATGGTCGAGCTCGCCCACCACGTCGTACGTCTCCCCCTCGGGCGCCTTCGCGGAGGAGATGGCCTTCTCGATCTGCTTGAGCGCCTCCGGCTGGTCGTCAATCACCAGGACCTTCATCGGTGTCTTCCTCAAACGGACGGGTCGGGAGCTCGATCTCAAACCTGGCGAACTTCCCCGGCTCGCCCGTCTCGCGAATGCTTCCCTTGTGATTGTCGATGATCTGCTTGACGATGGCAAGCCCAAGCCCCGTCCCGCCCGGCCGCAGGCTGAAGAACGGCTCGAAGAGGCGAGCCTTGTGCTCCCTCCTAACGCCTTCGCCGTCATTGCAGATTCGGATCATGACGTGCTGCTTTCCTGCCTTCTCGACCGACTCCGCTTCTACGCGGACGGTGCCTCCCGGCGGCGTGTGCCGGATCGCGTTCTCAAGGAGTTCCGTCACCCCCTGATCGATCTGCTGCGGATCCCAAAGGCATTCCGGCAGGAGCAAGGGGATTGCCTCGACAACCTCAACCGATTGGGCAGACTTCGCGTACCGGCGCACAGCCTCCTCAAGGAGCATCCTCACGTTGGTCGGCCGCGCCGTCGGCTGCTCGTCGGTGCTGAACCGCCGGAACTCCTTTGAAATCCGGGCGAGACGCGTTAGGCAAGCGTCCACATCCCCCAGCCCCTCCGAGGCTTCCGGGCGCACCTGGCCCTTCAGGACCCGCAGGGCACCCCTGGCCGCGAACAGTTGGTTGTCCAAACGGTGAGCCGTTCGAGCGCTGAGTCTGCGCCAAGCATCCAATCTAATCAAGCGATCTGCTTCTTCCTCGACGACTCGCCGTGCTTCCCGCATGCCGCGTATGGTCCCATGGTAGGCATGCCGTGCTTGTATGACGCTCTCCGCGGCGGCATGCACCTTAGCAGCAATCTCGTCGGTGCTTGCCTCCGTCATTGCGGCCATGGACTCAAATGCCGGCGCCAAGTTAGCGAGGGCCTCCTCAAAGGTCGCAAGGTGAGCTTGGATCTGCTTAAGGGCATCGAATCGACCCATACGGGACTCCTCATGCGCTGGCGAGGCGTACACCCAACCAGGCACACGAACAGCGGCCATCTCGTCTGATGCTCAACAGATTCTCTGTTCTCCTGCCGTCGTGTGCAACAGCTACGAGCCCGAGGACCTACAAAGGGGTGGGCGCCATCTCGTCTCCAGCACCGCGCTGGTCATGTCCACGCGGTAGCCGGCGTGGTTGCCTTTCGCTACGCGGAGTTCGGAACGGGGCCTTCGGCCCCGGGCAAACGCTGCCGCAGTCATCAAGGTCCATTTGTCTCTTCACATCAAACGCCATCCCCTGCATCTCCTGCACCTGCCTACCTGCCGTAGGCAGGCGGGTCCCTGCTGAAGAAGGTCAATCCAGCGGGGCGGGGACGACTTCCCCGCGGCATTGGGCGTCGACGTTCTCGTACGACCCGAAGAAGTCGCTGTTGCAGTCCAGCCAGAGCGTGATGCGGTGCAGGTCGGCGGCGGAAAGCTCGACCTTGTTGTGGCCCTTCCGGAGCATCGCGTAGAGCTTCGACGCCCGCGCGCCGAACCGGCCCGGCAGCGTGCGAGGCGGCGTCCAGCCGTCGTAACCGTAGCCCTTCGCGCCGTAGAAGAACGCGTAGTCCCGCAGGTTGATGTACGACGTGTAGTGCTTGGTCTTCTGCTTCGCCCAGTCGCCTCGGCCCAGGTCCGGGGCCTTCGTGGGATTCTTGCGGTGGCAGGGCAGACAGTGCTTCTCCAGCACGGGCTGGACGAGACGGGGGAAGCTGAACGGGCGGCTGCCGTCGACGTCCGGGCGGATCTCCGAAGGCGCCCGGCGGAGGGCCAGCGGCACGCTGCGCCCCGCAGCCGGTGTCCGGTGGCGGCGGTTGTGGCAGCCCTGGCAGGTCAGCGGCTGGCCCGGGTGGGCGTAGGTCAGCGACCGCATCGACAGGATCGCCAACCCCTGCTCGTCGAGCGCCTGGAAGTAGATCATCCTGCCTGTCGGGGCGAGGAAATGCGCGCTGCCGTCGGTCTCGACGGGCACGGTGCCCAGCACGGCCCGTGCGCCCTTTTCCCGGCCGTAGCCGATGAACGGAACGTTGTGGATCGGGTACGTCTTCGGCAGGACCTGGATCACGCGGAGGGCGGCGATCTTCGCACCCTCGGGCCAGGGCAGCAGGCCGTCGTAGACGTCCATGACGGAGACGGGAACCGATTGCGGACCGCGGATTGCGGATTGCGGATCGGCAGAGGGCGCGGCGGCCTCGGTGCGGCGGGGCACGGCGGCGGGAGAAGTCCAGTCGGCCGGCGCGGCGGGGCGAACCAGCTCGGCGAGGACGGGGGGCACGGGGCGGGGCCGCAGCGGGATCGGGCTGAGACAGGAGATCTCCGGGTCCCGGTAGATCAGGACCTTGTTGCCGAACCCGTCCACGAGGTAGAGGCCGTAGTTCGCGCCCTTGCTGTCTCGACTGCCCAACCGCCCGTCGTAGACACAGAGGTGGAAGTCGTCGCTGAGCGGCCAGGCCGTGCCGTAGTTCTGCCACATGCCGGGATCGGACTCCGGGAACCCCGCGTCCGGCGTGAGCCGCCGCACGGGCGACATGCCGTCGTCGTCCTCCACGTCCGGGTCGATCAGGATCAGCGAGCCGTACGCTTGGTTGTGGTGGGCGGCCGCCGTCGCGACGTAGCGGTTGGAGCCGGGAACGGCGCGGCAGTCCAGCTCCATCAGCGGCGCGGCGCTCTGGCGCGGCTTGAAGTTGCCGTGGATCGCCCGCGCATCCCGGCCGTCGGGCGTGGTAATCCACGGGTGGTGGGCCTGGTTGAAGCCCCGGTCCACGTAGTCCCACCGCGTGTAGACAATCATCCCGCTGTGGTCCACGCTGGGGTGCCACTCGTTCGACTCGTTCAGGCTGACCGTGCGGATGTCCCCGCCGTCGCGGTCCATCGTGTGCAGCGTGAAGATCGGCACGGGCCGGGCGTGACACCGCCCAAACCCGCCGCGCCGCTCGGAGATGAACAGCACGCGCCCGCCCGGCGACCCGGCGGGGCCCGGCGAGGCCGGCCGGCCCGGCAGCCAGACGGGGTCGAAGTCGTTGACGCACCCGTCGGTCAGTTGGCGCAGGTGCGTCCCGTCGACGTTGACGCGGAAGACGTGCCACGTGCTCCGCTCCGACCACTTGTACCGCGTGTTTTCCGCCTCGGTGTAGGCGAAGAGCGCCTCTCGGCCGTCGTAGCTGAGGTCCGGCGAGAGGAACGCGCCCGGCCGGAGCCGCTTGCCCTCAAACCGCCCGTTCTCGCAGACGGCCTCCGCGAGCACGTCGCGGACCTTCGGGGCGGGCGAGAAGGCGTCCTCCAGCACGTACACGCCGCCGCCCGGCCGGGCCATGAAACCGTAGTACTGATCGCACATGTGGTTCATGCGGGCGCGGTGCTTCTTGACGAAGAGGATCCGGTCGAAGCCCAGCAGCGGGTTCTTGAAGGCGACCTTCCGCCGCAGGCGGCAGACGGCATGGTGCAGATCGAGGCGCGCGTCGGCATCCTGGACGTCGACCTCGCGCCCGCGCCGGGCCAACTCGGCCAGCGCCTTCTCCTCGGCCGCCAGCGCCCCGCCGGGCAAGCGGGCCTTCAGGTGCGCCAGCAGCGCCGCCGTCCTGCGGAGGACCACGTCGGCGGGGTCCCGGTCGGCGGGGAGAATCAGCGCGTCGCGCCGCCACGCCGTCGACGCCACCCGCCGGAACCACGTGCCCTCCGTCCGGACCTGGCGAGCCAGCTCCGCGTACTGCGCCGTCCACTCCCGCTCCAGCCGCTCGGCGCCCAAGGCCGCGATCGATGCGGCGGCAAGAAGAACGACAAACACGACGGCGTGCGAAGCTCTGTTGGACATGGGGCGCTCCTCGTTGGGCGCATCATACGCTGGAACACTCCTCGTGGGAACGGGGGCTGGGGCAGGGCAGAGCGCCGGACGGGCTTCTTGGGGTCTCCGCGGGGAGGGCGTTCTCTCCTGGAGCGAGCCCTCCAGCGCGCCGGGTATGCCCGGGCGCCGGCGCGCTACTCGACGATCCGAACCGTCCCCTTGCCCCCGTCCACTTCCACAACCTGCCCGGTGGCGATCAACTGCGTGACCTGCCCCACGTTCGTCACGCACGGGATGCCGTACTCGCGGGCGATGATGCTGCCGTGACTGAGCAGCCCGCCCTGGCCGATGACGATCGCCGCGGCGTTCAGGAAGTACGGCGTCCAGCCCGGGTCGGTGAACGGCGCGACGAGGACCTCGCCGGGCAGGACGTGCCCGTCGCCGGCATGGAGGATCACCCGCGCCCGGCCTCGCACCACGCCGGGGCAGACGGCGTAGCCGCAAAGCACGCCGTCGCCGGCGTCGGCCGCGGGCGCGGCGGCGGTGTCCGGGTCGAACCGTCCGAAGACCACCTGCGGCGGGGAGACGGCAAGCCACTTCTCGTACTCGGCCCGGCGGGGGGCGATTCGGGCGCGGGCGTCGAAGCCCGTGCCGTCACGCACGACGGGCTCCAGTTCGTCGAGCCGCAGGAAGAAGATGTCCTCCTGTCGATCCAACGCGCCGCGGCGGGCCAGCCGCTCGCCGATCTCCAGCAGCGTCCAGCGTATCGTGGCGATCCAGCGGACGGCGAGGCTCTTGCTCGTCTCGCGGAAGGCCAGGGCCTGTTGGGCGCGGCGGAGGACCGCGTCGAAGGCGAGACGCTTGAGCGGGTTGCGCAGCCGGCGGCGGCAGTCGGCGGTCAGGTCCGCCCTCTGCCTGGCCAGCCGGCGGGCGCGGGCAACGGGGTCCGTGCGATCCAGGCCCGGGATCAGGCTCCGCACCAGGGACAGGACATAGTCCGGCCGCTCGGACCACCGCGGGTTGCACAGCTCGATCTCGCCCCGCGTGTGATGGCCGTGTTCCCGCAGGAAGCGTACCCAAGAGGCCAGGAAGGCCTCCGCCCCAGGCTTCCCGGCAATTCGCCGGCGGACGGCGTGGAAGGTCTCCTCTTCGAGGATCGCCTTCTCGACCTCCGGGTGCTCGTGCGCAGCCGCGGCCAGTTGCCACAGGCACACGCCCGCCTCCGCGTCGGCCAGGCCGCCCACGCCGGCGACCAGGCGATTGGCGATCGTCCCGCCTTCGTCGCCGAACCAGCGTCGGCACATCGCGACCAGGGCCATGTACATGCCCATTCCCGACATCATCGGCGGGAAGCCCTCGCGGAGCAGGTCGTTGATGATCCTGCGCGCGTCCTCGATGCGATCCAGGAGGCCCAGCTCGGACCGCTCTCGCCACGGCTGGGTCTCCATGGCCGCCAGGCGCTCGGCGAAGAGGCCAAGCTGCCGCCGCCCCGAGCGAAGCGTTCTCGGCAGCAGCCACGCCAGCAGCCGGGCCGGGCCCAGGATCCGCGGCAGCCAGGGCAGACGGATGTCGGGCAGGTCCGCATCCGGCAGGTTCAGCTCCGCCGGCCCGGCCGAGGCCTGGGCGCCGCCGAAAACCGCGCCGTGATCGTGGGTGCCTCTGCCCGGCATATACCGGGCGACGGCGGCACTCGCATTGACGTTGAAGTAGACCCGCCCGCCGACCAAGCCGATCAGGCGGATCGGGTCGAAGTCGAACCCCGATTTGCGCAGCAGGGGGCCGAACATCGGGTCCCAGAACACGGAGACCAGGCTCCACGCCATTGGTGTGAGGGGGTCGGGCGCGGCCTCGCGGAGGTTGACGTTCGACCAGACCTGACGGTCCTCCCACGACAGCTCGGGCGCGGGCGGCAGGGCCGTGATCGGCCGGGCCTGGAGAAGGCGGAACTCCCCGTCGGCCAGGGCCCACTCGATGTCCTGCGGCGGGCCGAAGAGCGCCTCGACGTCCGCCGCAAGGCCCGCCAGCCGAACGGCGGCTGCGTCGGGCAGGCAGGGCCGGGACGAGCGATCGGCCTCGAGGGGCCGTTCCGTCACGCCGCCGTCCGCAGCCGGGACGACTTCCAGGCCCTTGCGGGCCGTGGTCCGCCGCTCGACGACCGGCACGCGCCGGGAGACGACCACGCGGTCCGGCGTGACCGCCCCGTCGACCACGGCCTTGCCGAGCCCGAAGGCCGCCTCGATCACCACCCAGTCGCGCCGCCCGCCGATCGGGTCGGCCGTGAATGCGACGCCCGCGACGTCGGCGGGCACCATCGCCTGGACGATCACCGCCATGGCGGCATCACGAGTCTCCCCCGCCGCGCGGCGGCGATACGCCACGGCCCGCTCGCCCCACAGCGACGCCCAGCACTGCTTGACGGCCCGAAGGCACGCCGAGAGGTCCTCGACGCCGAGGATCGTCTCATACTGCCCTGCCGCCGACCGGCCGGGCAGGTCCTCCACCGTCGCCGACGACCGCACCGCGGCGGGATGCCCGTCCAGCCCCAACCAATGTGCCTCAATCTGCTCCCGCAGCTCGGCCGCGACCGGCGCGTCCAGGATGGCGGCTCGAATCGCCGCCAACCGCTCCGACGTGCCATCCGCTGGCCCGGCCAAGCCGCAGGCTCTCGCGTGCCTCCGGTACGCCTCGGCCCCGATGCAGAATCCCGGCGGCACGGGCAGACCGGCCCGCAGCATCGCCGCGAGGTTCGCCGCCTTCGCGCCGACGCGCGGCCGATCGGCCGGCTGCACGTCAACCAAGGAGATGACAAGGTCAATGGGTTCGGTGGCCGCGACGTCGGCCTGGCCGGGGTGGAACTTCGCTTCCCGCATTTTTCCATTATCGCCGATCGATCGCGGCTTTCCAGTCCGACACGAACGCCCGCACCGACGCGTGCCGGTCCGCAGGATCGGGTGAGGTCGCTTGCTCAACAACGCGGCGCATGGCGTCCGTGCCGCGCCAGGCGTCAAACGTCGGCATGCTGTCGCCCAGCAGCACCATCGCCGTTCGCCCCAGAGCGAAGACGTTGGTCACCTGGTCGATCGTCGCGCCGCGCCGGAACTCCTCCGGCGCCATGAACCGCGACGAGCCCGGCAGGCGATCGGCGTCGAGGGTGAAGGGCCCGGGGCGGTACTCGTCCAGGTCGCACAGGTGCATCCGCCGGGCGCGAAAGTCGTACAGGAAGCAGCCGTCGTACAGGTCGACCGCGACGAAGCCCAGGTCCGCCAGCAGCACGTGGACGTCGTAGATCGTCTCGATCGCCGCGAGCACGTGCTCCATCGGCATCCCGCGGAACCGCACGTGCGGATGGCCCGGGTCGCTCCGCCGCTGCTCGGCCGTGTAGGTGCACCCGCAGTGCAGCGCCTCGCCGTCGACCCAGTCGTACACCAGCGCCAACCCGCCGCCGGGCGTCTGGAAGGCGTTGTGCAGCCGCGGCAGCGCCTCATGCCGCACGGCCGCGTTCACTGCCGCCGCCCGCCGCAACGAGGCGATCCCCCCGGCATGCCCCGACCACTTCACAAACCACCGCCGCCCCCCGGCCTCGACGCCCCAAGAGATGCACTCCGAATCGTGCCCCAGGAACGCCCGGAACACCCGCCCGACCTCGGCGAGGTAGCCCTCGATGTCCGTATCGACCCGATCCACGTTCGCCAGTGCCGTCTCTGCCACCTGTGGCTCTCCTCGAGCGTACTCTCCAAACTGCGAACTCCTCTCCCATCAACGCCCGTGCGTGACAAAGCCCCGACACGAGGCGACGAGTCCGCGGCCGTCTCCGTCTGTCCGCCCCAAAAGGGGCGATTGGACGGTAGCCACGGGCGCAAGCCCGTGGAACAGGCACCCCAAGAACCCGCCGAGTCCCCGAAGGGGGCGATTGAAGGCCGTGACTTGCGGCTGGACCTCAATCGTCCCCTTTGGGGGTTCTTCTGCGAAAGGGCCTCCTGACCACGGGCTCGCGCCCGTGTCTACCGTCCAGTCGCCCTCCGGGCTGCCAAGCGGCCAAAATGGCGCAGGTATCTCGGGCATTCCGGGGGCGCTATACACAACTCCCATGCCGCTGTCCTCCCATCCGTCCACGCCCCGGTCAAGTACCCCTGTCTTGTGTCGTGTTCCGAGATTGCGATGGATACGACGCGAATCCGTGACGGACGGGATGGGTTGGCACAAGCAGGGCCGTCGCATCCGGCCCCGGGAGCAGAGAGGAAGGACAGCCACCAGACGATGCCTGGTCGCGGCAGTGCTTGCGGGCGGAGCTCTCGCCGTCCCGGCGGCGACCGGTCAGGTCTGCAGCGGCGTGCTGCGGTGGTTCGTGCTGGAGATGTGAGACGGGCTTTTGGCCATGCGGCATGGGCGACGTGCCGATGTATCATGGTGGTAGCGCCACCTAGCGAGAGGAGCGTTCGGATGCCGGACAACCCAGCCGGGCCAACGTCGTTGATTCAACTCGGGCCCTGCCAGGCCTCGCGGTTCATCGTGGGGCATAACCCCCCGTGCGCGAACAGCCATCGCAGCGTGGAGATGAACCGGGAGATGGCCGAGTACTTCACGGTGGAGAACGTCCTGAAGCTCTACCACCATGCCGAGGCGCTCGGCGTGCGCACGTTCCTGATCCGCGCCGACTACCGCATGCTCGGCTGGGTGGAGCTCTACCGCCGCGCCGGCGGGGAGATGAGCTTCATCGCCCAGACCGCCAGCGAGATGCACGACGTCTTCCAGAACATCCGCGTCACCGCGGCCGCGGGGGCCGCCGGGATCTACCACCACGGCACGCAGACGGACAAGTTCTGGAAACAGGGGCGCATCGACGACTGCGTCGACTACCTCCAGTGCATGCGGGACTGCGGCGTGGCCGTGGGGCTGGCGACGCACATCCCGGAGGTCATCGAGTACGCCGAAGAGCACGCGTGGGACGTCGACTACTACCTCGCGTGCCTCTACAACATCTCGCGCGTCGACCGGCAGAGCCTCATGGACGGCGGCGACGTCAGCCAGTACGACCGCGAGCCGTATCTGCCCGAGGACCGCGTGCGGATGCTCGAGCTGATCCGCGCCACGCCCAAGCCCGTGCTGGCGTTCAAGGTCCTCGCCGCCACGCGCCTCTGCCAGACGCAGGAGCAGGTCCGCGGCGCCTTCGCCGATGCCTACGCGAACATCAAGCCCACAGACGGCGTGATCGTCGGCCTGTTCCCCAAGCACCTCGACCAGGTCGCCCTCGACCTCCAATACGCCGAAGCCGCCTGCCGCGCCGCGGCCTCGGCCCAGCCTCACCTGCCGACAACCCCTTCGGCTTGAATCGCCGTGGTCCGATAGGCGGTGCGCCCCTGTGCCCACGGCTGTGCTTCCCCTCCGGACAGGCCCGCGCGCCGACACAGCGGCCACCATGCGAGCCGAACGGCATGGGGGCCCACAGGCGGTTTCCGAAGCGGGACCACCAGGCGGAAGACGACCAGGTCATCCTGCTCACACTGACCGCTCCCGGAGGCCCGGAGGGCCGGAAGGCAATAGACGGGGGCGTAAGCCCCCGGTAACACAGCGATCAGGCCAAGAGCCCTGACCGGGCGAAAGGAACGCAACCTGCGGATGCGCTTGCGGGCAGACTCCTCTCGCCGCGCTGGGGCTCAGGAATATGAATACCGGTCAACCGGCGGCTTCCGCCGCCGGCCATTCCCTTCCGCCGCTCCGCGGCTTCCCCAAACCGGCCAGCTTAAGTTATCCTGGCATCTACATACCTGTAGAGCCTAAAGACTGAATATGACTAACTGGGTATAGTATTTTCTTGCCAAAGGGAGAGGGCGCGGTATAATCAGACGGTTTGCGCCCGATCTGTTGGATCGGGTCGTAGCGAGGAAACGGAGGCCGATGCCTGTGGTTTTTCCGGGCCTCTGGTCGTCGTGACGACACCGTTGTGCGCGGTCCTGTCACGGCAGCGGGCTGCAGAGGTCGATCCGCAAGGCCGTCTTTTTGTCCAACAGGGAAGGAGGTGCTCGGCGCACGGACTTGGCCTTCGGACATGCACAGGCAGTTGGCTGAGTGTTGAGGAGACGGGAAACTGCCGGCCCGCAGTGCCGGGCCGCTTCGGCTTTGTCCGACGGCGCGGCATGGCAGCGTTCCTACAGAACATGGGGTAAGCCCCAAGAAACGGAGTAGTAACCTTGAGATTCGTATCTATTCTAGTGGCAGGCGCCGTGCTGGCCGTGGGTGCCCCGGCGCTGGCCAACACGGTGGCGTCCTCGACGATGTGGTTTGAGGGATCGCTGACCGAGACAAGCGGCGTGTACACCGGCATCGTGAACATGGTCGACGAAGCCGCTCTGGGCATTGGCGACGGTGTCAGCGGTTACGACATCTACGCGAAGCAAGGCGCCACCGCTTGGTTCGGGGATGACCCGGGCTCGGGCCCTGTCTGGACATCGCAGGCCATCGGGGCGGACCGCGACGGCTGGCCGACCTGGACCCCCGACACGCCGGACTGGTATCAGTACAGCCTGGAGCTGACGGCAACGGGGTGGGCCGTCCGGAACCATGCGGGGTCGACGGTGGCTGCACCGCACTCGACGATCGCTAAGGGCGTGCCTATGTCCGGCTCGATGGACTGGTCGTCCATGATCGCCACGGAGACGGATATCGGCGCCTACCTGCCTGGAACGGGCACGGCCGAGATCCCCGACGGCGCTGCCGGGTACGGCGGCGGCGCCGGTGCGTGGGACATGGACTGGTCCTGGGGCAGCGAGGTCGTTCCGCTCCAGTACAGCGACTTCAGAGTCGACATCGAGGACCTGGGCAGCGGGGAATTCCGCGTCTCGATGACGCCGATTCCCGAGCCGATGACCATGCTGGGTGTCTTCGCTGGTCTGGCCGGCTTGGGCGGGTACGTTCGCAAGCGCCGTATGGCCTGATCGCTGATTCATCACTGGACGCATGCAGCAACGGGCGGGCCTGCGGGTCCGCCCGTTGTTCTGCGCCGATGCGGCGGCGGGAAGGGCGAATCGGCTACAGCTTCGCCCCGCAGTACTTGCAGTACGCGGCGTCGGCGTCGTGGCCTTCGGCAGAACATTGGGGGCAGGACTGGGTCGAAAGCTCCTCTCGATCCAGGTGGGCCATCTCCACGGAAACCAGGCCCGTCGGGATCACGATGATGCTGTAGCCGAGAATCATGATCACCGCCGCGAGCCCCTGGCCGAGGGCGGTCCGCGGGCTGATGTCGCCGTAGCCCACCGTCGTCAGCGTCACGATCGCCCAGTAAATGCTCCGCGGGATGCTCGTGAAGCCGTTGCGGCCGCGCTCGATGACGTACATCAGCGAGCCGAGGATCACCACCATCGTCAGCACGACCATGAGGAAGACGACGATCTTCCGCCGGCTGGCGCGCAGGGCGCGCCAGAGCGTCGTCGCCTCGCCCAGGTAGCTCGCCAGCTTCAGCACGCGGAAGATCCGCAGCACGCGGAGAATCCGCACCACGGCGAAGTACCGGCTGTGCGGGATGAAAATGCTGACGTAGGTCGGCACGATCGCCAGCAGGTCCACGAGGCCGTAGAAGCTGACGGCGTATCGCATCGGCCGGCGAACGCACAGCAGCCGCAGCACGTACTCGGCGGTGAACAGCACGGTGAACGTCCACTCGGCGATCCACAGGGCCGTGCCGTAGCGCTGGGCGAGGTTCTCGACGCTGTCGAGCATCACCACCACGACGCTCAGCAGGATGCTGACGATCAGCAGGACGTCGAAGAGCTTGCCCGCCGCCGTGTCGGCCTCGAAGATCACCTCGTGCAGGCGTCGGCGCCAGGGGCTGGTTGCCGGGGCCTTGACGGCGGGACGGTTGTTCGGGCCTTCGGTCATCGCGGCGGGGCTCCGGTTGGGTGGTCCGAGCGTATTCTGCCAGCCCCGCCGAACGCGGGCAAGGCCGCTTCGGACGTCGGAAAAACCGCCCGCCGCAACCTAACCTCCGCGCCGGGTCGCCTGTCCCGTACAATGCGCTCGGTGTCTGTCCAACGTGCCTGGCCGCCTCGATTGCGGAGAGACCGTCATGTCCAAGAGAGCGATTCTGCGTTCGGCGGGCCTTGCGGGGGCCCTCTGGCTGTGCCTGTCCACGGCAGCCCCGGCGGCGGAGCGAGACGCCAACGCCTCCGGCCGGGAGCCCCCCGCCGTCTCGCTGCGGCTGGACACGTTCGTCCGCATCGTGCTGATCAACCACCCGGAGCTGGAGGTCGCCGCCCCGGACGCCGACCCGGACCGGAAGGCCCGCCCGACGCTGGGCACGCAGTTGGTGGTGTGGGCGCCGACCGGCGGCGAGGCCGCCGAAGCCAAGCTCCGCCGCCGCGTCGATACCGTGCTGTTTCAGGCGACCGAGGCGTACTGGGAACAGGTCCTGCGGCTGGAGGACGTCCAACTGCGCGAGCGGGCCCTCGCCGAGGCCGCTGCCACGGCCCGCGGGGTGAATCGGGGAGCCGGCAAGGACACCAGCGCGCTGCCGCTCCGCACGGCCCAGACGTACCTGACCGAGATGCGCATCGCGCTGCACCGCAGCCGCCAGGAGGCCGAGCTCGGCGAGGACCGCCTCAAGCTGATGATGAACGACGAGGCCCTGCGCGTCGAGTCGGAGACGGAGATCGACCTGCTGGACGAGGCGCCCGAGCCCCCGCCGCCCGGCGACTTGGACCTGGACGACGGGATCCACGAGGCCATCCGAGACCGGCTGGGCGGGCAGGAGAACCGCCAGGACCGGGCGGGGCGACGAAAGACGGAGACCGTCGCGTTCGAGGTCAAGGCCGCCCGGCGGCGCGCGGGCGACGCGCGGGCGATGTTCCTGCTGGCTACGGAGCGAAGGGACGCCGCGGAGAAGGCCCTCCAGGCCGCCGACCGGGACGAGGAGACCCGCGAGCCCACAACGCCCGGCCACGTTCTCGCTCGCATCCGCGCCGCCGACGCCCTCACCGACGCCGATCGGCAGCTTGCCGCCGCCCGGGTGGACTACCAGATCGCCCTGGCCGCCTGGCGCCGCGCGCGGGGCGACCTGCACGAGGAATGGCACGTCGGCGTCGAGGTCCGGCAGTAGCCTGACCCCGCCGGCGCCTACGCCCGCCAGGGCAGATCGATCTTCTTTCCGTGGTCGGCGTGCTTGCCGTCGAGGCTGCGAAGCTCCAGGCGAATGCCGTCGGTCTGGAGCTGGGCCAGCACCCACGCGCTGGGCTGCGACTTTCCGAAGACATACGCCGTGGTCGGCACGTCGATCAGGTGGATGCCCTCCCTCTGCCCCCGCGCCCAGCGGTGGCGATGCCCGAAGACGAAGGCCTTGACGTGCTTCCGCGGCACGAGCAGCTCGAACAGCTCGTCCACGTCGCGCAGGCCGCTCGTCTTGCGCGCGGGCTTGCCCTTCGCCGGCGCCGGCGGCTTGTAGGGGTCGTGGTGGTCCACGACGATGGCGGGCTTGTCCTTTCGGGCGTCGAGGGCGGCCGCCAGCCACACGCGCTGCTCGGCGCCGAGCAGGCCCGGCGTGGTGTTGGTCTTGTCCAGCGAGTCCAGGAGGAACCAGTTGGCCCGCGGGGCCTCGACGACCGAGACGTACCGCCCCACCAGCGGCGGGGCGGCCTGCTTGTGGTCGGTCAGCACCGCCGCGAAGTTCTGCCGGTGATCGTGGTTGCCCAGGGCCAGGTGCACGGGCACCTTCGCGCCGGTGAGTTTGCGCAGCAGCGGCGCGAGTTGACGGTAGTCCTCCTTCTTGCCGACCAGGTGGGCGAGGTCGCCGCTGACGATCGCTCCGGCGACGGGCCCGTCCAGCGCGGCGACCTCGGCGACGGCGCGGCGGAGGTGGTCCACCATGTTCACGCCGCGGGACGTGACCTTCGGGTCGCTCGGGATGTGCGTGTCGCTGAGCAAGGCGAAGCGGTTCGGGTCGGCCGTCTCGGCCCCGCGCGCGGCGGCGGGCAGCACGAGGGCGGCCCCGGCACCGATCGTCCGGGCGAGGAAACGCCGGCGGGTCATCGGCGGAAGGTGGATCGGCATGTCAGGCTCCTTGGGTTCGGCTGCGTTCGGTTCTGGGTGGACTGTACCGACCGGCCGACGCACAGGTCAATACCCGCACCGTACCGCCGCGGGCCCGGGGCATGGCCAAGCCCTTCCGCCCGTCCTGGGAAGGTGAGATAATCGCCGACGATGCCCACGATGCGGCTGTCAATTCGCGCGCGGATGATCCTGGCGATGAACCTGCTCGTCGCCGGCGTGGGCGCGGTCGTCGGCTACGCGGGGATTGCGCTGGCGCGGCGGGAGATCGAGCAGCGTCTCGTGCACGAGTCGGCCGCGAACGCCGCGGCGCTGATCGGGCGGTACCGCTGGCCGCTGGACTCGGACGACCTCATGACGCGGGTGGCGCAGATCCTCGGTGCGGAGACGGCCTCCACGTCGCTTCAGACCACGAGCGTCCTGTCGTCCAGCCTGCCGCCGGCGGGGCGGGCGGAGCTGACGAAACAGCTTTCCGCCACGCCGCAGGTCCCCGGGCGCGTGACCGTGGGCGGGCAGTGGTACCGAGTGGGGACTGGACAGGTCCGCCGCGCCTCCGTCGAGCCGCTCGAAACGCGGCGCCGACGCTTCTACCTGCTCGTCCCCGAGCAGCGGGTCCTCGCGGCCCAACGGGAGGTGGCCTGGCAGATCGGCCTGTGCACGCTGGCGGCCGTGCTGCTGGCTACGGCGATCGGCTTCTGGATGTCCACCACGATCGCGCGGCCCATTCGGCGGCTGGCCGACCGCATGGATCGCCTCGCCCCCGACGAGGCCCCAACCTCCGCGAGTGGGGGCGGCGCGTCGCCGGGGCCCGCGCCTCGCGTTTCCGGCGCCCCCGCCCCGACGGGCCCGTCGGAGCTGGCGAGGCTGACGCGGTCGTTCGAGGAGCTGATGTCTCGCCTGGCCGCCGCGCGGGCGCAGTTGGAACGGTCGGCCCGGCTGGCGACGCTGGGCAAGCTGGCCGGCTCCGTCGCCCACGAGCTGCGCAACCCGCTCAGCGGGATCAAGATGAACGCCCGCATCCTCGCCGACGCGCCGCGAGGCGGCGAAGGCCCCGACCGCAGCATCGAGCTGATCGTCCGCGAGATCGACCGGATGGACCTCTACCTCCAGGAGCTGCTGTCGCTGGCGTCCGCGTCCGGCCAGGCCGGCACGCGCGCCGCGGCGCCCCCGGCCCGGCCGACCCGGCTCGAGGAGCTGGCCGACTCGGTCGCCAACCTCCTTGCGGGACGATGCGAGCACGCGGGCGTGGCGATCGAGCGGCAGTACGCCGCCGACTGCCCCCCCGCCCTGGCCGACGGCGAGCGCATCCGCCAACTGCTGCTGAACCTGATGCTCAACGCCCTGGACGCCATGCCCCACGGCGGGCGGCTGACCCTGACGGCCGGGCCGGAGGGCGAGAACGTGCGCCTGGAGGTGACGGACACGGGCACGGGCGTTCGGGCGCCGGACGGGCGAGACATCTTCGAGCCGTTTGTCACCAGCAAGCCCCAAGGCACGGGCCTGGGGCTGTACCTGTGCCGCCAAGCCGCAGAAACCTACGGCGGTCGCGTGGGTTACACGACTTCGGAGGCCGGCAGTACCTTCTGGGTCGAGCTGCCCGCGACCCCTTGAACGGCGGCATCGTGTTTCGTAGATTCTCTGGCGCGGCCTTCGCCGTGCCGCAACCCGGCGGCCGCGTGGATCCATCATGCCCGAGACACCGGACAGCGACATCCTGGCCGATCCGGTTCGCCGCAGCGCGTGTCCGAAGTGCGGACAGGTCGTCGACACGTCGAGCGCCGCGCCCTTCGCAGCCATCCAATGTCCCCAGTGCGGAACGCGGTTCTCCGCGCCGGGGCGGCTCGGCTCGTACGTGCTGCTGAAGTGTCTCGGCAAAGGGGCGATGGGCGCGACGTATCGGGCGTTGGAGAAGGGCCTCGACCGCCTCGTCGCCGTCAAGGTGATGCGCAGCCGCCTCGGCGAGGACGACCAACGCGTAAAGGGCTTCTTTGCCGAGGCCAAGGCCGTCGCGTCGCTGGAACACCCCAACGCCGTGCGGCTGTATTCGGCGGGGCAAGAAAAGGGCCAGCCCTATATCGTCATGGAGCTGATCCGGGGCCGGGCGATGGACCGGGCCTTCCGCGCCGACAAGCCCCTGGCGGAGGACCGCGTTCTGGAGATCGCCCTCGGGGTCGCCAGGGCCCTGGAAGCCGCCGCGGAGATCGGCCTGGTCCACGGCGACGTCAAGCCCGCCAACATCATGCTGGACGAGAAGGGCACGCCGAAGCTGGTGGACTTCGGCGTGGCGCGGTTCGGCGGCGGCCGGGCCGGCGACGAGTTCATGGGCACGCCCTACTATGCCGCCCCCGAGCAGGTGCGCCGCGAGCCGACCGACCTGCGGACGGACATCTACAGCCTCGGCGCGACGATGTTCCACGCGCTGACGGGCCATCCCCCCTTTCGCGGCGAGCGCATCGGGGACGTCCTCCACGCCCGGCTGGCCGGGCCCCCGCCGGACCCGCGGGACTTCGTGCCCCTGCTGCATCCCAAGACCGTGGCCGTCGTCCTGCGGATGATGGCGACCGAGCCCGCCGAACGCCACGCCACGTATCGGCAACTGCTGGACGACCTGCACGAGGCCTATTTCCAGGTCACCGGGCTGCACACGCCGGAGATGCAGCAGGTCGTCGCCAAGCCGGAGATCCCCCTGGCCGCGCCCGTACCGCCCTCGCGGGCGTGGCGGTTCGTGGTCGGCGGGATTCTCGCCGCCGCCGCGGTCGGCCTGGGGGCGTGGGCGCTGTGGCCCGGCGACGGCGGCGAGCAGCCCGGCCCCGGCGACGGCGCGACCCCGGCAGGGGCCGTGCACTACGCCGCCAGCCCCGTGTTCGATCCCCCGCCCCGGGCGATCGGCGAAGCCATCGACGTGCGGATTCGCTGCGAGACGCCCGGCGCGGCGATCCGCTACAGCACCGACGGAAGCGACCCGACCGACGCCTCCCCGCGGGCACCGGGGGCCTTGCGCGTCGAGCCCGGCACGACGCTGAAGGCCCGCGCGTCGGCGCCCGGCCACCGCCCCAGCGCGGTGACGGCGGGCACCTACACCCGCGACGCGACCACGCTGGCGGAGGTGGTCGCCCTGCGAACCGAGGCGAACAAGGCCTGGCAGCGGGTCCAGACGCTGAACCCGGGGCAGGGCTTCGGGGCCCGGCTCGAGCGATGCGACACCGAGCACACCACGGCGGAGGAGCTCTACGCCCGCGGCGCGCACGCCGCGGCGCACGCGCCGTACGCCCGGCTGCTGGCCGGCTGCAAGGAACTGGAGAAGCTCGAATCGCAGCGTGCCGCCGCCCGGAGGGCGAGGGAGGCGCTGTTGCGCGTGGCGCGCACGGCGCGCGGGAACTCCTCGTGGCGGCGCGAAAGCGAAGCGGCGGGGACAGCCTTCATCGAGGGGCGGTTCGAGGAGGCTCGGCGCCTCTGGGAGCAGGCCGCTTCCAAGGCCAACGCCGCCGTTCGCGTGCAGGCCGACCGGGCCCGGGGCGAATGGCGGGACGCCCTGGCGAAGGCCAAGCCGGCGGAGCTTCGGGCCCATGCCCCGCAGGCCTGGCGCTACGCCGACACCGCCGGCGAGAAGGCCGAGCGGGCGCATCGAGACGGGGACTACGCCGCGGCGGTTCAGTACTTCCGCGAGGCGAAGGGCCTTCTGGACAACGCGATCAAGCAGGCCAGCGAGGACCGCCCCGAACGCCTCCGGGACCAGTACGTCCAGCGCGCCAGCGCCCTGCTGGCCCGCGGGCAACTCCAGCAGGCCCTCGCCGAGGTGGAGAAGGCCCTGAAGGCAAAGCCCGACAGCCGGTCCGCAGCCGAGCTGAAGCGCAGGATCAGGAGCCGCCTGACGCCGTCGCTGGACCTCGGCCACGGGCGGAAGATCGCCCTTCGCTGGATACCGGCCGGGACGTTCGTGATGGGCTCGGACGGCGAGAGTGCCAGCTCGGCGGCGGAGCGGCCCCACGAGGTCACGATCAGCAAGCCGTTCTACATCGGCGTGTGCGAGGTCAAGCGGCGGGAGTTTGGGGTCTTCGCCGAGGGAAAAGAGAAGTACCAGACCCAGGCCGAGCGGGAGAAGTGGGCCTATCGATGGCACCCGGGCAGGAAGGAGTGGGTCCGGGCCACCGAGACGCGGTGGGACAAGCCGGGCTTCGACCAGGAAGAGGACCACCCCGTGACCTGCGTCAGTTGGCTGGACGCGGACCGCTTCTGCACGTGGGCCGGGCGCAAGACCCGCCGGACCGTTCGCCTGCCCACGGAGGCCGAGTGGGAGTACGCCTGCCGCGCCGGGACGACCACGCGGTTCTGCTTCGGCGACGAGGACGAGCGGCTGCACGAGTACGGCAACTTCGCCGACCGCGCCGCCGCCCGGCTGGTCCGCGGCGACCGGAAGCAGGACGACAGGGAGGCCACCACCGCCCGCGCCGGGCGCTATCGGCCCAACGCCTGGGGCCTGCACGACATGCACGGCAACGTCGCGGAATGGTGCGCCGACCGCTACGCGCCCTACCCGGCCGAGCCCGTCACCGACCCGACCGGCGGGGAGCGAGGCAGCTACCGCGTGGTCCGCGGGGGCTCGTGGGACAAGCTGCCCCCCTACTGCCGCTCCGCCTGCCGCACGCGGCTGGTGGAGGACTATCGGTCCGGGGCCGTCGGCTTCCGCATCGTCGTCGAGATCGGAAACGATTGACGGACAGGTCGGTTGCCGCTATAATTCCTACTGGATGAAACGCATCTCCCCCGGCAACAGGTGTGTCCGTCCATCCTGGCGCGGCGGGCGCTTTTGTGGGCAAAGAGCGAGGCCGGCAGATTCGGGGATCGATCATGGGCCACTACGACTCGTCTGGATCGTGCGCTCCGGCGAGAATGTCCGCGCGCGGCGGGCCAATCCCTTCTCTGTTTGAGCCGTTGGAGCCGCGCCTGCTCCTGTCGGGTGGGACCGCCGCGGACCCGCTGGCCGGATTGGCCGAGGGCAACAACGCCTTCGCCATCGACCTCTACCACGCCCTGCGCGGCGAGGAGGGCAACCTGTTCTTCTCGCCGTTCAGCATTTCCGCGGCCCTGTCGATGACCTACGCCGGGGCCGCCAACCGCACGGCCGAGCAGATGGCCGACGTGCTGCACATCACCCAGCCCGCCGACGTCTACCACGAGGCCTTCGGAAAGCTGATTGCCCGGCTGACGGCAGGGAGCGATGCGGCCGGCCAAGGGGTGACGAGCGATCTGTCCAACCCCCGATCGGACCCGACCGTGCCGCTTCCTGCATCGCCTCCGGTGGGGACGCCGCCGGCCTACTGGGAAGGCGTCCTGCCCGTCGAGCTCTTCCCGGCCGGCGGGAAGACCCTCGGCGGCGACGAGTTTGTCCTGAACATCGCGAACTCCCTTTGGGGGCAGTTCGATTACGAGTTTCTCGAGGCGTTCCTGGAAACGCTCGATGCCGAGTACGGCAGCCCCCTGCGGCCGATGAACTTCCGCGGCAGCCCGGAGGCCTCTCGCCAAGTCATCAACGGCTGGGTCGCCGACCAGACGCGCGACCGAATCCCGGAGCTGATCCCCGAAGGCGCGATCACCCCGGAGACACTGCTGACGCTGGTCAACGCGATCTACTTCAACGCGTCGTGGCAGTACGCGTTCTCGGCCGGAGTTCGCGAGACGTTCCACCTGCCCGAGGGCGACCTCGACGTCGACATGATGCGGCAGGTCGAGAAGTTCGGCTACCTCGACGGCGACGGGTACCAGGCCGTGCAGTTGCCCTACTACGGCGGCGACGCGGTCATGACGATCGTCCTGCCCGACGAGGGGCAGTTCGAGGCCTTCGAGGCCTCCCTGTCGGCCGGCTCGATCGACGAGATCGTTTCCGGCATGCGGCGAACGAACGTCTTCCTCACCATGCCCGAATTCGAGTGCCGTCAGAAGTTGGGTCTTGCCGAGGTGTTGGCGCAGATGGGCATGTCCGACGCCTTCGACGCGCACCTGGCGGACTTCAGCGGGATGTCCGAGACGGCCCGGGAGGACCTGCTCCGCATCGACAAGGTCATTCACGAGGCGTGGGTCTCCGTGGACAAGGACGGCACGGAAGCCGCCGCGGCAACCGCGGTGATCATGGTCGGGACGACGTGCGTTCACGAACCTCCGCCGCCGCCCGTCAAGCTCACGATCGACCGGCCGTTCCTGTTCCTCATCCGCGATACGCAGACGAACACCCCGCTGTTCCTGGGGCGGATCTGCGACGCCGAGGCCTTCGGCGAGACGGCCGGGCCAATCCGCCCGTCCGAGCCCCGGCCCGACCCGGACCCGATCCAGCCGGACCCGACGCAACCCATCGTCCTGCCCGTCGAGCGTTTTGAAGGCCCCCTCACGCGGCCCGCCTCAATTGCCCTCCAGCGTGGGCTGCAGAGCGATCCTGCACCCAGCCCGAGTGAGATCGAGAGCCTTCGCCAATCGCTCGTGGCCCTGCCGCGCCCGAAGGTCCTCAGCGTTCGGGGGCTGTTCCGCGCCAACAGCATGCGGTGGCGACAGGCGAGCAACCACGCCGACGCCGACGAGCCCGGCATCCGCATCGACGCGTTGGACCTGCACCCGGCGCGGCGCGCCGGCCTGCCGGACTGGCTGTCCTCCGTCCTCGACGAGTTGACCCCCGACGGGCTGCTGATCGGCTTCCGCGGCCAGGCCCTGTGAGACCACGGGACGCGCCGGCGGCGTTTTTGGTGTGCCCCGAACCGCCGGCCAAGCCATAATGCCCCCATGGGCATTCCCGAGAACACGCGACTCCTCGTCATCGACGACGAGGAGTCCATCTGCTTCGCCTTCCGGCGGTACTTCGAACGGCGCGGCTGCGCGGTGGAGGTGGCCGCGTCGGGCAAGGAGGGCGTCGAGCGGTTCAAGGCCGCCCGCCCCGGCGTGGTGTTCCTCGACGTCCGCCTGCCCGACGCCGACGGGCTGGACGTGCTCGACGTGCTCCGGCGGATCGATCCCGACGCGCGGGTGATCGTCATCACGGCCTACGGTTCGCTCGAGACCGTCACCCGGGCGATGCGAGGCAAGGCGTTCGACTTCCTGGTCAAGCCCCTGGACCTCGACCGCGCCGCCGAGTTGGTGGGCGAGGCCACCGCGCCGGCCGGGGGGCGCCCCGCCGGGCCGACGCCACCAGGGCCCGGCGAAGAGGGCGGCGCGCGGTTGGTCGGCTCCTCGCCGGCCATGCAGGAAGTCTACAAGCGAATCGGCCGGGTCGCCCAGACCGGCGCAGCCGTGCTCATCCGCGGCGAGACCGGCACGGGCAAGGAGCTGGTCGCGCGGGCGATCCACGAACACAGCGGGCGGCGGGACGGGCCCTTCGTGGCCGTCAACTGCGGGGCCCTGCCCGAGAACCTCGTCGAGAGCGAGTTGTTCGGCTACGTCCGGGGGGCCTTCAGCGGGGCCGACGGGGACAAGCCCGGGCGCTTCGAGGCCGCCGACGGCGGCACGCTGTTCCTGGACGAGGTCGCCGAGCTGCCGCCGGCGGCGCAGGTCAAGCTCCTGCGGTTCCTGGACAGCCAGACGGTCGAGCGGCTGGGGTCCGTCCGCCCGGTGCACGTGAACGTCCGCATTCTGGCGGCGACCAATCGCGACGTTCGAAAAGCCATCGAGGCCGGGCTGTTCCGCGAGGACTTGTTCTACCGCCTCGCCGTGGTGCAGGTCACGCTGCCCCGCCTCGCCCAACGTGACCAAGACATCGGCGAGCTGGCCGAACACTTCCTCGCCGAGCGCCGCCGACACGGCGAGGGGGCCGTCCACCTCAGCGACGAGGCCCTGGCCGTGCTCGGCCGGCACGACTGGCCGGGCAACGTCCGCGAGCTGCGAAACGCCGTGGAGCACGCGGCGATCGTCTGCGGGGCCGACGTGATCCTGCCCAGCCATCTGCCCGAGGCCGTGGCCCGGCCGGGCCCCGCGCCACCCGAACGCGCCGATGCTGCCGCCCAGGCGTACGTCAATGCTCTCGACCTCGGGCAGGATGCGTGGCAGGAGAAGGCCGTCGGCCCACTGGAGCGTGCGCTGATCCGCCGTGCGATGGCGCGGGCAGGCGGCAACCAATCGGCGGCCGCCGAGTTGCTGGGCGTCCATCGGAACACGCTACGAGCCAAACTCCGCCAGTTGGGGCTGGACACCATACCCGAACAATAAGCGTGCACAGATGCCCATGTTCTGTGCAATACGGCGCGCCGCCGCAACTTACCCCCGGAGGGCCCCGGATCACAATCATTTTTATGAAAAGGCTTTATATACTAATGGGGGCCCAGACCGGCTTGGCATTGGATTTGCTCAACGGCCAAGCGAGAGATTACTGCGCGGACTGCGCAGCATCCGGGAGTGATAGACCATGAAAAACCGCGTACTCCACGTAGCCCTCCTCAGCCTATTGCCTGCCGCCCTCCTGGCCGGGTGCGGCGGAGACGAACCCGCCCCGGCGGACGCCAACGCTTCCGCCGCCAACGTGCAGCTTTCGCCCCCCAAGGCGGAGACGACCGCCCTGGACGCCGACCACCTCGCCAAGGCCCAGAAGATGATCAACGCGGGCCTCCGGTTCCTGCTGTCCCAGCGGGAGGCGGACGGGGGATGGAGCTTCGGCGGCGGGGTTCACAAGGCGGCCCTGACGGCGCTGACCGTCAAGTGCCTCCTCCAGCATCCGGACTTCGACCGCACCTCGCCCCAGGTCAAGCAGGCCCTGGACATCCTGGGCAACCACCAGCAGCCCGACGGGGCGATCTACGACCCCCAGCAGGGCCGGCCCGCGTATACCACGGCCATCGCGATGATGACGCTGCTCGCTACCGAGGACCCCCGGTATGACGGGTCGATCCGCAAGGCTTCCCAGTACCTCAAGGGCATCCAGGTCCAGCCGGGGCAGGAATCGCCCGATGGCGAACCGGTCGCGGCCGACGACCCGAACATCGGCGGGGTCGGCTACGGGCGGAGCAAGAAACCCAACCTCAGCGTCCTTCAGTTCGTGGTGGAGGCCTGGCACGAGCAGGGGCTGGACGCCAACGACGAGGCGATGCAGCGGGCCGTGGGCTTCCTGACCCACCTCCAGAACCGCAGCGAGTCCAACCCGATGGCCTTCGCGAAGGCCGGCGACAACGACGGCGGGTTCGTCTACGAGATGAACGCCTCGAAGGCCGGGCCCGGGCTGGGTGGGACAGGCCTGCGAAGCTACGGCTCGATGACGTACGCGGGCTTCAAGAGCATGCTGTACGCCGGCGTGGCCCGGGACGACCCGCGGGTCCAGGCGGCCTATATGTGGATCCGCCGCCACTGGCGGCTGGACAGCAACCCCAACTACCCGCAGAAGCGCTCCCAGGAGGGCCTGTACTACTACTACCAGGTCTTCGCCAAGGCCCTCCGCGCGTGGGGGCAGGACGAGATCCCCGACGGGAAGGACTCGTCGATCAAGCGGAACTGGCGGCACGAGCTGATCGACGCCCTCGCCGAGCGTGCCCAGCCGGACGGCTCGTGGGCCAACGCCGCCGACCGCTGGAACGAGGGCTCGCCCGCCCTGGTGACGTGCTACTGCGTCCTGGCCCTCCAGGAAGCGCTGAAGAAGTAGCTTCGCCCCGCCCCGCAGCGCTTGACAGCGCGGGGGTGGGCGGCTATGGTATGCTTCGGATTCTCGCCCGGATGGCGGAATTGGCAGACGCGCTAGGTTGAGGGCCTAGTGAGGTTAATACCTCGTGCTGGTTCGAATCCAGTTCCGGGCAATCGCGGAAAAGGAACGTGCGTGCGACGAGCAGCCTGCATCCGGACGCCGGGTGCGGGCTGTTGTCGTCTCTCCCCCGCCCTCGCTCTCTCCACGTGGCCTGCAATGAGACGGAACCACTCCGCCCCTGCCACGATCCGGACCGGCGCCCTGTTTGCGTGTTTGCGTGTCGGCGGTCTTTTGCTCTTGACGCATTCCAGGCGGATTGCTAGTATCCTCCTTTCCAGGAACCCCGCGGCCTGCCGCGGGCTAGGCTGACGTACAACACGCCCCCATCGTCTAGTGGCCTAGGATATCAGGTTCTCATCCTGGAGACAGGGGTTCGACTCCCCTTGGGGGTGTCCTCGCAACTTCTTGCCTGCCAAGGAGTTGCGTTGTTTTTGCGCCGCAAGCGTTCGCATCGCTTCGCAAGTCCCCGCAATCCCAGCCGCTTGCCGAAGTCGCTCCCGCGCCGACCAACTCCCCGCCCGCATCGGTTGCGATTCCCTGCGTGTCCCCTGCTGCCCCGTTCTGCACCGGATCGTGCACCGCATTCTGCACCGCCTTGGCGTAGTGCTCCGGCGTGATTTGAAGGTAGTGCTTCCGGGCCACGGCCTCGCTGTGCCCGAACCACTTGTCCAGCACGTGTCCGGGGAAGCGCTCCTCAAGCTCGGTCCTGCGCGTGGCCCGGAGGTTCGCGAACGTCTTGGGCCACGGGACCAACCCGGCCCGTTTGATGATGCGCCGAAGCTGAGTCCGCAAATTCGCCCGTGTGTCCCTGTACCGCGTGATGACGTACTCCGCCCCGTCCTCGGCCGCGTCGAAGGCGTCTTGCAGGTGGGGCCGCAACTCAGGGAAGATCGGCGGGACGCGGATTCCGCCATCGTCGGCCCCCGCAGTCTTGTCCGCGTGCACCACGAAGCGATCCTGCTCCCAGTCGATGTCCGCCCACCGCAGCCGAAGCACCTCAGTCGGACACCGCAGGCCCCCGTACCGGCACAAGGCGAAGATCAAACGCCACTCGACATCGGCGCAGGCCCCCAGCACCGCCTCAGCCTCGGCCTGGGTCACGAAGTAGTCCCGCTCCCGGTTCGCGACGTTCCGCGTCTTGATGTCCTCAAAGGGACTTTCCGGGATCAGCTTCCGCTTGACGGCCGCGGCGAAGAACTGCTTGGCCCGCTTGAGCCGCCGATTCCACGTGGCCTTGCCCAGCCCCGTGCGCTTCCCGCTCCGGCCCTTCTTGGCCTTCGTCCGCAGGTACACGCGGAAGTCCTCCGCGTCCCCGGCCGTGATCTCGTCAAGTCGCTTCGCATCCCCGAAGAACGCGATCAGGCTCGCCTGGGTGCGCTCGTAGTTGGCCCGTGTGTTCGGTTTCACATCCGCCCGGCCTCGGATGTATCCCGCAAGCCATTCGGCCAGCGTGGGGCATTCTCGCCGCTCCTGGGGCTCGATCAGGCCAAGCTGCTCAAGCCGCTTGCGAACAAAGGGAGGCAGGCCCCCGACCCATTCGGACGTCGCCAGATCGACCGCCCCGCCGCTGGCCTTCGCGCCGATCAGCTTCTCGACGTGCACGCAGGCCGTCGCCGCGTCCTTCTTGCTCACCTTGCCCAGCCGGACCTTCCGCCGGCCGGGGTCTTCGCCCGGCGAGAGTTGAATCAGCCTGCGCCCGTTCGGCTCCGTCACCACGCTTGCCATCGTCTACTTGCCCTTCCTGCGCCGCTTCCGGCGCACCGTGATCTCAAGCCCAAGGTGATCGGCCAGCAACTCGACCGCGTCGACGGAGAGGCCCTTCGTGCCCTTGACGAACTGGCAGAGGTGCGCTTCGCTCAGCCCCGTCGCCTTTGCAATCGCGTATCGGCTCTGCCCGCAGGTCTTGAGCCCCGCCCGGATGTCGTCCAGTAAAGGTGCCATCGGTGGAATCATAGCAGATACCTTCCCAAAAGGAAAGCCCTACTCCTTCTTTTCCTGCCATTCGCCCTGTCGGTCGCCCTTCTGCGCCTCGACGTACGCTTCCAGGTCGGCCACGTGGTAGCGGACGGAACGCCCGATCCGAACGCAAGGGATCGGCCCGCGGGGCTCGGTCAAGCTCCACAAGGTCCGCTCGCTGATTGACAGGGCCTCGGCCGCCTCCCGTGTCGGCAACAGCAATCGAACGGGGCTCGGCTTCGGCTTCTGGGGCCATGTTGCGGGTGTGTCACTCATCGCTTCGTCCTTCCATCGTGTGGTCATCGGCCCGGCCGCGCGGCCGCCCCGGTTCGATCGAACAGAGGGCCTTGGGTCTGGGGGTTCTGCCTCTCGCCCCAATCGTGGGATAGGATGACGCGGTATCGGGGGGCGCGGCCGTCGAAGAACCGCTCGACGATCCAACCCGCCTGACGGAGCTGGTCGACCCATCGGAGAAGATCCGCCGCGGCCGTCGTCAGGTCGATCACGTCGGCCAGGCCGACACCAACATGCCCGGCCGCTCTCAACCTGGATAGGATTCGGCCGGCGATGCTCCTATCGGCCTCCACCTGCCCGTTGCCTGCGCTTCCGCGGGATGCCCGTCTCCTTGTCATCGGTCCTGCCCCCCTTCCTCTGCGCCCGGCCCAAGGTAGCGGAATCGGGTCGCGTGCATCGGATGCTCGCGAGTTCCTCCCTTCACCAGCACCTCGATGTATCCCAGTGCCTCAAGCACCTTGAGCAGCTTGCTCCCCGTGTCCTTCCCGAAGCCGAAGAAGCCCCCCGCATCGCGCACTGCCAAGAAGAAAGGCTTGTCGCCGCTGTCGGCTTGGAGCTCCCGGCAGACCGCGGCCAAGACTCGCACGTTCGGATCGTCAAAGTCACCCACCGGATTCTTCTCGGCCCGTGAGAACACGTCCGCGAGGTACTCGGCATTGACAGGGAACCGGACGCTCTCCCACGCGTGGAGGAAATCGGCCAGAGTCACCCCGAAGCCTTTCGTGCCGATTGCAGGAAGTGCCAGCCTGTGCCACTCGCGCACGATCGGCAGCAATTCCATAGGGGGCAGATCCGCGAATTCGGGAATCCCCTTGAGACGGCGCGCCAATCCAAAAATGGCCCGATTCCTCTGCTTCGGGCCGTCCGGCAGAGTGCGCTCGATCGCGTCGCCGACTCGCTGTACGTCTCGGACCTGCCTTCCCGAAGACAGACAGAGAGAAGACAGAGAGATGACAGAAGGAGGACGGAGCGCCATGGCTTGTGTCGCCTCTCCGTCTTCTTTCCGTCTTCTCTCTGTCTGCCCCTTCTTTGCTTCGGGAAGCGCGAGCCCCGCAGCAAACGGGTCAATCAACGGAATCTCACTCGTAGTCTCAGGAAGGCCCACAATCCACGCATACCGTTTTCCGGATTTGTGGACCGCCGGCGGGAGAATACAGTAGTGCCCAACGTCTCCGCGAAGCTCGCCTTCGTCCCCCAGGTCGATGAACCCCTCCCAAGCCGCGCGCAGGTACGTGTGATAGCCGCGGCCGGTCTCGACGGTGGGCAAGGTCTCCGCCAACTCGCGATGCTCAAGGGCCCAAGCGTGGAACGCGTCGGGGTCGTCAAAGTCACGGCAGACCAGCCCCCCGCTCGCACCGCCCAGGACGACGGCCGGGACTGACTTTCCGCCCGCAAACCAGCGCTCCAGGTCGGCCTCGGATGGGCGCTCTGTCTGATAGCGCTTCCACGAGAACCCCCGCGGCGGGCGCTTGCCATCCTCGCCGTACCCAGCCGGAATGATCGTCCATCCGAGCCGGTGGTATCGCAACGCCCACGTCAGGATGTCGCCTGCGCCGTCCGTCATGGTCTGTCCAGGTGCGGGACACCGCGTCCCGCCTCAGACATATTTACCCCTGCCTTCCGGACGGATTAACTCCGGGCACTTAGTCCGTGTGCTTAGTCCGCCCCCTTGCGCGCAGAACGCCCCTTGCTCACAGGCTGAGATTCTTGGGCACGGATTAACTCAAAGGGTTGACGTGGTGCCTGCCAACCGGCGGGTCTACTCCCCCCGCGTTTCGCGTTCCCGCCGCGCGGAAGCGCGCAGCCGGTCCTGGGCCCTCGTGACCTCCCCAAGCTCTTCCCCCCGTTCCTTCTCAAACTCCGTCCTTTGCATCCCGCTGGCCTTCCAGTCGCGCACCAGTTTCGCGTCCTTCTTGGGGTCGTAGATGCGCGGCCGGTGCGCCGGCCGCTTGCCCTCTCCCTTCTTCACCGCCTTCTCGGCCTCGGCAGCCAAGTGCTCGCACAGCAGCGCCGATGCGGCGAATACGTCCGCCATGCTCAGCAACTCGCATCCGCGCTCCCCGATGCTCTCCACGTGCGGCGAGCCGTGTTCGTACAACGCATCCGCCCAGCGATACACGGGGTCGCCTTGGGCCGCCAGGAGCGCTCCTGCCTGGGCCGCCAGCGCGCCAAACGCATCCCAGCCAGCTTGTACGGCCGCGGCGTCGCTCGCGTGGCCTCGCCCGCCGCGCCCCGTCACAAAGTGCTCGCCGACGCGCCGAGCTGGCGCGGGCAGGCTGTACTGCCGAACCTCGGCGGGCAAATCCGGCCCAAGCTCTGCCGGCCAGCGAAACCGCACGTGCCGCACGTGCAAGACTCCACCCCCGCGCCGCTCAAACATCCCGGCCAGCCTGCGCCAAGCCGCCGCCGTCGCATCGTGCTTTGCCATCGCTTCGCCTCAGCCGGGCGGCCCGGCGGCCGGCGCGGGCGAAGCTGGCACGCCGCGCCGCCGGTCCGTTCGCGCGCGGCCTAGGCTCTGGATTAGCCACGGTGTATGACTGCGCCGCATTGCCGACATTGCCATAGCTTCTGTTTGAGGCCATACGCAATCGCCGCCAAGATGATGGATACCACGACGGCGGTTCCAAGCGCTAGACAGCCCAGTGAAGGGTCTAGGCCAAAGACAAGCATTGCCCCCAACAGCAACAGGGCCTGAAAGACTGAAATGATGAATGAGTGCCCCTTGTTGACCTTCACCATCCAATCGCCGCAGTGCACGCATCGGAGATGGCCGTTCTGGTACGTGGGTGCTCGTGTGGGGACGGCCGGGGCAGGCTGAGGCAAGTCATCAAGACTGGGAGGAATCCCAAAGGGGTCAGCGATGCCATCAAGGTCGGCAGCCTCCAAGCGAACCGGTCTGACTATGCTCGCGGGTTGTACAGGTATCTGGCAGAGAGCGCCGCACTCTGGGCACGTTTCCGTTTGTCCAGCCAAGCTCCCAGGTACGCTCAAGACTTCGCCACAATTTGGGCACCGCACGTCCAGCATGCTTCTACCCTTGCTCTGGGCACAGCCCACACTCCCTCCGGATCGGCCGACCGGCTCAGTTCCCACCGGTCCATATCAATCATCCCTTCCCACGCCGCCCTGTCAACACAAAAGGCCGGGCAGCTTGGAGCCCGGCCGTCTCGCCGCCGCTTCCACCGCGATGGTCTTTGCGGCGACTGGTTGTTACTCGTTGGACGGTCGCGCGGCATCGAGTGTTTCGCCCAGAGCGACAGCCCCGGTCCCTTGCGTACCTACACTGGTCTGGCCGCTGGGCCCCACGGGGGGTCCCTTCACCATTTCCCCTTCTAGGTCCGTGCCTGCTGATGAACGGGGGCTCACCCCATCTCTCAATTTCGCGAAAATACGCGCGCATTGTCCCCCACGGTCTCGGCCGTGTCGGTTCCAGAGATTTCCCCCCCCCTTCCCCTCACGGCCGCCCCACGCCCGCCAGTCGGCCCCCAGAAGCGCCGAGCTGCGCCGACGCCCCCCATCGTCCCCCTCAGTCCCCCTGCGTTTCGCGTTCCCGCCGCGCAGCGCTGCGCAGTCGGTCCTTAGCCTTCCTGACGGATTCGGGCTCTAGCCTCAGTTCCTCTTCAAACTCCGCCTGCCGCATCCCGCTGGCCTTCCAGTCGCGCACCAGCTTCGCATCCCTCTTCGGGTCGTATGCGCGCGGCCGGTGGGCGGGGCGCTTGGCGCGCCCCGTCCTCTGCATCTCGGCCGCCACCGCCTCTAGCTCGGTCAGCGTCTCGGCAGACAGGGCGCGCCCTCGAAGATAGTCACCGCATGCATCCCTCACGAAGAAGCAGTTGTGAGACAGCGCAAGCTCTTCCTCGGACCCCAATCGGGCCTGCCCCTTGCACGTGAGTCGCCGGGTCGGCTTCGGCTCCGTTGGCAGGTTCACCCAGACTTGATCCAGCGCGGGATCCAAGCCGGCAGCCGCCGACTCGCACTCATCCGCCAGACGACGGCACAACTCCCCGCTTGCCGGGGTTCGCCGCCTGTACGCCTTCAAGAACTCCCGAATCTTCCGGGCCAGCCTCTCTCGGCTGATCCGCCCCGCGCCATCCTTGGCTTCCATGAGTCACCTGCCTTCCCCGGGCCGATCCGGACGGAGACGCGACAGGCAGGTGAGAGGCCGCGGCCCCGCCCGGATCGCTTGGCCGCCGCTGGCCGGCGGGCGGCCGTCCCGGTGGGTTCATCTTGGGCCGGCCCCTTGCCCGTGTCAAGGGATGGCGAAGGCTGGGAGACAGGGCGCTGTACATGAGCAGCCCCAGAGGAATCGTGCCCCCACGTCCATGTTGATCTAGCCGCGCTGGCCAGGTCGCGGCCTCTGGCGGCAGAGCAGAGCAAGGCCGCCGAAGGTCAGTAAGGCGAAGGTGGCGGGTTCTGGGATGACCGTCAACAGATACCCATGGGTATGGCCATCCGGATTGATCCCCTGACCTACAATCTGCCCGGCGCTGTTGAGATCAGTCACCCTTTGGAGAACCCACCCCTGCGCGTCATCAACGAGGGCGTGCAGTGCGACTGGCTCACTGGCGATCCAGACCGTTGCTATTGACGTCTCCGGGGCGCCGCCGAGAACACTTGCGCCAAAGACGATGCCCTCATCGTTGACCCTGTTTGCGTAGGTTGTATCAAAGCCCTCCAGGGGCTCGAAGATTGTGATCTCTTCGTCCATAAGGAAGCCCCGTGACGTATTGGTTGCTCGATCGGTGAAACCGCCGACCACCAGCCCGTTCCCACTGCCGTGTCCCACGTCGGCTTCGTCATATGGAGCGGGCGGCAGTACGTACGAGACCCCGGCCTCCCTCTCGTAGATGAAACCATGATATGTGGTGCCAGTCCACTCAGCACCGAAGATGGTTCCTGTGTCACTCAGCCAGCGCGGCAGTATCTTCCGGTCGGTCCAGGAGAGGAACTCGACGCCATCGCGGGCGCTCCAGAGAAATGCCCGTTGCTGGCCCTCGAAGTCACCGGTCCCGATTACCTCGCCCGCGTTGTTGATCGCGAACGCAGCCCCCCCCGTGCAGCCAACAAGCAGGCCAAGGTTCATCATGCCCGTCTGACTCTTCCAGATGAATGGCTGGTTACCGCCTCCCCCGTCAGTGGAGGCAAAGCCGACGACTTGACCGTTATCATTGACATCCCGTGCGGAACTTGCATAGCCGCCCGGCAGATTGCCCAGCGGCGTCATGACGCCGTTCTCCCAGACATACGCACCGCCTGTCCCAGCCCAACTCGACCCCACGACAATCCCGGAATCGCTAATACCGGAAGCGCCGCTTGCGTTTCCCCCTCCAGGCAAGTCACCCAAGTCCGTGATGCTATACCACGCCCCCCCCGCTACTGCACACCGGACGCAAAGAGCCAGAGCCAATACGGAAAGCCCGTGTGCAAGACTCCGGTCCCGCATTGCAGAAGGAACCGGGAACCGGCCAACTCCTTGGGGCTCACGCCAGTGGGTTGGGAGGTCTCCCTGATGTGATGTCCCGTCCAGCCTGCATTGGCGAACATGGATGAATTCCGTGCTCCGAACCCGTATCCTCTCGTCGCGTCCCGTGCTCATGTCTCCCGCCCTTCTGAAGCGCGCCACAGGGCCGCGCGCACCTGCCTTGTGCCGTCCGTGGCTGTTGCTCGTCGAAGGGCGCCATCCCCTCGCCAATGTTGAGGCCGGACGAACCCCGCCTGAGCTTGAGGAGCGAGTCCTTCGGATGCAGGAATGTCTGCGGCGATTCTCTGGCCCGCTGCCATCCGGGCACAATCCCGCTCAAGCGCGCCTACTCGCGCTTTCCACTTCGGTCGGACTCAACGGCGACCTTAGCGCCGACACAGGAACACGGCTCGTCTGCGTCTGGGAACTTGGCCGGGCGGCCTGGGCAGGTGCGAGTGAGCGGGAACGCCCTTGCCCGGATCGGAGAGAATCAGCTCGCCGCTCCCATGCGGCTGGAGCGCCTCAAACATACCGCGCGGAGTCGAAATCGAGAAAAGGAAAACCGCCGGCCGGAATGGTGCTCATTCTCGGCGCTACTTGGTCATGCGATGCATGAATGAGGGAGAACGTCGAATCTGTTTCCTTCTGGCCGCTGCCGACCGGTTTTCGGTCAACGGCGAATCCGCGTGTACATGCGCGCCCCCTCGGCCAAGGCTGCGCAGCTTTTTTCGATCCGACTCAGAGAGAATCTTCCCCGTCCTGTCCGCTCGCCAGCCGTTC
>Ga0272441_10001230_pt1 | contig 54860 bp, 40 predicted proteins | sample SSMProp6N_FD_193582 | JGI IMG/M metagenome (GOLD analysis project Ga0272441, IMG submission 193582) | Marine sediment archaeal communities from Little Sippewissett salt marsh, Falmouth, MA, United States - SSM-Prop-6N | ecosystem: Environmental > Aquatic > Marine > Wetlands > Sediment ...
CGTCTCCCTCATCATCGTCATCATCGTCGTCTCCCTCATCATCGTCATCATCGTCGTCTCCCTCATCATCGTCATCATCGTCGTCTCCCTCATCATCGTCATCATCGTCGTCTCCCTCATCATCGTCGTCCCAGAACAGTTCCTCGAATCCCTCCTCTACGGCCACGCCCAGCAGCATCCCGACCACCAGGGCGATCACCACGTATAGGGTGAGTTTCTTGATTGCATTTTCTCCGTTTTCATTCTCCTTGTCATCTGCCATTTCATTCAACCTCCTAAAATGGTTGTTGATCATGGGTTTTGAACTGATTGTTATTAAAAGGATCAGACACAAAACGTGAACTTTGGCACGAAACGTGAACTTTGGCATGAAGTGTGAACCGACTATCATCTTTCGAAGTAGATATCCAGGGCGCTGTCAACCAGGGAATCAAGAAATGACCGCCTGTATCTCAGGAGTAAACGCACCACCATGGATTCATCGTTCATGATGTAATGCTTGTTGCGTCCATCCTTTGTATGTTTTATTACACCACTATCCTCCATTATTCCGATGTACTTGGACAGGGTGGATGGTTTGATGTTCAACCTTTCCGTGATCTCTGTATGGGTTATACCCGGTTCCAGGAGGATGGCCATCATTATGTCCCGGAATCGTTTCTGCTGCATCAAGGATGCAAGTCTCCGATCCTCCCCTGCCATATTCCCATTCGAAAAGAAAACCTTGAGGTTCCTATCCTTTTGAGACGTCACCAACCCGTCCCGTTCCAGGCATGTGACATGATGCCTGACAACGCTCAGGCTCAGGTCCGTCTTCCGAGCGATCGATCTGAGGTGAACCCCGGGGTTTGACAAGATGAAATCGTAAACCTTCTTTCGGTTCTCTAGGTCCAGGATATTCGATCCCATGGGACCTCACTTCTGACGGGCGAGCGCCATCACTATCAAAATGATGGCCACTATATCGAGGACCGCCGCCATCAGTTCCCAGAAGTCGTTGTCATAACCCGGGAAAAGAACCTCCAACGATAGGAAAACACCCTTGACGAACATGACCACAAAGGCCATGGCGGTTATCAGCATCTTCTTACTTCCAATCCGTCGAAAGGCCGTGAAAAATATTATCATCGGGAAGATAGCAATGATTGCAAATATCAACCAGAAAAATGCAGCGGGTTCGTTGGCTATCCCTAACATCTTACCACCGATGGAGTCTACCTCGTGAAAGGTAAAAAAGGGTTTGGCTCAAAGTGTGAATGAAGAGATTATCCTACCCGGCACCCCTGGGATAGTTGTTCGGTGCCTGCACATCCCAATCCATAACCCTACATTGTTAGGGCAGTCACACCTTCCAAAAGATACTAATATTCTTCCAATGTACCGCCCCCCAGGAGAATTTCACATGACCGAAAAGACGGAAGTGGCCGTATCCGAGATGCCCGCAAGCGTAGCGGAACCTGCGCCCCTGGGACTCATCGGACTTGCCGTGGCAGCGCTTGTTCTGGCATCCACCGACATGGGATGGACTGACGGGGCCAACAAATCACTGATGATACCCTGGACGATTTTCTTGGGAGCCACCGCCCAGCTGATAGCGGGGATCATGGATTTCAAGCGCAACAACATATTCGGGGCCACCGCGTTCACCACTTACTCCCTTCTTTGGTACTCCGTTTCACTTACCCTGATAATCACCATATTCACGGGTGTGGGTTTTGACCTGGACCATTACGCTTACGGGCTGATCGGATTTCTGGTATTCAGCTTCATACTCACCTTCGCGTCCCTGTGGACCAACAAGACCCTTCTGGGCATTCTCATATTCATCGACCTGGCCATACTGGCCCTGGTGATGCACATAATGCAGGGAACCTCCGCCGAGGCTGTCGGGGTGTTTCTGCTGGCGGTTTCGGCCCTCTCGTTCTACGGGGCGGCCGGCGTGCTTGTCAACACCATGACCGGCGAGGCCATACTCCCCCTGGGAAGCGCAGTTAAGGGGAAGTGAGATCAGATCGATCGTATCCGGTCGCCTTCAGGGCACTCCAGATAGTCCTTCCAGACCACCCGGCCGGGTGCCCATCCCGAGGGTCATTTGAAAAGGGATTGGGAAAGGGACTGGGAAAAAGGGACTGGGAAAGGGACTGGGAAAAAGGGACTGGGAAAAAGGGACTGTTTTGAATAATTGGATTTCGACAGCGCAGCCTGTGGGCTGGGGACGTTGGATGATCACCTCCTTCTCACATCTCCAGTCGGTTACGGACCCGTAGCTGATTCACTGGCTCAAGTATTCTGGCTGATAGTCCTCGTCCAGCTCGCTTTTGCCCGCGCTCCAGGCACCGGGCTCGGGCAAGATGGTCTGCCTGGCATTGGTGTAGTGACGCAGGTTCCCCTTCTTTGGAAACATCTTGGAAAAGAGCTCCTGAGCGCTCCTCAAAGATTGTTTGAGGGTGTTTTCCGAACCGGTGATAGTTATCTGCCGAAGGAACGGTGAGGAATGAACCGCCGGGTTGTATTTACCCACTTCCTTGTCCAGCTCGTCAAGAAACTTGTTGAACTCGCTATCGTTGAGCTGGTGGAGGAAAAGGGATACGTACTTGTTCCTCGTAGAACCCATGAGGGGCCCGAATATTAACAATGGTTTATTACCGTTTCTGTTTTATTGGAAACGTGTATATAAATGAAATGGAGAGTTCGGACCACAAGCAGTTGGAAAATGCTTTATTCCAACCCGCAATCATCCCGCGGGGACTGAAAATGCCTCTGTTTCTGCACAACACCCTCACGGGGAAAAAAGAAGAGTTCAAACCTATGACCGACAATCGGGTTTTCTTCTTCGTTTGCGGTCCCACGGTATACGATTATTCCCACATAGGTCACGGCAGGACCTACTCGTTCTTTGACACCCTGGCGCGGTACCTTCGTTACAGGGGATACTCGGTCTACTATCTCATGAACATAACCGACATCGATGACAAGATAATCAACCGGGCCCAGGAGTCCAAAAAAGAGGGAGAGAGTGTCAAGGATGCCGCCCGGCGGCTGACGCTGGAGATGGAGAAGGCCTTCAGGGAGGACATGGCCGCGCTGGGAATAGACGCGGTGGACATGTACCCCCGGGCAACCGACATGGTGCCGGAGATAATCGAGCAGACCCGGACCCTCATCGAGAAAGGTTTTGCCTACCCTGTGGACGGGGATGTGTACTTCAACACCCACAAGTTCGGGGATTTCAACAAGCTCACCAAACAGGATGTGTCCGAGAGACAGGTGGGTGCCAGGGTGGAGGCGGACCCCCGCAAGCGGAACCCGGAGGATTTCGTGCTCTGGAAAAGCTCCAAGGAGAACGAACCGTCATGGCCCAGCCCCTGGGGAGAGGGCAGGCCCGGCTGGCACATCGAGGACACCGCCATCACCACCAAGTTCTTCGGCGACCAGTACGACCTCCACGGGGGAGCCATCGACCTGATATTCCCCCACCATGAATCCGAGATAGCCATTGCCGAGTCCGCCACGGGCAAAACGCCCTTCGTCCGGTACTGGGTCCATTCGGGTTTCCTAAACATCAACAAGGAGAAGATGTCCAAGTCACTGGGCAACATCCTGCGCATCAGGGACGTTTTGGAGAAGTACCCCGCCCGGGTGCTCCGGTTCTATTATCTCAACAACCACTACCGATCAACCATCGAGTTCGACTGGGAGAAACTGGACGAGGCCAAGGCGGCGCTGGAACGGCTGGACAACGCCAGAAGATCGGTATCCCAGTCAAAGGGTACTGTAAGCTCCGAACCGGGCCCAAAGGAAGGGGATGTACTGGAAGCGGCCCGAAAACTTCGGGAGGAGTTCCTGGTTCAGATGGATGACGACCTCAACACCCGGGAGGCCATCGCTCGGTTGTTTGCCCTTGTGGAACTCACCAACACGGGACTTTCCAACGTAAAAAGCGACAGGGGGGTTAGGGAACTGCTGGGCATATACAACGAGCTGGGCGGGGATGTGCTGGGCATATTCGAGGAAGGGCAGGACGGAGGGAGTGGAGGAAGCGCCGGCGCCCTGGAGGCCCTGGTGGAGATTCTCATAAAGGCCCGCACCGACGCCAGGACAAACAAGGACTACGCCAGGGCGGACGAGATCCGGGATACCCTAAAAAACTCCGGTATCGTGGTGGAGGACACAGCCGACGGAGCACGCTGGCACCTGGCCTGAGCTCCAATCGGCCAAGGGTTAAAAACCTGACATCATATCCATAGATGATGCCATCCCCCGATGAGGCGGATGCCGAAGAGGCTCCAGGGTACCATAATTTCGGACGGGAGCCCAACCTCATCCTCCATGCGTCCTGGGTCAAGGGCATAGGCGCGGCCATGGCCACCTGGGCGGCGTTCCTGCTTTTCTTGAGGGTGGGACTGGGATACGACGCCGTGACCATCGGTGCGCTCATGGGTCTTCACATGTTCGTCAGCGTTATCATGGCCATTCCCAACATCTGGATGTGCAGAAAGTGGGGGATTCGGAAGGTTCTGATACTGGGCGGCTCCCTCCACACGGTGGCGTTCTTCATCTTCGGCGTGTTCTCTATCCTTCCCATGATCGTGCTGGGCACTATCCTTGCGGGGACCGCCCAGGCCATATCCATGGGCAACATAATCACTTATGGCGCCGGAAAGGTGGGATACGCCAGGAGGAAGTATCTCACATCCCTAATGATGTCCCTGGTCCATTTCTCCGCTTTCTGGGGACTGCTGGCAGGAGCGCTGTTCTTCCGGGGCTGGGGAGCCGATCACTTCGGCTGGGGCATCCGGCAATCCTACGGTTACATCTTCATCACGGCATCGATGCTTCACCTGGCATACGTTTTCATAATTGCCATGACCCGGGACGAGCTTAAGGAGACAGGTGAGCCCGTGGAGGAGAACTCGGATATCATGCATGATATTCCGAAAAAGACCCTGCTTGCCCGTTTCAGTCTGCCCAGCGCCGTGATCGGGACCGGTGCGGGCTTCATCGTACCCCTCTTTCCCCTGTACTACAACGTCAAGTTCCAGGTTACCGACGCCCAGATCATGATGCTCATAGCCGTAACTCACCTGGTATGGTCGGGGTTCCAGTTCTTGGTTCCCGGCATAGCCAACCGCTGGGGTTCTCTTCGGACCATAATCGTGCTCAGCAGCCTGGCCATCTGCTGCATGGCCATGATACCCCTGACACCCTGGATCATGGGACCCACGGGGAAGATCGTGGTGGGATCGTTGACGTTGGCGTTCCTGTGCGTCTCGGCATTCCACGTGGCACGGATGATCCTCATGAACACAGGCCATCCCATATGGGACGCCTTCATGCTGTCCATGGTGGACCCGGCCTCCCGGGTCCAGGTTAAGAGCTGGGCACAGTTCGCCTGGGGAGTGTCCAATTCCTCAGCAACCCTGGTGGCCGGTTTCATACTGGCCACCCGCAACCCGGACATGGTCTTCGTGGCAGGGTCAGGGTTCTATGTTGCATACATAATCATCCTCTGGTCATGGTTCAGGAACGTGGATGAAAAGGCAACCAGGAACGTTCCGCCTCCCACGGGTGTGCGAAGGACATCATGACCTATCATGCCGATGACCATTCGGCGCGGACTGTTTCTTGGTTCGGCGTTTGGGTTTGGTATCGTCTGGGGGTATATAGGTGTCCTTTTTTTCGGCGTTGAAGCTTGACGGTCTCCACATAACCAGTAAGAGCCCGAAGATGGACAGGAAAAAACACAGCACCCCGCCCATCAGAACCGCTGAATAATAATGGGGATCGTGAATTGGCACCATGGTAAGGAAGACCAAGGAAAGCATGATGGTCACGGATCCGGCAAGGCTTACGGAGATTCGCCTGAGCCGAAGTGCCATGATACCCCCCGCAATGCCGATGATCATCAATATTACAAGCAGAAGACCGATCCCGTAAAAGAGGGACACCTCGCTGGGGCTTTCCAGCATTTCAGTGTCGTACATGGAAAGGTAGATATCGCTGGCTTCCTCACCGAAAATCAGGACATCGGAGGTTGTGGTGGAGTACCCTTCCCTCTCCAGATTAACTGTATGCCTGCCGGGTTCAACATCGTAGAACCGGAAATCTCCCCCGATGTCGGTGACGGTACTCATCTCGCTTTCCTCCCCAGGGTCCAGAATAACCGTCACGTTGTCCAGATAATCCATCCCCATACCCTGACTGGTCACCACGCTGCCTTCCACGGTTACGGGATCTCCGTTCCAGGGATAGACGGGTGCAAGCAAGATGAACGCTGCCAGAATAAGCCCTATTACGGCGGAGAGAAGAAATGCCATCCCCGCCACCCTGGCGTTCATATTTCCGTACCTTTTTCGATAGGGACCCACGGGGGGGCCTGTGTATTCCCAGGTATAGTACTCGCCCCGGGGATAGTAGAAGTGCCCGGGCCATCCGGTGGTGTACACGGGATACGGAATTGTGGAGTGGGAATAGGCGGGATATTGGGATGTGGGTGATTGGGATGTGGGTGATTGGGATGTGGGTGATTGGGATGTGGGGTAGGATGAGGCCAACTGATCGGATGGGCCCCGGGCCGGCGGGATGGTGTGGTGATTCAACTCACCACAAACGCTGCATGTGATCGCGTGATTTGGCGGCACGGCCGGCAGATTATTTCCGCACCTGCTGCAGTACCATCCAGGTCTCCCCTGCATCGTTGTGATCAGTCCCTGACAACGATTTAAATCTTTTTGGCCAACGAGAACGGTTGCATTACCCGGAGGCAATCATCCAGGGATATGGAATACCCGCATCGGTGGAAGAGTGAATATCAATGTCCACATGACCCCGTTGCAGAACGTTGCAGCATCGATCACATACTGTCGAAGGATGGCACCATGATATTGAGGGCAGGATCACCGTAGAGCACGTACTCGAAAAGAGCGATCCTCTGTTCCAGCATCTCTCCCTCGCTGCCGGGATCGAACTTGGCGATGAGATCGTTCTTGGCGTCCCTGAAAGCTATTCCTATATCGGGGTCGTTTTGACATATATGTATGGTGTAACAGTCCACCAGGTAAAGCGCCCCCGTATCGGTGACCAGCCTGCCGCCGCCCGTTGCATCGAACTGGTACAACCCGTATGCCAGCCGCGAAGCGCCCATGTAGGCACAGTACCCGGAATGCAGATAGGAAAGAGCGATGGACTCGTCCAGGGTGGTGGTGGTGTTATCGATCCGGCTCGTCAAGCATGCCATGGCTATGGCAATGCCGGGCTTGAGGTTCATGGATGATACCGCATCGGAATCGATTATGCCGGCTCCCAGGTTCGAATACCAGGAATCGTGGTTGCCGTGACCGCAGTAAACGTTGTAGTTGGTAACGTCCAGAACCTCATCGGCTGTCTCCGGGTTGAACATGTTGGCCTGGCATGGCCAGGACCGGGCGGTGTGGAACCCGCTCCGCTCCATCACCTCTATTTGGTATCTCCGCATATGTTCCAGGCACCTGGGCAGGGGGCCCACCCGGGTGGTTCCCTCGTATATACCTGAGTTTTCCAGCCACTGGTTCATGGTGGGCACCGTGTTGCCGTCATCATTCCATTCGTAACGGGCCATTTCATCGTAGCAGAGGCTCCGGGCCACCAGCGCGGAAGCCTCCTCAAGGTTTCTTCCTACTATTCTTCCCACCGCCAGTTCCTGTTCGTAATCGTCGTCCGTGTTGGCAAAATAGTAATCAGATGCCACGAAATTGGTGTTTGAGAAGGATACCCCTCCCGAATCATCGCCGTCGTAGGGGAAGTACTCGTAGTAAAAAGGAAGTGCCACGGGCCCCCCCACCAGGGCCAAATAGACAGCTTCGCCGCCATAACGGGAAAGGTACTTGCAGGATCGCAGAAGCCGTTCCCTGTTAGAAGCGGCAATCTCGTTGACCTCCGAGGCCAGTGCTCCCATCTGGATGACATTTTCCACATCAGTGGTATCATGGGTCAACATGGACTGGTTGAGACCATCTGCAAACACAATTACCCCACGGCGTTGGGCGCCAAGAATGGATGAGAGGACCGACAGGTCGGGAATGGGTATCTTCCCATCATCCCCCCAACCGTAGCAGGATATATCCAGGGGATTGGTGACTATGACATAATCGCAGGGAGACCCGCCTTGCTGGTAACACCAGAGGGTGAACTCTGCAACACCCACGGAATCAGCTGAAAAACCGCCTTCAAGGTGATGGGTCCGAAGGCCCAGGGCTCGCTCCAGCGACCCGGGTCGGGGAGCGTCATCTATCACCACACCGTATCGGCAGCCAAGTTGTTCCACCGTATCCTCCACCTGATGATCGACGCCACCTCCTGTAAATATCACCGGTATGCCCAGAAACGCTGCCAGGGGAGCAGCCATCAGGGTTGCGTTGTAACTGGCGGTAAACACCGCGGCTTCCGAGGACTGCCAACCCAGCCGAGCCATCTCGCATGTTGCCCCCGCCGGGGCCGTGGTGGACAGGAACACCTCCTCTCTGGTGGTGTGGTCCCGGATACGCTGGATTGGTTTTCCACCGGAACCCACGAACAGCACCGGGCTGGGATCGCCGTCGGTCCGGGAACGGGCGCACAGGGGAGCTGACGCGGCCGCGGTTATCAATGATCCCTGATCTCCGGAGGTTGTCTCCAGCACCAGCATTCTCTCGTCCATGACACCGGTCCGGCCAACGGATATCCCGGTGGTCAGTAGAGCGACCCACTCATCATCGGGTTCCTCAAGTCCGGGCGCCCTGTCCTTTTTGCCTACCTTCACCCCGACGAGCAACGCCAGGAGTATCACTCCAACCACCGCAACTGCCAGGAGCTTTCTGTTCGTTTCCATTTTCAGATCACCAAAAAAACCGTATAATCACCGCGTCGACCTGGATAAGGTGGATCTCGGGAATTCGTTTTTTTACATATCCAGGGATTGGAACGTGCTACCGCAGATAAATAACTAACCCATGGAACACATGGTAAAACGGCCATGCGGTAAAACGGCCATGTACGGTGGTCCTGTCATCCGTCGTTGAGCTTTTTCCGACAAGTAAACACGTAAGCGAGCGCACGCGCACGGCACGCGCACGTGAGCCACGTGAACCAATCGCACATTAGATTTTACAAACGCGCCACAAGCCACAAATGCACCAGAATAACCGCGTAACCCTTAACCCTTAACCGCGCGCACAACCAACCGCGCGTATAACCGCAAGCACGTGAGCCACAATCTCGTGATCATACACGTACGTGCATGCGCACATGCAAAGCCCATGCGCATCAAATGGATGCTCCACAGGAGTGTCAACGGTGTTAACGTCAAAAGGTTGGAATGAACAATAGGAAAGAACAGACTGGAAAAAAGGTCAAATCAGCCAAAGATATTATTAATACACCACGACGTTTCCAATGATTGCCCGCATCCCGTGAATATCATGGTAACCGCAGATGATCTCAAGGTGGCCTACGAGAGTTTCAAACTAGGCCTGGAAGCATTCGATAGGAAGGAATACGAAACTGCCGTGGAACTTTTTGACAAGGTTCTCGCAGTGTTCCCTTCGGACAGTTCATCGGTTTACTACAAGGCCCAGGCGTATTACAATCTGGAACGTTACGGGGATGCCGTGCTCATGTTCAGGCGGGTGCTCAAGATCAATCCGTCCAACATGCTGGCGAAGATAGGCATCGAGAAGGCAGAACAGTACATAGAGGAAGGACTGCTTCAGGCCCAGTTCGGGGACGAACCTCCGAACCAGGATGACATGATCATTTTCCAGGATCATGATACAGCGGTGGAGGATGACGTTTTCGACGGTGAGGAAGATGACACCCCGCAGATGGAGGACGATGACACCCCAACGATGGAGGATAGCGACAATGAAGGTCCGGGGGGGGACATCTCCGATCCTGCAGATTCCAACGTTTCAGTGGCAATGGTAAGCGGGAAGGGATTGATAGAGACCGGAAGAGCACCTTCGAAGAAAGCGGCACCCTTGAAACTGTGCCCGTACTGCGGGGAGTCTCTTGATTTTCCTCAGACCCCGAGATTCTGTCCTTTTTGCGAAAAGCGGATAATCAAATGAGCCGGGGATTGCCAATCAGGGCGATCGAAACAATAATTTCTCTAAACATCCATTATCGCCAACGTGCGTGGATTTGAAAAACCGTCATACCGCACACTCGGTATTGTCTGGATAACACTGCTAAGCCTCACCATCAGCGCCTATGCATGGGACGCGTTCTCCGTAGACACCACCTTCGGGAACGGTGAGAACTACACAGATATTACCGGGTATCATGCGGGATATGAGGATTACGAACCCGCAATGGAACAGACACTGATAGATACCATCAGGGATTATCGTGAACACAAGGTCAAACCATCCCTAATGGACAGGGCCAGCGGCATCTGGCCATCCATTGAGGAGCAGTGGCAATGGAACAGCACCAACTACGATCTGGAATTTGTAAATTTGAGTTTTACCGGGCAGGAACTGACGGTGGAGATATATCTCTCCCACCCGTATCAGATAAACGTTACTGTGCTGGATGGGAACCTGTCCATTCTGAACCGAACCGCAAGCTATAACGATGATCTCTGGGTGGTATCCCGAAATTGGGACAGCCCCCCAAAACACCTGTCCATCGAAGTGACCAGGGTCCTCAACGTTACCGAAGAAGGGACTGTGTTTCCGGTGGACAACACATTCGGAGAGGGTGAAACCGTTTTCTTTCAGTACCTCAACTGGACAATAAGGATCGATGATCTGGAAAACGGGCTGACGTTGATAAGGGGAGAATTCGATGAAAAGCCCATGGTTCGAATGGGACTGTACTACGCCTATGGTATCCTGTTTACTTCACTGATACTGTGCACTGGAGAGCTGCTTTCCCTCCACATGTCGGACCGGCCTCCCCGGGGGAAGGGGATCCGGCGGATGATCTGGAGGTACAAGTGGCACTTTCTGGTGTTCTACCTGGTGTACCTCCTCAAGAACGTGTCCGATGTTCTAAATGACCCCATCCGGGACTGGCACGGCCTGGACTTCACCTCCGCCATCCACGCCCTGGAAGGGAACTCGGTTTTGCACATCCAGAACTTCCTTCTTGCAGACGGGACCACCCTGATCTTTGCGTCGTATTACACCATGGGATTTGTTTTCATGAACATCTATCTCCTGGTTTACTTCATGTGGAAGGATGACTGGGAGATGAACACACGGGTGCAGTTCAACTACCTGTTCATCTACATGCTGGCCGTTCCTTTCTACTTCTTCATACCCGTTTTCGTGACATCCGTGGGTGTTCCGGGGATGAGGGCACTGCTCTACGACTACGACCCCATGGTCCACAACTGGGCCTTCTCGGTGGACGTCTTTGACAACTGTTTCCCGTCGCTTCATGTGGGAGTGCCCACCACGGCAGCGGTGATCGTGTGGCTGGAATGCAAAAGAAGGGGACAGACTGTCAAAGAAGCGGGGTATGTCCAGCCATTCTTTGTGGTTGTAGCATCCGCCGCCATCTACAGTGTATCTGTTCTTTATCTGGGCATTCACTGGGTGGTGGACGTCCCGGCGGGGGTGATGCTGGGGGTCGGGTGCGGATTTCTGACCCATGAACTGGGTGAACCCTTATCCAAAAGGATGAGACATTTAAACCGAAAGGTGGACCAGTATGTAGGGGAACGGTTGACACGAAAGCTGGTGGGGTATCATGAGGAAAGGGATGGTGAGGAGGTGGACGGTGTAACGGGGGACGAAGAACCTCCAGAGCATTGATGGCTGGTCATGCTGACCACCCATCTGTTCGATGAACGTCCCATAAAGGATTTATACTGTATTCGGGAAAGACAATAATAGTGGTGTCTTGAGGAAGGTGGAGCTCCGACTCCGTACTCCTAGCGTAGGCGTGATTGCCCTTCGACATCTCAGGCTAGCTTGGGCTCCATCGATCTCATACACCTTACAAGAAGAGAACGGGTGTCTTAATGAAACGTACAGGAAACGGAAAAGTGGCAGCAGTGATTGTTTTAATCGTTCTGATGGTCCTGGGAGCTTACCAGGGAATGTTGGATAAACAAGTAGATGATAGGAAGGAAGGTGAGGCGGTTGAGGATATTGATGATAGGACCCTGAAGCCCTCACCAGAAGAAAATGACAAGGACCTCCTGGGAAGGGACGAGGACCTTCCAGAAATGGACGAAACGGAAGATGAGGAAGTCGAAGATAAATGGGTATCGATCATTTCACCTGGCGAGTTCACCGATTACGTCGAACCGGAGAATGATGTGCCAGATGAACCGGTCACCTGTGAAGAAAACGAGGTTCCAAAAGAGGTTGATGACGGGGAACCTGGTGATGTTGTGGATGCTGCAGAAAATGATGGAGGATCAGATGATGGAGGATCAGATGATGGAGGATCAGATGATGGAGGATCAGATGATGGAGGATCAGATGATGGAGATGATGACGCCCCAGATATCGACCTTGTGGTTGAGAAGGGTTTATTGAGCGGCAGCGGCCGTGATATGAATTCAAATATCGATGGTATTTACAGGCTTGATGACAATCCACCGTGGGTCGGTCCCATCAATGTCCCGAATGGGTCTGATATGTCGATAGATATGTACCGGGCTTGGTGGAATTACCGGGAGAAGGCTGATCGAAACGCCAACTCTCCGGATATGGTGGAAAATTATGATCGAGACAGCTTTCTGAAGCTGGTTGAAGAGCTTAAGGATGAGGATGTTTTCGACAGTGGGATGATCGCACCTCAAGATTATTGTGGATACAACATCCAAGGAGGAGGGGGGTATCAATCCTACTACCTTGGAAGCACCGGGGACAATGGTCAGGGTTCCGGTTCAGGTTCCGGTTCAGGTTCCGGTTCAGGTTCCGGTTCAAGCTCCGATTCACAATCTCAAGGTGGACCGGGGGGATCAAGTTTTTCCTCCAGTGATGGCCCTGTGGGTGAAGAACATTCTGATGGAAGTTGGAGCGATCCCAATGATGATACTGATGGAGACGGGATAGATGTCCCCATGGAATACGATTCTGACTCCGATAGCGACGGGGCTCCGGATGATTCGGATAACATCGACCTGTCCGACGAGGGTGAGTTGGATGAACTGGAGGTTGAGGAGGGGGATATCATCGCACTTCAAGACAACATCCTCTACATACTCAATCCGTACCGGGGACTGATCCTGGTTGACCTGAAAAACCCCAATGAGGCCAGTGTGATATCAAATGTGAATGTCCTGGGATATCCCGTGGAGATGTATGTCCTGGATTACCTGGTGATCGTGGTGGTGACCCAGGATTATAATTTCTGGGACGATTTCTGGAACCATAATGACGGTAACCGAAATTACGATTATTCCATAGGATCTCAAATAAAGGTCATAAACGCACGCAACCCCTCGGAACCTTTCATAGCAAAGACCTTCCACCTGCAGGGATTGGCCGTGAACTCGCGAAGGGTGGGGGATGTCATTTATTCAATGACCCAGACCTATGCTTGGTACGGATATAATGAATGGATGACCCCCAAAGATGCCACGTGGATAACCTCCATCGATCTGGGGGATCCCAGGAGGGTCGTTAACTTGGCCCAGGTTAGTTTCGAGGGTACCTCCAACGAAATCTATGCCTCTCCCAATGCGGTCTATGTTGCATCGATAAGGAATTCCTATGAAAATTTCGAGGGTGCTCGGGCCAACCATAACACGACCATAACCTATGTTGATATCGGTGAGGATGATGGTGGTATCGAGGTGATGGACCAAATATCCGTTCCCGGTAGGCTGTTCAACAAGTATCAGATGGACGAGTTCAATGGTACATTTCGATTCGTCACCCAGTTCGATTCATGGCCGGGGACATCATTCCTGTGGGTGATAGATATCTCTCATCCTCGGAAAATATCTGAACTATCCCACCTGATGATAGACGACTACGGTGACCTTATGGCCACCCGTTTTGCAGGTGATCGAGCATATACCGTCCATCTTCCCCGGCAGCGCCCTGATCCCTTGGACGTGATCGATCTATCAGACCCTCGGGCACCGGTACTATGTTCGGTCACCCAAAGCCCTGGATGGGTCACCCACCTTCATGTGATGGGCGACAAGCTCATCGCCCTTGGCGTCGACAACACGAACCAGCAGGAGAACGTAGCCCTGTCCATCTACGACGTTGAAGACCCATATAATGTATCAATGACCGATAGGGTCCGGATTGGGGGTGATGAAGCCACATCCGAGGCTAACGTCGAACCCAAGGCCCTCAGCATCGTGGAGGGGGAAAATCTGGTGATGGTTCCCTTCGAACAGCGGGGTTTCCAATACTATGGGAAAAATCAAAATTACGGTCTCCAGCTTGTCAGCTACGACCTTGAGAACGATGAGCTTCAACTCCGTGGGGTTGTATATGATGAGAGCAGCATTTTGCGTACCCGGTATTACGAGGGCCATGTGCTGTCCACGTCCGTATCGATGATGCAGGTCATCAATATATCCGATATTGACACACCGGAGATCCTCAGACACATTGATCTCACAACCAATATCTTTGATGTGGAATTTTTTGATGATATCTGTGTAAAACTTATCAAGAAAGACAACGGGTGCATAGCGATCAGGACCTATTCTTCCGAGAATTGGGACGAGGGAAATATGCTTTGTGAGGAGGTTGTCGATCCTGGCCCCAATGTGGAATACCTGTGGGTTAATACGGATATCATGGTGAGGGGTAACTGCGTGATAATCCTTGGAGAATTGGTGGATTTTACTTCCACATCGTACAATCGCTGGGAATTTTTGGCATCATATAATGTATCCGATCCCCAAGACATCAGGTGCAATGGCTATTGGATGATCAACCGAGATCTCGATCTGGTAATGTTCCCATTGGGTGAGGAAGATATCATCCTGGTAGGTTCTCAACGGGATTCAAATGACAATACGAATAACATCTGGGTGGTCGATCCCGACCATGATGGTAGAGTGACCGTCCTGATTGCCACAGTGGTGAACGTGATGTCCATCCAGTCACCCATCGTGGTTGGAGATATGTTCTACTTCTCATCCTATGTGAGTAATTTTTCTTACACCAATGGCAATGTTTGGTATACCACTCCTGATGATTGGGGTTATTATCTGTTCAGATATGACCTTTCGGACCGCAGTCATCCCAAGTTACTTCCACCCGTTGAAGTTCCCAATTTCGTAATAGCCGTTGAGGACGAAGGGAATACCCTGTACACCAGATCGAAGTGGTATACAACCGATGAGGGTACCATAACAACCCTTGATGTCCTGAAGCTCGATCCGCATTCGTGTATTGCTACGGTCAGAAGTTCCATACTCCTTCCCGACCAGTTCGTTAATATCCGTATTGATGATGGGATGGCCGTGCTGGTCTTTGATGATGACCTGTGGTCATATCAGGATAAGGGCCTATGGGATACCAATGACTATGAGATGAGGATCCTTGATGATACCAGAGTGGTCGTCATCGATATGGGTGAACCGGGCAAACCTGAACTAGTATTCGACGGTCTGTTCCGGGGGCATTACATTCCGTTGGACTTCGAGGATGGTATTCTGGTTCTCCGTTCAGATGACTCCAGATCGGTGCTGGCTATCAGATTTGAGATTGGCAAAAGGCCAATAATCAAGGAAATTGACAAGTCCCCCCTTCTCCATCAAGTCGTGGTAAAGGATGATTCGGTTTACCTTGTCATGGGACAATGGGGTGTGGAGAAGATCGTTTTGACGGGGAAGACAGGTACCGGGAAACCCGCGTGATTGGGAGCTCTGGCAATAGCGGGTCGGTCCAATGACCGGCCCTGTTTTTTATTAGAAAATGTTCCCATGACCCGATCGTCTTGGATCGTCAAATGATCTCATGACCCGATCGTCTTGGATCGTCAAATGATGTCAATACCTCAAAAACGCAGCCACCCCGCCCAGCTGCTGAAGGAAAGGGTCCGACTGTATGAAGTCCACATCGGCCCCTGTCATCTGGGCAAACTCCAGTATCTCCTCCATCTGATCGACATGGTTGAGGACCTGGCCGCAGTTTGGACATTTGTCATGATGGCTGCTTTGGTCAAAGAGGGATTTGCACCCGTCGCACAGAAGACCCGGAACGCTCTTCCCTTCCTCCAAGACAACCACGTCAACCCTCCCGGCCTTCACAGCATCCACCACCTCCCTGATACCGTACACGGCGCCCTCGCCCGTGAAAACCGCCTTTCGCAGATCGGCCATTCTCTGGGCATCCTTGCGTTTCTCGTCTTCCTCGGCGCTGTCCTGGGCCCGGTCCAACATCTCGGATTCGGTGATATTGAAATCCATGTCCAGGGTGTCGATCACATCCTTTCTGCACCGCTGGGATAGCTTGTCCATCAGAGCCGTCTTTGCCTCTCCCGGTCCCGCCAGGATGATACCCCGCCACATGTCCTCCCTTTCATCGTAGAACACCTTCTCAATATCCTCGGCCACGTCCGAGAGGAACCGGTCTATGGCCCCCTTGCGGAGCCGCTGGAACCGCATCTGGGACCATCCGCCTTTCTTGTGCTTGCTCATGATGTCCCGGCTCAGGCCCTTCTCCTCCACCACCACACCGGTTGATACCAGGTAGATGTGGGCCCTGTGGCTGTCTAAGAGCACCACGCCGTAATCCTCGTAGTCATCCCGCAGAACCGCCAGGGGTTTTATGTAGGGCGACGAGTCCAGGACCATGAGGTTGTCCACGGGCACCGGGAGCCGGGTCACCTCCAAAAAACCCTTTTTCGCCGAAACGAAGATGGCCCTTCCCCTCTCTCCCCCAAGCCCCCGGGCTTCCACGTACGAACTGGCCATGTCCAGGCTTTTTTGGAAATTGTCCAGAAGATCGCCCTTGCCCAGCGCCCGCTGGATGTCCTTCACCCTGGCATCGATAAACGATTCCGTGTCCCGGGCGATCCCTCCCACAGGCATGTAGATGCTGAGGAACGTATCATAGGTATCCGTCTCCTCGGACAACGATCTCAGGTCCACACAATCCAGTGTCACCACATGCTCGGCGTCGCAGATACCCTTCGTCACGCTCATGTTATCGAGAAAGTCAATGCGGCTTTTGGGTTTTAAACGGAACGGTCAAACGGGTGATGATGCGTGAAGGGGGAGTTGGGCATGGAGAGGAGGATCTGAATTGGGTGATTTCCCGTTATGGATAGTGCATGTGGGGTTGTGGACAGGGAGCATGGTATTATGGACCGTGTGAGCGTTTTGTCGAACCGCGTGCATGGAGGCGTGTATGGAGAAGAGAACTACATATACCCTAAAAATCGATGTCCTTCCAATGACCTCCCCGGCCATAGACATTCGGAACCTCAAGCGGAATTTCGAAACCAAGCTGGCGGTCAACGACCTGAGCCTGAGGGTGCGCAGGGGAGAGATATTCGGTTTTCTGGGCCCCAACGGGGCCGGTAAATCCACCACCATGAAGATGATGTGCGGGCTTCTTCAACCATCGGGCGGAACCGTTCGACTGAACGGTCTGGACGTTCGTGATAACCTTCCTGAGTACAAGATGTCCTTCGGATACCTGCCCGAATCTCCCATCCTCTACCAGAAGCTATCGGCCAGGGAGGAACTGGATTTCGTGGGAAGGCTTTACGGGCTGTCTCCCCACACCCGCCAGACCAGGATAGAAAAACTTCTCAAGGTGTTCAAGCTGGAAGGGGACGGAGACCGGTTCATAAGCCAGATGTCCAAGGGGATGAAACAGAAGGTCGCCCTGTCCCAGTGTCTTCTTCACAACCCCGGGATACTACTGCTCGACGAACCCACATCGGGTCTGGACCCCCGGGCGGCCAGGATGGTCAAGGATCTGATCACCACTCTTCACGACAGTAACACCACCATATTCCTTTCATCCCACAGGTTATCGGTCATCCAGGAACTGTGCGACCGTATCGGCATAATCCACGAGGGAAAGCTGGTGGCCCTGGGCAAGGTGGATGACATCATCAAACAGTCAAAGGATGCAAAGAACCTGGAGGAGGCGTTTTTGGAGTTCACCGGCGGCATAGAACGGCTAGATATTCTGGACTGGAGGAATGATTAACTGTCCGGCCGGGACATATTCCTAAACGACCTCCGGGTGTGGGGTAAATCCCTGGGAACGCTAAGAGGCGGCAGGCTGTACATGAGCATCTTTTTCCTCGGTCTCATGGCCATGAGCATCGTACCCATGATCTGGAAAATGAGCTTCGATATGGGGGGATCGGAGAGTAACCTTGCGGATTTGCGAATGGTATTCCTCTACATCTTTATCATTCTGCTGTTCTTCTCAACATCGTTCTTTTCGGCCCAGGTGATCCTTCAACAGGACATACCGCTTCTTCTCATATCTCCCACACCAAATCGCCAAATTGTGTGGGCCAGGATGGCGTCTGTAAGTGTCAGGATGCTGATACTGGCAATGGTTCCAATCATGGTGTTCCTGGTGGGCTTTTCCAGAGGGTACGGCTCAAACCAACCGCTATTTCTGGGGCTCGTTGCCTTCCTGATCAATTTCATAATGGCCAGCGCTTTGGGGTTCTTCATGTCCCTGCTGGTGGTCCGGGCGTGGCGTGTTGGGGGATCGAGGATCGTGATGAGGACAGTATCCATAGTGGTCACCATGGCCATAATGTTCTCCCTCAGGCTATTCATCTGGATGGCCAGCGCCCACCCCGGGTTCGGTGATATGATGCCCCTGAGCTGGGGAGCGGACCTGATGCTGGGCAGGCCCCTGGGATCGGCGTTCATTGCCATGGCCGCTGTCTTGATCCTGCTGGGAATTCTCCTGATGAACCGCTACGCCGTCCGGTTCTGGACCGAAGGCGGGGACGTGACCCAGGGGGTGGCGCCACGACCCTCGTACAGGGAGGGAGTGGCCGTGTCTCCCGGTCATCATATCATCTCACGAACCGACGCCATAGTGCGAAAGGAGTTCACCAACCTCAAACGGGAACCGGAGGTTCTCATTCGTCTGATCTTTCTTGTTGGCGTTCTGGCGGTTATACCCTACATCATGGGGGAGGAGGACATTCCGGGCGTGCTGCTGACCCCGTTCTTCCTGATAATGATAGCATGGACCGGCACCACCATACTTGTGGGAAACACCCTGGGCTCCGACGGTCGCCAGCTCTGGATGATAAAAAACGCGCCACTGAGCGCCGAGGAATACTTCCGTGGAAAGGTGAGATACGCCACGGCGATCCTGACACCCATGATATTGGCATTCATGACCATTTCATATTTCACCGATCCCATGGACCGGTCACAGTCCCTGGGACTGCTTATACTGGGACTGCTCATAATTTTGGGAGCGCCCAACATCGGCGTATCGGTGGGTACCATGTTCCCGGACTACGACCGGGCCACCCGAAACCGTCCCGGTTTTTTGGCATTCGGGGTCATATCTTTCCTGCTGCTGCTGTGCTACCTGCCCGCCGCGTCCATGGTTATGCTGGGCGATGAGATACTTGCCGACCTGGGAGCGCCGTCCACCCTCAGGGCATCCGGGTTTGCCATGACGGCCATCCTGCTCACCATTGTGGTGGTGGCCATGAGGAACAGGGCCCTGTCATCCTACAGGAAGATCGAGTTCGTGGGGGATCTGGCAGAGGCCGAATGAACGGGTTTGAAATCCTTTGAATTTGTTGCCAGGAACCATAATGATCGGGCCAGGGGTCTAGCGTGGAAGGGTTTAATTGTATGGACCCCATACCCCTCGGCATCAGGTTCCAGGGGCTATATCGCCCTTCCTGGGTGGGATGATGACCAAAGGGGTCAAGATAGGCATTACAGGTCTTCCAGAAGCTGGAAAGACTCACGCCCTCCAACGGGTTATCGAGATGTTGGAAGCCGACGAGGTGGTGGTGGGGGGCATGATCACGGAATCCATCATCGAGAATAAAGAGAAGGCCGGTTTCAAGATCATCGATTGGATGAGCAAGGAAAGCGGCACCCTGGCCCACAAGAATCTTGATACCAACGTTCATGCCGGGGATTACCAGGTAGACCTGGAGGTTCTGGAGAACATCGGTGTTGCAGCCATCAACCGGGCGTCCGAAGAGGCGGAGGTCATCATCATAGACGAGGTGGGAAAGATGGAGGTTGAATCATCCAACTTCGTCCAGTCCGTAAAGGATGCCCTGGACACCGACAAGCCCCTCATACTCACCCTTCACAAAAAGTCCCGCAACCCCCTTCTCCAGGATATTCGGCGCAGGGACGATGTCCGGATACTTGAGGTTACTCCAATCAACCGTAACCTTCTTCCCTACAAGATAATCCGTCTTCTCAAGGGAGAGATGCTCTAGATAAGAGGGGGTGGGCTCGCGGGCCGGACCCTGTACGACGAGATAGTTGAGGGACGAACACGTCTTCTGGTACCCCGGGGGAACCGCTCTCGAGGACCGGGCTCCAGGGGAAAAGGTGTTTTCTTCAACCCTGCAATGGAGCTGAGCCGGGACGTCAATGTGGCCCTGGCAGCCGTGTACCCGTGGATTGGCAGCCCTGGCGTTTTGGACGGTCTTGCGGCTTCCGGTGCCAGATGGATCAGGGTACTCAACGAGAGCGGGATAGATTTCCAGGCATCGTTTTGCGACCGGGACAACCGCGCCACCAGGCTGATCGGAAGGAACCTGGCAATTAACGGGCTGTCCGCCAATGTAATCCGATCCCGTTTCGAGGAGCTGCCCCTCGACGACCATTTCAACGCGGTGGACATAGACCCCTTCGGTTCTCCCGCCTCCTTTGCCGAACACGGGCTTGCTCTCACATACCCCAGGGGGCTCCTGTGCATGACAGCCACGGACACCCAGGCCCTGTGCGGTTCGTCACCCACAACTGCAGCAAGACGGTATGATGCCAGGGTTTTCATGTCACCCTGCTATGCCGAGGTGGGAATCAGAACGCTGATCGGCCACACCGCAAGGAGGGCCGGGACGTTCGACTGTACCGTGGAACCCGTGCTGTGCCATGCGGTGGATCATCACTACCGGGTTTACCTGCGCAAGGTGAAGGGTGCCCGCAGGTCCGATTCCGCACTTAAGGAACGCATGGGGTGGCTTCGTGTGGGAGATATGGGTGAACAGACCTGGGTTTTAAGGGACAGGGGAGAAAGGGGCGATATCGGACCATTGTGGATAGGACCATTGACTGACCCCGATGTGGCCAGAAAGGCAGCGGCGTGGGCGGAAAGGAACATGGAAGAACGGAAAAGGACCATAAAACTCATCAGAACCCTTGCAGAAGAGGCCGGGGCAGCTGGATACCACAACATCAACGAGATATCCGGTATACTCAAACGTTCACCCCCTCCATTGGAAACCGTTCTTGAGGGACTGCGGGATATGGGCCACACCGCATCCAGGACCCACTTCACACCTCTGGGGATCAAGACCGACGCGCCCCACCGGGACCTGCTGGACGTGATCTCCTCCCGGCCATGCCAATGACCGAATGTTCGACCCGATCTGAGATCATTCCCTATCCCACTCGGAGAGGGGACTTATCCTCCCGCAGGTACAGGACAGGTTCTTGCCCAGGGGCTTGCCGCAGGACATGCACCTGGGTCGCCCGTAAGGGGTTCTTTCCGAACACCCGGGACAGGGTACCATGTACTCCTCGCATCGGTGGCACCATAGAAAGGTCTCCCGGTTTTGACACTCAGGGCAAAAACGGGTTCTTTTATCCAGATCGCCCTGGCATATGGGACACTGAGCAGTGGTCCTGGGCTTTGGTTTTTCTTCCAAAAGAGGAATGGTGGGAATGAGAAGCATCTCCTCGATGCGGGGTTTTTCGCCCTTTGAAAAACCCTCCTGAGGTATCCACAGTATGTAGAGCGCCAGTATGACCATCACCAACTCCACAATGGCGTATGCAACCAACCGTCCGGTACCCTCCCCTCCTTCCTGGGCCCACCAGGCCCACAGCCCGGTGGAAACGTGAGAAAGAAACCAGAACATCATCACCGCCACTGTCCATATGCCCAGGGGCAGGGGGGTCGTTGATACATCGCTGTCTTGGAAGAAATCGTCCCGGGTCCGTTTTATGTGAAGCACGAGGAACGTGGCTATCCCCATGGAGATCATCAGAAGAAGAAAACCCAATACCCTGAACCTATCGGCGTCGAACTTCCCGAACTGGAAAAAGAACAGAACGCCTCCGGCCGCGCTAAGGTATATCACCAGGAGCCAAACAGAGTAGTTCCAAACATCGGGAAATGCCTGGCGAACTGCAAAGAGTGCCAGCAGGCTGAGGAGTCCCCATAGATACAGGCTCAGGCTGGGAACCGAAGTGCGGATCAGGCCCACTGCCAGGGCCATCACCAGAAAGATCAGCGCCCCCAGCAGCCACTGCCTGCGAATATCCTGGGTGGACCCTCCACCCAGGGAGGGCAGTGAAAGGGAAACCATCGTCCCGGATGACCCCTGGAAAAGGACTTTAACGTTTCGGTTTCGTCAATTTGAAAAATTCGATTACTATTTCCACCGCTTTAGGTTCTGCAGGTTCTCTGCAGCTGCATAAATCTCGTCCTCGCTTTTTCTCATCTTGCTCATGATGAGGGCCAGGCGTTTGGCCATGTCCTCAATGGTGGCACTGGGTTCGGCAAAATTGCCTCCGGCGTAGCAGTACTTGCAATAATCAGTGCTGCGTTCCCCGTCTTTCTCGTAGCCCTGCAAATCTTCAGGCATGGGCATTCCGCAGGATTGACAAATGGAATCGGCCAAGTTATCCCTCGGAAAGGGGATAGGGATTGCCCCATAAAAAATGTGGGATTCATTCCAGCATCGGAGAATACAACGGGCTTAACTATAGTTAATGGTCGGGACATAAAAAAAAACGCCCCGGAGGGCGTTGAAGTTGCGGATCACAGGAAATTTTCGGGCGGCCGAATTGCAGTTGCCTTATCCCTGGATGCAACGTGATCCATATACCGGGCTGAATCTTCCGGTGTATCGATCTCGTATATGGGCCGGCCGTAGAATTTTTCCAACCTTCTTTCATATCTCATTTAAACCCCGATACACACAGTATGGACACATCCAGCATAAAGGGGGTTGTAAAGATTTTTCACAATTATTTGCAGTTGAAATTTTGTGAAAACGCCATCCCACGTGGCAACGGCCAAACAATTCACCATTCCGCCCTGGGGGAAAAAACCGTCAAAATTGGATGTTATCATTATTTCCAAGATATCATCCGTAACAAAAAATAAAAAGAAGGGAGGGGGACAAAGCCCCCCTCCGATCCTGCAACGCCGCGAAACCGGATCAATATCCGTGCTCCGGCGTCATGTATGCAATGTCGTCGAAGGCATGTCGATAGAGACCCTGCTTGTTGCGTTTCTGATCTATTATGTGGCCCACCATTCCGATGGACCGACCGATGACGAAGAGGGCGTTGAGCGCCCCCAGGTCCACGTACATCTGCACCTCTTCTTTGGTGAACTTCCCGCAGGATTCCATCAGGTCAACAAAACAAATACCGATGCACCCGTCAACGTTGAGGATAAGGGTGTTCTTCTTGCGGGTCGTTACCTGTTCCACCTGAAGGGCGAAATCCAGCAAGTCGTGCTTGGGGAAGTTCTTGCACACGAACTGTTTGAGCAGTTCCACCCGTACATCGGGGTTATCGGTGGACTTGATGCGGTGGCCGATACCGGGGATGTTTATTCCCCTGGCCTTCATGTCCTTGACGAACTCCTCGGGACTCTGCCCGGCGTCCCGCGCCCTCTTGAAGTTCTGGGCAGCGCCGTCTATGGCGCCGCCGAATCGGGGTCCGATGGTCAGGAGGCCTGATGCTATGCAGGACATGACGTCCTTTCCCGCCCGGGAGGCCACGATGGCATTGTGGGCGCCGGATACGGCGGGTCCGTGATCGGCGGTTATCTGCAGCACCAGTTCCAGAAACTCGCAGGCGTAGTCCGGAAGCTTCCTCTTGAACCAGAGCAGGGATATGACCCCGCCGAGGCCCCAGCCGTTGTTGATGATCTTGGAGAGCGGCACACCGTTGTAGGTGATCTCCTCGCCCCTGTCATCGGATATGGTACATACAATGGATGCGGCCTTGCGGGCCCTGCCTTCTTTTTTCAGCTTCACGAAGTCCTCAGGCATCACGGGGACCTTGGGTTCGGGTTTTTCCACGATAACGCCCTTCTTCACCAGGTCCTTGTAGACCTTGGCAATGGACTCACCGTAATCATCGAAGGATTTGGGCACCACAGCACCGGCCTTCTTCAGGGCGGCGTTTTTAGCATCGGCGGTCTCCCGCTCGGACCCGGCCTTGGCGCCGGCGTGACCGAACTGGACCTCTCCGGGCATCATCTTCTGAACCGTACCGGTTACCCAGATCACCAAGGGCTTTTTGATCTTCTTCTTCTCCAGGGCATCCACGATCTCGTACTCGGACTCGCCGCCGATCTCGCCCAATACCACTATCATCTTGATGTTGGGGTTCTTCTCGTAGCGGTTTATGTGTTCCATCAGGGTTGCCCCGGGGAACTTGTCACCGCCGATGGCGATTCCTTCATAGACACCGTCCGAGTTGCGGGACACTATGTTGTAGGCCTCGTTGGACATGCCTCCGGAGACCGAAACGAATCCCACGGACCCTGGCCTGTGAAGCTTGGACATGATGATGTTCTCTATGGTCCCGGCGGTGTTGGCAATCTTGAAACCGCCGGCCTTGATGCCGCCCACGGTGGCGGGGCCGATTATCCACTTGCCCCGTTTCTTTGCATCGGCGATCATCTCGCGGGTGTACCTCTCGGGAATACCCTCGGCGATGACCGCCACGGTCCGGATGTTGCGGTGGGCCAGGCACTCCATGGTTGTTGGATAGGCAGACCGGAAGGATGAGAAATTGATCACCACATCCGCATTCCTGTGGGCCTTGCAGGCAGCGTCCAGGGACGGGTAGGTGGGTATGAGCACCTCCCGGGGTCCGAAGAAGGCCTTATGGAAGGTGGACCGGCCCACGGTCACCACACCGGCCACGGAGGGTTTCTTCCTCCCGGCCACGTAATCAAAATCCAGCATGCGCTGGATGGCGTTGGCCTGAAGGTTGTATATGATCGACTGGGTGTTTGCATCGAACAGCTCGTAATCAGGTAGTTTCTTTGCCATTTTTCATCCCTCCTTTCACTTGGCCTCCTTTAGGGCCATGGGAACCACCTTGGTCATGTGGGTTTCGGGACCGTACACGTCAATGGGCACATTGATCTCCTCCCCCAGGTTGCGCATGTTCTCCAGCCCTTCTTTGTAGTTGGGACCGCCCCGGCGCACGAATATCTTGATCTTGTGATCACGCAGGATCTTCTGCTTCTCCCTTAGTGCCTGGATGATCCCTGTGAAGGTCTTGGCAACATCGGTGAAGTTGGCAATACCGCCGCCGATTATCAGGACCTTTCCCTTCTTGGCCTTCTTGCGGGTCATTAGATCGATCACCGTCTTGGCATACAGGTAGGTGAGCTCGGTGTTGGGGTTCCCCGAATACTCGCCGTAGTTGGCCAGCTCCTTGGCAAATCCCAGATCGGATATGGTGTCGGCGTAGATCACGGAAGCGCCGCCGCCTGCCACCATGGTCCAGACCCGTCCCTCCGGATTTAGTATGGTGAGTTTCAATGATGCACCGGATTTAGCGTCCAGATCCTTGACGTAGGCCTCCTCGGGCCGAAGGCTCATCCCGAAGGGCTGGGGGAACTCCAGCTTGCCCCACTTGCGGAAGCACTCGAACTCGGCGGTGTCGTCAACTCGGGCCACCAGGTCCAGGGGGACAACGTTCTTCCCGTCGAAGGTGAAGGGGTTGATCTCCAGGTAGGTGAAGTGGAAGTCCACGAAGAACTTGTACAGCGCCCGGATGAAACTGGCGGTGATGTCCCGCTTGTCGGCCGGGACCTCCTTGGGAAGCTGTTTCTCCACATCGATGGTGTCGATATCACCGTCTATGGGGACAGCTATCTCCTTTACGTACTTCCAGTTCTCCTCCACATCCACCCCGCCCCTGGTTGAGAAGTAGACAGTATCGTGATCCCTGGCAGTCTTTATGGCCACGTACCATTCCTCCTCGTGGGGAACGAAGGGTTCTATCAGGAAGGTTTCCAGCGTTCCTGTGGTCTTGCCAACGGTCACGGTCTTTCCCATCTTCTCTGAGAGCCACTTCTGGGCCTGGGAAAGGTCCGCATCCAAGAGAAGGAGCTTGTGCTTCCCTCTCTTGCCGAACAGCTGGTCCGGTTTGGCAACCAGCTTTGTCTTCTTAAGCCAAGAATTCTTCTTGCCCAGGTCGGACAGCTTCGTTTCGGGGGTCACCAGGACGTAGTTGGTCCGCATGGTGAAGGCCCCGCCAGAATAGTCCTTTATATTGCGGGCCAGCATCCTCTTGGCATCGTACTCTCGAATGCCTTTCTGTGCCATTTTTTCAGTCTCCTTTGATCGGTCCTTTGATCGGTTCTTTGGTCTCCTTTGATCCTTTGATCGGTTCTTTGGTCTCCTCTGATCCTTTGATCGGTTCTTTGGTCTCCTTTGATCCTTTGATCGGTTCTTTGGTAACTTGATATCATATCTTCATATGCTCGATCGTATGCTCGAAAGCCTCATTCAACAACTCAGCTCTGCTGCTGTTTGACATACTGAAGCGCCCCGCCGGCCAGGATTATGTCCCGCTGCCGGTCTGAGAGCCTGTATTCAACATCGTAGGTTGTGCCCTTGGTCACGTTCTTCACGATAAGTGCATCTCCGGCCTCCACCCTGGACCGGACGTCGGCTATCTCCAGTTCGTCTCCCTGGTCGATGCTGTCATAGTCCGCAGGGTTTGAAAAGGTTAGGGGAAGTATCCCGAAGTTGATCAGGTTCGCGGTGTGGATGCGTTCAAAGGATTTGGTTAGCACCGCCTTCACGCCCATGTACATGGGACATATGGCAGCGTGTTCCCGAGACGATCCCTGACCGTAGCTCTCCCCGCCAACGATCACGTTGTACTTGCCGCTGTCCTGTATCCCCTTGGCCCTGTTGTAGAATTCCGGATCCACTACCTCAAAGAGGAACTCGGAATACTTGGGCACGTTGGACCGGTACTTCATGCGGGCCCCGGCTGGAATTATGTGGTCGGTGGTGGTCTTGTCCTCCACCTTTATGGTAACCACAGCACTGACGTTTTCGGGGTACGGGGGATTGGTTGGGGGATCGCCTATGTTCGGTCCCCTGTAGATCGACACGGACGACGGGTCATCTATGTCCTCGGGTTTGATGAGCATCCCGTCGTCAATGAGGAACTCGGAGGGCATGTCGGTTTTGGGGTAGTCCATCCCCAGGTTACGGGGATCGGTGATCTTTCCGGTGATGGCGGCAGCAGCCGCTGTCTCCGGGCTCACCAGGAAGGCCAGGGCGCTCTTGGTGCCGGACCGGCCCTCGAAGTTGCGATTCGATGTGCGCAGCGAGATGGCCTCGGTCTTGGGTGACTGGGAATTTCCAATACAAAAACCGCAGGCGCTCTCGGCCAGCCGGGCTCCGGAGGCGATCAGATCCGCCAAATATCCGTCCTTGGAGATGTTCTGGATCACCTGTTTCGATCCGGGGGCAACCACCAGGCTCACGTTGGGGGACACAACCGTGCCCTTGAGTATGCGTGCCACGGTGACCAGGTCCTTGTAGGAGGAGTTGGTGCAGGAACCGATGCATACCTGATCCACTTTCTTACCCTCCAGCTCCTTGATGGTGGATATGTTACCGGGGGAGTGGGGAGTTGCGGCCAGTGGTACAAGCTCCGACAGGTTGATATCAACCACACGGTCGTACTCGGCATCATCATCCGGTTTTAACTCACTCCAATCGCCTCCCCGGCCCTGTGCTTCCAAAAACTCCCTGGTGGTCTGGTCTGACGGGAACACGGAAGTGGTGACCCCGCACTCGGCACCCATGTTGGTGATGGTGGCCCTCTCGGGGACCGACAGGGTATCCACACCGGGTCCGCCGTATTCGAATACCGTACCCACGTTTCCCTTGGTGGTGAAGGTTTCAAGAACCTTCAATATGACGTCCTTGGCGGCCACCCAGTCGGGCAGCTGGCCGGTCAGATTGATCTTCACCACCCTGGGACAGGTCAGATAGAAAGGTGCTCCGCCCATGGCCATGGCCACGTCAAGCCCCCCGGCGCCTATGGCAATCATTCCGATGCCGCCGCCGGTGGGCGTGTGGGAATCGGATCCCAGCAGGGTCTTGCCGGGTTTGCCAAAACGTTCCAGGTGTACCTGGTGGCAGATGCCGTTGCCTGCCCTTGAAAGCACCAGGCCGTACTTTGCGGCGATGGACTGCAGGTACTTGTGATCATCAGCATTCTCGAAACCTATCTGAACGGTGTTGTGATCTATGTAGCTCACCGACAGCTCGGTCTCGATCTTCGGCAGTCCCATGGCCTCGAACTGAAGATATGCCATGGTACCCGTGGCATCCTGGGTCAGGGTCTGATCGATCTTAATGGCGATCTCCGAGCCAGGTTCCCACTTGCCTTCCACTATGTGCGGTTCGATTATTTTCTGAACAATGGATTTGCCCATATTTCTCCCCCGTGTAATATCCGATCCTTCTATTTGGATCGGACCCGTTTCACGTTAATTAATGTAACATATATAATACTTATCAACGTCATCAGACAGGCATCAGACCATTATCAGACGAGGTTAGATTTCACATTCACTTTTTCGCCGCCGTCGCTATCAAAAATTTTGGGGAAAAATAAAAATAAATGCAAAAATCAAATTAACAAAGACCCCAAAGGCATCCGGAAATTGCCCCGAATGCCAAAGCATGCTCCGACGTACTGTTACACGGACGGGATCATTCCATTATTCCATCATTCTATCAATGATCTGATTGAACGTGTTGCTGGGACGCATGGCCCCGGAGGCCTGCTGATCATCGGGCTTGTAGTAACCGCCATAAGACTGGGGTTTTCCCTGGGCGGCGTTTAGCTCGTCGATTATACTTGTCTCGTTCTCCGCCAGGGACCTGGCCACCGGTTGGAATCTGGATTTTAGATCGGGATCGTCATCCTGCTCCGCCAGTGCCTCGGCCCAGTACATGGCCAGATAGAAATGGCTGCCCCGGTTGTCCAGCTCATGGACCTTTCTCCCAGGCGCCTTGTTGTTCATGAGGAACTTTCCGTTGGCCCGGTCCAGGGTATCGGCCAGGACCTGTGCCTTGGGGTTGTCGAAGTTGATGGCCAGATGTTCCAGTGACGCGGCAAGGGCCAGAAACTCGCCCAGGGAATCCCAGCGAAGATGTCCTTCCGTCTGGAATTGCTGCACGTGTTTGGGAGCGGATCCTCCTGCCCCGGTCTCGAAGAGCCCACCGCCGTTCATCAGGGGAACGATGGATAGCATCTTGGCGGAGGTGCCCACCTCCAGTATGGGGAACAGGTCTGTGAGGTAATCTCTCAATACGTTGCCGGTTACTGATATGGTGTTCTCCCCTTTCCTGATCCGGTCGCAGGAGTACTTAGTGGCATCTTCCGGGGACATTATCTTGATATCCAGACCCTCGACATCATGGTCTGGCAGGTACTGGTTGACCTTTTTGATGAGCTCACGATCGTGGGCCCGCTTCGAGTCCAGCCAGAATACAGCGGGCCACCCGGTTGCCCTGGCGCGTGTAACGGCAAGCTTCACCCAGTCCTGCACAGGCAGGTCCTTCACCTGGCACATTCGGAAGACGTCACCGTCCTCCACCGGGAGTTCGAGCAGTACGTTGCCCGCTGCCGAAACCACCTTCACCGTCCCGTTGCCGGATATCTCGAAGGTCTTGTCGTGGGAGCCGTACTCCTCCGCCTTCTGGGCCATCAGGCCCACGTTGGGCACGGTTCCCATCGTGCTGGGGTCGAATGCCCCGTTCTTCTTGCAGTCATCGATGACCGCCTGGTATATGCCTGCATAGCTGGAGTCCGGGATGACAGCCTTGGCTGGATGCTGCTTTCCATCCGGTCCCCACATGGTCCCGGATTCACGGATGAGCCGGGGCATGGACGCGTCTATGATAGTATCGCTGCCCACGTTCAGGTTGGTGATGCCCTTGTCGGAGTCGACCATCGCAAGTCTGGGCCTCTTCTCGTAAGTGGCCTTGATATCCGCATCTATTTCAGCCTTCTTTTCCGGTGGAAGGGTCTGCAGCTTCTGGGTAAGTTCTGCAAGACCGTTGTTCGGGTTCACGCCCAGTTCCCTGAAGGTGTCAGCGTGCTTTTCGAAAACGTCCTTGAAGTAAACGGAAACGGCGTGACCGAAGAAGATGGGGTCACTGACCTTCATCATCGTGGCCTTGAGATGAATGCTGAAGAGGATGTCCTTTTCTAGGCAGTCCTGCATCTGCTCTTCTAAAAATCCTCTTAGGGCTTTCTTGCTCATCTTGGTAACGTCTATTATCTCTCCCTCCAGAAGGGGGGTTTTTTCTTTCAACACGGTCTTGGAACCGTCATCGGAATAAAACTCGATTGCGCAATCACCGGTGTCCCGGGCGTCAATGGTGGCGGATATCTCGTTGTGGGCGAGGTCGCCCTCTGACATCGTGGAAACATGCGCCGGGATGTCAGGTGTCCACTCTCCCATGGTGTGGGGGTTTGCCTTTGCGTAGTTCTTCACGGAAGCGGGAGCCCGCCTGTCTGAATTGCCCTCCCTCAGGACCGGGTTGACCGCGCTGCCCTTGACCATGTCGTATCTTTTCCTGTAATCCTTTTCCTCATCACCTGAGGGGTCGTCCGGGTAATCGGGAAGGTCGTAGCCCTTCTCCTGAAGCTCCTTGATGACTGCCTTCAACTGCACCAGAGAGGCGCTGATACAGGGGAGTTTGATGACGTTGGCCTCCGGTTTTTTTACCAGTTGACCAAGCTCGGCCAGATCATCCGGTACCCTCTGCGGCTCCGTGAGACGTTCAGGGAACTTGGCCGCCGTCCTCCCTGCCAGTGAAATGTCCCTGGTCTCCACGTGTACCCCGGCAGCGGAGGTGAAGGCCTTGACAATGGGCAGGAACGAATACGTCGCCAGCGCGGGTGCCTCGTCGACCTTTGTCCAGATTATCTTAGGTGCATTTTCGGTCATGGATATATTCCCCTGGAAATTGTTCATACCATCCAGTCAGTCTTGACAATTCGAACTGACGGAAAAGAGTGCAGATTTTTCATCTGTCGGAAGCCTGTCCATCGCATCAGAGTGGAAGACATGATGTATTTTCTCCGGTTCCGAAAAACCAACACGGGTTGGCAGAGCCGGGTGTTGAACACACCCCCATTACTTAACCTTTTTCAAAGCACTTTTCACGTCAATGGCCAACCCATAGAACAGTACATGATAAAACCGGTTGAAAAGACCATTCAACACACAGGCGCCAATGGGCTTGTACACTAAGTATTTCCATTCCACGACCGTACCCGTTCACTCCATTTTCCCGAATATCCAGATACTACACCATAACATACGCCACATGCACCATATCCCAATTCACCAGCAAGTTTTTATATAAGTTCTGGAAATAAATGTGGGATGTCTACACTCAGGGCCAAGTCATTGGTACTCATGGCCGTGGTGTCCATATTCATGGCCGCGGTTCCCGTCACGGTGACGGCTTCCCGCAACATATCCATAGCTCCGGGGACCACCAAGACCGAGATCATCGATAAGGACAACGAGGTTCAACTGGACATCACCGTGATCAACGGTGCCATTGACATCTGGATACTCCCCACACCCATATACGCCAACAACATTCACGACAGCGTGTTTACGGATGTGGAAGAGGGAAACGACATGGTCAGATTCTCAAACGTCACTTCCTCAACACCCCTGAGCCTCCTGGTAAGAACCCCCAAGGAATACTCCAAGACCATTGTCCTGGACGAAAGGAACGATATCAATTTCAACATCTCGAATGATGACGAACAGGTGCCCTCCACCGAGGTGCAGATAAACATAACCCACCGCAACAGCAGGGGTGGGGAACTGGCGGCCGGGGTCATTTCATCGGTACTCGTCTGCCTCATGATCGGCTACAGCGTGTTCATGATAGCCACCAGACGGACCCGTACCTACGAAGAGTGATCTCAGTATCATTCTTCATTAGCCGTCAATCGGTATCCTTAATGGGTAACCGTCATGGGTATCCTTAATGGGTAACCGTCATGGGTATCCTTAATGGGTAACCGTCATCGGTATCCTTCATTCGGATATTTCTTCCGTCCAGTTACCCAGCACCGACCCCGTGGCAATGATGATATCATCTTCCATCTGAACATCGTCCACCACTCCGAACCAGTAAATGACCATCCCGGGCCCGAAGAGTTCACGGTAGGGAAGAAGCTGGCCCTTCATGTTCTTCCTGACCTCCACCCTGTCGCCGAAAGATGCCTTTGACTCGATCCATTTCAGGTCAGTCCCCCTGTATCGGATAGGCTTTTCCAGCAGGAAGTCCGGGGTCTTGGAACCTTCTGCCTTGAGGTCGTCTTCGGTCTTGAACTCTAGGCCTTTTTCCTCAAGCCACAGCCGTATCCTTTCCTCCCCGGCCTTTCCCCTTTCCACCTGAATCTCGTTTCCTTCCGGGGAATATATCTTGTCCTTTTTGAGCACCGCTAGAAGTTCCCTTTTGATGCGCCGATCATCGCAGGTATCCGGTTCCCTGCACCATTTCCAGAATGTCTTCCTGGGCACACCGCTTTCCCTAAGTATGATGAAACTCGCCAGGACCGGTGGAAAATCCATCTGCTGGGCCAGGCGGACCAGGGTCTTACCCTTCTTCCACTGCTTGACCAGACTGGGCGAACGGTTCTTGACCCGGTAATAATCCTTGGTGGCCCTCCGAACCGTCCGCTGGGTGTAGATGACGAAAAGGGTTTCGTGAGAATAGCTGGTGCTGTCGGCGATCCGGTGTATGTCCGATATGCTGTTGAGGCTTTCGTATAACTCCTTGTATTCGTCTGGGTCCATGTAATAGCCGTCCGGCATCCGTTTTGCAATATATTCCATTTTCTGTTATTTTGGGCATCGGTATCCAATTTGATGGATTGACATCAAACGGACATCTTTGAACGGGAAAAAAAGGTCGCCAAAAAAAGGGGTCACTCTTCCCCGGGAGGCTTCCTGCGCCAGCTCAACCGTTTCTTTTTACGGCCCTTCCTGGTTGAATCCCACAAGTAGCCTTTCTTTGATCTCACCTTCATGAGTGCCACCAGCAGTGCCAGGAGTATTATCAGGGACACAAGATAGAACCCGGGGATATAGGGTCCTCTCTCGTAGTACATTACGAAAAGGACCTCCACCTCGGGATCGTTCTTCTTCTGGGCGTATTCGGATGTAATCACGATGGGGATCATGGTCAACCGGGTCTTCCAGGGAGAGGACTGTTTCCATCCCCTGGGACCGTACACGTCCACCTTGACCGCCACCTCCTCCCAGGGGGCAACATCCACCGTGTTTTCCGGTATGACCACCGCAAAGCCTTCCTTTTCAATGGATCGTAATACCGTCTCCTCGACGGTTATGTTGTATCGGTCTTCCCCGTTGCCGAAATTGGTTAGGAGCAGGGTGTAGGAGGCCTTCTCGCCTGGTCTGACCCTTGTGAAACCGCCGTCCTTGACGTACCCTTCTATGTAATGGTACTGTGTGGGGGCACAGGTGAACACGATGGGATCGATCTCCCCGCGGACCAGGCCCGGGTTGAGCTCCCAGGTGCCGGCAATTGTCGCATTGGCCATGGTGTTGAAGGGAGCGTCCTGGGGAGCGGAGACCACCACCTTCAGGTGAATCAGATAGATCAGGATGGATGGACCCATATTCACAACTGTAACCGGCGGGATCACCGATGCGCCCCATCCGGGTTCATCGGTGCTGGCGGAGAACATCAGTATTATCTGCTGTGCGCCGGAGGTGGGCGCCCTTGTCACCTTCAGTGTAGTTTCAAAGGTATAGGAGGTTTGGGCACCGGGTTCCACATCGATCTCTTCATAGACCTTCCCCGCCTCGAAACGGCAGTAAACGTATCCCGCACTGGCCGAGGGAGCCAGGACCATAGCAATTATGAGCAGGAGCAGAAAAACCGAGGGGATAGCGGAAAGCGATCTCCTCCTGCCATGTCCACGCTGGACCGATCCCATAATCATTGCTCCGGTGTGCGCGGCTGGACATTCAAGACCCGGCCAGGCGCAACGTGTAAAACACCCGGCTGGTTATATAACATTTTCACCATCCATTCACCATCCATTCACCACCTTGTTCCACGTTCATGGGATTTGCAACCCAGCGACATAACTGAAGCTGGCGCCACAGTGAATGTTCCGATTACCTGCCGGTATGATAACCGACCGGGGATGCAGCATCCTAGGATGTCGCACCCCCGATACGAACGGTCCGGGACCTTACTCGATCCCGTAGCGCTTGCACTTCTCGTCGACCAGGGCTTGGATCTTGGCGATCTCCTCGCCATTGTTGATGATGTGCTTGAAGCGTCCCTGGGTTTTGAGATACTCCTCAACAGGCTTGCGGGGGCTGGGGGGCTTCTTGGTGACCTTCAGATCGTTGAAATCACCGCCTTCCATCTCCCAGAGAAGGAAGATTCCCGTATCCACGGCCAGCCGGGACAGTTCCACTGTGGTGTCAGAACCGTGTCGCCAACCGGTGGGACAGGGTGCAAAGATGTGGAGGAAACAGGGCCCCTCCATCTCGCAGGCCTTCTTCACCTTCTTTTTCAGATCGGCGTGATAGGCAATTGTGGCGGTGGCAGTGTATGCCGGTTCATGGGCCGCCACGATGGCCGCAATGGGCTTCTTGTCCTGGGACTCGCCGATGGACTGGGACCCCGGAGGGCTGGTGGTTGTGCTGGCGCCGTAGGGCGTGGAAGAACACCGCTGTATGCCGGTATTCATGTAGGCCTCGTTGTCGAACACAACATAGATTACCTTCTGTCGTCTCTCCAGCATCCCGGAAAGGGCCTGGAACCCGATATCGAAGGTACCACCGTCACCGGCAAAGGCGAACACGTTCACACCGTCTCGCTTGCCCATGGATTTTAAGGCGGCGTCCACCCCGGAAGCCACGGAAGCGGCGTTCTCGAACGCCGCGTGAATCCAGGGGATGCACCAGGCAGACTCGGGATACCCGGTGGAAGACACCTCCAGACATCCGGTGGCATTGGCCACTATGGAATTCGGTCCGGCTGCATTGAGTACCTGCCGAACGGCGTTCATCTCACCGCATCCCGCACAGCCGCGGTGGCCCGCGGCAAAGAGCTCTCCGTTGGGTGCCTCGTATGCCATGATCAGGCACCTCCCTTGCAGGCATCGAAATCAACGTTCACCCACTGGACCCTCTGCTCCGGGCCGCCCTTTTCCACGGCAGCCATGCACTTGTCGTATATGTTGCGGAAATCGTCGATCACCACGTCCCTGCCTCCAAGTCCGATTATGAAATTGAGGAGCATGGGTTTCTTCTCCTCGTTGACGAACACACCGGATGCGTCGGCATAGACCGCTCCGCCGTATCCGTGGGATATGTCCCGATCCAGAACGGCCAGGACCTTGGCATTTCCCGCCAGCTTTTTCAGCTCTTCCTCGGGGAAGGGCCTGTAGACCGTGAGCTTGAGCACACCGACCTTCTTACCCTCTTCCCGAAGCCGCTTGACGGCGTTGCGGGCGGTCCCGTTCATGGAACCCATGGCCAGGATCAGAACATCGGCATCGTCGGCCATGAAGGGAGTGATCTTGGCGTACTTGCGTCCGAAGCGCTTCTCGAAATCCGCAAATACCTCGTCGATCACCGGAGACGAAGCCTGGATTCCCAGCTCCTGGGAGTACTTGAACTCCATGTAATACTGGGGAGTTCCGAAGGATCCGATGGTTATGGGCCTTGCGGGGTCCAGATAAACGTGTTCGGGGTTGTATTTGGGCAAAAAGTCATCCACCTCGCTCTGGGCGGGAACGTCCACGGGTTCGAAGGTATGGGTCAGCACGAAGGCGTCTATCCCCACCATGCCCGGGGTCAGCACCCGCTTGTCCTCGGCAATGCGAAAGGCGTTTATCATCAGGTCCATGCCCTCCTGGTTGTTCTCGGCATAGAACTGCATCCACCCGGTGTCCCGGGCGGCTATGGTATCAGCATGGTCGCACCAGATGTTGATGGGTGCCGAAAGTGCCCGGTTTCCGATGGCCATCACGATGGGAAGCCTCATCCCGGCGGCTATGAAAAGCATCTCGTGCATGAGCTCCAGTCCCTGGGAAGCAGTGGCGGTGCACACCCGGGCTCCCGCGGCGGAAGCGCCGATGGCTGCCGACATGGCGGAGTGCTCGGACTCCACCGGTACGAACTCGGCATCAAGTTCCCCGTCTGCCACGAACTCGGACATCTTCTCCGGGAACAGGGTGGACGGGGTGATGGGGTAGGCAGGGATGACGTTGGGTCGGCACAGCTTGGCAGCCACGGCAGTGGCCTCGTTTCCTCTTATGACTATTTTCTCACCCATCTACTTCTCCTCCTCGACCATGGTTATTGCCTGTTTGGGGCACTCGTGGGCGCAGATACCGCAGCCCTTGCAGTAGTCGTAATCTATGGAAACGGACCTGTCCTCCGCCTTCACCACCGCCGAATCGGGACAGTAGGTGTGGCACAGGCCGCACTTGATGCACTTGTCCTGATCCAGAACGGGGCGCATGGCCCGCCAGGTTCCGGTCTTGTAATTCCTGCTCGATCCGGGTTCGTAGTTAACTGCTCCGATGGTTATACATGCCTCAGCCATTGATCACACCCCCTGTACCGCATCATAGGCCGCCTTGGCAGCCTCCTTGTTCTTGTCCTGCTTGACCTTTATCTGCCGGTCTATTGCCTTGTCCAGGCTTTCCCGGTTAACGTTTCCGAAAGCCCTGGTGTAGGCACCCAGGATGGCGGTGTTGACGATGGGGTTGGTCTTGGTCCCCAGACCGTGGTCCACGGCTATCTTCGTAGCATCCACCGTGGTGACCCTGAACTCACCGCCAAGGTCGAATGTGTCCGGGGACTTTCCCGTGTTGATCAGGATAATACCGCCGGGCTTCAGCCCGTCGGTCACGTCCACAACCTCCAGAAGGGTCGGGTCCAGGACCACAACGCCGTCCGGTTCGTACACCTGGGTCTTTATATCTATGGGGCTTTCGTCCATTCTTGTAAAGGCGGCCACTGGCGCTCCACGCCGTTCCACTCCGAATATGGGAAACGCCTGAACGCTCTTGCCTTCCAAGAAGGCGGACTCGGCCAGCAGATTGGCGGCCGTGACCGCCCCCTGGCCTCCCCGTCCGTGGAATCTGATCTCAAACATTTTCTCACCGGTTTTATTAGGTTCTCTTTCTTACGGGCGGGAGCTGCATTATACCAGATCATATTCATACGAAGATGACCGCGCCCCCGCGGCGGCCACAATGTTCGATGGGACCATAAAGCTTTCTTACGTCACATACCGGAATTTGGTTGTCTGGACCAAGTGTTTTTAATGCGGTGACCATGCGACCTTTGACAAAAACACTTATTAATTCAACGATTAGTAGTACCACTGGGTAGTCCAGGCCGTAACGTTTCATCCCATTCCTCGTTAACCATGATCGGTAACTGCGGACGGTCGACCGGCCCACCCTGCGTTCGAGGTCATTCCGATGTCGCCCGGGAACCGCATATCCCCGTCAATCACAGCAATCACGATCTCCGTCCTGATGATCATCTCCGGGACGGCCAGCATATCCATGATTGCTGGGACGGCCAGCATATCCATGATTGCTGGGACGGCCAGCATATCCATGATTGATGCGCCCGGTCCGGACATGGTTGTTGACGCGGTCTGTGCGGATGACATACCGGAGGATAGTGGCACCCCCGGCCCTGATCACCCGGAGGGTACGCCACCGGATATCCATACAAGGGAAGACCCTCACCTGGACTATTCCAAGATATACTCCACAGCGACCATGAGCTGCATCGGCATACACAACATTGATTACAACTATTACTATTACAATAATATACAGTTCGTACAGTATTCTGAGGACGATCCAATATTCGTGGGGTCCGACTGGAAAGAGTACTATTACTACATGTACCGTTTCTACGGACGTGCCTATCTGGATTTTCCGACAGAGGGCATCCACGGAGGAAAGGTGCTCAATGCCAGGATGGTCCTCACATCCGATGAACCGACGAACTATCCCGAACACCTGACATCCTACCTGGTCAGGGACTACTGGGATTCGGACACGATCCTGCAGGAGAAGTATTTCGAGGACCTGCCGGAGGCATATCTTAAGATCAAATCGCCATCATTGAAGAGCAATGGTGCAACGGGTACGGAGATTATCTGGAACGTGACCACCATCGTGGACGCATGGTTCAACGGCACCACCAATCACGGTATCATGATCAACACAACCGAGAACATCAGCAGACCGTACGATACCTCTGTCGAGTATCTGGGAATGAACAGATTTCACGGTGTGGGATCCAACCACGTCCCCTACCTGGAGATATGGTATCTGGACAACAACCCGCCACTGGCAACGATCGTTTCCGACCCCCACCCGGGGGTGAAGGAAGGAACCGAGCTGACCTTCAGCGGGGAGGGTACTGACCCCGATGGTGACGGGATCGGATATTATGAATGGTCATCTGACAGGGACGGTCTGCTGGGAATAGGACCGGACATGACATCCCTCTCCGTAAGCAACCTTTCAGTGGGCGTTCACAAGATCAAGCTCAGGGTGATGGACGATTACGATGGTTTGGAGAAATGGTCCGAATACGCCTGGCAGAACGTACGGATATTCCACAACATCCCGGAAGTGGTCAAGGTGTCGGCATACACGTTGGACGATACGGAAGATCGCAGGGATTTCTCTCAGGGGTCAGAGGTGCATATCGAACTGGATGTTGATGGGGGGACAATGCCCTTCACCGGCTGGATCAATATATCCCAGTGGGAACAGAACATACCGCTTCTTACCAAGGAGCCCCTGGACCGGGGGACCTCCTACACCTGGGACACAACAAACGTTGATCCGGATATATACAGCGTGGACGTGGTTATTCGGGACGAGCGGGAATTTTCTGACACCGACGGGCTCTTTGCCAACGGTCCGGACCTTCTTCTGACCATCCGGGACGATTCGCCACCGGTCATAGAATGGGCAGCCACCTCTTCGTCAGCAGTCGGCGAGGCGACCACTTTCGATAAGGGAGAGACCGTGTTCATATCCGTCAAGGCAGCAAACAACGAGACCGGACTGGAAGCCAGGGCGATCATCTTCGACAGCCAGGGCCAGAAGGTCGATTTCACCGGAACCCTGGGTGAGTCCGAACAGCCAGGGGTCTACTCCACAAAATGGCAGACGGGACTCCTGTCCCGGGGTGATGTGTACACAATAGACATCAAATTGAGAGACGATGCAGAAAACGAGGTATCGACCCAGCTGACAGCCACCATAGTTGATTCCATGGCGCCCAAGATCGCCCTGGTGGAGGCGTATCACGGGTCACAAAAGGATACCGAGTTCCCCCTGGCAACAGCACTGTCCATCATGGTGGTTGAAGACACCCGGGAGACCGATTTAACGGGATCCATTGACATCATGCACGGGGACGAATTTTTGGTGTTCGATCATCCTCTCAAGGATATAGGAGAGGGCAGGTACCTCTTCCAGTGGAACACCGAAGACCTAAAATCAGGTTGGTACTCGATAAATGTTTCCCTTGAAGATGACGACGGCAACGGAGACCCGGACGGGCTGGGACTGATGGACGGCGACGGCAACCCCCTACCGGACCTGAGGGTCCACCTGACCAATCCGCCTGCACGTCTGGTGGTCCGGGGCACCGTCCCCTTCACCGGATCAAGGGACGTGCCCTGCGAGACCATGATCATGGTTCATTTCTCCCAGAAAATACGCCGGGACACCGTAAACAGCGACACAATAATTATCCAAAAAGCCGATGGAAATAAAATTGAAGGGGAATGGATCATAGACGACTCGGACCAGGGATGCAGCTTCGATCCGGAGCGTCCCCTTGAACCGGACACGTCCTACACGGTAACGGTCACCGAAAACGTCACAAATACCCAGGAGGTACCGGCGACCCCCTACACGTTCAATTTCAAGACCGGACCCCTCAGAACCAGTCAGAGCATCGAGGTGTCCTGCGACCCCGGGGTTCACTACGTCAACTCGTCAGCATCTCTGGTTCTCAAGGTGTTCTCGGGATCCGGCGGCGATATTGAGGTCCTGTGGAGCCAAAACGGCAGAAGGGTGGAAGGAGATAATGGCACCTTCACCTTCACCCCCAACTCCACCCAGGCCGGTCGTAACATCATAACCGCCACCGTACCGGATTCCTTGGAAGAGAAGAAGTTCGAATGGACCGTCATCGTGGAAGGCGCAACCGAGGTAGATGATGGGGCAGAACTTGACGATGACAATGAAGGGAGTGAAGGAGAGGGAGAAGCCGAGGATGACGAAGGTAAACTGGATGCGGCCGATGGGGGTGGTGGTGTTTCATGGGGGATATGGCCTGGTCTGATACTCCTGGCAGCGGCCATCGGGATAAACGGGTTCCTTTTCATGCGCGGTGGTTCAACTCCGGATCGATCCGGCGGAAGAAAGGGTGGTAAACGGTCATGAATGCCATTCCAGGATATGCCTCCCGCCCGGTACTGATCTGCGTGTCACTTGGCCTTATATTCCTTGTAATGACTCCGATGGCCAGTTTGGGGGAGGTTTCATTGGGAACCAGATCAGAGGATGGTATGGATACCGATCAGGATCACTGCCCGACAGGGCCAGGGCCGTTGCTGAGGGACCTGCAGAACACAACCTATATACCCATCGATAGATACATCTGTTTCGACGCGGACACTGTTCATTTTGCATACGGCGGCGGTGAATATACAAATGATTTGGATCAATACAAATCATATTACCCTGACTTCACCAAGCTGAAGGTTGGACAGAGATATCATTCCGGGCAGGGTTACTATACTAGTTACATCGAAGGATGGTACGAGTCCATTGTCTACATGAAGTTCGATCTGGATGGAATTGTCCAGAATGTCCCGGGATTCAAGGAAGTGGTATCGGTCAACCTCATTCTATCGCCAAGCAACGACACCGATCCCCAGGACGTGGGTGTATTCAGGGTGACGGAGGAATGGGACATGTCTGACATGATGGGCCCGGTATCCAGATCAGCCATGCCGGAGCTCGACAGGACCACCACTTGGGACAACTGCACGCCTTCCACACCCGGGGAACTGTATTTTTGGGACGTCACGGAGCTGTTCAACCAGTGGGTCAACGGCACCTATGAAAAAAACGGCATGGCCCTGGCCTACACCAATCCCAGACCCCACGATTACACAGCCGTTAACCCCCTTGACGACCATGCGTATCTCGACGGGGTCATAAACTCCACCGGCGGGGAGCCCCTCAGCCCGACATTGCAGATAGCGTATATGATGAACGAGAAACCCCTGGCGGTGGTGGAAGAGATAAACCCCCAAAATCCGGTGGAGGGGCAAACCATCCTTTTAAACGGGACCGGCGTAGACCCAGACAACGATGGTATATCGATCTACAAGTGGTGGACCGACCAGGAACTTCTGGCAGAGGGGCCCGATGCGGCTCATATAAAACACTCCTTCTTCGAGGGTATTCATAAAATAAATTTTGCGGTCAGGGATAATGACCCTGTCACACCCCGTTGGTCAGAGAAGACCACTGTCAATATCATCGTGGAGGTATCGGTTGCCAAGGCACCTGTGATCGAGGGACTGTCGTGTACTTTTGAAGGGGTTGAAGGAAACCTATTCCCAGAGGGATCGGTGCTGGACTTCACCATGTCGGAGGGATCGGCAACAGCGGGGCTGCTGGGTTCGATAAGCATCATTGGCAAAAGGCACGTTGTGGACCGGGAATCCATGACGGACATGGGAGATGGTACCTACACTTACAGATGGGACACGGCAGATATGGAACCGGGCGATTATTCCGTGGACCTTACCCTGATGGACCAGGCATCCGGCCTTTCCGACAGCGACGGTCTCACCCCCGGTCCTGACATGAAGATCACCCTAACCGATGCCACGCCACCCCGGGTCGCTCTGGTCAACATTGAAAAGATCCAAAATAACATGATCCTGCCCGGAGAGGTTGTAACGGTGAATGTATACGAGGAACTCGGTGAATCGGGATGCACGGGAACCGTGGCGATCGTGGGCGAGTGGAAGACGGGAACGGGAGAACTCAAAAACCGCGGAAGTGGGCTTTACACATACATGTGGGACACAAGCGGATGGCCCGCCGGAGCATACAGCATAGACGCATTCCTGGGAGACCTTAACGGTAACGTCGATCCTGACGGGGTCAACGATGTCACACCGGATCTGGAGGTTTACATAGAGGATTACATTCCACCGGATGTTCTGTCTGTCCTCACCCAGACGGAGGATGGATGGTTAAAAGTCTTGGTCCAGGTGACCGGTGGTGAAACCGGGCTTTCGGGCATCGCCTACGTCAGCGGACCTGATTACTACGATCTTGATCTGGAGGACAACGGGGATGGTTGGTACTCGGCAAGGATAAACACCACAGACCTGAAACCCGGCATATACGAAGTGGAAGTGATCATGGAAGACCCAACGGGCAACATGGACTATGACGGACTGGAACGCAGCCCGGACGTCCAGTTCTCCATCGAATCCGTAAACCCTGTTCCTTATGTCATATCCGTTTCGCCCCAGGATCAAAGCCTTATCAACCAGACCGCCTTCGAACTGGAGGTTGCGTTTTCGGAGGCCATCGACCCTGAACGCGTCAACGGATTCTCCATTCAGGTCTGGGACAGCAGTGGCCAACCCGTGGATGGACAGGTCACATTGATTTCCCAAAACCGCATATCATTTGAACCGAACTCGGAATGGATCAGGGGAATAGCCTACACCGCGTCCGTCTCCGCCGGGGTGGTCGACCTGGAAGGTCTGCCCCTGCAGGATTTCTATGTCTGGTCCTTTTCCATATCCACGCCGGAGCCAATTGTAATGGTGGATTCATCCCCGGACGACAACGTCAATATTGAATTGGGGAATAGCCAAGAGTTCATCGTCAACTTCACCGGGACCGATCAGGTAACATGGACGATTAACGGAACTTCCGTGGAAGACAGCTCAGTGCATGACGGGGGTAACAGGTTCGTCTACCAGCCCGACGGTTCGGGATACTTCAAAGTGGAGGCCACGGCCATGAACGGTGACATGGAAAGGAAGACCGCCTGGATCGTGCGGGTGAGCCTGGCAGGGGAGGAAGCGGATGAAGGTGATGGAGAGACCGAAGATGACGGGGGGACCGGGACGGAAAACAACACCAGCGGCGGTCCCAACGACAAATCCATCAACGCGGCCCTGATCGTTCTGGCCCTGGTTCTGATCATCCTGCCGCTGATAATGCGTAAAAACAAGTTCGATGAAGATAGCGGTGAGGAAGATATCGGGTCACCCGGGGTAAGCGTTAGGGTCAAAAAGACCGCCAAGTCCGACTCATCTCCCAGCCCCAGTCGATCCAGACCTGCAAAGCAGGATGAAAGCGGGCCTTACAGTGCAAAGGAACGCTTTTCATTGGAGCCGCCACACTATGGCCCCACTCCAAACCCGGTCAAACGGTCCGAATACATACACGGGCAGAGTGCTGATCGCACCATTATGTACCAGGACGAACCTATCATGGATGAATGGTTCACCTACGAGATGCAACCGAGAGACAGAAGATACGCCATGCCGGAAACGGAAGAGGACGTGGACCCAATGCAGGAGACATCACCCATGGGCCGTGACGGGATGGAAATGACATCCGTGTATACCATGGAAGAACTGCCGCCGGGTATGGAAATCCTTAAAGAGGACGTGGGCTACGATCAACATATGGAGGATGATCCGTTCTCCTTGGATGATCCCGGTCCAACGGCCGATGATGTCCCCCTGTCAAATTCTCTGTCACCGGATGTCCCGTTGGAGGATCAGATAGCCGATGGTCCACACCATCGGGAGACCCTACCCACGGATCAGCAGGAGCCGTCGTCTTTCGGTCTTGACATGATATACGAACAGCCAGATGGGAAAGTGGATCCAGATGCACCTTACCAGCAGATGCCGGTGCTGGACGTCCACTGCCACGGATGCGGAATAGTCAACCAGGTGGCGGACTTCGGCATGAGGCCCATGGTGGTGGTCTGTCCCGACTGCGGGACCAAGAATTTGATCGAGATTTGATCGAGGAGTGACGCTTTAATACTCCCGCCAGGTGTGCTTGCACTTGGCGCAGCGGTAGATACGCGTGGTGGGTTCATCTGCCGCCCTGGTCTGTCTCATGGTATAGGCGGCCTCTCTGTCTCATGGTATAGGCGGCCTCTCTGTCTCATGGTATAGGCGGCCTCTCTGTCTCATGGTATAGGCGGCCTCTCTGTCTCATGGTATAGGCGGCCTCGTTGGTATATTCCCCTCAAAAAGATTATTTAGTCACGCCCCAATAATGAAATAGCATGAAAACCGGTGAGGATATTCTCAGAGATCTCAAGAGCCATGAGGACCGGATCCATAACTTCGGGGTAAAAAGGATCGGTCTTTTCGGGTCCTACGCCTACGGTTCACCTTCAAAAACCAGCGATATTGATATCCTGATCGAGTTCGAAGATGGTAAAAAGACATTTGACAACTACATGGACCTCAAAGCATTCCTTGAACAGATACTTGGTGCCAAGGTGGACCTGGTGATCAAGAATGCCATCAAGGACAGGCTCCGATCCCATATTCTCAAGGGAGTGAGATATGTCTCGTGATCTGTCCATCTACCTCCAGGATATACTTGACGCCACGGACAGGATCCAGGTATATGTCGAAGGTATGGACTTCGAACGATTCGTAACTAACATGCTGGTTATCGATGGGGTTGTCAGAAACCTCGAGGTTATCGGGGAGGCCGTAAAACATCTCCCTGACGATTTCAAATCCCAACATCCAGATGTAGAATGGTCCAAAATAAGTGGACTACGCGATATTCTCATCCATGCATATTTCAATGTTGACAATGAGATATTATGGGAGATAGTGCAGGATAAGCTACCGGAACTCAAGGTAAGGGTAAAGGAGCTACTGGCGACCATATAACGACGGGAATCGCTAAAACTCCCGCCAGGTGTGCTTGCACTTGGTGCAGCGGTAGATGCGCGTGGTGGGTTCATCTGCCGCCCTGGTCTGTCTCATCTGATACGCGGCCTTGTTATTCCCGCATTTCTCGCAGCGGACGGTCGTGATGGGAAGGGTGTCGAGGTTGTCATCGGTGAAGAGGGTCTCCGTGTCTTCCACATCCCCCATGTGCACCTTGTCTGTCTTTGCATTCATTGCATGGGAGCACTTCTTGCACACAAGTTTTCCCTCTTCTGGGAACATCAAGAACCCGCATTTCGGACAGAACATGCTCAATTGCTCACCTGCTAGATGCACAATCTGTAATGGGTCTTAAATCTTTGCGGCCACGAAGGAAAAAAAACGTTCGCCCCGGCAGCTGCCAGACATGCCAAAAAGTACGTTAAAAACCACCATCTCGGTGGCAATCCTCAAATAATCCATATCCATATTGGGAAACACATTAGGAAATTTTAATATTTTTCCGATGATTGGGGGAACGGGGTTTAGGCCATGCAATCGTCTGAAAACAAGGGATCGCCGGATATGATTGATGAAATTCTCGATTCGCTGGATGAGGAGGAGAGTAAGAAACCTTCGGCTGACTCATCCAATATAAAAGAAGAGGCTGACGATTTCGAGGTCTACAAGGCCGCCGTGGAACAGGCCTATATCGACGGTATCATAACCCCCGATGAGCACAAGATGCTGGAAAACCTCCGTAGCCTTCTTGATATCACCGAGGAACAGCACAAGATACTTCAGGAGGAGGCGGAGAAAAGATACGTTTCACCCCGGATATCCAAGTACCGGGCCATGCTTGAAAAGGCCCTGGGAGACGATGGTGAAGTGAGTCGTGAGAGCGAGGCCATGCTGGCCCAGGTCCGCCAGATGCTTGACATCACCAATGAAGAACACAGTATGCTCATGTCCCAGATTGCCAAGCCGAAAGAGAAGAAACAGGATTTCAGCAGCTACAGGAACATGCTTCAACAGGCCTGGGTGGACGGAATCATAACCGCAGACGAACGGGCCATGCTGGACATGTTCAAGACAAACCTGAAGATCCCCGAGGACGAGGCGCTCAAGATCGAGGAAGAGGTCATAGCAACCCTTCCCCAGAGACCGGCCAAGACCCCTGAAGCGGTGGATGTCGAGGCCCCAGAGGAAAATAAGGCCAAAGATGACACGGAACCGACTGCTGGGAAGAAATCCGGTTCCCACCAGATCAAGTACGGTAAAAAAAAGATGATCAAAAAGCCAAAAAAACTTGACCTGGGCCCCCAGATGTCAGATGATGAGAAGGAAGCACAGCGGTGGCTCGAGGAGGGAGAACGTATCTGGGCAGCCTCCAACGGTACCGAGGAAGAGGCCATGCACGTGATCGACTGTTTCAACAAGGCGATCCACCTGGACTCCAACTCTTACATGGCCTGGTCCAACAAGGGTGTCATACTCAAAAAGCTCGGCAAGGTCAACGAGGCCATCCACTGTTATGATAAGGCAATAGAGATCAAGCCGGATTTCGCCAACGCCTGGTACAACCGGGGTGTCCTGCTTGGCGGCGCCGGTAAGGTGAAGGATGCCATAGAGTGTTTCAACCAGGTTCTTACCATAAACCCCGAGAACCAGATGGCCCTCCGGGACCGCAACGCCCTCATGCGGGTGATGAAGATCCGGGGCGGAAGGAAGTAACCTTAAGCAACCGGAAGCAGCCGGATGCAGCAGAGTTACCGGAGGCAACTGGCCCAGGGTTTCAACGGACCCTTTCATCTATCTCCGAGCGGACGCGTTGTACGAAATCTTCCACGGCGCTCTCGCCGTGGACAACGTTGTCCCTGGTCCTGACATTCACCGTGCCGTTTTTCATCTCCTGCTCGCCCACCACCAGAATGTAGGGCACCTTGTCCATCTGGGCCATGCGAACCTTCTTGGACACCGATTCGGACCGATCGTCCATGGTCACCCGGACACGGCCTTCCACTATCCGGCCTTTCACCTCCCGGGCGTAATCCTCGAATTTCTCTGAAACCGGTATCACCCGGACCTGCTCCGGAGACAGCCATAACGGGAACTTGCCCGCGTAGTTCTCGGTGAGTACCCCGATGAACCGTTCCAGGGAACCGTAGATGGTGCGGTGGATCATGGTGGGACGCCGTTCCGTCCCGTCACTTTCCACGTATGTCAGGTCGAACTTCTCCGGCATGGAAAAATCAACCTGTATGGTACCGCACTGCCAGGTCCGGCCGATGGCATCCTTGATATGGAAATCTATCTTGGGACCGTAGAACGCCCCGTCGCCCGGGTTGATTGTGTAATCTATACCTTCATCATCCAGGGCATTCTCCAGTGAGCTGGTGGCCTTTTCCCACATCTCGTCAGTGCCCATGGATTTTTCCGGTCGGGTGGACAGCTCTATATGGACCTCATCGAACCCCATGGTGCCATATATCTCGAAATCCAGTCGGATGATCTTGCGAACCTCTTCCACGATCTGCTTTTCGGTGCAGAATACGTGGGCATCGTCTTGAGTGATCTTAATAACACGGAGCAATCCCGCCAGGGTTCCCGACAGCTCGTTGCGGTAGACCACCCCCATCTCTCCGTACTTGATGGGAAGCTCTCGATAGGATCTTGTATGGGCCTTGTATATGTGAAGATGCCCGGGGCAGTTCATGGGCTTGACCCCGTAGGGGACCTTCTCCTTCTCGGTGAGGAACATGTTCTCCTTGTAGTGGTCCCAGTGCCCGGAACGCTTCCACAGGTCCACCTTGTAAACGTGGGGGGTGTTCACCAGGTCGTACCCTTCCCGGAGATGAAGCTCCTCCCAGTAGTTGCGCAGTTCGTTGAATATGACAGTCCCCTTGGGATGGAACAGGGGTAGGCCCGGTCCCGTCTCCTCCCACACGGAGAACAGGTCCATGTCCCGCCCGAGCTTTCTGTGGTCCCGTTTTTCAGCCTCCTCCAACATGTGAAGGTGCTGCTTGAGTGCCTTCTTGTCGGCAAAAGCGGTGCCGTATACACGGGTCAGGGACGCGTTGGACGCGTCTCCTCTCCAGTAACTCCCCCCGAGTTTTGTGAGGCGGAAGGCCTTGACCTTGCCAGTACTGGGAACGTGGGGTCCGCGGCAGAGGTCCACGAAATCCCCCTGCCGGTAAGCGGTTAGTCCCCCCTCGCCGTCGGAATGCTCGTCTATGAGTTCCATTTTGAAATCGTTGGAACCGAACATGTCCTCCGCCTCCTTTCTGGAAAGGGTGACCCGCTGGATTGGCAGGTCCTCCTTGGAAAGACGTTTCATCTCCTCCTCCACCTTCTTCAGATCGTCCGCCCCAAGGGACAACCCATCGAAATCGTAGTAGAACCCGTTCTCCACGGCAGGACCGATGGTGGGTTTGGCACCCGGGTAAAGGTTGGTCACGGCATGGGCCAGCAGGTGGGCAGCCGAATGACGGAGTATATCCAGTCCTTCGGCCGAGTCGCCCTTGATCAGGTCTATGCTGCAATCATCTGCGATCACCCTGCTCAGGTCCACAAGTTCGTCTCCGCACCGGGCGGCCACGCAGGAACGGGCCAGACCCTCGGATATGGACATGGCAACGTCCATGGCGGTGGTCCCATCGGGGAAATCCTTAAAGTTCCCATCGGGGAATGTTATCTTGGGCATGAGGCCGGGGATTGGATAAGGCGACTTAAACCTTTACGATATAAAGATAGGTGAAAACAATGTTGGATGGTAGTCAAAGAAAAGGCCAGGTCCAAAAGATAATCGGGTTAGCCTCCTCGGATGCGAACGATACGGTTGAAAATGAAATGGTGCCACTCAGTTCGCCCGTCACTCATCATTGATCAGAAGATACGGTTTCTTCATTGTGGCAGCCGGGGGATTTGCCCAATCCCTAATGAGCCTTTTGGGCCCGGGACGGTTTTTATATCACCGGCGATGATCCCTGTCCGTGGCCTGGTATCGCAACGTCAACTACAACATCGACCCCAGGGTGTACGATCCTTCGGACGACTCTTTCATGCTGATCGACTGCCTGGATGTCTGCAGGGGAGATCGTGTCCTGGAGGTGGGATGCGGGTGCGGTCTCGTGTCCATCCATTGCGCCAGGGAGGGGGGCCATGTCACCTGCAGCGACATCAACCGCCACGCCCTCAAACTGGCCAAAAGCAACGCCCGCATGAACAACATGGAACTCCGGGCGATCAGGGCGGACATCTTCAGGGGCAATCGGAGTCGTTTTGACATTGTCATCTTCAACCCGCCATACCTTCCTGTGGGACCGGAGGAGAGGGTGGCCGGAGAGTGGATAGAGATGGCTGTCAGCGGGGGAAGCGATGGGGCGGACCTTATCCGCAGGTTCATTCCACAGCTGAAAGATCACCTGACCAAGAAAGGCAGGGGCTACATGATCGTATCCTCTTCCAACCCGGTGGATGAACTCATGGAACTGGCCAGCAACTCGGGTCTAAAAGTGGAGGTGGCGGGCAAGCTGGGTCTGTTCATGGAAGTGGTTTACTGCTGGAGGCTCACCTGCACCAGGTAATGATTCCCACCGGATGCCGATCTCACTTGATACTGACTGAAATCACTCAATGGTGACCCTGCGGGCCTTCTTCTTTTTTTGCGATACCTTCTGAAAGGCTATGTCCAGTATACCGTTCTTGTAGGTGGCCTTGGGTAGATCCGCGTCCACATCATCCGGAAGATCGATGACCTTGCGGTACTTCCGCTCCTCGGTGTCCACGGATATCACCAGTTCCTCCCCGTCCACCGTCATCTCGATATCCGACTTGTCCACCCCGGGAAGTTCCATGGTGACGCAGTACGAATCGTCGCAGTCGATCACATCCGTGAGGGGTTCTCTCTGGTCAAGGGAAGGTGTCTTGCCTTCCTTGATGGCATCCTTCATCATCCGCCGGGGTCGAACGTTGCCGAACTCCTGTACCCGGGGCACGCCATCGGGCCCCACCCTTACGTTGAAGCCGTACACGTAGGATCTACCCTCGCTGTTCTCATCCATGCCCTTCATGGCCTGCTTGAACATCTCGTCCATCTGCCTTCTCATACGATCGAAATCGGACCATATGGGTCCGAACAGGTCGTCATCATCGGGAAAACCCCGTCTCCATCTTCTATCCTTCATACATATCCCCGCTTTAGATATTCACCGGTAATGCAATCATGCACCTATACCAGGCACGTAACCTATCATTTGGTCTCCACCAGGTACATGTAATCCTCCATGTCCTTCATCATCTCCTGGAGCACCTTGAGCCGGATATCCAGCTTGTCGGATATCTCGTCTATGGTGGTGGCCCTGCCTCCCACCAGGACGTACAGTACCTGTCGTTTCATGTAATCGTCATTTATCTCGGCTATGATGTGATTGGCATCGGCTATCAACCTGTCACGGAAGGACATGAGCCGCCTGCGCCGAAGCTCCATCTCACCCATCTCCCGGTCGATCTCATTCACCATCCGGGACAATGCCCGCAGCCGTTGTTGCTTTTCTTCAGCGGGTATATAGTTGTAATCATCAACCAGTTTGGAGTAATCCGGGCTGGGCTCATCCTCGGGAGACAGCTCGCTCATCTTGGCCCGGAATGATGACGGTGTCATGTCTATTCGGACCGTGGCCCTCCTGGTGATCCTGTAACATTTTCGGGTGGGACCGCCGGAGGTGGAGGGTTCCTCGAAACTCTCCACGATGCCCTTGTCCTCCATGACCTTTAGATGTTTCATGATGGCCTGCTGGGAAACGCCCAGCTCTTTTGACAGTTGAAGAGGGTAGTGGGTCTCCTGGGACAGCCTCTCCAGTATACGCCTGCGGATAGGGTTCTCCAGAACGCTGAGGAGCTGGTCCATGTCCTCTTCAGATGTCACCGTCTGCACCAGCCTGTTCATCTACTTGTGGCCAACGACTATACAACTAATAGTTGTAATGTGGGACGAGTATTATAAACGTTTCGTAGACACTTTGGTTGGTTTTTGGGAAGATCTCCAAGATCCATATCGCCGTGTAAAATCCAAGGCAAACCGATCATTTTCCTTTCATGGCCTTCATTTTCCTTTCATGGCCTTCTTTGCCCGCAGGACTCCCTGTTTGTTACCCGCAGCCTTGGCATACTTGGCGCTTCGCTCGAACTCCTTAACCGCCTGTGATCTCTTTCCCTGAACGTTTGCCAGGCCGCCCATGTTGTAATGTACCACAGCCAGACCGGCATTATCACCCTTTCCGATAAGCATCTCTCTGGCGGCCCCCAACAAGGAGGATGATACCTTGAGATCACCTGTCTCCTGGAGCCGGTTGGCAAGTTCCACAGTTTTCATTATCACGGGTGACTCCACCTCTCCCGATTCGGCAGCCGAGAGCAACTTCTTGTGCAACTTGGGCCGCTCCTTGACGTTCCCCAGTTCGATCATGTTGAGCAATATGTCCACAAGTCTTGTACGCAGGGACACGCTCAGACCCTGGTAATCCTTCACACCGGCAGTTCCCGTCCGACTGGGGTCCCGGCGCTGGAAAAGGCCCAGAGGATTGAACGAGGATGTCCGATTTTCCTGACCCCGGAGGCTGAGACGATCTATCATATCCAGTGCCCGATCGTATGACTTCCTGGCCGCGGCGTTGCGCCGGGTGTCCAAATACCCTTGGGCAATACGGACCTGCATCTCCACGGCCCGGTAGGAAAGGGGGACACCATCATCCTGGACCAGGTCATCCACCTTATGGAATTCCGCGTATGCCTTTGACAGCTCGTTTTGTCGGATGAATATCTCGGCCCGGGTGAGCTGAACCTGGATCTCCGCCTCCACATAGCCCTCCCGCTGGGCCAACTCTTCTGCCCGTTTGAGTTCTCCAGCCGAATCATCGGGTCGTCCCGTATCGGAATACAGCAGCGCCAAGTTCCTTCGGGTAAGGGTCTCCCCCAACCCATCCGGGTGTTTACGCAGGGTGGTCAATGCTTCATTGAAGGCATCCTCCGCCCCGTCGGGGTCACCTGACATCAAAAGCGCGTTTCCAAGGTCGTTGAGGGTACGGACAAGATCATGTCTCTCGCCCTGCTCCTTTTGAAGTTTTATGCTCCGTTTGAGATAATCTATGGTGGATTTCCAATCACCTACCTGACGGTAGGCGGCACCCATCTTTTCGTAGGTGGACGCCATTAAATGTTGGTTCTCCTTGGATGCCATTGCCTTCTTGGAGAGCCTGATGTTCCTCTCGTATTCTTTCATGGCCGAGTCCCAGTCACCCATTCTCAGGGATACATCTCCCCGGAGGTTGCCCAGCTCCCCTTTCAGGTTCGGGGACAGATCGTCCACATCAAAACCATCTAAAAGTTCCAGCACGGCCCGGTTGGATATATCCAGGATCAGGCTTCCGTTGTCTACCAGGCGGATAACTGCGGTCTCCTGCTCCCCGCTCTCCATCCAGTGATGCACGGATTCCAGGGCGGCTATGGCTCTATCCGGACCTTCCAGCGTGTTTCCCTGGATCAGCTCGTCATAATATCCCGCTGCCACTCCGTGATTGGTCCTCTTGTCATCATCGCCCTGCCATTCCATCAGGAAATCTTTGAGCAGATCGTGGACCAGAAGCCTACCGCCCTCCACATCCTTGATAAGGGACCTTCCCGTAAGACCCGCCAGGGATTCAGGGCTAGACCCCTTCACCTTGAGTATGGCCTCCGGGCCAACGGGCATCCTGTGAATGGCGGCGGCAGTGAGCATGGACTTCTCAGTTTCATCCAGCTCACCTATGATCTCCTGCATCACGAACTGCCAGAAATCTCCCTTTATGGATGATTGGGATGAACTTTTCATGATCTGGAGAGCCAGGGGATGTCCCTTTGAGAAATTGTAGGCACTGTCGGCCTGTGGGGGATCAAATCCCCTTTTTGTCAGGAGTGACATGGAACTATCCCTATCAAGCCCTGACAGATTCAGCTCGGTAACCGTCTTCTGGACCACCCGATCATTGGCATTGTAGAAAGGGACCTTCTTTCGGCTACCGATCACCAGGCTCACGTTATCCATCTTTTTGATCATGGAAAACACTGACTTGATGAACAGAATGCATTTCTCATCTGCCATGTGGAGGTCATCAAGAACGAACACGGCTTTCTTGTTGACAAGCCGTTTGCCCAATGACCTAAGCACCCGGGATACATCCTCGTAATTCTCAGGCATCGATCTGACCGCGGGCTCGGACCCTTCCATGGTGCTTAACGACTCGTTGAACCAGGCCATCAGACCTCTAAGATCACTCCAGTGATCGAAACCGTACCAGAACACATCCCTCTTCTTTCTGAGAGTGCCAAGGCTTTTAGCAATCAGGGTGGTCTTGCCAATCCCTGGGATCCCGATCACCACCACCGCCTTGACCTTTGAATCCTTGATACCATTGATCAAACGGTGGAGCTCATCATCCCGGCCAACGAAATTCTGGACCACGGGGACCGAACTGCTGAAATGGAATCCCCGGGGCTCCTCACGTTTCGGTCCGGCTGTTCGTTTTGATGTTGCCCGATCCCGGGTGGATCGCTGTACGGTTCCCTCCCGGCTTATGTCGTACCTCACCAGGTGGCCCACATCGAAAATACCGTCATCTCCTATACTGTCGGACACCTCCAGAACCGAAAGAGATGGATTCACAAGACGGCAAGCATCACCCAATGAATATTCCTTGAGCTCCTGACTGTCCAACCTGACTAGTATCTTTCTGGAACGTAGTTTTTCCGTGAGGTTGCGGGCGTCGTTTTCTCCCTTGTCCGTGAGAAAATACACCTGCCGGCGGCGGTTTCCCTCGGGCACGTAGGCCATACGCTTGTAGGCCCGTTCGGAACGTATCAGGGCCACCAGGGCCCGGGATACCTGCTGCTGCCTAAGATCGAGTATCTGGGATATCCCATCCTGGGCAACGCAACGGGGAACAACGTACTCCTCTTTGTATTGGGAACACCTGTCCAGATACAACAGGACCCTGTTCTCATGGGTTATGGATACACCCACTGTGCGTCCCATGCAAATCCATCAAAATTATTGTTCATAAACCTGTTGGTTTTTATTTGTTGTAGAACGCGTAAAGTGTTGTAAAACATGTTTGTTAGCGCCCAAGTCTTTTAAATACACCCACCAATGGAACCTACACGAAAAGGGCTCGAATGCCCAAAACACATGCAGGTGACTTCCATGAAAACAACAAAAGTTCTGATCATCATGATCACATTGATACTGGCTCTGAGCATGCTGGCCGCAATACCCGCCATGGGAACCGGAGGAAACGGATACGGAACCGGATCCGGTGGGATGAACTCGTATCAGGGTGAGAACGGAAACGGTGATGGCACACTGGGTTCCGGTGAGGGGAACCAATACCAGAGCAACGAGGAAAGCGGTTCCCAGTCCGGGAACTCCTGGGCCTGGGTGGGGACCGCCGGAGGAAGTTTTGGATACGGTACCGGCCATACCTTCGTATACGAGGGAACCTCCGAGGGTGAGAACGGAGAGCAGGCCGGCGACGGGACCGGGGATGGCGATGGAGAACAGAACCAGTACCAGGGTGAGAACGGAGAGCAGGCCGGCGACGGGACCGGGGATGGCGATG
>Ga0272441_10001231_pt1 | contig 54840 bp, 48 predicted proteins | sample SSMProp6N_FD_193582 | JGI IMG/M metagenome (GOLD analysis project Ga0272441, IMG submission 193582) | Marine sediment archaeal communities from Little Sippewissett salt marsh, Falmouth, MA, United States - SSM-Prop-6N | ecosystem: Environmental > Aquatic > Marine > Wetlands > Sediment ...
ACCAAGAGCTTCGCGCTCGTCTTTGGTAAGTGTCACGGTGTATTTCGCCATAATCAGTCCCTCAAGCAGGATTATGAAGGACCTATATTATATGCTTTATGTCACTAAAGAGTTGACACGACACTAGACCTGCTATGATGCATCTTGCATATAAAATTTACACTAATGAAAAATTACATGGTGGTGTGTCTGAAAAGAGCTTGATAGCAATATCCACAGACTATCTCTGTCCAAAACGTTTTGAAGATATTGATGAGGCTGAGGCGGCAGCACGCCAGTTTATCGAATTTTGCAGAGGTCGTGCCTGGGTCTTCACCGAAGTTGGGTCAACAAAGGAAGGCGAGGGTCTCTATCAATTTACACATCGAACTTTCTTAGAATATTTCGCTGCATCTTATTTGGTCAGGATACATCGTACTCCAGAAACATTGGGCAAGTTTCTACTTCCTCGGATCGCCAAGAGTGAGTGGGATGTAGTTGCTCAATTAGCTTTTCAAATTCAAAATAAAACCCTTGAAGATGCAGGCGATGAACTATTATTATCATTGCTCAATAAGGCTCGTGAGGCGAAAGAAGAGGATAAATGGAACATGTTATCTTTCGCAGCGCGATGTTTGGAATTCATAGTTCCCAGCCCGAAAGTGGCCAGAATTATTACTACGGATTGCATTGAGCTTTGCCTTAACTGGGGCCTCGAAAAGATAGAGCAAGATACCTCCAATAAGAGTGATTATCATTCTTTTGTGAAACATAATCCAAACACAATTCTAAATAACCTGTCTAATGCTACAACTGAAAACCGAGGCGCAATAGCAAACACCTTTGAAAAAGTTCTCACCAATAGAATAAATATCGGTAGCGAATCTGAAGCACTTCTGGCTCTAGAAATTGGTATACACCCTTATTTGTTCCTAACCTCATTTAGAGAAAAAAGAAGGAGACAAAAAGATGTATTCGATTTTTGGCAAGATGTTTCAGATAAAATATTCGATGCTTGTTGGGATCGCATAGAGGTGCTATGTCCACAGCACTATCGTCCTTGTTTTGACGCTTTTAAGCGGGGGCGGGTATCTGCTGAAAATCTCATAAAATGGCACGGATTAAATCATATTATTTCTGATAGTAATTATATAATATTTCCACATGTGCACACGTTTTCGCTTGCTGAACGCCTACTAAACAAGCTTCTCGCTTATCCATATGATATAAACTCACCTGAAAAACCGGATGACGATCTTATAGATCTGGAAAAAATAGGCAAGATTTTGCACTCTACTCCAATACCTTGGATCAATGAAATTACAAAACGGAATCACACAGTAGTTTTTATACGGTATGTATTAAGGTCAAGAAGACAAATTGAGAGAAGTGTCGAAAGAACACTAAATTTAAACTCAGATCAATTTTTTGGACTTTTTTCATTATTTTCGATATGTCTTGAGTTGAGTAGGAATCCACAGGTAGAAAAAATGACGATTTTTGAAGTAATCAAGGATAATTCGCATTATCTTTTCAATTCCATCCGCTGGACATTACTCGCACGATTTGAGCGAGTAGAGGCATATGAAGTCCAAGCTGAAATGGATCTTTGCAAATTTACGTCTGAACAACAAGATTTCATTTGGCGTTGGATTCGACGAGAAATCGACCTTGTAAATCCAGCTGCATTGGATCAATCCACTTGACATCCCTTTCGTCTCCCGCTCGTACACCTCCTTTATCGCCTTGACCATCTCTCCACCGACCCCCACCACGAGAGGATCCATGTAGTTGCAGTCCTTGCAGTGGCGAACCTTGCCCACGTAACCGCCGGTCTCGTAATACGGCCCCCTAGCTTCCGCAAAGAGCGGGCAGGCGTCCTTCAGACCCTTTTCTCCGCCACCCTTTCCCGGCCTCCAGGACGGGTTTTTCTCCGGCCCGGACATGTCGCCCGCGCCTGATTAAAGCCGAATAGTCCCGAGGCCAGGTGGCACCCCGAGCGCCCTTCTCCTCGCGCCGAAAGCTCACGCGCCTTCGAGACAAAGGGGGCGAGCACCGATGGCGCTTGCCTGGCGGCGATATTCGACACCATCCGCACATCTTTTCTGGTCCTGGATCAAAGGTCTGAGGGCGGCCCGGCCACAGATGGCGCCGATGCGGGTCTGTCGTGCCAAAAAATTCTAGAAGAGGGGACGTAACATGATCACAATTGCGAAGCAGTATGTAGTCGACGAAAAAGGCGATCGGGTAGGTGTTCTCCTCAGCCTGGAGGATTATCAGAAGCTTCTCGACGAACCTGAGGAGCTGGAATCCCTCCGCGCCTATGACGCCGCCAAGGCCTCTGGAGAAGAGGCGATTCCTTTCGAGCAAGCCATTGCCGAGATCGAAAAGGGCTGAGCTTAAGCGTATTGTGGCGCCAAGTGGGCCGCGCCTAGATGAAAGGCCGCCACCGCTCAAAGCCCCAGGTCGACCAGGCCAAAGATAACGCCGATGGCGCTTACCTGGCGGCGATCCTCGGCGCCACCCGCACGCAATCCCTGCCCCGGATCGAAGGTCTGAGGGTGGCCCGGCCAGGCGGCGCCAACTGAGGCCGGGCGCGCCAGGGGAAAACATGCTCGGTTACGACCGGCCAAGAACGATTGTTTGAGTCAAAAATGACCGAAAGCCTTTTGGTTTACAAGATTAACATAAACCGTTAAAATGTAAACCAAAATCCGGGATGAGACCTTGAGAGCAAGCATAGGCGAACGCGTAAAACAGGCAAGGCGAATGCGAGGCATGAGCCAGCGAGAGCTGGCCAAGAAGGCTGGCGTCAGCGCCCAGGCGATATCCAAGTACGAGCGCGACAAAAATGTGCCAAGCTCCGGCGTGCTGCTGCGCCTCTCAAAAGCCCTCGACTTGGGGATCGAGTTCTTCGTGCGCCCCCAACGAGTCGCCAAGATCACTCCGGACTACCGCAAACGCCGAGCACTCCCTCGGAAAATGGAAGCTGCCATCGTCGCCAAGATCACCGACTGGCTTGAAAGGTACCTGGAGATCGAGAGCATCCTTCACCCCGACGGAGACGTGTCCAAGTTCAGGTATCCGGAAAGCTTTCCCCGGAAGGTCGGGTCCATGGACGACGTCGAAAAGGCAGCAGAAGACCTCCGCCAGTCCTGGGATCTGGGTTCGGGTCCGATCGAGAGTCTAATCAACCTGCTGGAAGATCGAGGCATCAAAGTGGGTGTGATCGACGCAGATGACAGATTCGATGCTTGCACCTTCAATGCCGAAGACGACGCTGAAATACTGATCATAATCACCAGGAGGAACATGCCAGGAGACCGGCAGCGGTTCAGCGTCGCTCATGAGCTGGGCCATTTGATGCTTGAGCCCCAAGACGACCTCGATGGCGAAAAGGCCGCCCAACGCTTTGCTGGAGCATTCCTCGTTCCTGAAAAGAGGGCCCATTTCGAGCTTGGATACGAGATACGGACCCTCAGCGATTTTGAGCTGCTCGCGCTCAAGCACAAGTACGGTTTGAGCATGCAGGCCTGGATTTATCGAGCCAAAGATCTGGGCATAATATCCGAACCGCGAGCGTCGGCTCTCTTCAAAAAGTTCAGGTCCCTGGGACTACATAAAACCGAGCCGGGAAATCCGTACCCCTCAGAGTGGCCCATGCGATTCGAGTTCTTGGTACATCTGGCCCTTGCAGAGGATATAATCTCGAAAAAGCGGGCCGAAGAACTGCTGGGCAAACCATTACAACAGATTCCATCAGAACCCACAGGGAAACACGGGGGCCAAGTTGCTGCTGTGTGTGACTGACAGCAACATATGGATCGACCTACACAGGGGCTGCCTGATAGATGAGGTCTTTTTGCTGCCCTTCGAACTTATGGCACCTGACGTCATAATAGACGAGCTACAAACGCCAAACGGTGGCGAATTGGTACAGTTGGGTCTCCGGGCGAAAGAATTGTCGGGCGAACAGGTGTTGACCGTGGTCGATCTGGCAGATCATTACCTTCGACCATCTCGCCAAGACCTATTTGCCCTTGTTCTTGCCATGGGAACGGGTGCAATGCTCCTTACCGGCGACGGCTCCTTACGTGATGCAGCTCATAAGATGAGCGTGGAAGTACACGGAACAATATGGGTCCTGGACCAAATGGTCAATCACAAAATCATCGGCAAACGAGAGCGAGCTCATGCATTAAGACTCATGGTGAATTCTGGGAGCCGTCTACCCAAAGATGAAGTCGAATCTCGGCTTGGACCAGATCCTGCAACTTCTTGATTGCCAGGTTTACAAGTCCAGTGTCTCAACCAGGCCCCGGTGGCGCCGAGCGCCCTTCTCCTCGCGCCGAAAGCTCAAAGCGCCTTCGAGACAAGGGGGGCTGGCGCCGATGGCGCTTGCCTGGCGGCGATATTCGGCACCGTTCGCACATCTTTTCTGGCCTTGGATCGAAGCGCCGACGACGGCGCAACTCTCATTAAGTCAAGACCCAGAGTCGATATCATGGATCAAGACGGTTTTGAACGCGGTGTTGCACAGCCTGAACCCGGCTATGATCAAGGTCCTTGCACCACCGACGACGACGGCGAAGTCTGTTACCTATCCGACTCGGGTCTGAGCCTACTGGTCAACATCGTGCGGATCAGCCAGCATTGGGGACGGCCCGCCTATTATGACGAGTTAAACGATGAGATGCAACGCGAAATCAGGCTGTGGTCACGGGCAGTATTGAGCGAAGACGACGAGATGGTTCGCCGCGTGAGGGACTGTTGCAAAGAGATGCTTGAGAGAGGCCGCTCTACAGACGATTTCGATTAAAGCTAAAGAGGTCCAGTTCCGGATCGCTCCGAAAGCTCAAAGCGCCTTCGGGACAAAGGGGGCCTGCACCAAAAGCGCTATCCTGCGGCGACATTCAGCACCACCCGCACGCTTCTCGGCCGCCGAGATCACTAGAAAATCAGATAGTGCCCCTTTTCTCCCCAGTTTTTTCTGATAGACATGCATGCCACCTTAGGCGATGTTAGAGGATTTCGATTATAGTGCTTAACGATACGGATAGGTCAGGTGCTTGAAGATTTGTCAGAGTGGCATCGCTAAACACTATAATCAGAAAAAACGCAACTTGCAGACCCGTGTATCTAACAGATCCAAAAAGAAGGAACTGACAACCCTCCATGATAGGAGGGGCGTCATCTCTTTTGAGTTTGGTCCCAGCTTTAGCTTCCGCCTATCAGGCTTATAACAGTATAGGCAAGAAGTGTGCCGATTATAAAGGTCACTGCAAAAGCAGGATAAACCAGTCCAGCAGGTGCTAGTTCAACCATATACTATCATCTCACTACAAGAACGGGGCAGGATGCCCAGTAAAGAACCTTCTGAACGACGCTTCCGATGAGCAACTTGGTAACGCCACTTTCACCATGGCTGCCCATGACAATCAAGTCGACGCCTTCTGTCCTTGCCACATCTATTACCGTGTTGGCAGGGGCACCATATCGAATTGTGGTGTCAACTGAAACTCCAGCGGCGTCCGCCATCTTCTTGATCTCTCCGAGAGCCTTCTCACCGGCGACCTGGAGCCTACCCTCGATCTCCTTCTTATCGGCGCCGAGCTGTCTGACGGCGCTGGCAACGACAATGTCGTTTACCACATAAATGCCGAGGACGCTTGCTCCGACCGACTTCGCCAGATTGATACCGTGCTCTACCGCAACCTTGGACTTTGCGGAACCATCTGTAGCAACTAAAATCAGGTCGTACATCTCAATCTCACCTTTATTTGTCTCCCTACAACAACCCTCTACACCTTTTGAGCTTATGACTTTACGCCTTGATATAAATAGGTATCTTCCCGATATCAGCATCTAGAAGCCTATTTGACAGGTTCGGAAACGAGTTTTGGGAACGGGGTTTGCGAAAGTTTCTCATCTCACTACAATCACAGGAAGCTCTGACCAGATCAGTACTTTCTGCGCAATGCTTCCTATAAGTTTCGAAGTGATTCCCCCCTCACCGTGACTGCCAATAACGATCACGTCGGCACCGTTGATGCCGGCAGTCTCTACGATCTTACCTGCAGCGTCACCTTCCCGGACCTGGGGGTCCACTTTAACTCCCGCGGCCTCGCCCATCTTTGCGACCTCGTTTACGGCTCTCTCGGCAGACTCCTTCATGTTCACTCTCAGGTCGTCCTTGGATGAGCCGTGAAGAACCGCAGAACTTATGACGCTAGAGATAGCAGCTTCGTTAATCACGTAGAGTGCCAGAACGTCTGCTCCTTGCGATTGGGCCAGTTTCACGCCGTGATCGCTCGCTTTTAGTGAGGCATCAGATCCATCTGTAGCGATTAATATCTTTTCGTACATCCCCTCCCTCCTTTGAATATTTATACGCACACCTCTGTATAAAAAGTTATCTTTTCGATAACAGTATCCTCAAAGCTAAGCGTGCGGCATTTTCGCCAGAGTCGATGCCCACACAAGCAACTGGCACTCCTGGCGGCATCTGGACTATGGAAAGAAGGGCGTCCAAGCCACCTAGTTTTGCGCTTACCGGCACCCCGATTACGGGTTTTTCGGTATTCGAGGCTATAACGCCGGGCAGGGCTGCCGAAAGGCCCGCTACCGCCACAAAGATTCGAGCATTTGTCTCTTGAATGTACCGCTGCAGCTCGTCAGGATTTCTGTGGGCAGATAATACCTTATGTTCGTAATCTGCGCCCTCTTCGTCAAATACTTGGAGGACCTTGTCTACCACAGGCTGATCCGACTTTGATCCCGATATAACGGCTATATCAGTCATAACTAGGGGGAGTTGTCATCGCCATGGAGTTCGTGTTGTTTTTCCAGGCACATCTTTATCAACGTTTTGACTATGTCTTTCACCGAGCCGGTGTCTAACCCAAGCTCTGTTGCCAGGTCCAAGGTCCTTTTCATCACCAGCTTTTCTTGTTCAGGGTCTTCGATCTTAAGGCCAAGGGCTTTTTTAGCCCCGAAGATGTCTTCGGCCAACGTGACCCGTTCATCTATCAACCTTATGATCTCCTCGTCGATTCTTTGGACTTCTCCGCGAAGGTCTTCCAGGCTCATGTTAGGTACCTCTCAGCCGAAGGATGCACCAGTGTTGTTTACTTTCGTCTTTATCACCCTTCCGCCCAGGTCCTTCCAGACAGATTCGACCTCGTCGATCTGGTCGTCATCGACCAGAGCAGCGTAGGCAGGACCTGTCCCAGAAAGGCTCGCGCAACTTGCGCCGCTGTCAAGTGCGGCAAAGATGGGATCTGAAGAGAGTCTCAAGGCGCTGCAGTAGATGAGGCCATTTAGGGTCATGGCTCTCGCATAATCTTCTTTGAGGGCCAGATCATAGGCCAGATCCGCCAGCGGCGCAATAAGTTTCGAGCGGTGGACGTCGGTATCTTGGGAGTATATCGTCTCGTTTGACACCAGCAGGAGAACTTGAGATGTCATCTCCTCTCTTTTGATAAGTGCCATCTCGCGATTGTCTGTGACTACCACGCCGCCAAGCATCGAGGCTGTGGCATCGTCAAAGGCACCGGTGATGGTTACGCCAACTTCTAAAGCTGCCTTAACCCCTATCCTAGTAGCATCGAGGAGGTTTAGCTCAACGCCGAGGGCGTCCAACGTGGCCAAAACCACGGCATTGGCTGCAGCGCTGCTGCTTTTAAGGCCGCTTGCCACGGGTACCTGGCTTTTGGTGCGAACGACGCCGCCGGCCTCGATGCCGAACCGTTCCAGCACCATCTCTGCAGATCTCACGATCAGGCGATCGTCTATGCCTGGAACGTCTCCTTTGATTTTGGAAGAGTCGTCCAGCACTACCTCGGCCTCGGTTTTCAGGTCGATCCCGATGGCAGAGCCTTTCCAGGTGGCAACGGCGTTCAATACGGTTACAGCGCCCAGAGCAAAGGCTGCGCCCCTCAATACAACCCCGTCTCTACGATGGTTTTTAGCTTTTCAAGGTCGCTTGTAACATCCTTGTTCTCGCCTTTGGAGTACTTCTCGATGAGCTTGTCTAAGAACTCAAGCTCTGAGAAGGTCGGATCAAAGGTTGGGGTGTAGCTTCCAAGCTGGAACAAGGGTATGACAACAGCGCCGCCTCTGGTAGTAGGAACTTTCAGGTCTTTTGCCACCACGACAAAGGTGTAATTCTTGTAACCAAGGCCTGAGGCGATGTTCTTGGCGAGGCTTCCCATCTGCTGAATTCTGCGAGTTGATAGGTTCTTGTAAGCGGCGACCGAGTCCTTGTATTCTATGAACATGAGGGCGTCATCGGTCCACAAAATGGCATCGTACTCCACAATGGCGGTGGAATTTTTGAGCGCCACCAGGTTGAAGAGGACGCCGCGACACCAGGACAGGTTCAGGTTCAGCCTGAAATCTTGTTCGGTATCCTGGATGGCCCTCGATTTCAGGACGTAAGGGTCGCTCCTGAGTTCGATCATGAGGTATGAGTAGACATAGTCGATTAAAGGATTTTCCCATCGGGCAAAAGGATAAGATGGGATGGGCTGTAAAAAGAGCGCGGTGAGATATATTGGCTGAAAAGAAGGTACAACAGCTCAACGTCAAGATTCCTGACAAACTGGAACCGGTTTACTCCAACCTGATACGCATAAGTCATTCCGATGACGAGTTCACTTTGACATTTCTTCATAAGGTTCCTGACACGAACATGGCTCAAGGTCGGGCCATTGTCGCCATAACGCCACAGCATGCAAAGAGGTTGCTAAGGGCCCTTGGCGCTAACGTTCAGAAGTACGAGTCGACCTTTGGCGAGATCAAGTTGCTAGAAGATGCAGGGCAAACCAGAAGAGAAGATAACAACGTCGAAGTGGCTTGAGAGCATTTCTCATAATGTTTTGAGTGATATTTCATTCACTATTTTTAAAAGAAGAAACGCAACGCAGAAGATCCTCTGTGCCATGATCTACATTATATTTTAAGTATTCTTTTTCACCCTTTCAAGAAATTTTTCACGAGCATGGGAACCATCTTTGGCCGAGCCTTGAAGACCGAAAGCCCCGAAGATATCCCTTTTTTCACCGCTGAGCCTGCCATGTTCAGGTCTTTTCTTTCAAGGCCCCTCGTGAGAGCGTCGCCGTCCTGATCTGTCATCATGCTGAGCGTTTCCATGGAAGCGCGTCCCGTCCTGTACTCCCAATAAAACTCCCGGTTCCACTGGCGCGCATATTCAGAAAGCGCCTTTGCAGAGGCGTTTTCTGACTTGACTGCGCGAGCCTCCGCGGTCCTGCAGATCTGGCCTGCGCGCATGACATAGGCCATCCCGCTTTGACCTGCGGCCGCGCCTACAACCATCTTTAGATCCATTTCACTTCGCCGTAAGACCACTTTATGTGCTCTTCGGGATCTGAACCCCAAAAGTCCACAATAAGGCTGGATAAACCAATAGTTGATGATGATGCCGTAGCCTTTAACTTCAGCTGATAGACGTGGTCTTCCATCAACTCAGCCTCTATTACGCCCATCGGCCATTCATCTACAATTTCGTTCAGAAATGCATCATCTTTTGAAGTCGTTGAGTGAACGAGCACCTTATCGACTACGAAATCCTCTGTTAAGTCCTGCAAGATCATGTAAACTTTGAGATCAGCTGTGTTCTTGAATAGATCCATTCCAAATAAGCCGCCTATGTCAGGCACACCAGCTACCGCCATTCCACCTTTGACGTGACACTTGAGAGTGACTTTGCAGAGGTGGTCCTCTTGATCATAGGTGAACTTGTCCCAGACCTCACCAGAAGCCCAATGGCTGCCAATGCCCGTATCCTCGCAGTAGAGCATTATGCGCTCGCCCTCAATTTTCGAATAGCTGTTTCCGTCTCCAGATTCTCCCTGATTGCAGTCGCCAGAAGCCACGGTAGTGCTCCTCCGGTAGAACGGCTCCACGGGCACAAGAGGCGTTTCAGGCGGCATTTCGGGTTCGACGATATCGCCGTTATCGTCATGGTGGCCTGTGTGAATTCGAGGTGGTGCAACGATCACGTTGTCCAGCCCCTCTAGATTGCGCCCGTCGCTGTATTCTCCCCTGATCGAGATGTTCTCCACGTGCCCCATAATCTCCAAAAACTCGCTCTTGTTGACTCCGAAAGAACTCGGCACAAGAGCTATCTCGTAGTGGGTCCAGACGCCCCTTGCAGGCTCCTTAGGCCACGGGACTGTGGAACCTGGCCAGGCGGTGGAGGTGCCATTGAGACTGTACATCTTCAAGATGTCATCGAAATTCAAGTTGATGCCGTCATCTTCATCGATGAGCCTGATATCAAAGCTCAAGTTATCTCCGATGTGAAGCGTCCAGTTTCCAGACCACGATTTCGGAGAAACATAGTACCACGTGCTGTTTTCTTTAGCGTCTTCTCCAAGGAGAAAACCGCCAGGGTTTCCGCCCCGCTCTATCCAAGAAACGTTCGCATCTCCTGCAGAGTTCCATCCTTCGTCTCCAAAATCGAAGGTACTGGTCCAATTTTGAGAGGATCCCAGTGACGCGAAAATTAGCAATGCCATAAAAACGATGCTCAGCTTCATATTTCTCCCTTCCTTCACCCTTTCAGTAGGTTTTTCACGAGCAGGGGGGCCGTCTTTGGCCGAGCCTTGAAGACCGAAAGTCCGGAAGATATCCCTTTTTTCATCGCCGAGCCTGCCATGTTCAGGTCTTTTCTTTCAAGGCCCTTCGTGAGAGCGTCGATATCCTGGTCGGTCATCATTCGGAGCGTTTCCAGGGAGGCGCGCCCCATCCTGTACTCCCAATAGAATTCACGTTTCCACTGGCGCGCGTATTCGGATAGTGCCTTTGCCGAGACGTTTTCTGATTTGGCCGCACGAGCCGCCACGGTTCCGCAAATCTGGCCCGCGCGCATGGCATAGGCCATCCCGCTCTGGCCTGCGGCCGCGCCCACAACCATAAGTGAATCTGCGACGATCTCGCCAGGTAGCGCGGCAATGGCGTCGCCTCCTCGGTTGACTTTGAGGATATTGAGATCGTTTACATCCACGCCTCGTTTCTCGTATTGGTTGGACTTGTATTTCTTGAAGAGGTCGATGAACCTGTCTAGGAATGGCCGGACGTCCTTTCCGCATCTTCGAACGAAGACGCCCAGAGTTGCGATATCACCGCCGCAAGGTGAGAAGGTCGCCTTCCATCCAGGTGCCATCGATCCGACCCAGTACTCGAAGAACTTCTCTTCGCCAATGCCGGAAAGTTCCACCACGGCCTCAGCGGCCCAGGCCACGTCTTCGGGGTGTTTGAGGGGTGAGAGGCCAGCTTGTCTTGCGATCGTTCCTTCTACTCCGGAGGCGTCGATCACCACTTTCGCGCGGATTTCGCCAGAATCGTCGACCTCGCTGAAATTTGTTTCGATATCGCCGAAGTCTGTCTTGATCTTGTCAGAATTTGTCTCGGTCTTGCCAAAATCTATCTCGACCCTCCTGTCTTCATCCGAAAGATGCGCGCTCTTCGCCGTGCCTCTGAGAATAGACACGCCTGCCTTTTCGGCGCGTTTCAAGTAGAGTTCGTCGAATCGGGCGCGATCGATGGTGCGTCCGGGCGTTTGGATTTCGAGGACGTGCCCTGAGGGCGAGATTATGTGCATCCCTTCGAGGTCGTGGAGGATGTATTCTCGCTCGACTGCAAGGCCCGCGCGCTGGAACATCCCATCGAAGAACGTGTTGGCGGGGTGATCGAAAGTCTCGCCCATATCTTTATCCAGGAGTATCACTTCAGCGCCACCTTTCGCGGCCGAGGTTGCGGCCATGATCCCTGCGGGCGATGCGCCCACAACCAAGACTCTAGCGTTCACGCATTTCAGGTGGGCGAAAGGGTGTGATGAAGGTTTCTGTTTCGTTCTCGTTCTGTTTCTGGGCGAAGGAAGAGCATGCGCCCGGAGCCTGGCGGCTCCGGGGTTGTGCGTCGGATAGAGGTGGAGGTACTGAGGCCCACGCTGCAACGATATCGTATTCGCAAAACCGTTTCTTCATCAGCAAACATAACCAAAAATGTTATCATATAATTGGACTTACAATGAAGAACACACCCACATTGGGGATCCATGGATCATATTTGGGGATGGGCAGTAAATGATACATTTAGAAGATTTAAAAACAGGGGCATTGGTAAGGGGTGTTATATCCAACTCAGTGGTCACAGTCATCCAAACCAAATGGTATGGCTCCGACGTGATGGAACTGACCTACAAAGACGGATCTGGCAACCTCGGATCAGAATTACTTTATAGGCATCGTGAGCCCGATCTTGAGATTGTGTCGACAAGCATCCCCTGGTCTTTTGACGCTGACGGCTCCATGTTTCGGCTGGTCTCCGAGGCCCATCGAATCCGAATGGCTCATCTATTCGATCCCATCCTTGCGGTTCACACATCCCTTGTGGAGCCCTTGCCTCACCAGATCACGGCCGTCTACGACGAGATGCTCCCACGCCAGCCGCTACGCTTTCTACTGGCCGACGATCCCGGTTCTGGCAAGACCATAATGGCAGGTCTTCTGATCAAAGAGCTTCTGGTTCGAGGAGACCTTCGCCGTTGCTTGATATGCTGTCCTGGAAATCTGGTGGAGCAGTGGCAAGACGAATTAGACAGTCGTTTTCATTTGTCTTTCGATATAATCACCAGGCAGACCATCGAGTCATCGAGAACCGGAAATCCCTTTTCTGAGATGAATCGGGTCATAATCAGGCTCGATCAGGTTAGCAGGAACGACGATCTGAGGGCGAAGCTTGGGCAGACCGACTGGGACTTGATCGTATGTGATGAGGCCCACAAGATGTCTGCCACCTATTTCGGCGGCGAGGTGAAGTACACCAAGAGGTACCATCTGGGCCAGCTCCTCGCCCAGATCACACGCCACTTTCTGCTCATGACCGCAACCCCTCACAACGGCAAGGAAGAGGACTTTCAGCTTTTCATGGCCCTTCTGGACGGGGACAGGTTCGAGGGTAGGTTCAGGGATGGCGTTCACATCGCCGACGCCTCAGATCTCATGCGCAGGTTGGTGAAGGAGGACCTGCTCAAGTTCGATGGTAAACGGCTTTTTCCGGAGAGGAAGGCCTACACCAAGAACTACAAACTTTCCACTTTGGAAGCGGATCTCTACAATCGAGTAACAGAATACGTCCGGGAAGAGTTCAACAGGGCCGATGCGCTTCAGAATGGGGGGCGTAGAGGCACTGTGAGTTTCGCTCTCATGACGCTTCAAAGGCGTTTGGCCTCTTCACCAGAGGCCATCTACCGATCTTTAAATCGGAGAAAAGAGCGTCTGGAAACGCGCTTGAGGGGGGAAAAACTCCTGAAAAGGGGTGCCGACGCCCGGATAGATCCGATGAAGAGCCTTCCATATTTGGACGAGGACGATATTCAGGATTGGGAAGATGCCCCTTCTAAAGAGGCTGAGAGAAACGAGGAGATGGTTACCGATCAAGCAACGGCATCCCAGACCATCGCCGAGCTTGAGCTTGAGATCGATCGGCTCAAAGAGCTGGAGGCTCTCGCACTCAGGGTCAAGAAGAGCGGGCAAGATCGAAAGTGGGAAGAGCTCTCAGAGCTACTTCAGAGCGAGACCGAGATGTTCGACAGAGAAGGTGGTCGGAGAAAGCTCGTGATATTCACAGAGTATCGGGACACTTTGGATTATCTGGTCGATCGGATCAGGACTCTTTTGGGAAAGCCTGAAGCCGTGGTCACGATTCATGGGAACATGGACCGCGAGTGGCGTCGAAAGGAGCAGGCCAGGTTCGTCCAGGATAAGGACGCCTTGATATTGGTGGCAACGGACGCAGCCGGTGAGGGGATCAATCTCCAGCGTGCCCATCTGATGGTGAACTATGACCTTCCCTGGAACCCGAACAGGCTGGAACAGCGGTTCGGCCGGATTCACAGGATCGGCCAGACCGAGGTCTGTCATCTCTGGAACCTGGTGGCATCAGAGACAAGGGAAGGCGAGGTCTACAACCTTCTACTGAGAAAGATGGAGGTGGAAAGCGAGTCCTTGGGCGGAAAGGTCTTCGACATCCTGGGAAAGGTAGTCTTCGGGAACAGGTCGCTCCGCGATCTTCTCATTGAAGCGGTCCGTTACGGCGACAGTTCCGAGGTTCGGGCAAGGCTGAACGAGGCTGTGGAGGATGCCTTGGATAAAGATCACCTGGTCGCCTTGATAGAAGAGCGAGCCTTGGTTCGGGACGCCATGAACCTCGGCAAGGTCATGGAGATCAAAGAGGAGATGGAGAGGGCCGATGCCAGGAGGCTACAGCCTCATTTCGTGGCGTCCTTCTTCCTGGAGGCTTTCAGGCACTTTGGAGGAACTATCCGAAGAAGAGAATATAAAAGGTACGAAATCGCTCACGTCCCCGCCATCATCCGGAATCGGGATCGCCTGATCGGAACCCGAGATCCGGTTCTGCCCAAGTACGAGAGGATAACCTTCGAGAAGGATCAGATAAACGTCGCTGGAAAGCCCGAGGCGGAGTTCATCACTCCAGGCCATCCCCTTCTCGAATCCGTCCGGGACCTGTTGATGGGGCGGTACCGGCATCTGCTGAAGCAGGGGGCGGTTTTGGTGGACCCAAGCGATTTTGAAGACCGTCCGAGGGCCCTGGTCTATCTGAGTCACGCGATTCAGGATGGAAGGGTCAATCCCGATGGAAAACGGCGAATCGTCTCGAAGAGGATGCAATTTTTGGAGATTTTGCCGGATGGGTCGGTCCAGAAGGCGGGGTATGCACCTTATCTCGATTATCGAGCAGCCACTGACGAGGAAAGAGAGCTTGCAGCACCCCTTCTCGACGAGGAATGGCTGAAAGAAGAGGTCGAGGAGAGGGCCATTTCCTACGCATCGGTCGAGCTGGTGCCCGGCCATCTTGACGAGGTCAAGGTCCAAAAAGAGGGGCTTTTGGAGAAGACAAGGGCTGCCGTGAAGGACAGGCTGACCAAAGAGATCAACTACTGGGATCATCGGGCAAACGAGCTGCGGGACGAGGAGAGGGCCGGAAAGTCCAACGCCAAGATCAACTCGGCCAAGGCCCAGCAGAGGGCTGACGAACTGGCATTTCGGCTGGAGAAGAGGATGGAAGAGCTCGATCAGGAGGGGCGCATCTCTCCTCTTCCGCCGGTGGTGATCGGCGCTGCTCTTGTAGTTCCTCAAGGCTATCTCGACCGTTTCGGCATCGAAGAAGGGGCGAAGATCGAGATTCCGAGCGCCCAGGAGCGAAAGAGGATCGAGCTATTGGCCATGGAGAAGGTGGTGGAGCAAGAGCGTCTTTTGGGACGAGATCCAAGAGACGTGAGCGCTGAGAAATGCGGCTACGACATCGAGTCCAGGGTTCCTGGTGAAGGGAGAATGAAGTTCATCGAGGTGAAAGGGCGCGCCCTTGGCGCTTCCAACGTCACTGTCACCAAAAACGAGATCTTGACCGGCCTCAACAAGCCCGAGGACTTCATCCTGGCCATAGTTTTGGTGGATGGCGAGAAGACCGAGCTATATTACGTCCCTGGGCCTTTCAGCACCGAGCCTGACATCGGCGCAGAGAGCGTGAACTACTCTTTGAAGGATCTACTTGATAGAGCCGAGAGGCCCACCTAATTGAGAAAGGGAACCTGGGCGGCGGAGGATCGAATGGAGGCTGCCAGACCGAAAAACGGTACGGCTATCAGGCCGCCGGATGAACGGTAGCTGCATCTATAAAGTCGAAGATCGAATATCATTCCCAAAAACGCTTGGTGGTTGTAGATGGCAGACACATCATATCGTCAAATCCAATTTCAAACCCTGGAAAATGTCCTGCAGGTCTTAAGAGAGAACATGCCAGAACTTTCCAGACGCTACAAAGTAAAATCTCTTGGAGTTTTCGGCTCTTACGTCCGAGGCGAGGCAGACGAGGATAGCGACATAGACCTTTTGGTGGTCCTGGAGGACGAATTGCTGACACTTCTGCAGTTCATCGCCCTGGAGAACCACTTGAGCGATCTTTTGGGTGTGAAGGTGGATCTGGTAGAGAAGAACGCGCTCAAGCCCGCCATAGGCCGTCACATCTTAGAGGAGGTCCAAGCCGTATGAGAAAAGGAACTCGCGAGTATGTGGACTACCTCTGGGATATACTCTATGCGGTGGAGAAGGCGGAAAGCTTCGTCGAAGACATGGACTTTGTCGCCTTCGAAGCAGACGAGAAGACGACTTTTGCAGTCGTAAGAGCGCTTGAAATCGTGGGCGAGGCCACCAAGAAGATACCACCTGAGGTCCGCCAAAAATACCCCGATGTTCCCTGGCGCGAGATGGCTGGAATGCGAGATAAGCTGAGCCACGATTACTTCGGAGTGGACCTCCAGCGGGTGTTCGAGACCGTACGCCGAGATCTTCCGCCACTGTACAATTCCCTTGAGAAGATCCTTCAGGATCTCGACGATTCTGATGGCGGATGAGTCCGGAAGGAGACTTTTGGCTCCGTCGAGATCTTTAAGGTTTGGTCTTTCGACCAGGTAGAAAGACTAATACAGTTGATCAAATAGTGATTGGAGGGATCACGACGACTTATCGAAAGAAGCTCATCGAGGTTGCACTGCCGCTTGAAGCCATAAACATCGCATCCGCGCGCGAAAAATCCATCCGTCACGGCCATCCTTCTACTTTGCACCTCTGGTGAGCGCGCCGACCCCTCGCCGCCTGCAGAGCAGTCCTTTTCGCATCTCTCGTTGACGATCCTTCCAGCAGGCCAGACGAGTTTCCCACCGAAGAAGAGCAGGAGGCGGAGCGAAAGCGGCTCTTCAAGATAATCGAGGATCTCGTCCAGTGGGAGAACACCAACGACGAGAAGGTATTGGGCAAGGCGAGACGTGAGATCCTGAAGTCCACCGATGGAAATCCGCCGCCAGTTCTCGATCCCTTCTGCGGCGGAGGCTCGATCCCCCTGGAGGCGCAGCGGCTCGGCCTTGAGGCTCACGCCAGCGACTTGAACCCTGTGGCGGTTCTGATCACCAAGGCCATGATCGAGATCCCGCCGAGGTTCGCAGGCGTTGGGCCCGTCAACCCAGAATCGAGAAAGACGCAACAGAGAACCTGGAGCGATGAGAAGCCGAGCGCCTCAGGCCTTGCCGAGGACGTTCGATACTACGGAAAATGGATGCGGGACGAGGCCGAGCGGAAGATCGGCCATCTCTATCCGAAGGCGAAACTTTCCAACGGCACCGAGGCGACGGTGATCGCCTGGCTCTGGGCGCGGACCGTGAAATGCCCAAATCCCGCCTGCAGCGCCACGATGCCTCTGGTTCACTCTTTTTCCCTATCCACCAAGAAGGGAAAGAAGGCCTGGGTCGAGCCGGTAATCGATCATGATGCCAAGACCGTCAGGTTCGAGGTGAAGACAGGAGAGGGGATGCCACCCGACTCTCCAAAGATCGGGCGCGGTGCAAAGTTCCGATGCTTGGTTTGCGGGCAGGTGGCCGAGGATCAGCACATAAAAGCTGAAGGGATGGCAGGTAGGATGGGCGCTCAGTTGATGGCGATTGTGGCTGAGGGAAATAGAAGACGGATCTATCTCCCCCCAACTGAGAAGCATGAGGAAATTGCGGCAGACGCTCAACCGAATTGGTCTCCGAGCGCGGAATTATCTAAAAATCCACGTTGGTTTTCACCACCCATATACGGATTGGACACTTATGGCGATCTTTTCACATCACGCCAGCTCCTCGCCCTCGATACGTTCAGCGACCTGGTGAAGGCGGCCCTGGATGGTGTCTTCGAGGACGCCCTAGCCGCAGGCCTACCTGATGACGATGTTGGGATCAACGACGGCGGCAGGGGCGCGCGAGCTTATGCGGAAGCGGTGGCGACGTATCTGGGCATGGGAATAAGCAGGGTGGCAAACACATTATGCACAATCTCTCGCTGGACAACAAGCCGCGACCAAACGGTAACCGCTTTTGCCAGGCAAGCGATTCCTATGACGTGGGACTATCCCGATGTAAATCCGTTTGCTGGTGCAGCCGGTGATTTAGAAATCTCTCTGGCTTCAATATGTCAGGCCTTGGAACGATTACCAGCTCAAATTGTCGGAAACGCTAAGCAACATGATGCAACAAGCGATATAGAAGGAAAAACGTACATTATCTCCACAGATCCTCCCTACTACGACAACATCGGTTATGCTGACCTTTCAGACTTCTTCTATGTCTGGCTCAGACGATCTCTGGGTGAGATCCACCCTGATATTTTTGGCACGATGCTTACGCCCAAGACTCAGGAGCTTGTTGCTACACCCTACCGTTTTGGGAGCAAAGAAGAGGCAAATCGCTTCTTTGAGGCCGGATTGCAACGAGCCTTTGAGAATATCCATAACGTTCAGAATTCTGAATACCCCACGACAGTCTACTACGCTTACAAACAGGCTGAAAAAAATTCCAATACATCTACCGGCTGGGAGACCATGTTGGGGGGGCTCATCAGCTCGGGCCATTCAATCACCGGCACTTGGCCCATGAGAACCGAGTTGGAGAACCGCAGTGGTTCCCTCGGCACCAACGCCCTCGCGTCCTCCATCGTCCTCGTCTGCAGGCCAAGGCCAGATGATGCGCCGCCTGCCACCCGCCGGGAGTTCATATCCTCGCTTCGGCGTGAGCTTCCCGAAGCCCTCCGGAAGCTCCAGCAGGGGAATATAGCGCCCGTGGACCTGGCCCAGGCCGCGATCGGCCCGGGGATGGCAATATTTTCCCGATACTCCAAGGTCTTGGAGGCGGACGGCACGCCGATGTCAATTCGAACCGCGCTCCAGCTCATAAACGAGGCCCTGGACGAGTTTTTGGCAGAGCAGGAAGGCGAGTACGGTCCAGACACAAGATGGGCACTTTCGTGGTTTGAGCAGTTCGGGATGGACGAGGGCACCTTTGGCGATGCCGAGACTCTCTCGAAGGCGAAGAACACCTCGGTTTCAGGAATGGTAGAGGCGGGCTTCCTCTGGGCAGGCGGCGGGAAGGTCCGGCTTCTCAGGCGAGAGGAGATGAACCCAGAATGGGACCCCGGATCAGACAAGAGGCTCGCAGTCTGGGAGGCGACCCAGCACTTGACCCTGGCGCTGGAAACGAAGGGCGAAGATGAGGCGGCCCGGATTCTTGCAGGGCTCGGTGACCTTGGTCAAAGCGCCCACGATCTCGCTTACAGGCTCTACACGATCTGCGAGCGGAAGGGCTGGGCCAAAGAAGCTCTCGCCTATAACATGCTGATCACGTCCTGGTCTGATATCTCAGCAAAGGGCCCAGACAAACATCTGGATGATCCGGCCACGTTTGAGAAGGAATGAGGAGGGAGAATAAGTTGGCGTTGAGCAATCATGCGCGGATCGATAAGGGCTTAGAGTCCCTGAGAACGGGGCTCTTGCCCCACGTGGAAAGGGAGCTGAAATCCGCTTACGGCGAGAACTGGTGGGCCGAAGGCGTAGAATCCCGTTTGACGGGCAGAGTCGGACAGGAGGCAAAGTCTGAAAGTGACTACAACTCCCTGGACGTCCAGGCCCTGCTCCTGATCCTTTGGTACAACTGGAACGACGTCTTCCAGGCAAAGCTCGGCCATACCGGCAGAAGCTACGTTAGCGAGCTAAGGGAGGTCAGGAACAAATGGGCACACCAGCAAGCTTTCACCACCCCGGACGCCTACAGGCACCTGGACACCATCGGAAGGCTCTTGGAGATGATCTCCTCGCCCGAGGCCGAGGTGGTCAGAGCGAGCGCCCAGGAGATGATGCGCCAAAACTATGAGAGGTACACGAAACAAGCGGTCAAGCTCAGCGCCGAGGAATCCACCAAGACCGACACCAAGGGGGGGCTCAAACCCTGGAGAGAGGTTGCAACGCCCCACAAAGACGTCTCTGCTGGCAGATACACCCAGGCCGAGTTCGCAGCAGATCTGGCCCAGATCATCTCCGATGAGGCAGACCCAGAATACGGCGACCCCCAGGAATTCTTCAGCCGAACTTACATCACTGAAGGTATCAAAAACCTCCTCGCTCTCGCGCTGAACCGTTTATCCGGCCAAGGTGGAGACCCGGTCGTGGAACTCCAAACGAACTTCGGCGGCGGCAAAACCCACGCCCTGATCGCCCTCTACCACCTGATGAGCGGCGACTCTGCCCTTGGCACCGTCCCCGGAATCGAAGATGTAATGCAGGTAGCAAAGGTCGAGGAGCTTCCCCGCGCCAATCGGGCGGTCCTGGTCGGCACAAAGCTCAACGTCTCCGTAGGAAAAGAAAAACCAGAAGGGATAACCGTCAACACAATGTGGGGCGAGATGGCCTACCAGCTTGGCGGCCTCGAAGGCTACGAGATCGTAGCCCAAAACGACCAAGACGGCACAAGTCCTGGCTCCGATACACTGAAAGACCTTTTTGATAAGTTCAGCCCCGCACTCATCCTGATTGACGAATGGATCGCCTTTGCCCGCAACCTCTACCGCGAGAAACGCGAAGAAAACCTGCTCGCAGGCTCTTTTGAGTCCAACATGACCTTTGCCCAGGCCCTAACCGAGGCCGCTAACAGATCTCCAAAAGCATTGGTGGTGGCCAGCATCCCCGCCTCCGATAACGAGATCGGCGGAGAAGGCGGGATGGAAGCCCTGGACCGAATCCAGAACACCTTCAAACGGCTGGAAACCGTCTGGAAACCGGCGACCGCCGAAGAAAGTTTCTCGATCGTCCGACGAAGGCTCTTTGACTCCATCACCGACTACACAGCACGAGATGCGGTCTGCAGGGCTTTTGCAGAAATGTACCGGAACAACCGCAGCGAGTTTCCTCAAGATTGCAGCACCCTCGAATACGAAAGACGGCTGAAAGACGCATACCCCATCCACCCTGAACTCTTCGACAGGCTCTACGAAGACTGGTCAACCCTGGAGAGGTTCCAGCGCACCCGGGGCGTGCTGAAACTTATGGCCTCGGTGATCCACGATCTATGGGAACGTGAAGATTCCTCCCTTCTCATAATGCCAGGAACGCTCCCCCTAAACAGTGACGTGGTCCTCCCAAAGATAACCAGCAACCTCCCAGACGGCTGGTCTCCAATCATAGACGCCGACATTGACGGTCCCAACAGCAAAGCGATGTCCATCGACCGCGACAAACCCAACCTGGGAAGATACTCTGCCTGTCGGCGCGTTGCAAGAACAATCTTCATGGGGAGCGCCCCATCTGTCGCAGCCCAGAAGGTCCGAGGACTCGAAGAGGTCAGGATCAAGCTGGGCTGCGTCCAGCCAGGTGAGGTCCCAGCGACCTTTGGCGATGCTTTGAATCGGATGGGTGAACACCTCACCTACCTTTACAGCGACGGGAAACGTTACTGGTTCGATACCCGTCCTTCCGTCAACCGCATGGCCTCTGATCGAGCCGACCAGCTGAAAGAAGATGTAGTAGACGAAGAGATCGTTAAACGCCTCCGCAAAGAGGATCGCAGGCGGGGCGATTTTGGCGCAGTTCACGTTGCACCATCTTCTTCTGCCGACGTGGCCGATGAAAAAGAGGTGCGTTTGGTCGTAATCGGACCGGTCCATATCCACACGTCCAGAAAAGTCGCCGAAAGCCTGGCAGAAAATGAGGCAGAGAACATCTTGAACAATCGGGGAAGCAACCCTAGAATCTACAAGAACACGCTGCTCTTTCTCGCCCCAGATCGGGAACGTTTGGCTGAACTGCGACAGGCGGTGCGTCAATATCTCGCCTGGAACTCAATCGAAAACGAGATAGACGCCCAAAACTTGGATAGAAATCAGCGAAAACAGGTCAGCTCTAGCGTGGAAAGGTGGAACGACGTAGTATCTTCAAGGCTGGAAGAGACCTACAATTGGCTCCTGGTTCCCACGCAAGAGAGTGTTCCAGGCTCGAAAATCCAATGGGAAACGAGCCGGTTGGGTAGAGGCACCGGATCCATCATCGAAAGGGCGTCCAAGAAGGCGGTCTCCGAGGACCAGCTGATTCCCAAATGGTCACCTGCAAACCTACAGCTCGAACTTGAGAGGGTGCTCTGGAAAGACAAAACCCATCTGAATCTGCAGACCCTGTGGGATGATCTTTCCAAGTATCTCTACCTTCCAAGATTGGCGAACGAAGAAGTTCTGCTGGAGACCATCTCCCAGGGTATCATGACCAGGGATTACTTCGGATACGCTGACAGGGTTGACGAGAACGGAAGATATCTGGGGCTGGTGCTCGGCAGCCATCGTGGCTCCTTAAACCTCGATGACAGCTCGGTCCTGGTCAAGCCAGAAGAGGCCCTTAGACAAGAAGACGAGGACCGAAGGAAACGGGAAGAAGAGGATCGATCGAAGAATCACGATCGAGAGAGCCCTGTTTATACAGGCAAAAACGATCGTGGGCACGTAGAAAGGAAAAAAGAGACTCAAGTTCTTCCAAAACCTGAACCGCCCAAAAAACGTAGATTTTACGGATCTGTGAACCTCAATCCAAATCGTGTTGGTAAAGAAGCAGGGAACATCGCTCAAGAGGTTATTCAGCATCTCGCCCTCGAAAATAGTTCAAAAGTCACTGTAACAATCGAAATCGAAGCCGAAATACCTGAGGGCGCAAAAGAACAAACCATTCGGACGGTATCGGAGAACTGTAGAGTTCTTAAGTTTAGCACTTTCGAATTCGAGTAGAAAGAGAAGCTTTCGATCTGTTCTGCGCCTCTTTTCCCTGCCCCGAATCGAGAGGCCTGCGTTCTCCGGGCCCCCACCCTCGGCGCTGACCGGGCGTGATCCTCACCCTCTCCAGAAACGAACCTGACCCAAGAACGGACGCTCACAAATACCTGGCAAACTCATCCTCGTCGACCTTTGCCAGCTTCAGCACGCCCTTCAGCGTACCCAGTTTCAGCTTCCGATGCATGGGCACCACAGCCCCGATCTTTCCATCCGACCTTGGACAAAGTCAGAAAACATACTTGAGCTTTGCAAAAGCATGGATTGAGATGTTCCTCGATGAAAATTTAAAATGTTAATTGTTGGGTGCATGACTATAACGGATAAGATTTGAGGGTCCGCCTGACGTATCAGGCGGTGATCTTGGATTTGGCGATATATTTGATAAGGTCTGGCGCCAGTCTTGTCTTCTTTTGGATTCGGGAGGTGGTGTCTTCGATGCTCTCGCCCTTGGCGATCATGTTGCCGATCTCTTCGACGGCACCCTCTTCGACGACGAAGTACTCGTCGATGTCCTTTCGGTGACCCCAAACATCGCCTTCCAGAAGGTCTACGCCTTGCATCTCCAGAAAAAGCTTCATGGCTTTGGACATTGTCTTGTGATAAGAGGGTGGCACCTGAATGGCTCTCAGCCTGGGACATCTCTTCATCAGGTTCAGAAAGTCCACGTTAGAAGGTCTGAAAGCCAAGTGGATCATCATCTCGTTCGGGCTTAGCTCGAATATCTCATTTTTTGAACTCACAACTCTAAGTCTCATAGTTCTCGAACCTCACAATTAACAAAATGTGGCTAAACTACTAATAGACACTTATGACGTATACTAACGTGTAGATGTATACTATAGTGTTTAAAGACTCGTTTTGATCGTATGTGTTTAGCCCCTTTCAATCGGCATCAATAACCCCATTTCGTGATGGCTCCAAGCAACTTCGGCTAATGATATTGTTTTCCAATCTGGCGCAAGTTGTTGATCAACGTGCGTTCATTGACTAAAACCAACATCAAGCAATTGATTTGGGGGGCCAAACACATACTTTTGATCAAATCTCGAAGTATAGTGCTTAACGATATCAGTTGGGCGAATTTCAAACTATTACACGTTAGGATTTGTCCGAAAGGTATCGTTAAGCACATACTTAGATAACAGTACTGTAGAGGATTTCGATTAACCTCCGGCCGGGCGACCTCCTTTAAATACCCCTTAAATAGAGAAGATGCCACTTTTGGGATTTAGAGGGGTTTTTCGAAATCCTCTGTAGAATATTTCGAGAAAAAAACCTTAGAATTCCCGAAAACGACTCCAAACAAGCCCCAAATGGTGGTTTGAAAATAGGGAAAAGTGGGTTTGCGTGTGTCTTTCACGCATTCTTTCTCTGGAATTGTGTTTGACAGGAGTTTTGTCTCAGACGGTCATTTTGGACTTGGCGATGTATCCTATCAAGTCCGGAGCGAGCCTCGTCTTCCTTTGTATCAGGCTTGTGGCATCCTCTATGCTCTCGCCTTTGGCAACCAGGTTTCCGACCTCTTCGATGATACCATCTTCGATCACGAAGTATTCGTCAATGTCCTTTCTGTGACCCCAGACATCACCCACCAGCAGCACTACGCCCTGCATATCCAAGAAGAGCTGGATGGCCTTGGACATAGTCTTGTAATAAGAGGGGGGTATTTGAACCGCCCTGAGTCTTGGGCATATCTTCATCAGGTTGAGGAAGTCTACATTAGATGCTCTGAACGCCAAGTGAACCATTTTCTCGTTTGGGTTCAGAGTAGATATCTCATTTTTTGAACTCACAACTCTAAGTCTCATGGGTCCTCACAGATGCAAAGATGCAAACAAAATACTAATAGACACTTATGGTGTACACTACTGTATAAAACAATCTCTTACGGCCGAAATCATGTACAACAAAGATGTGATGTCACCCATCTTGTGGGCAGGTATTGACCCACATGAAATGCAATCTTGATTGATTGTGTCGATATTTTCGAGCATCCATTTCATGTAATAATTTCTGACACCTTTGTGATAAATGCTGATTTAGGATCTCCGATCTCAAACTTTCTGTGCAGGATTTTTACAGTGTAATTAATATTAGTTTCAGAAGATTCCATTATGTGTTATTAAGTCCATGTTCATTTTGGCCATGCCTTCATCGGGGTCGATGCGTTCTCTCTTTATCCCTGTGAAACAAATCCAAAAATCAAGACCTGCAGATCGAAAAACCATCTTGAAGTTCATTTTGTCGTTGAATTGGGTCCGACGCATCGTATTGACACGGATGATACATCTTCGCTTTATACAAGTTCTAATAATCTCCTCTGGGAGAAAAGATCCTGACGGGTAATCCTTATGAACGTTGATGAGATAGCCCGGTGGGTGCTGGGCTTCGATCGGCGCTTTCTTCTGATGAAGACGATTCGGCATTCGAGAGTCGTGAAAGCCTCAGATGTCGCTCAAGTGACTGATCGATCCATTCAAAATATCAGTCGCGCCATAAGGGAATGCGAGCAGCTGGAACTTGTCGAATGTATAACTCCTGATAAGCAGACATGGAAGAAGTACATATTGACGGATAGGGGACAAGACGTGTTAAAGGAGCTTGAAAAACACAAGATTATATAAGTAGGATGATCCTATGAATAAAATAAAGCTTACAGAGACGGTTTTTAGGGATGCCCATCAGTCACTTTTGGCCACTCGGATGAGGACTAGAGACATGCTCCCCATCGCGGAGAAACTCGATGAGGTCGGCTTCTTCTCGATGGAGGTTTGGGGTGGCGCAACGTTCGATTCTTGTATACGGTACCTCAACGAGGATCCTTGGGAGAGGCTGCGCGCGCTGAAGCTGGTAATGCCTAACACGCCGCTCCAGATGTTGCTTCGAGGCCAGAACCTGGTAGGTTACAGACATTATGCAGACGACATAGTCGAGAAGTTCGTGGAACGGGCTGCAGCAAACGGCGTGGACGTGTTCAGGATATTTGACGCCGTAAACGACATAAGGAATATGAAAGTGGCCATAAAGGCGGCCAAAAAAACAGAAGCCCACGTTCAGGGCAGCGTCTGTTACACAATCAGCCCAGTTCACACAATAGAGCAATTCACGAAAATGGCGGGGGAACTTGCGGATCTTGGTTGCGACTCCATCTGCATAAAGGACATGGCTGGCCTGATCACTCCACACGATGCCTATGAGCTAGTCAGATCCATCAAAGAGCACATCGACATTCCTGTCTGCCTTCACTCACATTGCACCAGCGGGATGGCACCAATGAGCTGCATCTTCGCCTGTGAAGCTGGCGTTGACATTCTGGACACTGCCATATCGCCTTTGGGCTGGGGCTCATCTCATCCGCCTACAGAGAGTATTGTGGCATCGTTGGAGGGAACAGATTACGATACCGGACTCGACCTAAAACTTCTCACCGAGATCAAGAGATACTTCGAAAAGTTGATGGAAGTTTACGCACCTGTCTTCAACCCAATCTCAGCGAGGGTGGACACCAACGTTTTGGTGTATCAGGTTCCAGGAGGCATGTTGTCTAACCTCGTCTCTCAGCTAATCGAGCAGAAGGCCTTGGATAAGTACGACGAGGTACTGGCTGAGATTCCAAGGGTTAGGGAAGACTTGGGATATCCACCCCTGGTTACGCCCACCAGCCAGATAGTGGGAAGCCAAGCGGTGTTGAACGTCCTCACCGGCGAGAGATACAAGGTCGTCCCAAAAGAGGTTCGAGATTATGTCAAAGGCCTTTACGGAAAGCCGCCTTCTGAGATCAACCCCAGGATCAGAGCAGAGATCCTGGAAGACGAGGAACCCATAACTGTAAGGCCCGCAGATCTGCTATCTCCAGAGTACGAGAAGATAAAGAAGGAAGCAGAGGAGAAAGGCCTCGTCAAGAAGGAAGAAGACATCCTCACCTACGCGCTCTACCCTCAGGTTGCCGAAAAGTTCCTCAGTGGCGAGGCAGAAGAAGAACCGCTCCGAAAGAAGAGCAAGACGGTCGGAGAGGTTTCATCTGACTTAGTTTGCGGAAAACCTTCCGCCTTCAACGTCGAGGTGGACGGCGAAGCGTACCTGGTCAAGGTGGCACCTGCCGGGATGACGATCCAAGAAGCAGAACCCAAAGCGCCCAAAGGTGGTGTCACCGTCCCGATGCAGGGCGTGGTCATTCGTTACCTGGTGAAGGAAGGGGACAAAGTTTCCAAAGGCGATATCGTGGCGGTTCTTGAGGCCATGAAGATGGAAAACGATATCTGTGCCAACAATAGCGGTGTAGTCAGGCAGATCTACGTCGAAGTAGGCCAAACTGTCGCACCTGGCGACGTATTGATATCTATCGAGTGAGTTTGAGGGCACAAGGCTCAGAAAAGGGCCCCCTGCCCGACCACTTAACCACCTGATTTTTTGCGAGTTATTTTGCCATCCCAAGTCCTGGCCATCTTGCACCTGGATTTCTCGCACTTGGTTACTTTGCCTTTTCAGGCTCTGGCGAAATCTTGGGTGATTATAGTGTTTAACGATACCTTTCGGCCAAATCTCTAACTCGTAAGAGTTTGAGATTTGGCCCATTCGTATTGTTAAACACAATTCTGGTGAGAATCAATTAGTGTTATCTAATTGGTTTTCGACTATAATTCACCAAGGCGGGGGTGGAGACGAAAAGGCTTTAGGCGGAGATGGTGCTTAGGAGATCCGTTAGGACGCTGCTAAAAAGCAGTCGAACACCGGGAAGGATCATCTGATGACGGTCAAGAAAGAACAGGTGCTGATTGAGGCCCTCCCCTACTTGAGGGAGTTTTACGACTCGATCATGGTGTTGAAGATCGGCGGGTCGATCATGAGCGATAAAGAGGTCCTGGAAAACTTCGTTCAGGATCTCGTCTTGCTGAGATATGTGGGAATTCATCCTGTGGTAGTCCACGGTGGGGGGCCAGAGATCTCCCAGAAGATGGAGCTATTTGGGAAAAAGCCGGTCTTCGTGGGAGGTCTTCGCGTTACCGATGAAGATACCCTGGAGATTGCAAGAATGGTCTTGCTTGGAAACATAAGCTCCCTTTTAGTCACCCTCATAGGCAAACACGGCGGAAAGGGCATCGGCCTATCCGGAAAGGACGGCCAGCTTCTGGTTGCGAAGAGGAAGGCCCCAGTTCAGATCGAGGGCAAACCAGTGGACTTGGGGTGGGTTGGTGAGATCGTGAAGGTCAACCCTGAGATTGTGATGATCACTGCAGGCAAGGGATATATACCGATCATCTCGCCTATCGCCGTTGATGGTGAAGGAAACAACCTCAACATAAATGCAGATACGGCTGCAGGACAGATCGCGATCGCCCTTGGCGCAAAGAAGCTGATCTCCATAACGGACGTAGAAGGCGTCAAGCTCGATCCGACGAATCCTTCAAGCGTCATCTCCAGCTTCAAGATATCAGACTTTGGAAGAATGGTGGACGACGAGATCATAACTGGCGGGATGATCCCCAAGGTCGAAGCTTGCGTGAAGGCGGTGGAAGGTGGCCTTCAGAACGCCCACATAATCGATGGAAGGAAAGCTCACGCAATACTTCTCGAGCTGTTCACTGACGGTGGCGTCGGCACCATGATTGAGAGGGGATAGAACCCTCATCTCTTTTTCTTTGTGACGTTGTTCAAGGTTTTGGGTGGGTTTGTTCGATCGCCTTTATCCTTTGGTCAACCAGATCCAAAATCTCTATCCGACCAGGACCAGGTTACAATATGCTGTAGAATTTGCCCAAGTCCAACTGAGTGCGTAACCAGTCGGCGGATTTCCGATAAGGTCTTGACCATTGCCGTGATCTTTCAACTATGCTATTCGATCGTGGCAAGGTCAAGGTCTTCGTCTACATCAATTACGGGCGCGACGAGATTCGGCATGAGTGCCTGAAAGTTTCGCCGGAGAGCTCCGTCTTGGACGTGTTGAAAAAGGTGGCTCAAGTCGAGTTTTCAGAAGACGAGAGCGCAACAGATCACGATGGCGCGATGGTATGTTTCATAGACGGATTTGCAAACGACTTAGAACATTGTTGGATATATTACGTATTCGAGCGGGGCGAATCAGGCTGGAGCCTCCCCTTTGAGATGCCTGACTGCCTTAAGGTCTCAGATGGGATGAGAATTGGGTGGCGATATATCGAAAGATCAGGGATTGGTGAGCGTCCCCTAGACGGGCCTCTTTGGACCACGAGATGTGTCAGCAAAACGAGGACCTGTTCTCGGAAATTCTAAGTTTTGGTTGGGTACAATCAAATTTTTGGCGTTTTGCAATTCTCGTCTTTCCAGATCGAGGCACTATTCGAGCCCCTTCGCAGTGATCCTGAACTCAGTAGTAGCTCCTTCTGGCTGAGACCTGTGCTTGAAGAGCCTTGCTCGCCTTCGTCCTTCGCCTGCTTTTTCCAGGAATATTATGGTCTTTGAGGCGTGCTGCATCGCAGTCCCACCAAGAGGCCTTAAGATCCCAAGTTCCAATTCGGTGTAGACCTGGTTTGTTATCAGAACTGGCAAACGGTGCTTCCTCGCGATCGTCTGAAGTTCGCCCAGCTGCGCTGTCAGTGATCTATGAACTGCCCTATTATCTTCGCCGTCCAGTTTTGCCCTGTAAAGGGCCGTTGCCGAATCGACCACAACGAGGCCGAAATCTCGGTTCACGATTTTGGAGGCGTCCCTTATCGCAGAATGTTGCTCTTCCAGGCTCAAAGGCTCGAAGATCACTATCTTGCTTGCAATGTCTTTGGCGCCTTCGCCTGCTATCTGCCTGAACCGTTCTGGTGAAAAACCTTCGGCGTCTATGAAGATCACCCTAAAGCCGCGAACCACAGCCTGGATCGAAAGCTGGATCGCTATGTTGGACTTGCCAGATCCAGCTTCTCCATAAACCTGGGTTATGATCCCTGACTCAAACCCGCCACCGAGGAGTTGGTCCAGGGCATCACAGCCCGAAGGTAACCTGTCAAGCATCTTTGTGGCCTTTTCAAAACCCCATGAGCTCTTCTAGCCGGTCCATGGCCGCAATCTCTCTTGGACCGCCACACCGGTTCACGATCCTTCTGATCTTGAAGATCTCTTCGAGATAAAGGTCACTCTTCAAGGCGACATAACGAGTGGCTGCAACCGCGGCCTCTACTACTAGATTGGTGCCTCTGTTCACGGCCTTGAAATCTCTCCAGAGAACCTCGCCTTTGACGAACTCTAGAGTGGGGAGGGATATGTCCAAATGAACCGGGTCACACTTGAAAAGTGCCCAGGATTCGGCGTCTTTTAGGGTGAGTTCTCCGTCTCTCTGTACGAAATGCTCTTTGGATAAGTCGTTTAGCGCCGTCTCCGCAAAGATCATAGGGTCATGGGTCACGTTGGCGACGAATTTGCCAGAAGATATTATGTTGTCGTAGGTGTGAGATCCAACGAATAGACGTACCGAGAAGGTCTCGCCTTTCTTAATCACGCCAAGAGGCGCCGCGTTGGGTGCGCCTCCTTCGTTCTCTGTGGTGGCTATCACTTCGTTGATTCCGTCGAATATTCCGAGTTGGCCTATCTCTTCAAGATCGTAGATCATCTTTCTCCTCCCCTAAGGATAGTACCTTTTACCAGGGCGATGAAGAGGCCCGATGCGATCAGATCTGCAGTGGACCCAGGGTTCACGTCTTCCCTCACGAAATCCCTATCCAGAAGTTTGGCCCCTTTCAAGGTTGTGTCGACGTCAGACCCAAAAAGGGCAGCAGCCCTCTTCGATACCTCTTCTGCCTTTTCCGATCCGAACTTGGACCTGACCAGACTGTCGGGCACTTCTGCCAGAGCTTCTAAATAGGTCAAGACCACGCCGTCGTTAAGTCCGTGTATTGACACCTTCTCGCTCAGGACTTCTGCCAGCTTGAAACTTCTTTTAAATCCCGTAGACCACTCTCTTGCGACCAGGTCGTGTCCTTGAGAGAGCTTCATGAGGTCGAGAAGTGTCCAGTCCTCCCGTCTCAGAATTTCTGTCGATGAGGTGTCTTTCAAGCTCAGGTCTTCTACTTCGGCCACCCTCGCCCCTGCAAGATCGAAGGCGGCGTAAAAGTTGATAGAGTCTTGGACGGTGGTGTTCTCAAGAACTATAAATACGTCTTTTTCAGATACATCTCTATCCTGTCCGTTGTTTCCCGCGGCCATGGCAAGAGGTACGAGCAAAGTGACTGAGCCGAAATGAGTGTTCTCCTCAAGCCCCCAGCATCCCCAGGATTTGACCGCCTCCAAGATCAGCTCGCCGACTGAAGATCCGCTAGATGCGGCCTTTCTGAAGACGGGATAAGACGAGACTGCACTGATGAGGAAATGTCGAAACTCGATCTCGTCGAAATCGTGACATCGATCGACGTTCCCAGGTTTTGGGCTGGAAGATAGCTCTATCAACATAGCAAGCTGGGCAGCTTGAGCTACGTGATCGGGATTCATGAACTCAACAGGTCCTCTGCAAGCTTCTTTTTCAGCATCATGTAGTCTACAGGCGAAAGCCCAATGCGATCTAAAACCGCGTCTCTCATGAAACAGGGTTTCGTAATCTTGCAACACCAAACGAGGCTTCCAAAACATGTCCCTTGGCCGTGCTCAAGCGCAGTTCCTTTTGCAAGCCCCATCTTCTTTTCCACGAACTCTTCTGGAGTCATGCCGACCTTTTTCAGGGCACCCATAAGCGGGCAGCGTTTCACTGGCGGACAGCAAAAGGCCATACCTCGCAGATCCCCACCAGAACAGATGTGCTTGGGTGCGTTGTACCATCCTATCAGCTCGCCGTATTTCTTGAAAGTTTCTGAAAGCCAGATGGCAAATTCTGGATCGGTATTGCTGTTTAATGAGATCAGATCTGCACCCATAGAGAGGATCGATTTGGCTGCCTCAAAGTCGACTGCATCACACTTGGCCATTATGGATGGCGAGCCCGCATCGCTTGCTTTCTTTACAAGCTTTGGTCCAAGAGTGCCAAGGCCAGTGATGTCCAGGTGTAATATATCCGCCCCAGCCTCCTTAACCATCTTCGCAGTGGATTTCAGATCGACTTCGTCGTCCGTTGGCCTGAACCTGATCGACAAAACGGCTCCAGTCGCCTTCAAGCTTTTGATCAGGTGCAGCAGAGAGTTAAAGCTCAGCTTTGGACTTGATGATAGATCGATCTCGAAGAGGTACCCACCCTCAGCTGCCATCTGAGCAGCTTCAGCAATTCTTTCAGGATTGTCTCCGGTAACCGAGAACCCCAAAGGTGAGGTACCTTTCGCCTTTTCTAGCTTCGCCTTGATCTCAGAAGTCAAGACCTCTTCTGGGTCGAACCCATTCAGCATCAAGAGCCCCGTGCCATCAAAGCTGCGAAGTTCACCAGAGCCACCATTGGGGGATATAACCACAACGGGATTGTCCAAATTTAGGTATCCGACTTTCAACATCAATATCGGGCCCCACGCAGGTTACACAGAAACTCCATATCAGCTTTTCGGCCAGGCCATTTGTCGAGAACCTGCCATACATACCAATTCGTTCTTGCCAAAATGTATCGCTAAAGCGCTATATTTTTGGATAGGTAAGCGGCGCGAAAAGGGCGAAGATTTTCTGCTTGACTCGCGCGCCTCCTGGGCGAGCTTAAGGTGGCGCGAAAAGAGAAGCTTTCAGAGCCAGAAACGGGTTGAAGCGGCATTTTTCGTCATTTTTGTGTACCGACATGTTAATCTTGATTCGAATATATTGCCATATGGCTTCGACGTTGTATGGTGTTTGACGGCACCTTTGTCCTGTTCGTGTCGTTAAACACTATTCTGACAAGAACCAATCGGATAGCACTGATTTGTTCTTGACTGTAGTCTGTCCTGGGATCGCCCCCAAGACAAAACACTTTGGACGAACAGATCCAAAAGGATCTATAGAACACAACACATGTAAACGTCGACTTCCAGGGATATACGTCTGGCAACAGGCGAGGATGTTAATGGCATTATAGTCGAGAACCGATTAGACGAGACTAATTGGTTCTCGAAAGATTAGTGCCCACCCTGGTGATTTGGTCGCTGGAGAATAGATACTCGCTATTCTCCAGTGGTTTAGCAAACTGGGTATCAACCGACCTTCTGCCCCAACCTATCACAGGTTGAAGCGGCAATCCATCCAATTTGAGGGGCGGCAGTTGATATCTGTACAAAATGAAGGTGATCGTCTTATGGTATCTTTGAACGTCAATGCAGAAGCTAAGGCCAAGGTACAAGGAAGCGAGGACGCCGATCGCTACCCAATAGTGGCCCAGGTAAAGGGTCCCGGCAAAGATGGCAGCCTTAAAGTTTCGGTGGATCTGGATTCGCCCGTATCCGCCAAAGTTGAGGGCAACCCCGACAATCCCGTGGGTGTGGCGGTTCCTGAACTTCAGGGTATTGCAGATTCCATCGCCAAGATGGCAGAAGGGATCAATGTAGGCGTTGGAAACGAGGGCGAAAAACCCTTGAAGATCGCTTTGGGTCGGATTCCAGTGGACCTGACCATATCAGTCACTTCTCCAAAGGACGAATCTGTGCTCACAGTCAACATAAATGGCACCATTGGCGATTGATCCAAACCATCGGTCTTCTGAGGACCGATTTCCTTTTCTCAAAAATAGGAAGTAATAAGCTGTCGAAGTGAGCCCTCATCCGTTTTTTGTGTTCTTTTAAATCGATAAAATGTTGGTAATTTTTCAGAAGAAACAAAAAGGTGCCATTAAGTACTATAACATGCATAACAATGAGCGAAATGTTTTTGGTTAGAACCGATAGACTGATTGCCGAGACACATGACTGAAGAACACAATTTTTGTCGTAAATACGACCTCGTCAAAGCCCGAAAAATTGGTTCGCCGAAAGAACCTGCCAGTCACCAGTATGAGGCATTGAAGAAATTATCCAATTGGTACCAAACTCGTCCAAAGACCGGCGCAGGGGGTATTCTTGTCCTGCCAACAGGCGGCGGAAAAACGTTCACAGCAGTTCGTTTCATCTGCAATACGGCGCTTTCTGACGGGTACAAAGTTCTTTGGTTGGCTCACACACACCATTTGCTCGAACAAGCCTTTTACGGCTTTGCTGAAGACGTTGGACAGATTAACGAACCAAAGTCATCCTTGAAAATTAGAGTTGTCTCCGGAACTAAAGACCATTTTCCTGTCCGTAGCATCGAGCCAGATGACGATGTGATCATCGCCACATTACAGACAATCTCCAAGGCCCACAGAGAACATCACGAATCTTTAGAAACGTTTCTCAAATCCACTGGCGGAAAATTGTTCGTAGTTTTTGACGAAGCGCATCATGCGCCTGCACCCAGTTATCGAAAGTTGATACAGAACCTGCGAGATTGTTGTACTGATATGTGCCTGCTTGGACTTACCGCAACTCCCACCTATACTGACAAAAGTCGTGAAGGATGGTTTCCTAAGCTTTTCCCTCAGGAGATCATTTACCAGGTCTCACCACAAAAATTGATGTCTCAAGGCATTCTGGCCGAGCCGAGACCCGAGCAATACGAAACAAGTTTCGTGCCGGACTTTGACGAACGTGAATATCAGAAATGGATTGGAACATTTCGAGATATTCCAGAAGACATCATCACCCAAATGGCGGAAAATCGAAGTAGAAATGAGTACATAGCCGCGACCTATGCCAATAACTACGAAAAATATGGCAAAACGATAATTTTTTCGGATCGTTGGTTCCAGTGCGAAGCCATCAGCAAATTCCTCGAAAAACGTGGGATTCGAGCGGGGTCTATCTATTCACATGTTGTCAAAGGCGGCAGCAAGAAAACTGCTGATGAAAATAACAAGCACGTTCTAAGTGATTTCAAGTCGGGGAAACTTGACGTCATACTCAACGTTAAGATGCTCACCGAGGGCACCGACGTGCCAGATGCAGAGACGGTATTCATCACCCGACAGACTACAAGCCAAAACCTCTTGACTCAAATGGTAGGACGTGCGCTGCGTGGGCCCAAGTTCGGCGGAACAGATGTGGCCAACATGGTATTTTTCACGGACAACTGGGAACATCTCATCAATTGGGCAGAGTATGAACTTCCAGATGGTGGTGGTGACGGTACTGAGCCCGAATATGCTAAACGTCCGCCTTTACAGTACATCTCGATAGAACTCGTCCGAAAATTGGCAATGCAGATGGACTCCGGGCTCAACGTTAATACAACTCCATTTTTGACGCTCTTGCCCGCGGGCTGGTACTCGGTCAATTACGTAGCTCAGCTAAACGGGAGCGATAACCTTGAGCCAATAAGGCGGATGGTAATGGTCTTCGACCATGAGATAGAAGGCTATAAGAACTTAATTAGGGATTTGAGCCACCAGGATATTGAGAAATTTGAAGACGAAAGCATCCAATTCGAAGATATGACTAATCCCATAAAAACCTGGAAGAACAACTTTTTTTCAGACATCCAAAATCACTTTGGCTCCGATCTTGATCAGGACATTTTCGGCATTTGTCGCCACATGGCGCAGAATAACTCGCCACCTACGTTCTTCGAGTTTGAGGAACGAGAAAATCATGATTTGGATAGCATCGCAAAGGATCACGTTGATAGGGATCTTGGCCCGCGCGAACAAAATCAGGAACTTCAGGCTGAATATGACCGCAAGGATAGATACTGGAAGGTAATTTACCCATCGTATAATCATTTCAAAAGCCAATACGATGGTTGTGTCAACAGGATCTTGAATCCACCCGATGGACCCATAGTGTGGGGTCCTGGTGATCAAAACCCCAACGATTCAGAAATTTCTCCCGAGTTGAAACGCCGGGTGAAAAATCGGGACAAATACACGTGTCTATGCTGTGGAACTGCAAACAAATCACGTTTGCAGGTGGACCACATCGAACCGAAATATTATGGGGGATCAGACGACCCTGAAAATCTCCAAACTTTGTGCAATGTATGTAACGGCCAGAAGGGCACAGAATACATAAATTTCCGAGATCTGAAGACGAGTCTAACGACTCTACCCAGTGCTTTGCCTACATTTGAAATGCCGGGAGGTTCATTCGTCAATGATAGTGAACGCTGGAAGCGTTTCCTCCAACAGACGGTCAACTTCTTCTATAAATGTGGTGCCGTCCACGAAATCATCATCCACGAAGTCGGCTATTATTTCTACCACTGGCAGATTCGGCTCAACTCGGGCAACGATCCGAAATGGTTGGAGCCTCATATTTCAGACTTGCTCAAGCGCATTCGTAAGGCAAAAGAATATACGAGATACGGAGGGCCGAATCAGATAGTTGTGCTAACCCAAGATGTCTCAGCAGAGGCAAAAGATGACAGAAACTTTATAGGGTCAGGCGCCTCAAACAAATATCACTATCCAGATTGTGGGTGGGCGAAACGGATACCTTCCGAAGAACGCATCTGGTTTCCCAGTTCAGAAAGTGCCAGGAATCGTGGATATGTGCCATGTGGTGTGTGTAATCCACCCAAATAGTCAGATTGTGGCGGAACCTCCCGTTTTTTCCATTTTTCCGTTTATCCCAACCACAAGTATAGTGTTTAACGATACCTTTCGGACAAATGTCGAGCTCGTGAGAGTTCGACATTTTGGCCTATTCGTATCGTTAAGCTCTATTCTGGCGAGAACCGATTAGCATCATCTAATCGGTTCTCGACTATAAGCTAACTGAGTATCCAATTCTTAAACTTGGTTATCAAAAAAGTCAAACAGCGCGCGCCGCACCAACCTATGGGGCATGTTTGCGCCGTTCATCAGATTGTCAAATTTTAACAAATTCAGGCCCGAAGCATACCCCATCATTTAGGGCGGGGTAGGCCGCACGCAATTTGATTTTCCCTTCAACCCCACAAGAGCGCTTGCCAGCATCAAAGGCCCTGTGAAATCAGATCTCGCCCTGCTCGAATCCACAAACACCTCGTCCATGATGACGGGCGCGCCAAGGCCCTTTGCGCCGGAGAGGAGCATCAGCGTTCGGAATATCAAGTTGCCGGATATGCCGTCTGGAGCGATTATGATGTCACTGTCGCGACAGGTCTCGATCAGGATTCCACGATGAAGGGCCTTTACGCCTCTATTCTTTGCTATCCTTGCCACGAGCTCTGCCTCGGCTAGGGTTCTGTCAACCCGATCGCTTATTCCCAGGTCCTCCAACCGGCCACCCGAGAGGATCGAGACCCGTGGCTCGATCCCGATCTTGCGAAGGTACTCTGCGCCCAAAACCGCCAAGTTGAGCCGATCAGATATGGAATCGCCCTCGTCGATTCCCACTGGTGCCAAAAAGAAGCACCAGTCTTGCAATATCAGAATCGAGAGACGTCTTACAGTGACGTCGAATGTCCTGGCAATAGATCTCATGGCGCGAGACGCAGAGACGTTGCCTCTCACGGCGCCATCGATCTTGCCTCTGGCAAGAAGATCGACCAGATCTGCAGCTGGATCATCTGAGGGAATCGTCTCAAGATCTGTATCACATCCGGGATCGCCGACGATCACTACCTCTGCATATTCCAAGGCAGGTTCAATCCCACTTAAGATCGATTGGCCGCCGCCATGAATGCCAATCCCAATCCTGGCGCGCCGACTTCGGGCCGCCTTTTCCATCCTTTCTACAAAATTCGCATCCATAACTCCCTCTCCGGCCGGATCAGTCCATCTTCGGCGTCAATTTGCATCTCGTCATCAGCCCTACATCCTGTCATCGGTCCATGCCCGAATATCGCGCCCGTTCCATCTTGCCGTTTATCGTTAAGCACTATTCTGGCGAGAACTGATTAGTCTCATCTAATCGGTTCTCGACTATAATATCCCAAAATCACATATCGAGAATCGATAATCCTGGAACTCACTTTATTCCGGTTATGAGATCCTCTTCAAAGTCGAAGAGAACTGCCATTTCTTCTCCAGAGACGATCTCAAGATGCTGTTTTTCTGTCACCTTGCCGATTATGGCAGAGATTAACCCGCGTTTTTGGAACACTTGGATTACGTCGTCGGCCTTCTCAGGCAGAGCCGTCACCACGAAACCCATCCCAGGATACATCTTCTGCCAAGAGAGCATGTCCATCCCTTCAGGGATCGGTATCGTGTCGATGTCTATCACGGCACCGGCCTTGCTGGACTCAAGAAGCATCCCGAGGGTTCCCAGCATCCCTGGGTTGCTTATGTCTTTGCCTGCGGTGACAAGGCCCCGCTCGCCAAGCTCTCTCATCGAGCCTAGCTGGCGGAGCAACACATCGCCATCTTTGAAGCTGGTGGTGTCCCAGTTGATCTGAAAGCTCGGGTGGACCCTTCCGTCGAGATCCACGCCAACAACGACGACGTCGCCGGGCTTTGCGGTGCTGCTCAGGATTACGGCATCTTTCTTGGCTTTCCCGAGTATCGCCACGTCAAGAGCGCTGTAAGGCGTGTCAGGATGGAAGTGGCCGCCGATTATGGGTACGTTGAACTTCTCGATCCCGGCCTTGAGGCCTTTGACGACGTCGCTGGCAAGCTCGTGAGAATTTACCGAAAATACGTCTACCATTGCTAGGGGCCACCCTCCCATGGCTGCGATATCGTGAACGTTCACGAGTATTGCGCAGTAACCTGCCCATTCGGCATCCGCTTCCAGCAGCTTGCTCCAGATGCCGTCTGCGGCCAAAAGGAGGACTTCCTCGCCGTCGTCGATCACGGCTGCATCCTCGCCCGCGTAAGCTATGATCTTGTCCGAGTTGACCTCGAAGTTCTGGACGAATTCGCCGATGGCTTTTTTGCGAGTGATCCCGGCAAACTCGCGAAGATTGGAGGCTAGAGACTCTAGGTTCATCAGCGTCCATTACACACCCAGAACGAAAAATAGATGACGGTGGGTGAAACAGATTTATAAAATCTCTGTGTTACGTGTTGTTCAGTGTAACAACTGCGTAACTCCTATATATAATACGATGATGGTACAATCAACTGCCTGAAGTTAGATCACTAAGCGACAGCATCTAGCCCAATATGATCATAATTTATTAATTAGTCAAATTGCAATTGTGGAAATGGAGGGTGAGACACGAAATGACAGATATATTTGCAGAAATTAAAGGAAAATCTACTATATTTGCGGCGGCCATTGGTCTGATGGTCTTGGTATCATCGATCATCGCCAGCGCTCAGGAAACGGACGGTATTCAGAGCGTCGTCAGTGATAAGCTGACTTCTACGGGGATTCCCCTAAGCTTGCTGGTCATCGCCATCGGGGTCGTGATGATAACCTTTGTCAGCTTGATCATTACTGGCTGTCGGAATGATGGAAATCTTGACCAGGGAGAGATGAGGAGGGCGATCGCAGGAACTTTCGTGGTCGGGTTTACCGTACTGATGTTCATACTCTCGGCCTACGACATCAGGAACAAAGAGATCATCAACGCCTACGTCCAAATGGTTGGAGTCATCGTCGGGTTCTACTTCGGAGCCAAGACCGCCATGGCAGGGGCAGGGGCAAGAGCAAGCTCAGAAGGCCCACATAATATCCCAGACGTCCAAAAAAAGGGTGACAATCAATCTGAAAGCCCCATGGAAACGCGAAATGAGATATAAGTCAAAACGCGCATTTCCACCCCAAAAGTCTTAAACATCTTCGACACAAAATTAACAAGAAGGTCGCTATAACCCTCTTACTCTTAGAGGGGGGCGTTTGATCAAAAAGCGGGGGATCTAATCGGATTATAGTGTTTAACGATACCTTTCGGACAAATCTCAAACTCGCAATAGTTTGGAATTTGGCTTGTTCATATCGTCAAGCACTAATCTTTCGAGAACCAGTTAGTTTCATCTAATTGGTTCTCGACTATAATACCCTGTTACGTTAAGAGGTATTTCATGATTTCCAAAAGCAGTTATTGGGGATATTTAGCAATACTCTTGTTGCTATTGGCCGTGGCATATTCTGCCAATGCCCAGCAAGGCTACGGAATTTCGGACTATTCGGGCTCTGAACCTTTAGGGCTAGGAATGAAGACGAAACCACTGAACCAAATAGGTGGAAACCTGAAGGATAAAAAACTGTACAATATGTCAAGCGACAAAAAAACGCTATACGATACTCAAAAATACTCGAGGAGCCTGACGCTATACGACACTCAAAAATACTCGAGGAGCCCGACGCTATACGACACTCAAAAATACTCGAGGAGCCTGCCACTATACGACATTCAGGAATACGTGAAGGATCTGCCCCTTTACAACGCCCAAACCAAGACTAAAAACCTTCGCGAATTGGGTGGGGATGAGAATGAAGTTTACAACATATTGAAAGAGACCTGTTCAAAATCACTCAAAAATACATCAGTAAACGTCGTTGACCTGAACTTCAAGGAAAAGCCACTGCGGGAGATCTAACGTAAGAAAGCTGCCTACTGCCTATTTATCGTGTTGTCGAAAGATTGAAGTATAACATCAACTGTTAAATGAATTGAACCAAAAGGGATCGCCCTCTAGAACTCCTTTTGTTTTTGGGAATTCTTGTCTAAGTCTTCTTGCAGTAACACACTTGATAATATTTACAACATTAGATAAATTGGTTGTTGGTGATGCTGTGAAGAGTATGTAAACATGGTCTTCGGCAGGTTCCAGGTCAAGTATTTCTATTCCAAGGCTAAAGGATGAAGACTTCCCGCTCTGTTCTCTCCACTCTTGCAAGTTAAAAATAAATGATTTATATGATCAGCCCCCTTAGTCTGCAACAATAAGGGGGTAATAACACGAATCCAATCAAGTTGGTGGGAACTCTGTTAGTTTTTGGATTGCTGATAGCTTGCGCTTTCTGCCAAGGAGAGAGCATATCACAGTCTGTCAGTAGAGGCGAAGATGACCTATTTGTGGGGGAAAACAGTTTCGACTGGGGCGATGATTTTAACTGGGGCAATGATTTTAACTGGGACGATCGATTCGAACAAGGAGAAACAACCCTCCAAACATCTGTAGAAGATACAAAAGCGATAACTGAGGATGAAGATGGCGAAGAAGTTTGGATTGAAGACGAGAATTTCTATAGCGATACTAGAGGATCTGACGGGGAAGAACTAGACTGGGAACACATAGGCCATCCAGGAATTCCTGGGCCAGAAGAAAACGGTCTCTGGATAGTTTATCCATACAGCAACAGCCAGCTAGCAACGCAAATTGTGATACCAAAAGGGCGCTATGCCAAGGAACTGCTGACCCCAGGAAGAAGCGGAAGCCTCACCGTCTACGAAAAATATCCCAACGGTGACGTTAAATCATACGTTCCTGGCTGGTATGTGGTGGAAGATCACGTCTACAAGATCTGGTTCTTCGCCGATACGGTGGGTGTTCATACTGTCCGGTACAAGGTTCATGATGAAAAACACAATGTGACCACTTACAGCAACCAGATACAATACGACGTCACGGCAGGGCCGCTTGTGGTTGTAGTTCCTGACATCAAGGTATACAAAAACGAAACTGCGATCTTGACGGCAAGGGCCAGCGGTGGATGTGACCCCACCCAGTACACCTACCAGTGGTATGAAGGAAAATCGTCAGCTGGAACTCTGATTGCCAACGAGGTAAACAGCACTTACCGCATCCGGGGAATCCAAACCTCTGGTAACTACACATGTAAAGTGACTTGTCTCAACAACGACGAAGCCGAAGACTGGGGACTCATCTGCGTCCTTCCCGAACGAGTCAGAACGCCACCCCATACCTAAACCGCGAAGTGTAATCAGGCTACAGCTCAGAAGTTGTGGCCATACTCTTTTTATGTCAGGAATCTGCAAGAAAAAAGTGAAAAATGGGGTTCACCCAAAGACCAGTTTGCAGTTTTCCATGGCCTCAATCATGTAAGCCTCACCTGGAACCATCTCATCTTTCAAGGTGACGTAAACCCATTCTTCATCTCCATATTTCCACAAAAAGGCAGAGACGATACCTTCCTTCACTGCTTCAGAATAGGCATACCTCTTATGGTCGGCGTTCACGGTGACGTTCTCGATAAGAACCGTCTTGTTCATCGGAACGCCCACCAGGTTCCACCCTTCCTGTAACTCCACCTTGTAGGGAAGATCAATGGGCTTTCCTGATACCTCAAAGGAAAAGTTATCAGTGCTGTCGATTATGTAACCGCCCCCAGGTTCAAGATCCGAAAACAGTTCCCATCCAGAATCTTCAGAGGTATAGTTCCATTCTTCTCCAGCAAGGGTGAAAACGCTCCTGTAAGGCTTGCGCTTCAGATGCTCATCCAAAGAAGGATCTTTGGGGTTCAGGTACAAAGAGAATGGATTCCAGCCCACGGTGACGTTGACGACCTGGACCTCGATCGGAACGATCCTGTACTCTACGGTAAAAGATCTCGTCTCGTTCAAAGTCGGTCTGATCACCGGCCAGATAACTCGCTTCTTTGATCCTTCCAAGATCTCCACGTGCCAGACAACTCGGCCCGTTTCTTTAACCACCACATCGTCTGCATCTTCAGGGATCACAACCTCGCCTACAAGAGCCGGTGGCGCATTGAACATGAGATCACCATCAACGGACTCGGTTGCAACCCAATAGATCCAGTCAGCACACCACTCTTGAGTTGGCGTGATCAAGACGGAAACCTCCGTTGCGTTTGGATCGGAGACGTTCTCGGCTTCGACCCTGTAAGGAAGCGTTGGCGTTCTTGGAATGGTGGGCCTGAAGGCAGGATCGCCAAAGATCATGTACTCGTTTACAGTCTCGTTTAACATCTCCTCAGCGGTAAGATAGCCCCAATCAACCGGGAAGTATTCATCGAAATCCTCAAACTCCAACCCTTCCACAAACTTCATCCTCGCGATGTAAAGGTTGCTTGCGTCGACCATGGCTTCGCCCAACGTCTTGTTCTCAAAGACCATTGCTTGGTACATGTTGTTGGAATAATCGTCCGAGAAAAATATCCAGGATAAAGCGTTGGACCCAACGTAGTTTACCGAGCCTGCCTTCAAGAACGCCAAAGATATCGAGTCTTCCAACTCCATGGGAAGGTAAACGTCGATCTCATCGGAAAGAGGGATTGTGGACCCTTTCAGCCTCGAAGTCAGACAGGAGTCGGTCGTGGTGGTCTGAGGTGCCAAAGTCAGTTGCTTTATATGAGTCTTGTCCATCGCCAAATCTATCAGCGCCCACAACGAGAGTTTCCAACCCCATTCAGCACCGTGATAATTGAAGTGAACTATGTTCTGACCGTTATCCATCTTGGAAGTGACCCTCTGATAAGTGGCCTCGTCTTCGCGCAATTTGTCAGTTTCAAGTCCCGCTGCGATCAGATAGTCGCCGATCCTCAGCGGTATTGGTGACTGAGGCCAGATCGGATAATCTGTAGGGGACGATATCACAAGGGCTTTATTTCTCCAATCTCCTTCAATCCGATCATAGGCAAAAGTTCGCGCCACCGTCTGAGAAGCGTCGTAAACGCTAAGGCCTATTATCCTACCTGAAGCCACATCTTGGTAACCGTCGTCATCGAGCTGGATCTGATATTCACGATAGATATCGTACTCGCGAGGGGACGATTCCTGATTCGGCAATTCGGTCGATGGGAAGGGAAGTGCACCAGGTCCGCCCACAACGATGAGGTACCGAGGCGATATATCCAGCTCTTTTACCATCTCCTCGAGATCCTCCTCGACCGTTTCAGGATCCAGGTTTTGTGGATCTGTTGCCACGTCAAAGAGAATTCCAGCTCTTGCACCTGCCATCTGTGGCGCGAGGAGCGATAGCCGGGGGATTTTGGTATGGCTAAACGCGGTCACGTTTATCGATTCTGTAGAGGTGTTGACCTCTATTGTGAAGTTCTCGGTCGTGTAGTCTATCACGGCTTGAGACGCCCAGGTCTCTATTTGGAATGTCCATATTCCAGACTTGACAAGCAGAATCGATGTGTTACACTCAGCATCTGGCTCGCAGTCGCGGACGTGTTTTCGGCCGATCTGACCATCGGGGCTGTAATATTTGACATAAGTTTCATAGGGCTCTTCTGTAACTTCCCACGAGATCTCGACATTTCCGGGGATTGCCTTTCTGGGATAAGTTATGTTGACTACCGGACCGTCGTCAAAAGTCTCGATCAGATTGTCTTCGTCAGAATCGTCCTCCAAGTCGGCATAGACTACAGATATTCCAGCATCGAGAGGCTGAGTCCATCCTGCATCCAGTGGGTGGAGTATCTCGATTTCCAGGTTCAATACGGCGTATTCGCGCGGTCCTAGCCGATCTATGCTCCAGGCAAGACGACTACCGTTGAAGAAGGCACCACCAGGAGTTGGCCACGATCCCGTGACTGAATCGGTCAGGTTCACGGACCCCGTCTTTGTGCTCCACCAGATCACAAACCTGCCAAGCATGATTGTGTCGATCAGCTCGATCTCTTCTACGTCCTCTTCACCCAAGTTTTTCAAGGTGATCTCCAACCGGACGATCTCGCCCGCACTTTCAGCAGGGATCTGGGACGGATTGATCTTCACATCGAGCTCCAAATCGCCTATATCGGCTTTCTCTACCTTTAGCTTTGGCTTGGTCGGCAGAAGCGAAAGGTCGTGAGAGTTGGTCAGGACGACCGAAGAGATCTCATCATCTCTCGACTTCATCTCATTTGCTAAAAATTCTGAATCTGCTTCGATCAAAGTCAGATTGAGATCTTGAAGATCCTCTTTCGCCCCTTTTGATATTGAATTTACGACCACCACTTGGGTTGTGCCCAATCTCTGGAGCGCGACAACTGTCGAGTTGTGAAGATCTTCGCCAACGAAAAGAACTGGCCAGTTGAGGTAAGAGCCAATGAGAGCGGCCCGAAGTCCTGCACTGTAGTTATCACCTACGAGAACCGCCCCGGAAGATCGATCCCATCTTCGAGAGACCATCTCTGCCATCTCGAAATAATCGTCTGTTTCGATCCTAGAATCCAAATCCCAAAAGACGTCGCCGATTCCAAGAGTGGTTCCTTCTAACCTATCTAAGAGCCACTTGGTTGCAGGCGATGGAGGTTCAAGCTCAGACCAAAGCGGCGTGTAGACCACATCGTATTCGAAAGCAAGTCCTGTTGCACCTTCTTCGATGAGATCTTCTATGTAATCCGTGGTCCCTTCGACGTTCTGGGTGGATATTGTGTACTCTACATAGTCGTCGCTGAGCCTCACGTAGACTGGAGTTTTTGCGGTTTCAGATGCCACCTTCAGATCGGGAGCGGGCACAGGATTGATTATCATGAAATCGGCCAGATCCGCAAGTTCTGCGTAGTTGTAACCTTCGGTCCGATCAAAGGGCTCTTGAACCACAATGCCCAGGTCTACGGGACCCAGATCGATGGTTATGTTCCTAACCTCGTTTGCCATCTCAAGGACTTGCTCCTCTTTCCACCGATTCCACCTTTGGAGGTTGTAGGAGCTTGCGCCCACCCTGGAAAGATCTATTCCTGTATCGCTGTAAAACTCTTCTTTGCAGACGTCACAGAAACAGTAATCGTCTCCTGCAAATCCGAAGTTGTAGAGGACTATTCCATCCACTTCGTACTCTTCGATCAGATCTTCCACCCGATCGTAAAGATCCTCTCTTACATCTGGATTGACTGGACAGAGACGATCGCTCACGATGATCCCTTCAAGACCTAGTGCCAGCTGGACCGAATCCGAATCCAGCTCTTGCGAGGTACCTTTGTCAACGGAAGAGAGATCCGCCTTCGAGGTCTCAAGTCCCATTTCACCCAAAAAGAGATCTCTTGCTAAGAGAAGGGCTTCGGTCTCGTCAGAGGCTTGGGCAACATCTTCTTCCCCGATCTTGGTCACATCTTTGGAAGCCTCCAAAGTCATGGTGACGTGAGCCTTGATGCCTTCCTTTCCTGCCAGCTTAACCAGGCTTTTTGCCGTCTCGCCTTCACCGTGAATCACCAGAGCTGACACGTTCGCAGATCTCATGGTGTGGAGAACCGACTCGGGACCGTAACGTTCCAGCTCCGCTTGATCGACCCACCCCATCCTTTGGCCTGCATTTACTTCCCGAGGTAGCACAATAAGCGGTCGAGTCTTTGGTCCTTCGTCATCGGTCCATATCGCAAGAGGAGTCGCAGCTACAGAACTGTGCCAATCGTCTGCTCCAACCAGTATGATATCTTCCATCTCGCCCGACTTTGTGCCTCTTTCAAGCTGGGCATCGGCCTGGGCCACCAGGATGGACGAGGCTAAGATAAGCATGGTCATCAGAATTATAAGTCGTCTCAATGTGCCACCTCTTCGACTATGAGTCCCTCATCTTCGACTATGAGTCCCTCATCTTCGACTACGAGTCCCTCATCTTCTAAGAACCGGATCAAATCGTCGCCAACTTCGCCCCATATCAAGGCTTTGGACAATCCTCTGCACATGAGATCCTCAAGCACTGAGATGCTCTCTTCAGAGAGGTTTGAGCCACAGATGATCAGGGGAACTTTGCGCCACCCAGCCTCCTGGTAAGCTCCAAAAAGCTCAACGTCGCTAGGTCCTACCACCATGACTTCCGTTGGACCTTCTGGCCACATAAATGATGCGAAGAGCCAGCTCGTCTCGCATACGTTGCTACCATAGATCCGTTCTACTGCCATCGTCTCGGCCAACGTGTCCTCAACAGAGGAAGGGACGATTGAATCGTTCCCGATTATTATTGCTTTGGAGATGGGCATCGCCATCAAGGTTTCCAGTTCTCCTTTTCCGGGCTCGCCGTTATGAAGGGCGAATATGGGGACTGATTTGTTGGATCCTTCTGCATAAGAGAGCACCATCGCCCTGTGGGCAAGGTCATCTCCTGTCACTATTGCAAACTCAGCAGACTCCAAGGCTATGGATCCTGCAGTCTCGCCCGGCAGAGGAATCCCGCTGGAGTCTCTCAGCAGGAAAGTCAGATTGAAAGGCCCAGGTTGCGTTGCGATCAATGAGAACTCGCCGATGCCCTCTTTTTCTTTCCCAACCTCGACCCACATCGTCTGCGGCATGATCATGATTCCAGTCGAGGCGACCGGCTTTACCAGGATCCTTTCATCGACGTTGAGATTGATCTCGATGGACCCCTTGTATGTCCTGTTGACCACTACGATCTCAGGTATGTCCAGTTGGACGTTGTACTTTCGGATCTCCAGTTTGAGGTTCACTTCCGCCTTGACTGTGGAATTCCTGGTAGGGTCGCCCAGAGATGTTGCCATGATTTCCATATCGTGACTTTTACCGGGTTTGTTGCCCATTATCTCAAGATCCAGCTCATGAGGTATGCCGGTCGGCGATAAGGGCAGCCGGTAAGGCAGGTCCACCACTTCTTCGTCGTCGTACAAAGTTGCGCTCCAGCCATCAGGAAGTGACGAGATATTGATGATGATCACGTCTCTGAAAAGTCCAGTGTTCCTTGCCAACAGTTCGAACTCGGCAGGGTCATCTGGATCTACGGTCATGGACGCTGATTTTGCATCTTCTATGTTGAGGCTGACTCCATAATTTTCCTGCTCGATGACTGTGATTTCAAACGCCACAAGAATGGGGAGCGAGGGTGGCGATCCATCGAATAAGTAGACAAAACCTTTATAAGTTCCGGGTTTGGCCTCGGCAGGAACCTTAAAGGTGATCATAACATCTTCTTCATCTCCAGGATCGATCTCGTCTATCTCCGAGTCATCCAGCTTTACGAAATCTTGAACCTCACCCATCACAGGACTTGCCCTCACTTCGGATAAGGGCGCATCGCCCAGGTTCTCCAGGGTCAAAGGTCTCTTCGTCATCTCGCCAGGGTGGAGTTCTATCTCGAACAGTTCCCTATCCACCCCCAGCTCTGCTGAGGCGGCGCTGGCGAGAAGGAGCAAAACAACAAACACATTTATCGATTTCATCGGGGCACCACACAGGAGCAGGCGCAAGCTCCGTAATTCATTCACTTGTGGATCTGAAGTTTTAACTATCCTTCCCTTGAGAAGGGGCTCTGCAACCACACAAAAAGTTGTGTCGCGCAAGGCCGTTTGATCCCAGGTGACAAGTCACGGAAGTAGCGGACCTAAGTACCTATTGGTGACCTAGACCTCAAGGGAACGAATAATAGTGATTGTCGAAAGGCTTATGGTGTGAGCCGCCCGTTAAAATCTGAACGGGGTGATCATCTGTCAAGCTTATCTCGACTTTTGGGGTTAGTTGTGTGTCTCGTCTTGATCCAGGCAGCCTGTGCCGGGATCGTGGTCCAGGACGAAAACCATTGCGAATCATCAGGCGACCAAAATTCATCGGACGACCAGAATGGATCTTATGAGATTGGAACGTCGGCTCGAACTCGGCTTCCGATCATCGATCTTTCTGGATACAACGCCGGATTCACCAAAGTAACGATGATGAGAAACGCCGCAACAGGAGAATTGGTGGAAGAGTCTTACCTGTACGGTGATAATCTGGATCGTGAATCTAGAATCGAGATGGACGGGAACGGCTCGTCCATGAAAGTTGACTCGAACTTTGACGGAACCGGCCACATAGGCGTCTTCAAGATGGCTCAGCCCAACGGATCGGCTCAGGATGGACTGGCTTTCGAGGCGAGCGAAGACTATTCGGGAAATTTTCGCATCTATGAGAATATAGAGAGCTTTGGAACAAATGTCGAATCGGACAGGTCAGTTTCAGGTGACGGATACGTTGCCGTGAATAAGAAGATCGGGACCGATCAAAGAATCAAAGAATCTGGAACCGGCACTTACCGGTCAGATGAACAGATCCGCTCAGATACAAGTTACATAGCCAAGGATATAAGCCTCGAAAGCGGCCCTGTAAGCCAAAGCTTGGGTGACGACCTCGTCATCAACCAGAACCTCAAATGGAGGGAAAGTATCTCGTCGCGAAGTGAAGGTACAAGCTTCATGGGCGAAGAGTATTCCGAGATTGAACGTCTCGACAAGGTCACCGTGGTTCGGGGCCTCTCAGATATGGAGACAGATGCCAAGTTCTCTGGCAAGGCCAGATACCGGCTCCTTGAAGATCAGATCGAGATGGACGATCAATACGAAGGAGACTATTCGCTCCAGCGCAAGATGAGGATTCAAACCACATCTCGCTATAACCAGCCCCATCTCAAGGTGACAAAAGAATGCAGGCTCGTATTCAAAGAGGACAGAACACTTGCAAGCTATATCATCTCGGTCGAAAACGACGGCGATCGAACGCTAGAACCGATCCACATAATAGACATATTCCCGCCCGGCGCCACCTTTGTGAACACCACGATGAGGCCTGAGCTATCCCAAACCAGCGCCAACTGGACCTTGACTCATCTCTCGGTTGGCGAGCACCACGAAATAGGGATCTGGCTCGACGTGACCGAGTGCAATAACCCTGAAATCGTAAATCGAGTGGAAGCGGCCGGTGGTTACGATGGTGGTTGGATCAAAGCTTCTAACTTTTCGGCCATCGAGATGAACTGGCTCACCTGTTGTCTTGAAAATTCCATCGTCGCAACGAAGACCGGCGCAGTCGATCCTTCAAGCCTCAATTCGATCCAATACAGGATTGCCATCCAGAACAAGGCAAACAGTACCAGGACCGCCACGGTTATCGACTATCTTCCCGATGAATTGACGTTCCTGGATTCGTCTCACTCCTTCGCGTCATATGAAGGAAATGTCATTACATGGAACCTGATCGAGATCGAGCCGTTCGAAACCGAGGTCATAACTTACAAAGCCAAAGCTCTCAGAAGTGGTAAGGTCACAAATCGGGCGGTGGTCAACCCCAGTTCCGTCAGCGGCAAAACTGCAAGGTCAGTGAGCGTCAGCGCCGTTGTGGATGTAGCGCCTTTCGAAGGTGAGGTTCCGGCACCTGGATGGCAGCCGCCTGACTGGGGGTTTGAAACCGACGAGAATGAAGGAGATCTATGGCTTTACACCCCATGAAGCGTGAAATATAAAAATCGAAGTTCGACAAAAAAATCGTGGGCGGAAAATTCCGCCTTTTACGTTTCGTGTGGCTTTTGCAAGAGGCTGGTTTTATCCAGAAGGACGCCAGACCTTGCATGAGGCTTTCTGGAAACCGAATCGCTGGCCTTTTCAAGCTCTCGTGCCTCATCTGCCAGTTTGGCTGCGGCCCTCATTACCTCGTGGCCTGCGGCAGCGGTCAGGGCGATCCTCTCTAGCTCCTTTAGCCTAAAACAGGCTATTGCGTCTATGCTCGCAGCGGTCTGAGCCATGTGCAAAGCCGCCATGGCCTTGGCCCTGGCGTAGGGGTTCTGGAAACTCATCCTCTCGGTGCACTTTTCGGGGTTTCCCAGGATATGCGGTAGCTGGGGCTCGCCTGCATCGATGCTGGCCATGGCCTTGTCGAGTTCTTCTTGTACCAACCTAACTCCGCCACAGACGCTCAAGACCTTGAGTGAGTCTGAGTTGAAGAGGGCCATCTCGGACGGGTCCAAAAACTCTCTTTTGGCCCCTATCAAGGGGTCGAATGGAAGGATGATGTACCCAAAGCCTTCTGCCTCCAAAGCTTCTCTGGCATCTTTTTTTGAGGGGCCGTCGGAGATGACTATTGTTGGAACGTCTTTGTAAAGCTCTCGTGCAGCGGTTGGGCCTGGAGTTGCTGCATTGGGCCCCACCATAACCACAAGTTGGGGTCCCCAGCTTTTCAGTTCTGCCGACATTTCGGCTTCTTTTTTGGTCATCTTGGCCCCAAAACCCAAGGTTTTTGTCTCGATGTCATTCCTTTCGGCGATCTCGTCCAAGGCGAGGTCTGCGATCAACGAGGTCGCAACGTTTCCAAGTTTAATAAAACCGATCTTAAACATAACAACAACCCTCTCAAATGACGCAGCCAGATGATAAAAGAGTTTCTATATCGAGCTTTGCACACAAATCTAGCACTCAGTTCTCGTCAACTCAAAACCCAAGCAAGAGCGCCATAATACCTCTTGTTCTGTTCCATCCAGGAATGGACCAACTCCAGGGCTTGACTCTTGGACCACCGGTTTTAAGATACAGTCGTGTAACATCCTGATGGAACACCTTTTTGAAAGCTGTGAAAAGGTGTCTTCAAAGAGATGGGGTCACCCCCACATATCCAGAAGTTGATAGCTTGAGAGACTGGCATATTAATTGGAGCGAGAACGAGTGGTTTGCGCTGGACATAATGGCCATAACAGTAGGCCTAGTCGGCGGTCTCGTGGCTGTAATCTTCAGAGAATTGGTCGGCGCAATCAACCGCGTATTCTTCGGGCCAGTGCTATCTGCGCTTCCTGGTGGTGACGAGAGACTTATCCTGCTTCCGGTGATGGGCGGGCTCGTGGCAGGACTTATGGTATTTCGACTTGCGCCCGAGATCAAGGGCGACGGCATACCAGCCTTGATGGAATCGCTCCACAAGAAAGGTGGCAAGATAAGAAAACGGACCGGTTTTGTTCTTTTGTTCTCCTCTGCCGTGACCATAGGAAGTGGCGGAAGTGCTGGCAGAGACTCACCGATCGCCCATATCGGAGCTTCGGTCGGATCGTTAATAGGCCAGACATTCAATTTCACTGCAAAAGACGTCCAGATCTTGACCATATGCGGCCTGGTTGCAGGACTGGCCGGAACCTTCAACGCGCCCTTGGGATCTGCGATCTTCGGGATGGAAGTGGTCATGAGGCGATTTAGGATGGTGGATGCCGTCCCAATCCTCCTTTCAGCAGTGATAGGAGCGGCCGTGGCCTCGACCTTCCTGGGCCAGACCCCTGCATTCGAGATTCGAGTTACAAATCTGGCCCTTTCTGAACTTTGGCTCTGCTTTGCGCTTGGTGCGGTCTTCGGAGTTTTGAGCGCCATTTGGGTCCATCTACTCTACGCAGTTCAGAGGCTGTTTAGCTTGATTCCCCTCAAAAACGAGCTGAAACCAGGTCTGGGCGGCCTTGTAGCTGGCGTTGGTGGGGTCTACCTTTTCGGCTTTGGTGTGATGGGTGTAGGATACGAAGGGATTGATCGTGTTTTGGACATGGTCTTGAGCGGAACCGGACAAATCGAGGTCGAGCTGATCCTTTTCATGTTGACTTTGGCTGCGGTCAAGGGACTGGCCACTGCCTTCACACTCGGGTCGGGTGCCTCTGGTGGATCGATTGGACCTACTTTATATGTAGGGGCCATGGTGGGTGCCACCTTTGGCCTCTTGTTCGGCGACCTATTCTCTATTTCAGAAGGACATGCTGCAATGTATGGGCTGATAGGGGCAGGGGCACTATTTGCAGGATCGGCAGGAGCACCTCTCACCTGTGTTGTGATGATACCAGAAATGGCTGCCAACTATGCGCTCTTGCTCCCCATGATGATCTCATGTGCATCGAGTTACGGCTTTGCTCAGATATTGTTGAGAGGTTCGACCATGTACACCCTGGATTTAAATCGAAAGGGTGTGAAGCTGGATGCTAGCGAGTCGTTGCTAAAGAGTGTCTTGGTTCAGGATGCCATGAAACGGGAAGTTGTGACGGTAAGCCCCGAGATGACCATAAAAGAAGTCAAGGACAGGATCCTTGAGTATAACTACAGGGGTTTTCCCGTGCTCAAAGGTGGTGAATTGGAGGGCATAATCACCTTTGACGACGTCCGGAAGGTTCCAGAGGATAAACTGGACCAGATAAAAGCTGGCACTGTGGCCGTGAAAACTGTAATAACGGCATATCCCGATGAGAACGTAAAAGAGATCATGGATCGACTCTACGATAACAATGTCGGACGGCTTCTGGTAGTGGAGCGAGATAACCCAAAAAAGGTAGTCGGGATAGTGACCAAGACCGATACCATCGATGCATATGAAACTGCAGCCGCAAAGAGAGAAACGAATTCCAAGCGATCGGATAGTTGAATCCGGCACGTTATCACAAAATCTGTAGGGGAATCGCCAAACTCGAATCGATTTTCATCTTTTGCGTGTGAGACCTGGGGCACATGAGCGTTTTTCTTCTGAGGGTGCATACCCCAAAAAATGGAATCAAGAAGGCAAGTTTGAAATAATATGTACTCGCATCAAATTTGGGATGATTATGGAAGGGGGTGAACAGAGATGAAGGGGCTGACAACGGTTGCGATTCTCATTCTCTTTTGCGGTTTGGCCATGGCAAACCCACCTCTGAAAGATCCTATCCAGTATGAAGAGTACTACGAACGAGAGGTGGTCAGTGGCACAGGCTATGTCGAGAAGATGATCTCGGTGGTCGATAAACACATCGCTCTTGAGTACTACGACGTGATGACTGGAGACGGCGAGCTGGAGATGGACACGTTGCATGTGTATTCACAGAACGCAAACAACCTGGCCAAGAATCTGAACGACTGTGAGGGATCTGCGCCAAGTAATCTGAACTTCTTTGAGGATACGAAGTTGACCTACGAGGGTCTCGTCCCCTTGCAGGGCGCAAAATTCATCAGTTCGGATGGCTTCTACGGCGGGATCGATGCACAGGTCCAAGAGACCTTCAGCGTCAACCGGATGGAAAAATATCAGATCGCATACTTCGGCTCCACAGAGAATTCTGACATCGCCCACACCGTCGGCCTCGACACAGCAAACAGCTTCAACGGAACCTGGGGAACCGATGCCAGCATGCACAAGATATTCTACAAGGACATAAAGAGCCACGAGATATTCACCGGAGAGTTTGATGTCAAGAAAGAGATCAAGTTCCATGAAGCCGATTGTGAAGTATAGTCGAGAACCGATTAGATGATACTAAGGGCTCGTGAGGAAATAACCTTGTCATATGAATGTTGTGTGATTATTATACTGAGACTGCACCATGTCGTTTTCATATAATGGCCTTAGACGTTTCTGCGTAGGTTATTTCGCTACGGGCCCTAATCGGTTCTCGCCAGAATAGTTCTTAACCCTACATTCGGCAGATCTGGTTTTGATTTTGGATATTTTTCCTGATAGCGTTTTCTCAAAATATCTAAAATTCTATTTTTAGGATTGACCATTCCAAATGTGTTCGAAACGAGGTCGTTTTTGCGTAAAATTGGGAATTCATCCACATTTTGATAATATGCTATTTAAACGCATATACCAAAAAAAAGTCTAAATTGCAGAATTAAACCTGCCGAATATGGGCTTAACGACACGAATAGGCAAAATCTCAAACTCATCGAGTTAGAGATTTGGCTAAAAGGTATCGTTAAGCACGATATTCAGCGCTCGGTGAAAAAGAGCTGGCCAAAATGTATGTTTTTAGAATCCCAAAAATTGTTCACTTGATGTTGGTTTGATTAAGGTTGGCTGAATCCGTACGCCAAAAGAAGCATGGCAAAGTGTCTAAAGAGAAATAGCTCTTCGCTGTTGCGCAAGGCAACGCAAGTAGGCGCAACAGAAAGTGTCTTGGAAGCATGATCTTGATTCAGAAGTATCGAATTTTTTGGTGGCACAATCTGCAACAACAGTTACTTTTATCAACTACAGACTGCATTTTATAAATAATGTATATATAAAATATAAGCTATTGTAATCCGATTTAATCAAATTCAACATCATTCTCCTGATTATATCCCGTTTAACGCCAAATTTTGCCATATATCTGTATATTAAATAGGATACTGATCTATAATACTTAACTGTAATCCGTATCTAAGTTTCCTATTACTTTATTTTATATACGACCCTTGACATCATGCAATGTTGTACATAACATAAGGGGGTGCGCTAACCAGTAGAATATGCCATTCAAGCAATACTGCCATTCAAGCAATACTGCCATTCAAGCAATACTGCCATTCAAGCAATACTGCCATTCAAGCAATACTGCCATTCAAGCAATACTGCCATTCAACTGCTAAATGCTCATGAGAGGTTCATAAAATTATATATGAATTTGGGCCACCGTATAATCAATAATGATTTAAATAAAATCTGCATAAATATTGATTAACATATCAATATAAAATGTCGTTGATGACATTTAGGCATCTGTAACTTGAGTCTGTTTGGGAGGGGGTAGCGCAAATGGGAGTAGATAGAAGTTCCTTGTTGGATAGAGGTTGGGTTGACTTAGCCAAGTTGATCTTATTATAGTCATAAACCGAAAGATTGATACAATATCGCGCTAATATATTGTCATGCCTAAATCAGAACAGATCCACATTCAAAAACACATTAGTCTCGGGGAACTTAATAAGAAAATAAAATATGA
>Ga0272441_10001232_pt1 | contig 54770 bp, 45 predicted proteins | sample SSMProp6N_FD_193582 | JGI IMG/M metagenome (GOLD analysis project Ga0272441, IMG submission 193582) | Marine sediment archaeal communities from Little Sippewissett salt marsh, Falmouth, MA, United States - SSM-Prop-6N | ecosystem: Environmental > Aquatic > Marine > Wetlands > Sediment ...
CTCGTAACTACTCAGCTAGATAGGCTGTAGGCATTTAGGCTGTGAGGTACCGCAGGAAGGGAACATGCGTGATCATAGGAAACTCAGAGCGTTTGAATTGGCTGATGAAGTGGTACTTCTGATCTATCGAGCAACCAGAGAATTCCCCAAAGAAGAAATGTATTGTGGAAGCCGAGAAGGTTTTGGGCGCGCTGCTTCGATCAATGCGCGGATAGCGAAGGGTTCGGAAACTAATAGCTTTTAGCCTACAGCCTAACCAACCTGAACAGTTACATGAGCTCTACAGATATGGATACCGATCCACTATCATGGAAAATATCTCAGGAATTTTGGAGCATAACAGCCGGAGTTCTTTACACACTGTAAAGGATTCGGACACATCCCGCATTTGGCCACACGGCTTTCTTGACTCTCTCACTAAGGATTTTCCAATAATTACAGTCGGTTGATTTCTTTCATCCCTGCGGAGGGCGCTGGCATAAGCGTTGCATAATTAAATTAGGGGGATTCTTATCAGGGTCGTTTTCCCACATTTAATGGATTTTTCATCTTGAACCGAGCGTAAGAGAGGCATAATTGGAACAGGTCCTTCTCATACTCGTGGTCGCGCTGGCGTTTGTTCTTGCGTTCATCAATGGATTCCATGACGGGTTTAACGTCATTGCGAACAGTGTGCTGTCCCGATCCATGATTCCTGTCAAGGCATTGCTTTTCGCCTGTATAGCCACCTTTTTTGCGCCTCTCCTATTCGGCACCGCTGTGGCGACAACCATCGGCAAGGAAATTATCAATCCGGCCTTTTTTAATCGCGCTGCGTGCATAGCTCCCATGCTTTTCATCATTTCCGGCCTTGTCAGTGCCATCGTCTGGAGCCTTATGACCTGGTGGGTGGGGTTGCCTCCCAGTTCTTCACATGCACTTCTGGGCGGTCTTGTGGGAGGAGGTATCGCCGCCTTCGGGTTTGATATCGTCAACTGGTCCAAGTTGTTGTTCAAGGCGTGCCTTTTTCTTTTTATGTCGCCCTTGGCAGGTGTCGGTCTGGCCTTTCTTGTCATGCGCATTTCGGCCTCAATTTACAATCATACCCGTGGCACAAAGAAAGATTTTTTCAAACAGGCCCAATGGTTCAGCCTCATTTGTCTAAGTGCAGGCCATGGGACCAACAATGCACAGAAGGCCATGGGTATTATCACCATGGTCTTGGTGGTGGCAGGGTCAATTCAGGCCTTTGAGGTTCCGCCTTGGGCTGTTCTGGGCTGTGCCCTGGCCTTGACTTTGGGCGTCTCGGCAGGGGGGTGGAAGCTCCTCAGGATTCTCGGAGACAGGTCCTTTAGAATCAAACCGATTCATGCTTTCAATGCCCAGTTCACCGGGGGAGTGATTTTTCTATTCGCCGGATTGATCGGGAGTCCGATCAGCACGACCCAAATCGTTAAATCAACGATCATCGGCGTAGGGGCAGGGTATCGGAAAAGGACTGTCCGCATGATGCTGATCAAGGATATCATGATGGCCTGGTTGATAACAATTCCTGCCGCAGCCTTCCTTTCCGCTACCATCTACTGGACTGTTTCCGGTGCGCTGGGTCACGGCATGGGGAGTTTTGAAAGCATCATGAAATTATTTGGTCAATAGCTTTCGCAGATTTTACCGCAAGACTGCTTAGGGGCTGTCAGGCGTATCCGTTTTTTGAAACAGCCGAATGCCGTTTATCTCATTGTGAGTGGGCTCTGGGCGATGACAGAGGCAGAGGGAATAGCGTGAAAAGGATTCCTGTGAGCCGGGTTATCCGAATCGGAATGAAAGGCTCCGAAGAAATGCGTTTTTTTATCTGTTTTATCATCCGGTTTAACGGCATGCTTCTGCGTGCTGTTTTGTAAACGAAAATTCACAACGATCCATATTCAAGGCCGGACCGGGTTTGGAGACCGGTTCATGACATGTTTGAGAATGACTGCCGTACCACCAACAAAAAGGAGGGATCAACATGCTGGTCAAGAACTGGATGAACAGAAAAATTGTTACGGTCAATGCCGACGATTGCATGCTGGATGCCACAAAGGCCTTGAAAGAGCATGACATCCGGATGCTTCCGGTATTGAAAGACGGAAAACTTGTGGGTGTCATCACGGACAGGGACCTCAAGAGGGCATCCGCATCCGATGCAACCACCCTCGAAGCCCATGAACTTTTATATATCATAGCAAATATCAAGATCGAGGAGATCATGACACGGGATCCCTTCACGGTGTTCCATGATTATACCGTTGAAGAGGCCGCCGAGATGCTTCTGAAGAATAAGATTTCCGGCGCCCCTGTCTTAGGGGTTGCCGGCGATGTGGTGGGTATTATCACGCAAACGGATATCTTCAGGGTGTTGATTTCTCTGACAGGCGTGGGCAAGCGGGGGGTCCAGATCGCATTCAGGCTTGAAGACCACCCGGGCTCCATCAAAGAGGTTGCGGACATCATTCGAAGCTACGGAGGGCGAATGGCGAGTATATTGACTTCCTACGAGCAAGCCCCGAAAGGATATCGTCATGTCTACATTCGCTTTTATGAAATCGATCGAACTCGTCTGAATCAGCTCATCGATATGTGCAAAAAGACCGCCACCCTTCTATATATGGTTGACCACCGAGAAAACAAGAGGGAAATATACGAAGACCGCTAGTGGACCCATAAAGATGAGACAATTCCAGGTGATCATGATGGAAATCCGGAGTACGGGCCGAGGCCGGGAAAACAGATGAAAGAAGAAGGGATTGCGGCTGACGACCCGAAGACAAACTGCTTCATCAAAAGAAAAACGATTTAAGTAAAGGTTTTTTGCCCGCGACAAGAATGGCAAGGGTGAACCCCGTACTCGGTCGCTGGCCTTTTTTTGAGGATAATTCAGGGACTTGCTTTACAGCTTGTAAAGGAAGTTGACACGAGACCGCATGCCGGCAGGCGTACAACTTTTTAAGGGACCGTATGATTGCATTTGTTTCTAGCCACTTATAAAAAATTTTGTCTTTGGCGGACCGTGGCATAGACCTTGCCTTTAAAAAAAATGGAATGTGAGGTGAGGATTTTCTTGTGAAAAAAGGAATCACCATTTTAGTTGCGGATCGAAATCCCCATGTACGTGAGTTTTTGAAACGTGAACTCGCGGCGGTGGGATACCGTGTGACGCTGGCAAACAACGGAAGAGAGCTCCTGAGCCGTCTTGAGAGTCGGCAAGAGGTGGATCTTTTGGTTCTTGACCTCGATCTCCCCTATGCCGGTGATCTCGGAATCCTTGATGAGATCCGTGGTCGCATTCCTACGCTGCCCGTCGTGGTGCATACGTTTCTGCCGGAATATATCAATTATCCCACCACACTGAACAACGCGGCCTTCGTGGAAAAGGAGGGAAACAGCGTCGATCGACTGAAAGATGTGATTTCGGAGGTCCTCAACAAACCGGCGCCGCATTTCGCAGCAGGTCCCCAGATTGAAGGATCCAGTCCAAATCAATATTAGTTGGAGACTTCTCCATATTTATTTCGCTCTCAAAATGATGTCCGGAGGGCAATTTGCTCTTGGCAAATGAGAACGTCTGGGGTATAGATATAAGCGTTTCCCTATTCCATGCAAACGGGTGTCTCCCGATCCTGCATTTCCTTACTGTTTTCCGGTTTGGAGAGGGGTTTCTTGCAGAGGGCATTCATTCCGTCGACCGGCCGTTATAACCAGGGAGGATGCACAAATCGGAAACCTTTTTGTGCAATTCCCCCGTGCATCTTGGAGTCGCCTGCTTTCGAAACCCTTTGAGACAGAAACCCAATATCATTTTCTAAGTAGTGATCCCATAGATACCTGAATAATTCTCGCAGAACCATCCAGCTTGCGAGGGAAAATGCATATGTGAAGACTAGTATCACACGCTCAATATCGATCTCTACTCGCTCAACGTGATACATCCTCTCTCTTCGAGTCGCTCTTATTGATACTAACAGTGGATTTCAACCATTCCAAATGGATCTTCGTGTTCCTAATAGAGAATGGGCAGTCAAACCGGGATTCCTCTAAAGGGGCCGCTGTCAGATCTGGACGTACTCAATAACCATGATTCCAGAGAAACGTTCGAATAGCCTGTACCACCTATCTCCTACCGGCAAAATGGCAGCATGCGTCATGCCATCTTTGACGCGGAACGCCCCATCTGTGACCCCTACCTTTAGCTTTTTCGGAAAAATAACACGAAGAAAGCACATCCCACCCTCAAGATGCCGGACCAATCAACCAAACAGAATGTCGAAGTTTTTTTCTGCGGAAAGACGTTTTTTTCACGGGATAGAAGACTGGAGGAAAAATGTTTTATAAGACGAAGGGGTTTCAGTTAATCATAGCCTTTGCACTCGGCGCGATTGTTCTTTTGCTGCCAAGACCGGAAGGGACCCAATTTCGGGTCACGGGAGATGACGGCAGAATGCTTTTGAAGCATCTTGATGAACATTTTACCCTAATACCGGATGAAGGTTCCAAGAACGAAGGATACGCAGTTGAATCGAAGCAGGTGGGCTCTTCAACGGGGTCGGGGGCCTTCCTGAGGGAAGAGGCGGAAAAGTTGGGCGTCAAGGGCGTTCAGATCGAGTATGTCAACGGTCTTTCCCCCAGGGCCAAACGCTTTCTGGCCGTTTTAGTCGTGTTGGTTTTTCTTTTTGTCGTTGAACCTATCCCTCTCGAAATAACCGCCATATGTATCGGCGTATTTCTGGTCGTCATGGGAATCACCGACGTGAAGAATGCCTGGGCGCCCTATATGCACCCCGTGGTCGTATTTATCATGTGCTGTCTGATTTTTGCCATCTCCCTTGACAAGGCGGGGCTGACAAGGCGGTTAGGGTATTTCATCATTAAAAAGGCGGGAAACAGCGTGATCCGTTTTACATTTATCATTGCGGTGGGCCTTGGCATCTCTTCCTCCTTTATGCATGATGCAGCCGCCTGCGCGATCGGCATCGTTACCATGCTCCCTCTCATGAAAGCGGCAGGGATCGAACCTCAAAGCAATACGGCCAAATTCATGATGCTTTCCTTGCCTTTCGCATGCTCTTGCGGCGGAATGGGCACGCTTGTCGGCGGCGGGCGGTGCATGGTCGCGGCGGCCTTTCTCAAAGAGTTTACGGGGATTGAAATCACCTTCATGGAATGGATCAAGTATGCCATGCCCGCCGCTATTTTCACTGTGCCTGCGGCAGTCGGCATCATATATCTGGTATTCCGCCCGGATCCGAAATATAAGTTGCCGGAATTCGACGAGGAAATCGGCCCCTGGACTTCCATGGAAAAAAAGGCCCTCATCATTATCGCCCTGTCCTTTATCCTCTGGCTGACCAAAGGATTTCACGGTATCCATTACTCGGTGACCGGCATGCTGGGGGTCGCGGCCCTCGTCCTTTTCGGTGTGCTGAAATGGGAGGACATTCACCAGAACCTTGAATGGGGCACAGCACTTTTTATCTTCGGGGGCGGGATTTCCCTTGGATTGGCGATGGGGTACTCCGGAGCGGCAACCTATTTTGCGAATCTGTTCTTCCCTCTGGTCCAAGGTGGAGGTTGGTTGCTGCTTTTTGTCGGAGTCGGCGTTTTCGGGGCCTTGGTGACCAATGCCATGGCCAATGTGGCTGCTGCAGCCCTGATTTTGCCGATTGTTATTCCCATGGCGCAATTGGAAGGGGTTGATCCAACGGTTCTGGCCCTTTGTCTGGGGACCGCTACATCATTCGCCATGCTGCTGGTCATCGGTTGTCCCCCGAACGCCATTGCTTACAGTTATCGTTACTTCAAGGCCTCCGACCTCACAAAGGCGGGAGCCGTGGCAACGCCCATCCTGCTGGCTATTCTTGTGGTGGTGGCGTCGGTTTGGTGGAAGATCCTCGGATTGGTATAGATCCTAAAGCGTTTGCTTCGGATCTTTTCATAAGGTCGGAACCCACTTGATATGCAAACCCAGGGAAAAATAGACCTCCTTCTCGTCGATGACGAAGAGGATTTTCGACGAACGATCGCCAAGCGGCTCAGACGGCGGGGGATGTCACCTGAAGAGGCGGGAAACGGTGAAGAATGCCTCACGATGATCGATGAACATCCTATGGATGTCGTGGTCCTGGACGTTAAAATGCCGGGTATGAGCGGGATAGAAATTCTTCGTCGGATCAAGGAAAAGCATCCCGGCACGGAAGTCCTCCTCCTGACCGGATATGCGACGACCCATGACGGTGTGGAGGGCATCAAGGCCGGCGCCTTCGATTATCTGAGCAAGCCGGTTGAACTGGAGCAACTCATCGGCAAGATTCAACAGGCCTATGACAAGATCCAGAGGGAAAAGGAGAAGATCAGGGAGGCGGATTACAGGACCAGGATTGAACAGCAGATGATCGCCACGGAGCGGCTCGCCTCTCTTGGCACGCTGGCGGCAGGTGTGGCTCACGAGATCAACAATCCCTTGGCGATCATTCAGGAGGCTGTTGGATGGATGCAACTTTTGCTGCAAAAGAGCGAGTTGGAGGATCTGCCCAGAAAGGCGGATTTCGATTTGGCTCTGACCAAAATAAAGAACGGCATAGAACGGGCAAGAAGAATCACCCATCAACTCCTGGGATTTGTCAGAAAAACGGATTCGCATTTTTCGGAAATTGATTTGACGGATTTGATCCATGAAGCGATTGAAATGGTCAAAACGGAAGCGGGCGACAGGCACATCGAGCTCATTTCGGACAGTGATGAGGAACGGGTTACCATCTTCAGCGATCCCTATCAGTTGAGACAAGTGTTGATCAACCTTTTGACCAATGCGATTCAGGCCACCTTGGACGCGGGGGAGATAAAAATTCATATTGTGGATGCAGATGACAACGTATCGTTTTCCATCGTTGACAACGGTCGGGGGGTTCCGAAGGAAAATATGGAAAAGATATTCGAGCCCTTTTTCAGCACCAAGGCCCCGGGGCAAGGGACAGGCCTGGGACTCTTTGTCACGCGGGGAATTTTGGGAAAACTGGAGGGAAGAATCGAGTTGGAGAGTCGCTTGGGGCATGGCGCCGAATTTCGCGTGATTCTCCCGAAAATTTTCAAGATGCAAACGGGTCGGGAATCGGATGATCGAAGAGATTGGACAAAACTGATCAAGGATATCCATTGAGCAGACCTCGAAAGTGGCCGATTTGGATGACCCAGCGTAGTGATAGTGCCATTTCAAAGCATCATATCAAAGGAGAACGAGACACCATGATTAAAATACCGATCAAAGTTTTGTTGGTGGATGATGAGAAAGATTTTGTCGAAATGCTTGCCCTGAGGTTAAACGAGCTGGGCGAGCGGGCGTTCTCATCGTTTAGCGGGAGAGAATGTCTCGATGTCCTGGAGGAAAAAGCGATTGACGTGGTGATCCTGGACATCAAGATGCCGGGAATGGACGGCATTGAGACCTTGCGAGAGATCAAAAGACGATTTCCCCTGGTGGAGGTCATTTTATTGACCGGCCACGGCACCACTGAGACGGCCGTAGAAGGCATGAAGCTGGGGGCGTTTGACTATCTCCTTAAACCGGCGGATTTTGATGCCCTGATGATGAAACTCGAGGGCGCGAGAAAAAGGAGAGACGAGCAGGAAGAGAGAATCAGGTCAGCGGAAGCCAGGCTTCTTATGAGAAAAAGCGGGGATATATAAATTCTTATATTTGTCCAATTCCGGGGAGAAGAGCATGGGCCATCATACACCTTATGAAGTTAAACCGCAAGAGAGCATCTGGGCCAGCAGGCCCGGATATAAACCGGTATTGATGTTGGTCGCCTTGATTGTCTTTGTCGGCCTGGTCATCGTTCCACCTCCACAGAGCATGATTGAGTTGGCCGGTAAGACCGATCCTGCCGGCTATAAACTGGCAACGGGATGTCGAAGCATCGTGGACACGATCAATAAAAAGTTGCGCCCTGAAGCTTATCAGGCCAAAGAGGCACCGGATCAGGGAACGGGGCATCATGAGGTCAAACCTCTGATGACGGACAGGGGGGCGGCACAGTTGGCTAAGGTCATGCTCGCGATTTTTTTCCTGGCCGTTTTTTTCTGGGGGACCGAGGCCCTTCCACTGGGGGCGACCGACCTTCTGGTGGGTGTGATGATGTACCTGTTTTATATCCTTCCCATCAACGAGATTTCCAAGGCCTATATGAAGGACGCCGTGTTTTTTATCTTCGGTATTCTCGCGGTGGCCGTGGGTGTGGCAAAGACCGGTCTGGATAAGAGAATCGGTCTGATTCTTTTGAGCCGCATTAAAAGCACCAAGGCCTTTGCCTTTATTTTTATTCCCATTCTGGCCATGGCGGCCAGCTTTCTCTCGGAACACGCCCTCGTCGCTCTGCTCATTCCCGTCTTGATGGGTGTTTACAAGGTTACCTGCAAGATTCACGGCGTCGAGAAAGACCGCGCCCTGGCCACCTTTCTTCTGCTCGGCATCTGTTTTGCCGCCAACCACGGGGGGCCGGGATCCCCTGCCGCCGGAGGCAGAAATGCCATCATGGCGGGGTATCTTATGGAATACGGTAAAACCATCCCTTTTTTGGCCTGGATGAAATACGGTATGCCCTTTGTCCCCCTCATGGGCATTGTTATCGGTGCCTATATGTATATTCGCTGCAAACGCAACTTTAAGGTCCCGGATATGAATCCCAGCGAAATCGTCAAGGCGGAAGTGGCCAGGATGCCTAAATTCGGCGGCAGAGAAGCCATGATGAGCGTCATTTTGATCTGCCTGGTGGCCGCCTGGATCATCTTGGGGGAACACTCCGGCCTGGGTGGACCGACCCTCTATGCCGTGATGGCCATGTTTCTGTGCCGGATTATTACCTGGGACGATATTCAGGAAGGCGTGGCGTTGGATGTGGTAGGGCTTTATGCTGCGGCCTGCGCCATGGGCGTAGGGCTTCAATTCACAGGGGGCGCCCTGTGGCTTGCCAATACCTTTGTGGACTACTTGCCCGGTTTTATCGCAAAGGGTGACGCCCTTGCCATCGGGGTCAGCTTTTTGACCGGCGTCATGACCAACTTTATGAGTGACGGGGCGACCGTTGCCGCTCTCGGGCCCATTGTTCTGCCTATGGCCGATCTGGCAAATGTCCACGTCTGGAAACTCGGCCTGGCCTGTGCGTTTTCATCTTCTTTCGCAAATTTTCTGGTCGTGGGAACTCCCAACAATGCCATCGCCTTTGGCATGGGAAAAGACCCGGAGACGGGCGAGAGACTTCTGAGTGTTTTCGATTTTGTGAAATACGGCCTTCCTGTGACGATTCTTGCCTGGCTTGTTCTTTGGTTCTGGGCCATACTGGGCTACTGGAGATTTATGTCCTGGCCGGTCGTTTAGTGATCGTACGGGATGTGTCCTATCGTTATAAAGATAGGATATGGAAAATTGGGGCACCATGAAAACGCCGATATATGCGAACCTTGAAAGAAAGCTGATTATCATTACCCTGGCGGTGTCCTTCGCGCCTCTGCTCATTTTGGGGACGACGTTTTACTATCAGTTTTCCACCATGTACAGAGACAAGATCAGGGAACAGATCGAATACCGGGCTGCTGCACAGGCCGAGTCCATAGACCTGTTCCTGAAGGAGAGGACGGCCATACTTTCAGCCATGGCGGATACCCACAGTTTTCAGGATATGATCCATGAAAAAATCCTCTCTCATATCTTCGAGGTCATGAACCATCGGGCAGGAGCCTTTGTCGACCTGGGTATCATTGATAATGCGGGACAGCAACTGGCCTATGTGGGACCTTACGATTTCAAGGGGCTCAATTACTATCAACAATCCTGGTTTGCTGAAGTCATGAGCAAAGGAGTCTATATAAGCGATGTCTATATGGGGTACAGACAACTGCCCCATTTCATCATTGCCGTCAGACGGCAGGAGAATCAAAACAGCTGGATTCTCAGGGCGACTATCGATCCGGAAACCTTTGGGAATATTGTTCGGGCGGCCCATGTGGGAAGGACGGGAGATGCCTATGTGATCAACAAAGAGGGTATCTATCAGACGAGCCCACGATTTGCCGGGAAAATTTTGTCCAAGGCGGATATTGACGCGACCCTGTTCGGCGGGAGGGCCGCTGTTGTAGAGCAGAAAAACGGCAAGTTCCGGGATTTCCTGTATGCCGGAAATTGGCTGAAGCACAAAGAATGGTTGCTTGTGGTCAGGCAGGACGCCGCCGAAGAGATGACCGGTCTTTTCGCTGCCCGAAACACAGAAATAGCCATTATACTTGGCGGCATATTGGTGATCATCCTGACGACTATTTTTACGACCCGTGCCACGGTCAATCGTCTGAAGAATTCCGACCAGAGGATGAATGAACTTAACAGGCAGCTTTTGCAGTCGGACAAGATGGCGGCTATCGGGAAAATGGCCGCGGGCGTCGCCCATGAAATCAACAATCCTCTGGCCGTGATCCTCCAGAAAACCGGGTGGATGGAAGACCTGCTCTCTGAAGAGCAATTTCAGGAGAGTGAAAATTTTGAGGAGTTCAGGGTTTCTATCAAGAAGATAGAGGAACATGTTGAAAGGGCCAGGAAGGTGGTCCACAATATGCTTGGTTACGCCAGGCGTATGGAACCACGCCGGGAAGATGTCGATGTGAACGACACGCTCAAACAGACGATCAGTCTCCTTGATAATTACGCCCGCATCAACAACATAGGAATTCAAACGGATTTCAGATCTGATTTGCCGATCATTGCCGGTGACCAGGCCCAGCTTCAGCAAGTCTTCCTGAATTTGCTCTCAAACGCTATCGATGCCCTGGGAAAAGAAGGCGCTATTCAAGTGAAATCAAGAAAGATCGGTTCCCAAATTCATGTCAGGATCGCGGACAACGGTCCCGGCATACCCTCGAGTCAACAAAAAAAAGTTTTTGATCCTTTCTTCACGACCAAGGATACCGGCAAGGGAACGGGGTTGGGCCTTTGGGTCAGTTACAATATCATGGAGAAGATGGGGGGCGGGCTTGCCCTGCGGAGCGAAGAGAAAAAGGGGAGCACTTTTACCGTTCAGATCCCTATTGTCCCACCCGAAAAAAAATGACAGCATAATCCCGTATCGAAAGGGTTGAAACCCCGAAAGAAGGCAATTTCCAAGGAGGTAAATATGGATTTTTTTAAAGTCATGGTCGTAGATGACGAAGAGGATTTCCTTGAAACCCTGGTCAATCGTCTGAAGAAACGCAATATCGAGGCCGATGGGCACCCGAACGGAGAGGAAGCCCTAAAGGCCATGAAGATCAAGCTTTTTGATGTGGTTATCCTGGATATAAAAATGCCCGGTGGAATGGATGGTATCGAAGTCCTGAGGGAAATGAAGAGGATCCAACCCCTTGTCGAGGTCATTCTGCTTACGGGTCATGCCTCTGTGGAAACAAGCATCGAAGGCATGAAACTGGGGGCCTTTGATTATCTTTTGAAGCCTGTAAAGCTGGAGGAACTCCTTGTGAAAGTGGGGCAGGCATTTGAAAAAAAAGACACCCACGAACAAAAGATTCGAAGTGCCAAGATCAAGGAACTCATCCGTTTCCCCGGACGGGTGCTTGACCAGGAAAAGGACAGAAAGTAAACCATATCGAAAAACCGTTCCAAATGAGACGGGCACGCGATGCGTCAGGACCCCTATGCAAACATTAAAAGAACCCTATTGGGTATTATGATCCTGGTGCCGGTCGTCCCTTTTATCCTGGTCCTGAGCATAGGCTATTATTACTTTACAACGTCCTTGGAAACCAACACGATCGCCGGCATGAAACACATCGTAGAAGATCATCGCCAGATGATCGAGGCCTTTCTCAAGGAGCGTCGGGCCGATCTTGAATTTATTCTTAACTCCTACGAATTTGGTGCACTCGCCGACCCCCAGACCCTCTATGATATTTTTGAGCAACTCCAAAAGGAGTCTGATGCCTTTGTCGATCTGGGGGTGTTCAATAAAGAGGGCCTCCATGTGACCTATCAGGGACCCTACAGACTCATCGGCAGGGACTACAGCGAAGAACCCTGGTTTCAGGAAGTCATCAAGAAGGGGGTCTATATCAGTGATATTTTTCTGGGATTTCGGAAGGTTCCCCATTTCGTTATCGCCCTGAAGAGAGAATCGCCCGCCATGACCTGGGTTGTCCGGGCGACCATCGATACCTATATGTTCAACAATCTGGTCAAGAGTGTTCGCATCGGCAAGACGGGGGAGGCGTACATCCTCAATGAGAAGGGTGTTTTTCAAACACAACGCCGTTCGGGCGGCATCCTCATGGGCGAGGATCCGGACCGCATTCAAGAAACGGCACAGCATAGAGATATTCGAACATTCATTAAGAAGGATCGAAAAGGGGATGAATATCTCTATGCCACGACGTGGCTTGAGGCCAAGCGCTGGATGCTGGTGGTCAGACAGGAAAAGGCGGATGCCTTCAGTGCCCTTCAGTCCGCGACCTACCTTATCATCCTGATTATCGTTATCGGGGGGACGGGCATTATTGCCGCGGCTTTTTATATCACCCATAGCATTGCCCGGCGCATGGAAAAGATGGACCTGGAAAAGGACCGATTGGGCGAACAACTGATCCGAGCCTCCCGTTTGGCCGAACTGGGAGAGATGGCGGCGGGTTTTGCACATGAAATCAACAATCCTCTCCAGATCATGAAATCAGAACAAACCCTTGTAAAAACTATTTTATCGGACCTGAAAGAGAAGGGGGAATTAGAGGAATCCGAAGACCTGAGGGATCTGGAGGATTCCATGAACCAAATCAACCTGCAGGTCGATCGCTGCGCCCAGATCACCCAGGCCATTCTCAAGTTCGGCAGGAAAAGTGAGCCCGTTTCTAAGGATTTGGATCTTGGACGCTTTATCCCCGATATTATCGGTATGATCTCAAAAAAGGCCAGTGTGCAGGGCATTACGGTGGAGCATGAGATCCAGAGCCTGACACCGTCCATTCACGGTGATCCGGCGCAGCTCCAACAGGTTTTGCTGAATCTTTTCAATAATGCCATTGATGCCATCAATCATAAGCATGGATCCAGGGGCGGAGAACTGGTCGTCGATGTCGGCCCGAAGGATGGGGACAAGGTCCAAATTTCGGTCAGCGATAACGGTTGCGGCATAGACCCTGAAAATTTGAAAAAGGTTTTCTCTCCGTTCTTTACCACCAAACCTGTCGGCAAGGGCACAGGATTGGGGCTTTCGGTGTGTTTCGGCATCATAGACAGCATGGGTGGGGACATGAACGTCAACAGTGAGATGGGCGTGGGGACGACCTTTAAAATCGTTTTGCCCGCGGTGCGTGGTTGAAGAGATGGCAAGATCCCGGCGCAGCCCTTGCCGAAGGATTTCTTTCCGAAATTGAGAAAAGGGTTACGCGTTTGCCCAACGAATGACAGGGAGGAAAGGACATGGCGGAAATGAAGATGATGTTGGTGGATGATGAGGAGAGATTTCTCAGCACAACCCGGAAACTGCTTACGAGAAAGGGTCACGATGTCGAGACGGCCGAAAGCGGATCAGAGGCTCTGGAAAAATTGGCGGCAAAAAACATTCACGTCGTCATCCTCGATGTTAAAATGCCGGGCATGGACGGTATCGAGACTCTGAAAGCGATCAAAAGAAGGTTCCCTCTTGTCGAGGTGATCATGTTGACAGGCCACGCTACGGTGGAATCGGCCGTGGACGGTCTTAAGGCCGGTGCGACTGATTATTTGATGAAACCCGCGGAAATTGACGACCTAATTTTAAAGGCAGAGGAAGCCTTTGAAAAACGAAAAAGGATCGAGGACAAGATACGCGTTGCTCAGACGCGCAGTTTTATGAAGACCCCCAGAGAGATTTTGAGGGAGACGGAGAAAACCTAAAGGGATCGGGGCAACATCGACGGGCCAACGATTTTCGCTTCCGTGAACCTAAATCCACCGCCTAATTTGCATATGATGCCTGAAATCGGAACATTCGGGGGAATTCCTGATCACCGGCAAGGTGTTAGATGTCTGCAAGTTGAGCGTGCGAAATCCCGCTACAGCGGGGGCACCGCATCGTAGATCCCGCTGCGGTGTGCGGGAGGAGTGACGACTGAGTCGTATGAGCTATACGTCGCAAGGAGGAACGAACGAAGGCAATCCCGCGATGCGCGGGACAGAATGACGCCTTGATGGTTGATCAGGGGTGAAGGGGGGATGGCGCATGTCAGAGAAGATCAAGGTATTGATGGTGGACGATGAGGAACAGTTCCGGTCTACAACCTCCAAGATACTCGCCAGAAAGGGATACGAAACCACATTGGCCGCAAGCGGAGAGGAGGCCATTGAGATCCTGAAGGGATCCAACCAGGACGTGGTGGTCCTGGATATCAAGATGCCCGGTATGGGAGGTCACGAGGCCCTGGCACGAATCAAGGAGATGAATCCCGATATTCAGGTGATCATGCTTACCGGTCACGGCACAATGGATTCCGCAAAGGAATCTCTGAAATCCAAGGCCTTCGAATACCTGAGTAAGCCTTGCGACATTGATCTCTTGGCGGCAAAGATCAACGATGCATATGGGGGTTCAAAGGGAGGCATCAAAGAGGAAAAGACGGCCGGGGAGATCATGATTCCCATAGAGGATTACACGACCATAGGGGCCGAAAGCACGATTAGAGAAGGGATTGAGCGTCTAAAAAAATCTTATGAGGATTTCGTCTCAACCGGCCGGATCATGGAGACCGGGCACCGTTCCATTTTGGTCTTTGATCGCAACGGCGCCCTGGTCGGCATTTTGAGCATCCTCGATTTAATTCGTATGCTGAGGCCTTCCTATCTTTCCGCACCCAAACCCTCCATGGCGGACAGTCTTCAGTATTCTCCGATGTTCTGGTCGGGGCTCTTTACCAGCCAGACCAAGGCATTGGCAAAGATGAAGGTCTGGGATGTCATGTCGGAACCTCCTCCGACGATTGAGGCGGATGCCAATCTGATGGAGATCGTCGAGACCATGCACACGATCAAGGCGAGAAGGTTGGGGGTTGCCCGGGAAGGATCAGTGGTCGGGGTGGTCAGGGAGCAGGAACTTTTCTTTGAGATCGCGAGGATCGCGCTGGAACCCTAGGTCGGCGGCAGAACCTCGGCCCGTTTTGGATTTACATTTGAAATCCTTGATAGCGTGAAGAGGGGAAATATGGCAGAGAAAAAGGCCAGCGGATATGACAAGTACGTTGACTGGAAGCTTTTCTTCATCCCTATAGTGCTTTTCTTCGTGATTCTTGTGCTTCCAACGCCCTATGGTATGAAGGATGTGGGCACCGAAGTCAAAGTCGGGCCCAAGGCGGTTGTCAATTTTATCACCGGCGAACTCTTCAAGAATGAAAGCGGCGACGCCCCCCAGTGGCAGCTCCTTACGGCCCGGATGATGGAAAGGAATATGAGGATGGGGGCCCTTTCAAGGGAGCGGTTTCTGAAACGGGACTTGAAGTGGTGCCACAAATACGCGATTTCGGCGGATAGAAAAAATTTCCAGCGGGCCCTGGATTATGTGAAAAATGACCTCAGTGACGAGGCATTCATCGGAATCATGAAGCAGGCCGTGCAGCTTAGAAACGACGGCCTTAAATATGAAGACCTCTCCCCCGAAGACAAGAAGGCGGCGGACCAGGGGGCCTGGCACATCAAGGCGGCGATCGCCATGGTGGTTTTTGTCGTTTTTTGCTTTATGACGGAGTGCATTCCTCTTCCGGGAGTCGCCTTTTGTATCGGCCTGATCCTCGTGTTTACGGGCGTCGTAACGAGAAGAGAGGTGGCCATGTTGTATTGGGACGATGCCTGCTGGTTTATCATGGGCAGTCTTATGTTTGCAGCGGCCTTTGTCAAGACGGGGGTCGACAAGCGCATCTGCCTCATGATGTTCAGGAAGTTGGCCGTCCCCAATGTCAGGTGGATCACCCTTATATTCTTTATTATTATCAGCCCGCTGGCGGCCTTCATTTCCGATCACGCCCTGGCGGCCATGTTCCTGCCCATCGGGATGCTCCTCTACCAAAACAGCCTGACCCGTGAGGTCCCGGAAGACAAGGAACTGGCCAAGATGCTCATGATCGCGATCGCCATGGCCTGTAACATCGGTGGGCCCGGAGCGCCTTCGGGCGGTGCCAGAAATGTGATCATGATGACTTACCTGAATGATATGTTCGGGATGGATATCGGCTATTTCCAATGGGTCACCTATTGCTTTCCTTTTCTGCTTTTGATGATCCCCCTCACATGGTTGGTGATAAACTGGCGATTTAAACCCACCATTACTTCTCTCGGCCCTGCCATGACCTACCTGGAGAAACAAATCGGAAAGATGGGGGGGTGGAACCGAAAGCAGATCTGGGCCACCATTATTTTTGTGATTATGATCTTCGGCTGGTTTACGGAAAAGGCCTTCTACGATCTCGGGATTTATCCCGTTCGTCTCGGCATCGGGGTTATCGCCGTAGCAGGGGCCGTGGCCTATCTTTTCGCCGGTGTCGTGAACTGGCGCGATTACCAGGAGAAGATAGACTGGGGGGTTGTCTGGCTGTATGCCGGTGCCATTATCTTCGGCCGGACACTCGACAACACGGGGGCCGCTTACTGGTTGGCCAGAAGCGTCATTGATCTTATCGGTCCCCTGGGTATGGATTCCGGAGTCCCGCTCATGATGACCTCAAACGGCCTCACGGCCGTGCTGACCAATCTCATGGCGGATGGACCCGCGGCGGCTGCAGTGGGACCCATATCCCTCAATATGGCGGGTCTTGTGCACCCCGGGACCACCTTTCTTCCTTTTATGGCCATGACCACGGCCATGGCCTCATCCTTTGCCTACTGCCTGATCATCGGAACACCCCCCAATGCCATTGTGTATGCAAGTGGATATCTTGAACCTAAGGACTATCTCAGGGTGGGCATTCCCATGTGGTTTATAGCGAATGTCCTCGTGATTTTTCTGACGGCGGTTTACTGGAGTTACAGGGGATTCGGAGGCCTACCGGATTTTTAAAATATCTCGGTAAGTAGTCCGTGCATGCTGTATCAGATCATCAAGAAAAAAACCAGTATTGCAATAACAGGGCAAACCAAATCGGGGAGGTCTCCCGTGGAAGCAACGAACGAGAATAACGGCGCGAATAAGAGGAAGATGCTATTTTATCGAAAAGGGATCACTTTTTTCTCAAAGAGGACCGAGCGAACTTTTTTTTTCATCCTGACGATTGTGATGCTCCTTTGGGGGCTGTTGGTCAAGCTCGATCTTCTCTAGGAACGCCCAATCGTAATGAAGAATATACGCACCAAGCTGTAAGTTCTGCTCATGGGAAATTCATTTCAAAGACAAATGTCGAAAAGCGAGGGTTTTTCCATAGGGTTTTATTTTCAAGCCCTGTCGGGTGTCGTAGGCGCACCCCGAAAATTTTTCAGCGATCTTCCCGATCCGGTAGGCCTGAGGCGTTCCTTGGGGTTTTTATTGGCATCCAGCCTGTTCTTTACCGTTGCAAGTTTCACCTGTTTCAGGGAAAATCACTGGGTTTTGAGTAGCATTTTTTTTGCCAACGCCCTGTTGATGCCGGTCATTGCAGCGGGTATCGCCTTCTTTCTGATGTTATTGATTGTGGGGAGACGCATACCTTTCGAAAGACTTTTTGCCATATATGCCTTTGCCTCGGGTGTCACACTTCTCGTGTCCTGGATCCCCTTCTCGATCTGGCTCACAGAGCCGTGGAAATGGGTATTGATCGGTCTGGGCATGGTGAAGGGAGGAGGCCTGATGTGGAGACAAACGATTTTGATTCTCGGGGTTTCCCTGGTCCTCTTGATTTTGTTTTTCCGGGCCTTTTTCCCTGTAGCAGCCTTTCTGCGGGAACTGATATATTAACGACGTTGAAATTCCAGCAAGCCAAATACCCTTCGGGGTTAACAAAAGCCCGGTCCTTTTGGCCCCCAATTGGGCGAAGATCTTGTGCCGATTCTCGGGCAGATAGGAGAGGGGGTTTTAGGACCGTTTTGGATATGACAAAAAAGAGACGGCCGAAAATACGAAGAAATATCCTTGTTTTTGTTTCCGTATGCGCGTGTTTGCTCTTGGCTGCCGATATCTGGCTTGGGATATGGTCGTCAAGGAAAACACGTGATCTCGTGGCTGATCAGTTCAACCAGGAACAATTGGTCATCGCGCGGCATATCTCCGGACTGATCGAGCAGGAGGTGGAATTTTTGAAAAGAGAGCTCCGCCTCCTCCGCAATGAAGGAGCGACGGCAGAATTTTCCCCAAGGCATTATGTGGAAGTGATCAAAAAGACCTTCTCCCGGGTCCAGGAAAGCGGTGTGTGGAAAATCGAAGTGGTCGACCCGAGGGCCGGGAAAATCTATTCTTACATGCCCTATAAGCACTGGTCGGCCTTAGAGATCTCGGATGAGAGACGATCAGAATTACCCGCTGTTGATCATTTGGGAGAGGAAGAGGAATGGACCTTCGCTCCAAAGGGCAGACGACGTTGGATAAGTCTGTGGGTGGGGACTTCCCTCCCCGACGATTCCGAAAGGTTGCTGCTTTTCAATGTTAATGTCTCGTGGTTTCTGGCCCCTTTTTTGAAAGATATCCGTTCGGGCAAAACGGGCTATGCCTGGCTTATTGACGGGCGGGGTATCTTTCTGTCCCATCCCAATGCCGATTTTGTGGGCAAGAGCGCGCTGGAGATTCGAGAAGAAAAGTATCATGGCGTCCCCTTGAGCATGATCAATTTTATACAAAAGAAAAAGATGCTTGAGGGGAAAATCGGCACGGGATGGTATTATTCAGGTTGGCACAGGGGAATTACAGGGAAGATCAAAAAACTGATTGCCTTCTGTCCTGTAGAGATTTCGGGTGGTTCGTCTCAAAGGTGGTCCGTGGCTGTGGTGGCCCCCATCTCTGAGATCTCAGAGGCCGTGCACGACAGTAATGTTCGGCAGTTCATGATCCACGGGTTGATTGTCCTGATGATTTTAGTGGGGGCTGTGGCGATTTTATTCTTCGAGAAGCGGTGGAGCCGAATCCTGGAAGAAAAGGTGGCGAAAAGAACGGAGGAACTCAAAAAATCGGAAGACAAATACCGGTCTTTGGTGGAAAGCGCCGAGGACTTTATCTTCGCCGTGGATCCGGAGGGCCGTTTTCAATCCATGAATAGTTTCACGGCCAATTTTTTTGGCGGGTCGCCCGAGGAATTTCTTGGTAAGGATCTTGCCAGTGTTTTCCCGGCACATGTTGCGGAGCAACAGCTGAAACTCATTCATTTAGTGCGAGACTACGGAAAAAGCGTACGCGATGAATTCGAATGGGAAATGGGAGAACATGAGGTGTGGATCAGCGCCAACTTCATGGCCCTGAAGAGCGAAGGAGGCGCCGTAAATGCGGTCCTTTGTATTGCCCGGGACATCACGGAGAGCAAGATATTGGAAAGACAGCTTATCAATGCGGAAAAACTCGCCTCCATGGGAACCCTGGCCGCCGGTGTGGCACATGAAATCAACAATCCCTTAGGGGTTATTCTCGGTTTCTGCGATCTCTTGATTAGAAAGACGGGCGAGGGGTCCCAGGAATATGATGACTTGAAGACCATTGAACGGCAAGGCCTGCACTGTAAGGATGTTGTCGAAAACCTTTTGAGTTTCGCCCGGCATGGAGAGGGAATTTCGGAGTACTGCGATGTGGGTCATTGCCTCGAGGAAATCCTGCGGGTGGTCAGACACACCCTGGAAATGAATGATATCGAGCTGGATCTGGTCCTGGCCGAAACGCTTCCGCTCGTTAACGGGGATTCCCGGCAACTGCAGCAGGTTTTTCTCAACTTGATCAACAACGCCATTCCGGCCATGAAGGGGGGGGGGATCCTGACGATTCGCACCTTTCTGGAGAGGTCGACCCGGAAGGCCGTCGTCGAATTTCGGGACACGGGGATCGGGATCAAACAGGACGACATGGATCATATTTTCGATCCCTTTTTCACGACAAAGCCCGAGGGAGAAGGTACGGGTTTGGGTTTGTTCGTAAGCTATGGTATCATCAAGAAATACGGAGGCTCGATAACCTGTGTCAGCCATATCCAGACACCTTCCAAGCCAGGAGGGACCACCTTCACGGTCAAACTCCTCAGAAAAAGAGGGGAGGATTCATGCCCGGCAAGATTCTCGTCGTAGATGATGAAAAAGACATGTTGGTCCTGCTGAAAAGGATTATTTCGGAGGAAAGGGACCACGAAGTTGTTTCGGAAACAGACCCTTCCAAGGCGCTCATGTTATTTCAGGAGCGACCTTTCGACCTTGTGATTACCGATCTCAAGATGCCGAAGATAGACGGCATTAAAGTCTTGGAGGAAACAAAAAAAAGCAATCCACAGGTCTCGGTCATTATCCTGACGGCCTATGCCACCATTGAAACCGCTGTTGAGGCTATCCGAAAAGGGGCCTATGACTACATTACCAAACCCTTCCGACGCGAAAGAATCCTTCTTACCATAGACAAGGTCATGCAATGGCAGGAAATGGTCAGGGAAAATCTGGCCCTGCGCAAAGCCCTGGAGGCGCGAGGGGATTCCCCTTTCCTGCTCGGAACCGCACCGGTCATGCGGGAGATCGGAGAAAGAATCCGGCAGGTGGCCCCTACCACGGCCACGGTCCTTGTTACGGGAGCAAGCGGCACGGGCAAGGAGTTGGTCGCAAGGGCCATTCACCAAAACAGTTTGAGACGTTCCAAGAAATTCATGACCGTGAACTGCACGGCTATTCCCGAGCAGGTCATAGAAAGTGAACTTTTCGGGCACGTTAAAGGGGCCTTTACGGGCGCCTGGAAAGATAAAAGAGGTTTGGTGGAGGAGGCCAACGAAGGCACGCTTTTTCTGGATGAAATCGGGGATCTGAGTCCCCGCATGCAGACCAAGCTCCTTCGTCTTTTGCAGGAGGGCGAATACAGAGCTGTGGGAAGCCTCGTGACGAAGAAGGCTGATCTGAGATTTATAGCGGCTACCAATCACAATTTGAAGGTTGAGATCAAGGAACGACGATTCAGGGAAGACCTCTATTATCGCCTCAACGTGGTTCATATCGAAATGCCTCCCCTCAAGGAGAGACGGAAAGATATCCCTCTTTTGAGCTACCATTTTTTAAAGAAATATGCCCGAAACAATGACAAAGAAGTCACGGACATTTCGCCGGAGGCCATGGAAGTGCTTCTAGCGCAGGAATTTCCAGGCAATGTGAGAGAATTGGAGAATACGATAGAGCGGGCGGTGATCTTTTGCAGGTCCGAAAATCTGAGAGTGGAGGACCTGAACCTTGATTATGAAAGAGAGGCCTTTTATCCTCGTTTTAATGAGGATCTTAGGCTTCCCTCTTTCAAGGAAGCCAAAGATAAGATGATCCATATGTTTCACAAACAATATATCACGTCATTGCTCAGCGAGAGTAAAGGAAACATCAGCAGGGCCGCTGAACTGGCTGGCATTCAAAGGCAATACCTTCACCGCCTGATGAAGGAGACTGGTATCGAGGCGGAACGGTTTAAGAATAAGGAAGCATGACCTCTACATTTCCCCACCCCCTTAGGTCATAAGACCCATTTTTCGAAACGCATCTCCGAGACGAACCATGCCCACAGGTCTGTTGTTGCTCACGACCGCAATACACTTGAGGTTATGGTTCACCATCAATTCGATGGCATGGGTGATTTCGTCACCGGTTGTCACTGAAGGTCTGCTCGGAACACTCCGGTTATAGGGGATGATAATATCTTCTACTTTTTGCTTTCTCATTTTTTTGCTCGAAGATCCGTGTTGACTTTCAAATGTGCTCGGCCAGGGGATATCAGGATTTTATAATGAGATAGGTCAGGTAGCCTACATAGCAGAGTAGGAGAATGATGCCGTCCTTTCGGGTGACCGTATCTGTTTTTCTCATCATCAGGAACGGTAAAAGACTCGTGAACATCATGACTAAATAGTCGTAGACCAGGCCGCTCTCGAAAAAGCCGCCGGGAATGGGAATCGGCCTGACAAGGGAGGCTGCCCCCAGAACGCTCAGGATGTTGAAAACATTGCTTCCCACAAGGTTGCCGATGCTTATGTCCATTTCTTTTCTAATGGCGGCGACCACGGAGGTGGCCAGTTCCGGAAGGGAAGTCCCAAAGGCAACGATGGTCAGGCCGATGAATTTTTCGCTGACACCGAGCATGGTCATAATTTTCACCGCAGCCTCGACCACGATCTGGGCACCGGCCACAACGCCCACTATACCCACTAGAATCAGAACAACCTGTTTCGATCGGGATGTGATGTATTCGATTTCTTCGACACCTGAACCAGCCATTATTTCCGCCTCAGACGCCCCTGCCCTGGTTTGCTTCATGGCAATGAAATAATTAAAAAAGGTGTAGAGGATAATCCCGGCAAAGAGGGTCGCCCCTTCAATCCTGCCCAGGACCGAATCAAGGGAGAGCACAAGCAGGTAGACGGATATCCCGAGCATTATGGGTATATCCCGTGTAACCACCGACCGATGGCTCGTAATGGGCTGAAAGACGGCGGCCATGCCCAGAACGAGAGCGATATTACAGATATTGCTGCCCACCACATTCCCTACCGCGATCATGCTTTTGGCCTTGATGGACGAAATGAGACTCACAACAAGTTCCGGTGCCGACGTACCGAAGGCTACTACTGTCAGACCAATGACGATCGGTGTTATGCCGAGGCTGCGTGCAAGACTCGAAGAGCCTTTGACGAGCCATTCCGCACCGTAATAGAGCATTATGAATCCGACAAGACACGCTAAGATATATAATGTCATGAATTCGTTTTCCTTTCGAAAATCTAATGGTTTTTTTGAATTGAAAAGGAATCGGGAAAAGAAGACTTTAGTCTTGCAAATCTCGACGGGTCGGGTCTGATCCGGAAACTGGACCGGGCCCATCATTGAAACATGAATGGACATCGGCACGGATTGCAGACGAGCACTGAGAGGAGCACAGCATGCCCCAACCGCCATAGCATTGGACGCGGCCGCCCCGTCTTGGAGTTATTGATTGAATCGGATTCACAATATAACTTTCTGGTTGTGCTCTTTCAACAGGTGCATCATTCCAGGTTTAAAAAAAGTCGCAAATTCCGTTCATATGTTAATTTTTATATATAGGGCTATCATTTCGTCGAATCACGCTCTACATGAAGTTCAATAGAAGAGGATATAGAATCGCCCTTTGGTCATCCTATCCGTACTTTCTACAACAAAAAGCAAGATATGTGCCAGTTTTTTCAAAGAATGTTGGTCCCGGTGAGTTCGACTCCCGGCGATTCAGGGAGCCTGGGTTTGCGTTTCGTAAAGGAGAGAATGATTGTCCAAAATCAATTCTAATGAAAACCGAGGCTTTCACAGCACGCACCCTCATAATCTATTTGCCGGGAAACTGCAAGAACCGCGCTCATTCAATTCGTTGTCCCCTTCGAGAATTTCTTGAGGGGTGTCGCCCTCCCTTGCATCCTGTCTGTAAGGGAATGTCAACCAGATATTTCATGCGAGACATATCTTGTCACTTGCGAACATACAATATGGAAAGGTGGAGGGTGAAACCACAGGTATCCAATAGAGAGGGGAAAAAGAATAGAGGAGGAAAGGAAAAGTGAATTTGGCCAGTTCTCATATTGGCCATTTCGGACCTGTTGTGATATAAAGCCATACTTGTTTCAAGAATCGGGTTTTTTCTAACAAAACGGCCTTCCTGAATGGGTGAAGTGAAAAGTTGGAAACTTGAGTCCTTTTAAAGTCATGAAAAGGTCGCAGGGTTCACTTTCGGTTTTTCTCTTGAGCGTTGTTTTTTCAGGACGCCTCGTTTGCTCAAAGCTCGTGGAGGGCAGACTGTTGATCATAGCGGGAATGTCAAAGGAGTAATACATTTTGAGCGATAAAATCCGTGTCCTGCTTGTGGATGATGAAGAGCGGTTTGTTGTGAACCTGACCAGGATATTGACGGGTAGGGGTTTTGATGTCTCTCAGGCCTTGAATGGTCATGACGCCCTGGGCATGGTTAAGTACGGCGGGGGTTTCGACGTGGTTGTGCTCGATGTGAAGATGCCGGGCATGGATGGTATCGAGACCCTGGGAGAGATCAAAAAATGGGCCCCGGACACGGAAGTCATCATGCTCACGGCCTATGCGACCCTTTCTTCGGGCACGGAAGCGATGAGAAAAGGCGCCTATGATTATATGATGAAACCCTGCGATATCGAAGAGCTCGTCGAAAAGATAAGAGAGGCCCATGAGGCAGAGGTCATTAAGCGACATCCGGTGCTCTGGCCACGGAAAATGGTCAGGGACATACCCCTTCATAAAGGTGTGGGTCTCCTCCCGGAGGATTCCCTCGGAAAGGCCCTGGCAATGATGAGGAGGGAGCCCGGAGAATTCGCTGATGAAGAAGTCTATATACTGGATACAGAGGATCGCTTGCTGGGAGTCGTCACAAGACGACAGCTTCTCAACCAGGCACAACGTGGCTGTGAAGAGTCCTCTGTGACCTGGATAAAACTACAGGAAAATCCTCATTGGATACCCGATAAACCTCTTAAAGAACTCATGAGCCCTGATCCCGTGACAACCCAATCCAATGCCTTGCTCACGGACGCGGCCAATCAGATGATTATGCATGGCATTCGACGGTTGCCCGTGATTCGAGTGGGAAAATTAGTCGGGATTATCAGAATGCAGGATATCTTTCAGTATCTGGAGGGTGAAATCGAATAGGTTGGAGGTGGCGTGTTCCGTGGCAAAGGCCCTGGATTATTTTCATCAGGCTTGTTCGAAAGATTTTCCCTATTTTCGCCGCTTATGGAATACCATCGTGGCAGCCCTCTTAGCGGCCTCTATTATCCCGATGGTCTTGATTGGCGGGGGAATGTATTATTTTGCGGTTTCCGCCCTCAGGGAAAAAACCATCGAGGATCTTCAATCGGAAATCCTCCATCACAAGGAGGCCATTGATGGTTTTCTGGAGGAACGTACCAGGGATCTCCAACTCCTTTCGGCCAACCTTGATCCAAACGCCCTGAAGGCTCCGGAGGCTCTTCAAGCCGTTTTCCGTTCGCTGCAACAGGCGCTGCCATGTTTTAACGATCTCGGTGTGATCGATCGGCAGGGCCGCCATTTGGCCTATGAGGGACCCTATGCGCTGCAATCCAAGAACTACCGTGATGAGAAATGGTTCAGGGCCGTCATGGACACGGGCATGTTCATTAGTGACGTCTATTCGGGGTTCAGGGGTGAGCCTCATTTTGTGATTGCCGTGAAAAATAAGGGGGCGGAAGGCAACTGGGTGTTGCGGGCTACTGTGGATACGGAGTATTTTGACAAAATCGTATCAACGGTTCCGAAAAGCAGAGGTGGTGATGCCTACCTGATCAATCGAAAGGGGTTGTATCAGACCCGACCTTGGCGTAACGGTCAACTCATGGCCCCCTCGGGAATCGGGAATATCAAGCCTTTCAACGGCGTCAAATTCAGAGAGGAAGAGGATGGACGGCTTCTCTTGATGGCATGGTTGGACAAGGCGCCCTGGCTTTGCGTGGCCCAATTCAATGAAAGGGACATATATGGTTCCCTTAGGCGAATTCGAAACCTGGGGATCTGTGTCTTTGTGACAGGTGGGGTTATAGTCGTCCTAACCGTTCTTTTCTCAACTAACTTCCTTGTCTCAAGACTCGAAAAGAAAAGACAGAATATACACCGATTGGACCACCTGCTTCGCCACGCCACAAAAGTCGCCTCAACCGTACAACTCGCCTCAGGTTTTATCAGTGACATCGCTGAGAGAACGGCCAATATTGAATTGATCGTCGAGTGGTTGACCGATCTGATCCGGAGGGACTCCAAAGGGGAAGCGGCCCCAAAGGAAATCCAGGAAAGCCTGAAACAAATCAAAAGGGAAGTAACCCAGACGCGCATAAGCGCCGAAAAATTTTTTAAAGCCACACGGCCGGCGTTGCCGATTGTCAAAGATATTGATGTAAATGATATCCTGGAAGATGCCCTTGAATTGCTGGAAAGGAAATTGCATTTCCACCGGATTTCGGTCGAGCGGGATTATCAGGACAGTCTGCCTCCTATCCAGGGCGATCCTTCAGAAATTCGGCAGGTTTTTCAAAACCTGATCCTGAATGCGATTCATGCCATTGAGAAGGATGGTCGAATTATTTTGAAGACCCGGGAGGATCAGGGAGATGCCGTAGCATCCGTAAAGGACAACGGGAGGGGCATTCCGAGAGAGCTTTTGTCACAGATTTTTGATCCCCTTTTCACCACTCAGTCAGGAAGAACGGGGCTCGGGCTTTCCATATGCGCCGATATCATAGAGGGGCTTGAAGGGCATATCTCCGTCAAAAGCGCTCCCGGAGAGGGGGCGACTTTTACGGTTCGTCTGCCTTCTAAATAGCAGGTTTCACCCCGATACCGGAACCAACAGGCTCTGAAATTGTCGGCCATGATCAAGAAAGAGCATATCAAACAGGCCATTGATGAGATTTCCAAGAGGGATGTCCACATTGGGTATGCACTGGATCGAATGCTTGGCATGGGGGTCATCGGCGTTCCGGAGGAACCGTCGGCATCAGGTGAAGAAAATAATCTCTATTTCATTTTTGATGGGGAAAAGGTCCGCGTAAACAGGGTCCTTTATTTCAACGAGGGGCCGGTCCCCATTGAACAGGGCCTCCTGAAAAAATACGGAGAAATATGTAAAAGGCAGGAATTGCAAGAGCGTGAGAGCCCTTTCAGCTATCGGGCCGCTTTTGGCGAAATTCGTGCCGCCGGGTTGAAGTTGTTGGTGACTCACGAGATAGACTACGCTATAAAGCGTTTGGAGGCATCCACCAGGAGGACTATTGGCAGGAGAAGGTATCCAAGGATCGAAAGTCCGGAAGACTTCACCTCTCCTGAAACCATTTCGAATCAAGGGAATGCGGTCGACCATCCGGAAAGGCTCATCGCCTTTTTGGGAAATCTGAAAAGAAAGACACTGAAAGTGAATTTTGCCCTGCCCGGGAACGACCTCGATATCATCTATCAAGGTTCGATCGGCAAGAGAACACCCGCATATTTCGTCCCGCTTCCCATTTCAATGGAAAGTCTTATGCAGGTGGCGGACATCGACCTGGAATTTTTTCATGCCCGATTTATACTCGATTGCCTGATTTGCGGTTTGCATAAGAATCTTTTCGCCTGTGTCGTGGGAGAAAGGATTGTGGGGCTGAGCTATGTGATTTATCGATATCATCTTTTCGGAAAAGACCTGGAGATTCGGTTTTTATCAAGTATCGGCGATAGGAAGGGCACTCAGCCATTGTCCTATCTCCCTGCGTTAAAAGGTGTCGGGACCTTTCTTATCGCAGGCCTGTGGATGTTTTCAAAGAATGAACTGAGGGATATCAACAAAATTTTTCTTGACGCAGAGGTGGAATCGAGACGATTTTATGGCTCACTCGGGTTTGAACCCGTGGGGCTCACCGGGTTTCTCTTGAAAGAACCCAATGAATATCTTATGAAGTCCATTCTGATCCTGACGCACAGGTGCCGCTCTCTCAGGCATGATGTCATCCGTGAGGTCGAGAGGATCCTGAAACGTCAAATCGAGTCGCAACTGAAGAAAAAAAAGCGAAAACAGGACGAACCAGGAATGGAGTCCTTGCTGCCCACACTCATGGAGTGCTTCAGACCGGAAGCGCGCCCTGAATTCGGGCTGGCGGCGGTGGAGGGCTTGCTCAATTACGGAAAACAGCTTCCTGAATCACAGGATTTAATCGAGTTTGCTTTAAAAAACGCTTCGGAAAAGATAAAGGCCTATATTCAACATGCAGTCGGTACTAGTTGTTAGTGATAAAAGGTTCACGGGGCATCTGGAAGGTGTCCCTCACTTGGAAACGTCCAAGCGGGTCAAGGCATTTCAGAATGTCCTGGAAGATTCCAGCTTACAGGGAAGATGGTCCGAGCTACGTCCCAGGATGGCTTCCAAGAAGGAGCTTGCCCTGGTTCATACGCCCGGCCATATCGAACGAATAGCGGGAACCTCGGGTAAGAAACTTGCGACATTCGACATTGATACCCAAACCACCGAGAAATCCTATGGGGTGGCCAGATTAGCGGCCGGAGGCGTATTCAATCTCCTGGACCAAATCTGGACAGGCACCGCCCGAAGGGGGTTTGCCTGTGTCCGTCCGCCGGGTCACCATGCCGAACCGGACAAGGCCATGGGGTTCTGTCTTTTCAATAATGTCGCCCTGGGTGCGCGTTATCTTCAAAAAAAGTATTCGGCCCGTAAGATCATGGTCGTAGATATCGACGTGCATCACGGAAACGGAACGCAGTCGGCCTTTTACGAGACCGATGAGGTCCTTTATGTTTCCACCCATCAGTTTCCCTTCTATCCGGGTACGGGCAACTATGGGGAAGTGGGGAAAGGAAAAGGGGAAGGGTTCACGGTCAACGTTCCTATTGGAAAAGGGCACGGCGACAGACTTTTTTCACATGTCCTTCATTTTATCGTCTCCCGCCTGGCAGAGGCCTACGAACCTGAAATTATATTGGTTTCGTGCGGGTTCGACCTCTACATGTACGATCGTTTCGGCGGGATGTTCGTCACCCCGGACGGTTATGCTCTCATGACCTTTGTTTTGTTGGAAATCGCTGAGAAGTATTGCCAGGGCCGCATCGCTTTTGTGATGGAGGGCGGATATAATCTGAGGGGCATCCAAGAATGCGGCCTTCGAGTCATGCAGGAAATGTGTGATGTTCCGACTGCGACCCGGGAAAAGGCAGGTAAGATCGCCCCGAGATCTGCAAAGGGCCTGGATCAGATCAAAAAGGTCATTGAAATACAGAAAAATTATTGGAAGATTTTTGCTTGAAGACATTGGGTCGTTTTCAAGCCTCCTTCCTCCGAAAGAAATAAGCCCCTATTTTGTATGTGTATTTTTTTGTTATTTGAACTGTCGATTCAAATGAACAACGTTTGTCTCTCAGTAGGTTACATCTCCCTCAAGCCTTTGAGTATCGTTTAAAAAAAATCTTTAAATAATAGACAGATATAACCTCTTTGGCATTGGATGTTCGCCTTAGAATGTTGGCATGTATATTGAATTTTAGCCATATTGTAGCTAGAAAATAGTTATTTTCTTGCAAAGGCCAATAAACAGTTGTAATTATAACATAGCTATTTTATAGTCATGCCGCTTGGGGTCGAAATAAAGATTTGTAATTATATTTATAGCTATAATTACGGTTTTCTGTCTTTGGGCCGCGGCGTAGTGCACTGGCTCTGCGAGGATGTCGTAGCGGATGTTGAAAAAGCGATTTCGGATATGGTGGCGATTGAGCCCATGTGGCCCAATTTCGATCCCAATGCCGGTTCCGAAAGGGTTTTCGCCCGTAAACCGGGTTCATAAAACGGGTTGAATGGAGGTGGACACAGAATCAGCTGCAACGGAGGTACAACAGGTTCTCTGAATGGATTTCCGATTCCAATCCTATGTGGCGGTTTACCGGGGCGATGAAGATGTTTTCGGTGTCCTGGGCGTGAGTCCGAGCGTGGAACAGGATAAGTGACTTGACAAGTATATTTTTCCAAGAAGGAGGCTAAAGAATGGCAGAAGAAAAAGGTAGTGTTGAAGCGGTATACGTAGAAAAGAGGGTTTTCGAACCCATCAAAGAGTTCGTAGACAACGCATACATCAAGACGGAAGATGAGTATTACAAGATGTACAAGCGGTCTATCGAAGATCCCGAAGGATTCTGGGGTGAGATGGCAGAGGAACACCTTGACTGGTTCAAAAAGTGGGACGGCCCGGTCGAGGAATATGACTGGAAGGATGATATTTTTATCCGCTATTTCGCAGGCGGAAAGCTGAATGTCACCTATAACTGTCTGGATCGTCATCTGAAAACCTGGAGAAAGAACAAGGCTGCCCTCATCTTTCAGGGCGAGCCCCCGGAAGAAAACAAGATTTACACCTACCAGCAGCTTCATCGGGAAGTTTGTAAGTTCGCCAATGTGCTTAAAAAATTTGGTGTCAAGAAAGGCGATCGTGTCGCTATCTATATGCCCATGATCATGGAACTCCCCGTCGCCATGCTGGCCTGCGCGAGGATTGGCGCTATCCACAGCATCGTCTTCGGAGGTTTCAGCGCCGAGGCTCTGAGGGACCGCATCCAGGACTGTAACGCGGAGACCCTGGTTACCACGAACTGGTACTGGCGCTCCAGCAAGACCGTGAACGCCAAAGGCAACGCCGATAAAGCCATGGCAGAGTGCCCCAGCATCAAGAATTGCATCGTGGCCAACAGGATCGACAAAGAGACCAATATGCAGGAAGGCCGAGATCATTGGTGGGAAGACCTGATGGCCGATGCATCACATGTCTGCGAACCCGAGTGGATGGATGCGGAAGATCCGCTGTTTATCCTCTACACCAGCGGCAGCACCGGAAAACCCAAGGGCGTTCTTCACACCACGGCGGGTTATCTCCTTTACACCATGACGACCCTGAAGTACTGCTTTGATATCAAAGACGAAGACGTTTGGTGGTGTACGGCCGACATCGGCTGGGTCACGGGCCACAGCTATATCGTATACGGACCTCTCGGTCTGGGCGCCACATCTATCGTTTTCGAGAGTGTACCCAACTATCCCGAACCGGACCGCTTCTGGGAAGTGGTTGAAAGGTTCGGCGTCAGTGTCTTCTACACTGCACCGACTGCTATCCGCGCCTGCATGAAGAATGGGGACGAATGGCCCCAAAAGAGAGACCTGAGTAGCCTGAGGCTCCTCGGAAGCGTGGGTGAGCCCATCAACCCGGAAGCCTGGATGTGGTACTACAAAGTGATCGGACAGGAAAAATGCCCTATAGTGGATACTTGGTGGCAGACGGAAACGGGCGGTTTTTTGATCACGCCTATTCCGGGTGCATTCAAGATGAAACCGGGTTCCGCTTCCAGACCTTTCTTCGGCGTTGATACGGTCGTTTTGAGGGCTGACGGCACCGAGGCGGATGTCAATGAAGGCGGGCATCTCTATATCAAAAAACCCTGGCCCGGATTCATGCGAACGGTTTACGGCGATCCGGAACGGTTCAAGGAACAATACTTTGTTCAGACGCCGGGATACTATTTCTCCGGCGACGGTGCCAGGAAGGACGAGGATGGCTTTTTTACCCTAATGGGACGTGTGGACGACGTCATCAACGTCTCCGGACACCGGATGGGAACGGCTGAAATCGAAAGCGCCCTGGTAGCCCATGAGTCCATTGCAGAGGCCGCCGTAGTCGGCTTTCCTCATGACCTTAAGGGCCAGGGCATCTATGTCTTTGTGACCCTGAAAGAGGGTTTCGATGCCTCCGATGACCTGACCAAGGCCCTGGTAGCCCATATCAGAAAGGAAATCGGGCCCATCGCTTCTCCGGATAAACTCCAGTACTCTCCCGGTCTTCCCAAGACTCGAAGTGGTAAGATCATGCGGAGAATCCTGAGAAAGATCGCCGAAGGCGCCATTGACGAACTCGGCGACACGTCCACCCTTGCAGAACCGGAAGTGGTGGAAAAGCTGGTGGAGGGCAGACAATAGTCTGTTTACCAAAGCCGGATAGTGCTTGTTGTTGAATAGAACAATGAGACCTCTATGTTGAGCCACAGGAAGATTCACTTGTTGCCTGCTGGCCAATTATTCACCTCCTTTAAACAGGCTTCCCCCGGGGCGCGGGGCAAAATGCTCCGGGGGAAGTCCTCCCTGTGTGGCTGTATCCTATTGATAAAGATGGGTTATAGGGGATGACGATTCCCCGGTGAATAGGGTGTGAAAAGAAACTTGATACCAAGACCGGCGAAATTAACTGTTGAAGGTGAACCCATTAAAGAAACCTGTCGAGAATCCTGAAGTTAATTAAATATTTTTTTCGGAGGAGGAATACATGAGTAACGGTGAAACATTATCGAATCCCGCGCCCCTTGGGCTCATGGGTTTTGGCATGACAACGATCCTGCTCAATATTCACAATGCAGGATTTTATCCTTTGGATACGATGATTCTTGCCATGGGTATCTTTTACGGCGGTATCGCACAGATCATTGCTGGAATCATGGAATTCAAGAAAGGGAACACGTTCGGCACAACAGCCTTTACTTCTTATGGCCTTTTTTGGCTGACGCTCGTTTTCCTGCTGGTTCTTCCAAAGATGGGTTGGTGGGAAGTCAGTCAGAACAGCCTGTCGTTCAGTTGGTATCTGTTCATGTGGGGACTTTTTACCTTCGGTATGTTTATCGGAACGCTCAAACTGAACAGGGCCCTTCAGGTGGTGTTTTTGTCTCTTGTCGTGCTTTTCTGGCTGCTGGCTCTCCATCATGCCCTGGGAAGCAAGGCGATTGGAATCCTGGCGGGGTGGGAAGGTATTTTCTGCGGACTTTCCGCTTTTTATGCATCCATCGCACAGGTCCTCAACGAGGTTTACGGAAGAACGGTACTTCCCATCGGGGGGTAGAGAAAAGGGTCGACTGGGCCCATGAATGGTCTGAAAAAATAGGGCGCTTGAAAAGCGCCCCTTTTTTTTATCCAAAATCTCTTTTCATGATTTTTTTGACTTTTTCGTGTTCCTCTCCGCTCATTTTGCCGTTAAAGTCCTTTTGGTGGATTTCTTTTATTTTTTCATGTTCTTCCGGAGTTACCGCACCGGAAAATTCTTTTCTCGTGATCTCCAAAGATGCCGCTCGCCAGCCTTTGCTGAGATCCTCCGGCACCGTCTCTGCAATACGATCGGACAGATCTTCGCCGATACCCTCCTTGATCATGGAGATAAAAATTTGGGCAATGCGGTCCGCCTTTTCCATGGTCTCGATGTCGGCCAATTTCATGAGTTTTTCCAAAAATTCTTTGCGCGTCTTAGGCATAGGGGACCCTCCTTTCATTGATGGTTAGATGATTGTTGTTCACTGCAACAGGATCGTGATTAGAAGAGAGATTGTCATGACCCATCCATAGCTTGATGCATTTCAAAAAATTGAACACGTACCATTAAATGAGAATAAAACAAAAATAGAGGATCGGTGGGGGAAAGGCTTATTACCTGCATCTAGGCGTATCCGACAAGAATACGTCTTTTGGCGGGCAAGTAGAATCCAAAATCAATAACACCTTAATTTCATTATCTAAAATAACCAATAAGAAATCATACCACAGTAATTGTAAAAATTCATCCGTTTTTTAAAGGTCTTTTGGGGACACGTTTTAAAGTCCGTGGATGGGAAAGATTTTGTTCCGGATAAAGGTCACAACCCTTCGGGCCTCTTCGTAGGCCTTGTCCTTGATTTCTCCTTTGGTTGCATAGGGATGGTCATAAAGACTGCCCACCTCGCTTTCAGGCCCGAACATCATGCCGCCTACCAAGCCGGAGAACTCATCAACCGGCTCCACGTGGTTCAGAATGCCCCAGGCAAGCGTCCAGGCCCTGGATGTCTTGTATATGTCATAGCCTCCTCCGCCAAGAGCCAGGATCTTAGGACAGTGTTCGAAAACTTTTCTGATCGCCCTTTGGAAGCCGTTATTGGTGAGTTTTAAGTGGGTGAGGGGATCAGAGATGAGCGTATCCCCTCCTATTTCCGCCACAATGATATCCGGAGAAAATGAAGAGATTAAAGGGGGCACTACGGCGTCGAATACAAAGGCGTAGATCTCATCATCCACCCCTTCTTCCAGTGGGACATTGACCGTATAACCCCGCCCTTCACCGCGACCCATCTCCGTTTCATTCCCTGACCAGGGATATAGGAGCCTTCCCGTTTCGTGAAGGGAGACAAACAGAACCTCTGAATTTTCATAGAAGGCCTTTTCAACGCCGTTTCCGTGGTGGGCATCAAGATCGATAAAAGCAATTCTCAGATCCGGATGGTTTGTCAATGCATCCCTTATGGCGATCACGATATCGTTGATATAACAAAAGCCCTCAGCGTTCCCGGACATGGCATGGTGGAACCCCCCCAAGGGATTGAAAGCTACCTGAAATTCATCCCTGACCATTAGGCGCATGGCCTCAAGCGTGCCCCCGGCGGCCTGCAACGACCATTCATATATTCCTTTGAGGATTGGTGTGTCTTCGGTCCCCAGACCTCGGGCAAGCATCTCGAGGCTCACCTTTCCTTTGCTGGCCTCCCGAAGGAGGCTGAGGTATGCAGGTTCATGGTAGAGTGTGAGTAGGTTCTCATCGATTGACTCCGGCCGAAGAATGGTCATCCAGGGATAGTTCATGACCCCGTAACGGGTACACAGGTCATAGGTCTTAGTCGCCCGTTCGGGTTTGAAGGGATGGTTGGGACCGAAATCAAAGCGACCCATCTCATCCGAATAAACGAATAGAGATTTTGACTTATGATCGGGGTGTTGAGTCAAGATGTTCCTCTTTTTTATTGTCGTTTTGCCCTTGAAGAAATGGGTTTCAAATGGGTGGTCCACATGTTGCTTCTGAAAGCCTAACAGATGCCCGGAAGAAGGGTCAACGAAAAATGAAAGGCACTGTAGAAACCAAACCCTCGGTCGGGATCGACAAAATGGTTGATGGCCCTTTCTTTTGACATGGTTTGGAAAATGGTTTAATGATAATAGGGTAAACACAATGGTGTGCAATGACCTGGATTCAGAGAATCAGCCGGCTTTCTCAACCGGAAAAGGAGGGCTTCTACAGGATTCCAATTCCTCCTTCCCTCTATCATCGATTCGGTATCGACCCCTTATCCCTTTGCAATGCAAACGGAAAAAAGATCGTCAGGTTTTTCTGTCCCCAAGGGGACAGGACGTGTCTTGTAGAAATCATGCTGTCAGGGGCGGATGATCCCCTATACTCTCTTCAGCTCTCGGATACCGGTGACTTTACGCAGATAGAACTGGACTTTGTCATCGTCAATGATCCCGATTCCGATAAGTTCAACACCCATATCGATACTGAGGGCAGAGACACCCTTTTCGGTTGGGCTACCCGTAACCTCTCCGAGGAGAAGAAGGCCATGGAGGCAGGGCTTTTCCCCGGCCAGGTCCGGAAAGGTTTGGGTATAAGCCGTGAGATTATCTACGTGTTGGATTTTTTTTGTCGTATGCTGGGCATTAAAAGTATCGAACTGGAAGCCCTTTTTTATCACAACGCGATTACCTATGAAAGACTCGGTTTCGGTTACCGCAACGGATATAAGGAAATGGCTCGAATAAATGAACTTTTTCGGCCCGGTGAAAAGCTCTATAGTCTGTTGGACGGTAGAAACCCGTTTCGTCATCAAAAACTGGCCCACACCGTCAGGGGCCGAAGTTGGGCCATCCATGATAGAATCCTGGAGGAAATCGATGATGAATTGCTCCGGGACGGCTGGGAATCCCCGACCATGTATCGTATGGTAGAGAAGCCTAGGCCCATGATTACATTCCCTGATCCGACGTATTAGGCCCTGTCTTCGCCCTCCCGCCATTAGAGTGATGCTGAAAATTGGCTTTACAGTCCAAAGAATTTTATGTTCAAATGACAAGTTGCTGCTTTGTCATTGAATCATTGCGCAAAAAGGGATCGAAATGATCATACCCCTGTTTCGTAATTTAAAAATCCGCGCCAAGCTCGTCAGTGTGACCCTCTTTCTTGTCCTGTTCCCCCTTCTTTCCGTGGCGTATCTCGGAACCGACCGATTCGGTAAGGCTCTGAGAAGGTCATCGGAGCAGGATCTGGAGCATCTCGTCAGAAATATTTATTCCATGTGCAAGATTCAGCAAGAGATGGTCCAGATGAAGGTGATCTCTGACCTAAATGTTGCGCGGGACGTCATTTTCCGGTATGGCGGTCCTATCGAGATCTCAGAGAAAGAGAAGGTCCATTTTGATGCGATCGATCAATTTACCAATGAAGTGTTCCCGGTATCCGTGCCCAAATGGAAGGTGGGTTCAACTCCCCTGACCCGGGGGACGTCTCTGGTGGATGAGGTCCAGGCCCTTGTGGGCGGCACCTGCACCATTTTCCAGAGAATCGAAGAGGACCGCCTCCTGCGTATCTCGACCAATGTCAGAGACCACAAGGGAGAAAGGGCGATCGGGACCTATATCCCTGCCTACAGCCCGGTAGCTCAGGCCATATTGTCCGGGCTTCCCTATAGAGGTCGGGCCTATGTGGTGGATGGTTGGTATATTTCGGCCTACGAGCCCATCAAAGGGGCCAGCGGATCGGTGATCGGGGCCATTTATGTGGGCGTCAAAGAGCAGAGCGCCGATTCTCTCAAAGCGGAAATAAAGGGGATTAAAGTCGGGGATACAGGATATGTCTATATCATGGATAATAAAGGCATCCTGAAGGTGCATCCGGCGAAAGAAAACGAGAATATCATCGATTCCAAGGATTCCTCCGGATTTGAATATATCCGCGCCATGATCAGGGAATCCATGCTTCTTTCTGATGGAGAGGTGGGAACCATACGATACCCCTGGGCCAATCCCGAGTTGGGGGAACGAGAACCACGACAAAAAATCCATAAATTTATGTACTTCAGCCCATGGGACTGGATCATAGCCGCCGGGACCTATGAGGAGGAAATCTACCGTGATTTGAGTCGGACGGAAAGGTTCATCGGTCTCATGGTCCTGGCTGGTTTGGCATTGGTGTTTTTTCTGACGCTCACCCTTTCCAAAGTCCTGACGAGGCCCATTCAGGAACTGACCGAAGTGACTACCAAGATGGTGGGTGGAGATCTTTCCCAGCGGGTGAAGATCCGAGGGGGGGATGAAATCGGTGTCTTGGGAACATCCTTCAACAGGATGATCAGTCAGATCCAGCATTATACGTCAAACCTGGAAAAGATCGTAGAGGCGAGGACCCAAGAACTCAAGGAGTCCAGAGAAAAATACCGCGATCTCTCGCGTTTCCTGAACAGCATCCTTGATAGCGCTACTGAGTATGCCATCATTGCCCTTGATTTTCGTGGTAAGATCATTGAATTCAATAAGGGGGCGGAGAAACTTTTTGGATGGAAAAAGAGAGACGTCGTCGATAAAGAGAATATTAGCATAACTATCACACCGGAGGATCGGGCCAAAGGGGTACCCGCCCTGATGTCCAAACGGACCAGGACCGAGGGGCTGTGTGAGTTGGACATGATCAGGTTTCGCCGGGGCGATAGGCGTTTCCCCGCGCACACGTCCGTCACCGCCATTACGGATCCTGCCGGCAGAACAACGGGCTTTTTGGAAATCATTCGTGATCTCACCCAGAGAAAAAACCTGGAAAAAGAGCTCCGTGAGACCAAGGAATTTCTGGAAAATATCATGGAAAGCTCGGTTGATGGAATCGTGACCACAAATCTCAAGGGGAAAATTACTTATATGAACCGGGCCATGGAGGAAATGGTACAATATGCCCGGGAAGAGGTCTTGGGAAAACATATTTCTCTGGTCTATGTCAGAGGTATTCAGGAGGCCAGGGATGTGATGGGTCTGTTACGGGCGGGCGAACGGGCGGAAAATTATGAGATGGAGGTGAGAAGGAAGGACGGAGAAACCCTGGTCATTTTGAACTCACTATTCCTGGTGCGGGATGAGGAAAGCCAGGTTATCGGCACTGCGGGCATCTTTAAAGATATCACGGAGCAGAAACGGCTGGAAGCCAAACTCAAGACCACTCAGGCGCGTCTCGTCGAGGCCTCGAAAATGAGGGCACTTGGGGAACTCGTCGCCGGAGTCGCGCATGAACTCAATAACCCGCTTATGGCCTCTCAAACAATCCTGCATGTTATTTTCAAGAACCTTAAAGCCGAATGCCCGGAACGTGAGCGTCTTGAACTCATCAAAAAATGTAATAACCGTATAGAAATGATTGTGGACCATCTTAGGGAATTTTCAAGGCAGACTAAGCCCGAATTCCATGCTGTCGATATTGCCCAGCCTATTGAAAACGCACTGATGATTACAGGTCAACAATTACTTAACCATGGTATTGCGATCGAGCGTCACCTGGCGAAAGACTTGCCAAAGGTCATAGGAGATTCAAGTCAACTGGAGCAGGTCTTTCTCAATCTTATTTCAAATGCACGGGATGCCTTGGAGGAGGTGGAGGTTCCCAAGGTTCTGATTATCTCTGCGTACCTCGCTGAAGATGATACGGGACGCTGGGGGGTTGTGTCGATCAAGGACACCGGAGTGGGAATACCGAAAGAGAATCTGGACAAAATCCTTGAACCCTTTTTTACGACAAAACCGGTAGGAAAAGGTACCGGCCTGGGTCTCTCTCTCTGTTTCGGTATCATCGAAGCCCATCAAGGGCGAATTGAAATTCATAGCGAACCTGGCCGGGGAACCGAGATGAAGGTTTTCCTGCCGGTTAAAGAATTGGGAAAGGAGTAAATGAATGGCAAAACAAATTCTCATTGTTGATGATGATGAAATGGTTCTGATGGCTCTCCAAGAACTATTAAAGCCGGAAGGCTACGAAATCGATGCTGTTTCAAGAGGGGTGGAGGCCCTGAAAAAACTCGACGATAACGACTATGATCTATTGATGCTTGACGTTATTATGCCGGAAATGGACGGCTTTGAACTCTGTCGGCGGATCAGGGAAAAGGAGATCTATAAAGAGACGCCTATTGTTTTTCTGACTGCCAAAAGTCGAGAGGAAGACAGGGGGCAAGGTCTTGATGCAGGCGCTAATCTTTTTTTGTCCAAACCTATTTCTCCCGATAAACTCCTCGCAATTGTATCGGATACGCTCGGCTAAGAAATCATTCTCAGAGGAGATTTAAGGGACCGATAAGGTTGTCAAGAGCGCCGTCATTGTCCAATAGGTCTGAAAAATGACGGACCTTTGCTTCGTCTTCGATAGACAGAGAGGGCGGCGTGCGTTCCAGGCGTTCCAGGGCTGTAAAGGTGTCATCCTTAATCCTGACGAGGGGAATGGATGCGTGCCGGGCCGCTTGAAGTAATTGGGGAGCGGGATTGCGGCCGCCCGTCAAAAGGATGCCCCCAACGGGACGGGGGCCTGAAGTGTCTTCCGGGGGTTCTCCGGGAAGGGCGGCCTTGAGAAGAATAATTTTGTTATAGGCCCTTTTGAAAATTTTCAAAGCCCCGATCAGATCGGCCGATCCCACGGTCATCCCGTTAATCGGGTTGTCCATGCCTCCTTCCCCATAAAGTATTTCTCCGTCGAGGACCTCAACAATTTCTCGAATGCTTCTGTGGGAAAGAAAAGGATCTTCCGGGAGAGCAGCCAAGATAGGTATGCCCTTCTGGACAAGGGACGGGATTAATCGAGACCTTATTTCTTCCAGTTTTTCCGGGGGGACGCGGTTGAGGATGATTCCCTTGATGCTGTCCTTGAGAAGAGACGTGATGGAGAGAATGGAATAGATGGATTTGGAGATCGTACGGAACCTGCTAATGAGTAAAACATTAGCCTGCAGTTCCGGAATAATCGATATCTCGGGCAGCGGGAGAGGGGCGTCGTCAAAGAAGATCTGTTTGGACCCCATGATCAGAAGAACGTCCTTTTTTTCACCGAGTTCCTTTGTGAGGGATTTTAATGCCTTCAATATCCCGCCAGTAGTCTCGTTTTGCCAGGGTTCCTTAAAGATCGGATAGGGGCATATCCTTTCGCAGGACTCTTGAAGGTCCAGAGCCTCCTTAAACAGAAGGGCGTCATGATCGTAAAACAGGCCCTGCCTTTGGATTGCGTGAGATCCAAAGGGTTTTACGAAGCCCACTTTTACACCTTTTTTTATGAGCCTTCGAGCCAGTGCCCAAGTGACAAGGCTGTGACCGGCCCTGTCACCGGTGGAACCTATGAAAATGAAAGGCATATCTTCGACAAACCTCCACAAGCGGGGGCAATATTTGCTCGACTTTTCACTATAAGGGCTTTCACCGGAAAGATCAAAGAGAAAGTTTCTTTTTTCTAAAAGGATACGGGAGGTGCATACTCCAGTTTCCATGGAACGTCACCTCACGGTTTACAGCCTCTGATCTTGTTGCCGAAACTGGAATTCGCATATCCCTGTGGTGGTCGCCTTTAGCGCTTCAAGTCCTTGAAAGGCGACCTTTTTTTTAACATTTGGCACATAAATTGAACTACAGCCTTTCATGGGGGTTATGCTCGTGGCCGTTCTCCGGGTGCCCCGGCGAGGATTTTTCAGGATCGAGATTTTCCTTGGGGAAATGCTGTGCTGAACCGGAACCCGATGGGTCTCTTAAACTATTGTGGATGGGTGTTTCCCATAATCATAACGAAAAAAATCCTCGAATGTCAGGGGTGGGTTTGAACATGTCGGAAACCGGAACTACGTATGGAAATGCCTATCAGGAAAAGGAGAAGGGGCGAGGGAAAATTTATTACTCGGGGTTGTACCGAAAATTTGTCTTCCTGACGTTGATTTGCTCCCTTTTGCCTCTCCTTTTGGTGGGCTGGGGAATAAATATTCACTATGCTCGGTTTTCAAAAGAAAGGTTGATGAGTTCCTTTCAGAAAGAGGTGGCGCATCACCGCAAAATAATTGAATTGTTTTTGAATGAAAGGAGCACTAACCTACAACTTGTCGCCCAAACCCATTCCAGATATTATCTGGGAGAGATGGAAAATCTCGCCCACGTGTTCGAAATCATGAACCAGGACTATGCTGCTATCGCCGACCTGGGGGTAATAGACGAACAGGGCAGACATGTTGCCTATATTGGCCCGTATGATTTAATGAACAAGAATTACGCAGAGACCTTATGGTTCAAAAAGGTTATGAAAAAAGGGCTTTATGTCAGCGACATGTTTATGGGATTTCGTAAGGTGCCCCATTTTATTATTGCTATCACGCGTATGGAAAACGGAGCAAAGTGGATCTTGAGGGCGACCATTGATACGGAGATCTTCCGGTCTTTTGTGGAAAATGTTCGAATTGGCAAAACCGGGGAAGTTTATCTGCTGAATCAGAAAGGGGTTTTTCAAACCAGCCCGAGATTTGGTGGGAAAATCATGGAGAAGAGCGCATTCCCCATGGAGCCTGTCTACGATGGAATCAATGTACGTATCCTTGACCCGCAAGGCGTGGGGCAGGGAGGAAAAAATGCGCGTCGGCAAATCATAGCGACGGCCTGGCTCAATGAGCCCAAATGGATGCTCGTCGTAAAACAGGATTACTCCGAGGCCTTCAATGCAGTAAATCACGCCAATTATGCAACTCTGGTTTTCCTTCACTTGAGTGCCCTTACCATTTTGATTGTTTCCATCATCAGTGCCAAATATATGATAAAACTTATCAGGAGGCGCGATATTCGGGCGGATCAATTGAAAGGGCAACTCATGCAGGCTGGGAAAATGGCGTCCATCGGGGAACTCTCTGCCGGTGTGGCCCATGAGATCAACAATCCCCTTGCCATTATTTTGACGGAAAGACAGATTTTATTGGATTTTGCAGGGCAAAGATCCGACCTGAATGGAGATTTCAGGGATCAGCTCACTGATTCGTTGACACAAATTGATGCACAAGTAAATCGCTGCAAGCGCATCACACAAAACCTGCTGAGATTCGCTCGGCGCACTAAATCTGCCATTGAATCGGTTGATCTCAACGCCTTTCTGGAGGAGGTGGTTGATCTGATGGAAAGGGAAGCCAAATCGAGCGGCATCAAATTTTTCACAGATTTCCAAGAGGAACTTCCCCCGCTCCTATCGGACCCTTCCCAGCTTCAGCAGGTTTTTTTAAATATCATCAACAATGCCATTGATGCCCACGACAGGAAATCTTACGGTACAATACGGATCAAGACACTATTTGACGAAGAAAACAGGACAATAAAAGTGAGCTTTACGGATACGGGTTCCGGCATTCCTTCTGAAAAAATCGAGAAGATATTCGATCCTTTCTTTACGACAAAGTCAGTGGGGAAAGGCACGGGATTGGGACTCTCGATATGCGACAGCATCATCAAACTTCTCGGAGGTGACATCACCGTTAAGAGTGAATACGGTAAAGGCGCGGAATTCACTCTCTTCCTCCCCCTCAATCCGCCGAAGGAAGTGAGGGGGGATGTCGGGAAAGTGCCTTCGGAATAAAACTATGGCGGAAGGATAAGTCAGTTTACCCTATTAATATCATATACTGCATGCATGGCATTTTTCATATTGTCAGCGAGAAGAAAGCAGTTTATTATAAACAGTAGGTTTGTTTTGCCTTTGGATATTTGTTTCATGGCGAAAGGAGAAGGAAAATGAAAGGCTCGAAGATCCTGCTGGTCGATGATGAGGTTGTTTTCACCACCAACATGACCAAACTGTTAGTGAACAGGGGATATCGCGTGGCAGCGGCCAACAGCGGGGATGCCGCCATTCATGCCCTTGAAGATGAAGATTTCGATGTTGTCGTTCTTGACCTCAAGATGCCGGGTATGGATGGGATTACAACCCTGCGGGAGATAAAAAAACTGGGGTTATTTGTTGAGACGCTCATCCTGACAGGACATGGATCAATCGATACTGCCCTCGAGGCCATAAAACTGGGAGCCTATGATTTTTTGGCCAAACCGTGTGAAGTCGATGAATTGGTTGCGAAGATTGAGGGAGCTTGGGAGAAAAAGGACGAAGCGGAAAAGCAGGATATTGAAGACAAGATACAAAAGGTGGTGGAATCCCCCTCCTCCGTATTCGATCTCTTCACTCCAAAGAAGCGGTAAAAGATAAACCAGCCTAATATGACAGATGCCTGGTTTGACGGCGCGGGATGATTCGTCCGTCGTCTTGAACGGCTCCTCGTTGAGGGGCTATTTTTTTGGCGCCGGTTTGCGCCGTCGTATCAGGGTTTACTCCTGAAGTCTATTGAGGCTCTCCCTGGCAAAATCGATCGTCGGATCCATTTCAAGGGCGAGACGGTAATAGGTTATGGCCGCTTCCTTCTTTCCCATATCCCGATAGTTGCTGGCAATATTGGCATAGTCAATGGCAGAGCTCGGATCCAGTTCAAGGACTTTTTGAAAACATTCAATTGCCTTTTCGTGTTCTTTCAATTTGAAGTGGCAGAATCCCATGAGATTATAAATATCAGTTCTTTCCTTATCCAATCGTTCCGCTTTTTCAAGCATTTTAATCGCCTCCCGGTATTTCCCCATCTCTTTTAGGCATTGGGCCATATAGGAGTAAATGCTTGGTATGTCCTGGTCTTTGGGCTCCAATGCCAGGGCCGTGTCAAGGATCTTCAGCCCCTTCTCGGGTTCATTCAACGCAAGATAGCACGAACCCAAAAAGAATTTGAGGTAGTATTTCCCCGGCATAAGGGCATCCATTCGACTCAACTCAAGGACGGCCCGTTCCGGGGGATGGTTTTCCGTAAGAATCTTCGCTGCGAACATGCCCACGCTGGTGCCCGTGGCCCTTTCTCTAAAATGGGCACCGGGAATGATCGTGTAAAAGGCGGGAATTTTAAGTCCGGGATGCATTATATCGATTGCGATTACTTCCAGGCCTACGCAGGATAAAGCGGAAAGACAGTTTTCAATCTCTATTTTGATGTTGTCATTGGAAAGATTCGGAAGGGTGAAGATGCCTTTTTTTTCCTCAGGGTGGATGATAAAATGCGCTTCATCCAGGTTCCTGAATTTAGGAAGACCGCTGGCTACATAGTTGGATCGCGTGTTAAAATCCCCGGCGAGTTGGGCAACCTCCGTCAGGGCACGGCTCAGGGATTTTTGCGGATCGGGAGTCGTTCCGGCCGTCCAGACGATTTCACTCTTCTCCGGGAAAGTGGTTGGATCATAAGCAAGGACACCCACGGTAGGGATGCCGGTATCAAGCGAAAAATCCGAGACGTGCAGTTGGACACCCGCATTTCTGTAATTGCGGATGACGCGGGAAACCAAGGTATCGGTTGCAGTGTCGAGGTCCAGGGCGTCCGTTTTCATCTTGTTGCGGCTTATGACCGAAGAAACGTGCCTTTCCACAACCTCACATATTCCTTGAAGAATAGCCTCTTCAGCACAGTTCCCGGCTGAGGGACCATTGAATTCGTTGATCGTGCGGAACCAGTCGAAAGGAACCAACATTTCCTGGTTACGGGTGAGATTGTAGCCCCAGGTCCACTTCAGCGGGAGGGATGAAAACACCTCCCTGGCTTTCCCCAAGTCCTCTGAGTCATCGTGGACTGAGAGTGCGATAGAGTCAAACGAGAGGGTATGGTCCTTTATTAGATTCCGGTATTTTTCAATAATAAAGTTTTTTGGGTTCCGTCCAAAGCTGAAAAAACTGAATCTTTCCGCCAGTTCCATGACGGCGCTTGCCTCAGCTTGATGAGGTGTCCCCCCCTTTCCCATCTGCTTTTTCGTTCCGATGGTCAATTCAGCGTCTTTCCCGCAAATGCTGAAGTAGACCGGAACGCCCAATCTGCCATTATCGATCCTAACCGTTCCCTCCAGGATGTCCAGACGAACCTTTTTCAATCTTTCCTTGAAGCGTCTGACGGTTTCTTCGGGGGGGAAAATTTTATCCTGATCAAGGGTATAGCCCTTAAAAACGTCGTTCAGTATGATCTTGTGCGTCACACTCAACCTCCTTCATTGTATTAATACCTATATGCTTTGAATTTGATTTTTCATGAAATCCAGCATACCAGATCCGGTGGGGACGGACAAAAAAAATCGATAGGTCTATTTGGACTAATCCCTCGACGGACGTCTCTCTCGGGCTCTGATTGACCCGAGAAAGAGCAACGCCCTTCGATTTTAACATAAAGTTGCATAAAAAACATGACAAGGGATTGTCAAAGGCTATGATATTCAACCTTTTGTGAGAGCCCGCTTGTATTTCAGGAAGCAACCAGTGGTGCATTCCAGCGATCATAAATAATTTATCATTTTTTTACCCTTCGGGAAAGCCGAGGATGCCGCATCTCCTGCGTTATCGCCGGCTTGCGGTAGGCCACTACAGCTTCACCCTCGATGCCTTGGATCTGCAGCATTCTCGACTTTTGCAACGTTGGGGTTGCTTGAGTGGCGATGAAAGGTTTCTCATGGCGAAAAGGCTGTTTGCGGACAAGACTCCGGCACCCGAAGAGTCGGGTTGAGAGAAAGATGGAGAATTTGACGGTAGACTTTTTTAAAAAAAACGGTGCTCCCGAGCACTAAAACCGCGGAAAATCGCGGTAAAAAGGGCTCTCAACGCCATTTTATGGTTGAAATTTCCGTTTGGATCTATTAATGTTCCTTCAAATTTCCGATTTTTCCCTGAACCACACTAACCGAAAGGAGGAGTTATGAACAAGGGAGATCTGGTCAATGAGGTTGCCAAGGTCGTAGGCACGAAAAAAGAAGCCCAGTCGGCTGTGGACACGGTCTTCGCAAGTATCACCAAGGCATTGAAAAAGAAGGATACAGTAACGCTGGTGGGTTTCGGTACGTTCAAGGTGGAAAAGAGAAAAGCCAGAAAGGGAAGAAACCCCCAAACGGGAGAAGAGATCAAAATCAAAGCAAAAAAAGTGCCCAAGTTTATTGCCGGCAAAGCCCTGAAAGAGACCGTCAAATAAAGATCGCTCAATACTTTTTTCGAAGCCCCCATCAGGTGCTATGGTCCTGGTGAGGGCTTTTTTTGGTGCATGACAATGTCGCAGCACCCATCGATAAGGTCTTTTATCGCTGTTTTTTTTCTCGTCCTTTCCGTATGGGTGCCTGTATGCCTAGGTGAAGAAGAGCTCAGGTCTTTTGATAGTCAAGGGGTGGTCGTTTTCTTCGACGCATCTCTCAGATCCAGAGCAGAAGACATCGTTGAGTTATACCCTGCGGTCAGGCGACATTTAGAAGGTACATTGGGATGGTCCGTTGCCTTCAAACCGACCATATTTTTGATGAAAGATAGGGAACGATTTCAAAGGGTCGCAGCCAGCAGACTGGTTGCGGCCTTTGCTATTCCCCGGAAAAATTTCATCGTCATAGACCATTCGAGAATGATCAAAGATCCCTTTCGTATCGAGGTCACCCTGCGTCATGAATTATGTCATCTGCTTCTGCATCATTACATAAGCCATGATAAGCTTCCCAAATGGCTGGATGAGGGGATTGCCCAATGGGTGAGCGGTGGGATCGGTGAATTTGTCATTGAGCAGAAAGAAGCCCTCTTAAACGAGGCGGTCCTTGCCGGGAGACTCTTGGACATAAGCAATCTATCCGGATCATTTCCAAGAGAGCCCGGATCTTTTTCGCTGGCCTATCAGCAGAGCAGAAGCTTCGTGGATTACATCGTGGATAAATACGGGACGGAGGGCATCCTTTCGATCATCAGGGAGTTGCAGGACCATGACATTGAAAGGGCGACGAAAAGGGGGCTTTCCGTCTCTTTGGAGGACCTTGAAGAGGCGTGGCGGCATCACCTGAGGGCGCGGTTGACCTGGTTTACCTTCCTGGCCAACAATGTTTATGAAGTCCTCTTTTTTGTCGGCGGCATTACCGTTATTTTGGGGTTTCTGAGACGACTTGCAAAAAAGCGCGCGTACATGAAAGATGAGGATGATAGTTTTTCCGATGCCTGGAAAGGGAAGTGACAGTGTGTCATCTATGGATATTCGTTTTTGAAAAGAGGCTTCCATGACCCGCGCATTCGGCAACTCAATTAAAAAAATTGTTCCCCCGTTTAGGGTTATGATTTCGTGAGGGCCATAATACCCATGAATATCACTAAGAGGGGAAAGAATGACGAAGGGCCTTTGAAACAGAGTCGATAGTTGCTCAGCTCAAAGGCCCCAAATGTGCTGCTGATTTTGGGATATGGCGGGTCCCCTCCCTTCATTGCGCTGTCGAGAACCTGGCCCTCAGCGCCGGGATTCTTTAAGCCTTGAGGGTGTGATTAGTGCTTGACCCTGTATTCACTCAGAATGGTCTGAAGCTCTTCCTCAATATATTTGAGTCGATCCAGGTCGTCTTCGCCGATTTTCTCTTGGGCTTGGGATTTTATCTCTCGCTTCAATCTGTCAAGTTTTTTCCCTAAATCGATAATGGTATTCAGCATCTGGGTGGAGAAATCGGGGGGAACTTCTTCTACGGCCGGAGCCTCAAAAGCTACTTCTCTCGGTTTGAGAATCAGTGTTTCCTTCCATTTCGGAATATAGGTGGATAACCCTAAATCTGATTGTATTTTATGGGCCAGAACATCGCTGGCTGAGGGTTCACCATGGACCACAAAGACATGGGGACTGCTTTCAAAATGGCCGACCCATGCGAGAATGTCATTCTGGTCGGCATGGGACGAGAATCCGCCGATTGTGAATACCTTCGCCTTGACAGTCACGTTTTCTCTGAAGATCTTGATCTGCTTCGCCCCTTCAACAAGTTTTCGGCCGGTGGTTCCCTGCGCCTGAAACCCCACGATGACGAGACTTGCCCCTTTACGCCACAGGTTATGCTTCAGGTGGTGCTTGATGCGGCCTGCGTTGCACATGCCACTACCGGCAATGACAATCGCGGAACCGGGTGTTTCATTGATAGCAATGGAATCCTTGGTTTCTGTCGTGAAATGAAGATTGGGCATATCGAATGGGTCAAAGCCTTGGTCCACAATGGCCATGGCTTCATCGTCATAGTATTTCTTGTTTTTGCGGAAAATCTGTGTGGCTTTGATGGCCAAGGGACTGTCCAGATAAATGGGGATTTCGGGGAGGAGTCCTTCGCGGTAGAATTCTCCCAGTATATAAAGGATTTCCTGGGTCCTTTCCAGGGCGAAAGCAGGTATGATTACTTTTTCCCCATGGGACACACTGAATTTTACGGCCTCAAGAAGTTCCCTTTTGCTGTCTTCAGCAGAACGGTGCAGACGGTTGCCGTAAGTTGACTCAATGAAAAGATAATCGGCATCGAAGACCTCGTGCGGATCCTTCACTATCAACTGGTCTTTTTTCCCTATATCTCCGGAAAAGACGACTTTGATCGACTCTCCTCCTTCTTCAATCCAGAGTTCAAGTATGGATGACCCCAGAATGTGTCCTGCATTCCTGAGCCTTGCTCTGATTCCGTGTTCAACTTCGACGATTTTGTCCCTTTCCAGTGGCGACAGAAATTTTAAGCTGGCCTCGGCATCCCCTGTCGTATAAAGAGGGGAAATATCCTCCCTGGCCTGTCGTTTGTTTTTGCGGGTTTGCCATTCGGCGTCCATTTCCTGGATGTGGCCTGCGTCCAGCAGCATAATAGAACAAAGTTCGGCCGTAGGAGGAGAGGTGATAATTTTTCCTTTGAAGCCCTCTTTGACGAGTTTCGGTATTTTCCCGCTGTGATCAATATGGGCGTGGGTTAGAAAAAGGGTCTGAAGGGATTTCGGGTCAAAGGGCCATGGTTCCCAATTTCGAGATTCCATTTGTCTTCCGCCTTGGAAGAGTCCACAGTCGACAAGGACTTTTTTACCCTGGGAGCTTTCGATCATATAACTGGAACCTGTGACCGAACCGGCTCCTCCCAAGCAGGTGATCTTTATCATTAGTTTTCTCCTTTCAGTGTCCGCGGGATGATGCGCCCGCAGGTTGTGGTGCGGGGGGTAAGTCTAATTTGTCTTTGTGTTGAGCTCAATGGGTGCCTGAGCGGTTTTACCGACAGAAGATGACCCGCCAAGGAATCCTTCCCCATCCCTCGATCGATCAATCATGAAAAAGAAAGCCAAATTTTTGAAATTTCCCCGTATCGTGACCGGGATGGGAGGCCCGTCTGGTGAGATTCCCTCGGCACGGATTGCAGGGCCGAACTCGTTCATCATTGGTTTTTTTTAACTTTTTTGGAAATAATAGTTCACTTCTTGTAATCCAAATTGTTGACTTTGGCAAGGCTTGTGAGAGATGGGTGGCGGTGAGACATTCTTTTTTAATGTCGGAATCGGGGGCACTGCCGGAGACGCCCAGGCGAGGATATGGCTACTACAGGGCGTAGTTTAAGGCGACAGAATGAAATTCCATTGATAAAATTCGCATTTCCCACTACAATACCGCATCTTTGATCATCATAAGGGATAATTCAATGGATCTTTTTAATGCCATAAATGAAAGAAGGAGTACCAGGGACTTTCTGGATAAGTCCGTAGAAAAGCAAACCCTTGAAAGACTCCTCTCCCTGGCCACTCAGGCACCATCTGCCATCAATATCCAGCCATGGGAGTTAACCGTTGTGTCCGGAGAGGAAAAACAAAGGTTAAGCAGGCTTCTGGTTAAACGGATGAAGGAACGAAATATCTCCTGTGCACCCGGAGCAAAAAGCGCCCTTCCTGAATACTTCGTGGATCGCCAGAGAGGCCTCCTTAACAGCATGCTTCCCTACCTTCCTGAAGACGTGCCTTTTCAGAATTTCATCAACGAAGGGAGTTGCAATTTTTACGGGGCACCAACGGCCATCATTTTTTCGATTGATCAGATTTTTTCTAGTGCACGACTGACCGATATCGGAATTATTGTCGGATATCTGGTCCTCGCCGCCCACGGTATGGGACTGGGGGTTTGCCCGATCGGACTGATCACTGCTTTTGATGATGACATTAAGGAAGAGTTGAACCTCTCTGAGGATAAACAGGTGGTTATCGGTGTTGCCGTGGGCTACCGCGACCCTGATGCCCCTGTCAATCAAGCAAGATCGGAAAGAGCCCCATTATCCGAACTGGTTACATGGCGAGATTAGTGAGCGGATTTTGTTTGCGACGCGGAAGTATGCCGTAGGACATCTGACAGCACGCGACTTCGGCTAAAGGGATAAACGGTCATGTTCATCGAGACGGATGATATCCACTGAAGGAATCCGAAAATTTGGGAGGCACATGCCATGAAAAAAAGCGAGCAGGTGGTTACTTTCCTGGGAAAAGACACGGAATTTGAAGGGAAGTTGACTTTCCATGGGAGTATCAGGATCGATGGCCATTTTAAAGGTGAGATAAAGGCCGAAGGAAATCTCATTGTGGGCGAAGAGGGAATGGTCGAGGCTGACATGCACATCTCCTATATTGTCATCCGGGGAGAGGTTCATGGTAATATCACCGCTGATCAGAGAGTGGATATTCGTGCGCCGGGGAAAGTCTTTGGGAACATTCAAGCCCCCACCGTGGTCATCGACGAAGGGGTCATTTTTGAAGGTCAGACCAAGATGTACCGGGCAAACGAGGTTGATCTCAACCGTTCAGATATCATCGGATCCGACGAATATACCGGTGGCCCCCCACCCAATCTGACCGCCATTTATGGTATTGTCTCGGATGAATACACGGGAAAACCCCTTAGAAACGCTGAAATAAGGTGCAAGGACAGGGGAAAAAAGGAGACCAAGTCTAATGCCTCAGGATACTTCGAGCTGATCAATCTCAAAGATGGAAAATGGAAAGTAAGGGCCAAAGCAAAAGGGTATAAAAAATTGGAGACGTCAGTTGAAATATCAGGTGGTGGGACTTTTAAACAGGATTTTAGTTTAAAACCGAAAAAAAAGGAACGTCCCGCGAGTTCGAAGGAGGCCGAAGTCCAATAATAAGTCCCTTCATGCTTATCCAAAATCCGCCGATCGATCGGCAAGGAGAGAAAATCGATATCCCTCTCCCCTCGCCTTTTCAAACCGCCTGGCGTTTATGGAGACAACGCACGATACAGATTTTGGCCCTGCCTGCATCCTGATTCATGAATTCAAATCCCTGATAACGAGACCTCTTTCAGACGAACGGCCGGTCAGCGGTCAGCAAAGGGCAACGGCTTCTACTTCCACCTGCGCACCTTTCGGCAGAGCAGAAACTTCTACGCAGGCACGGGCAGGGGGGGCATCCGGAAAAAATTTGCCATAGGCCTCATTGACGAGAGGGAAATCCTCCATCCGCACAATGAACACGGTAGTTTTCACAACTTTTCCCAGACCCGAGCCTGCGGCCTCAAGGACGGCTTGAAGATTTTTTAGACATTGACGAGTCTGATCCCGGATGTCGCCATCGACCATTTCACCGGTTGACGGATTCAATGGGATTTGCCCGGATGCAAACACCATATCTCCTGCCTTGACTGCCTGAGAGTATGGACCAATGGCCGCCGGTGCCTGATCCGTTTGAACAGTCTCTCTTTTCATTTTTTGCTCCTTTCATGAAAAAAGGTGATTATAGCCGGAGGCCGCATCAGGTCCCAGCCGGTCGCCGACTGGGTGCCAAATCAGGCGTCCGGGTTTTCCTGTGCCATCCTTCGAGTGAAGTGAATTTTTTTCATATGATTGTACATGGTGTATCTTGATGCCCCAAAAAAGTAACGAGCTGATTCACGACACTTTTAAGAAAAAAAATCATGAGCTTCCAGCATGTTAAGTGTTTATACCCCATTTTTGAAATTATTCAAATGAAAATTATCTCTTAGACAGAGGTTGGAAATCTTCATCTTTAGGTTCGCTCGGAATGCTTGTGCGTGTATTTTACAAACCCTTCCTTAAAAAACGGCTTGTCCGTCATGATTCAGCGGATAATGCTTCTCTGCGGTGATGTTCCGGGGACTTAAGAGGTCTGGTCTATGAAATAGATAGAGGACGTTTTAAGGCACAAAATTTCTCTACCCTCAGAGTTTTAAGAGAGAAGACAGTGCTTTTAAAAAATTATAAAATTTAGATTTATATCTTGACAAGTCTTTTTAGAGGTAGTAGAGAATCTTTATCTTATGAAGTAAACTCTGTGAAAGAAGTTGGAAAATTTTGGGTTAGATAACAGTGCAGCCTTTCAAAAATGAAAATATGGGAGAGCAAAAGATTATGCTGCTTCGGTGAAATCCATGGTAGACAAGTATCTTCGACGCTAAATATGCTTTTTAGGGGGCTAAACATTACAAGTTCCGATCGTCGATGTGAAAGCATATATCTTTTTTAAAAACGAAAGAAGAGAGGGTGAATTGTATTTCTTGGCAGATTTAAATACAGAATAACCTTTCAGTGATATTAAACATCAAAGATGCCTTTAATGCTTTGGTTGAAAATATAAAAGAATAGCATTAATTGTGGTGGCCGCTGCCAATTAAGGTCAAAGTCATGAAGTTCAATATGCTACCGGGAGAAGAGTGTTCATTCAATTTCCGGAAGCAAAAACTTTCGTTGTTTATGACGTGAGTTTCCATATGTGGCGGGCGAGCAGCCTCCCTTTGCGCAGGCATGGCTTTTGGATTTAATATCACATTTTTTGATAGGAGGTTATTCAAATGAAGAAATTGATTGGACTATCTTTTTTCGCTTTCATGATCATGATGATTTTCAGTAGCAACATCCACGCAGCGCTTGTGATCAGTGAACTCGATTGTGACACTGAGGGTGCTGATTCAGCGGAGTTCGTCGAAATACTGAATACGGGGTTGGAACTATACGATTTTTTCCTCAATCCTGTTGTCTTGGTCTTCTTCAATGGGGATAAAGAAAATGATCCATCTTATCGCGCTGTCGACCTCGAGGGAACGCTGAACTCCGGAGGGGTCTTGGTCGTGGGTGGCCCGAATGTCAGTCCTGTGCCCGACATTGCGATGGGTTCCGGTTTCATTCAAAACGGTGCTGACGCCGTTGCCCTTTATCCAGGAAAGGCCACTGATTGGGCTAATGGATCAGCGGCAGCGGGGGGATATATCGACGCACTGGTTTACGATACCGACGAGACTGACGATTCCGGACTCTTGGCTATTTTTGATGTTTTGGACGGCATCCAGGTCAATGAAAATACTAAGGGCAATAAAGACTTCGATTCCATTCAACGCATAGAAGCCGGTCTTGGGGGAAGTCACTTCATCGTGGGACCGGCAACCCCTGGCGAATCTACTTTGGTTCCGTTGCCCGGTGCGATATACTTGTTGAGCTCAGGTTTTATTGCAATGATTTGGATGAGGTCGCGATCAAAGGAAGAATGTCTGGTCAGGCCTTATGAGGCATATGATGATCATTGAGATATTTGGGATTCTCCATTGAATCCGGAAACTTCACAGGAAAAATTCTCCGGAGGTGAATCAATCCTTCGGAGGACAAATCTCGGGATTTGTTGGCGTTTAGGCCGGGACCAAAGGCTGTGGCGGTCCCCTGATGATATAGGTTGGACATCCTGACACTTTTGGATGACCGACCTCAAGGGTCACAAGGGCGGAGGGATATCCTTTTGTTAATTGGCGGCCTCGGCTAGATTTTCTATCTCTTCGAACTTATTTTTGAAGGAAATAGAGATGAGTTCCGCAGCCAACCGGGTATCCTGGATGTAGTCACCATTGATCACGAGATCGAATTCATCCGCCGGTGCGTTTTTTTTCCTGTATACGTTCTTGAAAAAGGCCCCTTGCTCCATGTCCACCTGATCCAGGACCTCTTCGGCGCGAAGCTCACTGATGTTGGCCACCTTCACTATTCTCTTGATTCGGGACTTTTTCGATGAGACGATTCTAACTGCAAGCACCCTGTCCCGGGGCAGCGCCAAATGAATCCCCCTGCCCACAAAGATGGCAGGACCCAGCCCTGCCATTGAAAAGACGACATCGAACATGTGTTTTGTATAGTCCGATTGCACGAAGGATCTTTCCCCAAAGGCCATGGAGATGAATTCCCGGAGTTTACCGGGATAGCGCCCGTCAAAAAGGCGAACGGTCTTATCACTCAGATTCGCCTCATTCGCAATATGATCCAGGATCTCCCGATTAATCGCAGGATATCCCACCATCTCGCTCAGTATCCCTGCGATTTCCGAGGCTCCGGCCCCGATTTTTCGTGATATACAAATGGAAGGAGGAAGACGTTGGGTTTCCTTTTTGCTGTCCCGGTCAAGCCGCTTTTCTTCCCATTGCTTGATATATTGACTGGCCAACTCAGCGATACTATAATCTTTCTTCACATGATAGCCGAGCTTATACTTTATACTATCAGCATGCGCATTCATTTCATCCTCCTGAATTCTCACGATAACGCATCCGTTTCATTTCCATGGAAAGGCCTGTTCAAATTCTCGCATATCCTTAACCATTGAGATAAAATAATTTGCAGGGTTGTTCATTGCCTCCGATCGTCCCAAAATATACAATCAATAAAAAAGCAATTCCCATACCAGACCGATAACGGCACTAAACTCAGATTAACTAACTGATATATCGTAAGAATTTATTTCATTTTACATGTTATACAGACGACTCAAAAGCACCCTTGGTGTCAGCTTTTTTTGCAATATGTAAAGCAAATTATTGGTGAGATAACGTGGAGAAGAAGTGATGCGATTAATAATTGTCTTCCAGTATCATCTCACGGTTCTGAATCCGAAACCCCTCACTTGGCATTACCCCGCCGTATACCCGCCGTCGACCATCAGGGCCGTTCCGGTCACAAAGCTGGAGTCATCGGAAGCAAGGAACAGAGCAGCCCTGGCCATTTCCTCCGGTTCTGCCACACGCCCCAAGGGGATATGCCGGGCAAAAGCGGCAATGTCTTCTTCTACTTTCCGACCGGTTGCCTGCGCCCTTCCTGGCGAACAGCAGTGCAGCTGCGCGGCCAATCCCCGAATTTCCACCGCTAATCAAAGCCACCTTTTTCTCCAGTTTCATTTGTTTTCCCCTCGCTTCATATCTTTTGTTTTTTTGTGTTTCTGCAATAACCATACGAACTATAAAATAAAATCTCAGCCAGATACACCAAGGCCGTATGCTTGATAAAGCTATTGCTTTTTATTTTGAGGAGAATTGGGGGGGGGGGGGGGGGGTGAGCAAAATGGCC
>Ga0272441_10001233_pt1 | contig 54766 bp, 41 predicted proteins | sample SSMProp6N_FD_193582 | JGI IMG/M metagenome (GOLD analysis project Ga0272441, IMG submission 193582) | Marine sediment archaeal communities from Little Sippewissett salt marsh, Falmouth, MA, United States - SSM-Prop-6N | ecosystem: Environmental > Aquatic > Marine > Wetlands > Sediment ...
AAGAAAGAGGGGGGGTGATATCTGAATGGAGTTCATCGATGCGGCCGCCATTCTAAAGGACATTCTCGTGGGTCTTCTCATCGTACTGTCCCTTGCCCTGGTCGTTATCGGTTCCTTGTCCTACCGCAGGACCGGAAACCCCAAGGTCAGGATGGTAACCGCCGCCTTTGCGATGTTTTTGTTCAAGGGTCTGGCTCTCGCGGTCGGGTTGTACCTGACCGACCTTGTGGAGGTCCCGAGAGAATTCGCCGGATCCTTCGATCTGATGCTTGCCGTTGATGTGGTTGTACTCCTGCTCCTTTACCTGGCCCTGTTCAGGAAAGGACGGTAAGAGGGTCCCTGGTGATGGTCGGATGAAGGAGGACCCGCTTGAGCTCGACACCCGCAGGATCATCTATGAGGTCATAGAGAGTTCTCCGGGCATACATTTCAGGGAGATATCCCGCAGGCTGGATATTCCCATGGGCGTGGTTGAATACCACATCAATTACATGCTCAAGCGTGACATGATCGTTGCCAGGAAGGAAGGCAGATACAAGAGGTACTACACCGAGGGAAAGATAGGCTCCAAGGAAAAAAAGGTCCTTGCCTTCCTCCGAAAGGATGTGCCGAGGGCAATAATCATGCATCTCATGTTGAACCCCGGCGCAAGACACAGGGACCTCAAAGGGGAGCTCGGGATATCCGGCTCAACCCTCTCCTTCCACCTCAAGAAGATGCTCAGGAAGGATGTGATCCGGGAGGAGGAGGATGAAGGTCACAAACGGTTCCATGTGGTCGATCCCGAAACCGTTTCCCACACCCTGATCATCTACAAGCGATCGTTCATGGATGATCTGGTGGATTCCTTCACGGACACCTGGATGGAAATGAATTTCTGATCAGGGGCTTTGCAGAACAAAATGATTGGAATCTACCACACTCGCCCTTGACATCCTGAACCGATTCTGGAAGATCTCCCAGGTCTCATCATCCCAGTAGGGAGAGTCCAGAGGGTCTCTTGACAGGGTCCTGACAGTGGAAATTACCTGCTCCCGGACGAACCGCTCATCCTCGAAGATCAGCCGGAATATAGACCTGAAGGTGCTGGGTCCGATCCTGAGACCTTTGAGGGAGGCTTTCTGTTCCCCCTGAATGCTGAAGATCATCTCCCATGGGAAGGGAAGCTCAACACTCTTCAACCTTACCTGAAACCCACCAGATGGCAAATTCCTGTGGAAAGCCTCTCCAACATCCGTCAGATTGAACCTGTCGAGACCGGAGGCAGGGTCTCTGATGACCCCTCCCGTCAACGCTTCGTACGAGACCACCGGTCTCACATGCACCGGGATCAACCAGAGGGCCTCCATTGAAGCTCACCACCGCTCCCGAAGATCCAATCCCGGTGTGGAGATCTCGATTTTGGGAACGGCCAGGGGGCACCTTTTATGCCTGGATAGGAGTACCCTCGAGATGACCCGTTCGACACCTTCCGTCGAGATTGGCGGTTCGAAACCGGAGCGGTCCATCTCCTCCACGCTCGTTGTGGAGTAGTCAAGTAGGTCGGCGATCCCGGAAGCATTCAGATGCCGCAGGTAACCATACAGTATCTGGTCCAGAACGGGGTAGGGGAACCCGAGCTCACCCTCGTCCGTCTGTCCCTTCACCAATCCTGCCGAGGGTGGTCTCTCGATAATATCCGGTGGGACATTCAACTCTCTCGCCAGTTCCCTGACCTGGGTCTTGTAGAGGTCTCCGATGGGATAGATGTCGGCTGCTCCGTCACCGTACTTGGTGAAATATCCAAGGAGAAGCTCTGTCTTGTTCGACGTACCCACGACCATTCCGTTCTCTCCGTTTGCTTGCGCATAGAGAATGAGCATCCTGGACCTTGCCTGGATGTTTCCCTTGACGAGTCCCTCTGTCTCGAAGGGCAGGGAATCGACCAACGGTGTGATATCTATCTCCTGCATGTCCACCCCGGCTCCTTTTGCGGCCTCCATGGAGAAGGACCTGTCCACGTCGCTCAGGCCACCGTAGGGTAAAAAGAAAGCTTTGACCCTCCGGTTTCCCACCGCCTCGGCTGCAAGGTAAAGGACCACGGCAGAGTCAAGACCTCCCGAGAGTCCGATAACGAGATAATCTGCCCCGGACCCCCTGAACCGGTCGGTGATGAAATCCCTGATAATGACTCTGGCATGCCGGTGAAGTCTCGGTATAAGATCCATCATTGCGACTCTGTATAAAATTGATGGTATTTCAGGGTTTTTTAAAAACTTGTGAGCTTTTCATTTTACCCACCTGCCTTTTCTGCATGGGTGGAACCAGGACAAAAGTTTAATCTACCTTTACTGATTCTTTCCTTCAAGGGATACGTTTGCCCAACTTCCAGATAGAGAACATCATGGCATCATCCAATCTCAATTCCAGGATCGACCTGAACGAGGTTGCGAGCAAGGTCAAGGATTGCGAGTACAACCCGGATAATTTCCCGGGGGTCATATGGAGGCCCAGGAACTCTTACGGTGTCGTGATAATAATGGATGACGGAAGATTGATGTGCACGAACGTCAGGTCAACGGAGGAGGTTGAAACCCTTTTCAGGAAGATCACCAAGTCCCTGGAGGAGATGTCCATAATTACCCCGCGCATAACCTGTCCCAACTGCGGAGCCGTTGTTGACTCCGAAGATGTGGTCTGCGTGGACTGCGGCTTCCTCCTTCAATCCTGAGCTGGAGATGAAAAATTGGTTGGAGAGATACTTCGAAATATCGGAAATGACCCCCTGTCCGAACTGATGGAAATGGACAATTTCTACGGATGGACAAGGAGAATAAACAGACTGACAGATGTATACAGGGAGAGAACATCTCCCCTTCCCTATTTCCTGATAGGGGGATTGGTTGCGGCATCGATGATCTGCGGCGCCCTTGTGCTTTACCTCATCTTCCTTCCCTGATCACGGGTGGACGAGGTCCCTGGCCAGTGCTTTGACCACTTCTCTGTACCTCTCCGGGCATGATATCATCAGGCACCAAGGGATGGGGGGTCGGCGCTGGAGGGCCCTGACAAGCGAGGAGATCCTCGACAGTATCTCCGGTCTTTCGGCGAGCACCTTTATATCGGTCCTTCTGAGTCTGGGTTCAGAGAGCGTCAGACCGGGGTCCGGGACGTCCAGAATGACCGAACCCTCCGGCATTTCCAGCCTTCTTTCGATCTCCCTTTCCACCCTTCTTCCCTCCTTTTCGTCCGAGAGGGACCTTATCCTTTCCCTCAGGAGGATCGCCCCTTCGCTCTCCCCGTTGACAGATTCCGATCCCACCTGGAAGGCGGATTTGTAGAGCTTTCTGAACCTGAGCCTCGTGGCAAGCTCGCCGGGAAGGCCCTCCAGGTCCTTCATGTACCTCAGCACCTCGCCATCGGACATCTTCCAGATCTCCTCCAGGGTCTCGATCGGGAGGTATTCACCGGCCCTGCAGAGCATGGATTCAGCAATCCTTGCTGTCTTGTGGAAGTATACCGAACTGTACATGAGCGATCTTGCCACCAGCATCCCCTCGAGCGAGGAGATCCCCCTCTTCTCGACCATAACCTCCCCATGGTAAAGGGTCATGGTATTCACGATCCTGTCCAGATCGATTATCCCGTAGGCAACACCCGTATAGTGGGAATCCCTGAGCAGAAAATCCAGCTGGTCCGCATCCAGTGCGGAGTGGATGATCTGGAACAGATAGGATCCATCCGGGAAGAATGCCTGGTCCTCCTGAACGCCCAGGGTGTCCTGGCCGTGGGGAATACTTTCACCTTCCTGACGCACAAGGGATGCGACGACCTTCGGGGCCATGCCCCATTTCTCGATTATCTCCGGCACCGTGGGGCCCCGGTCGAGGTTCGCTTTCCTCAACCAGTCCTCGCTCCATTCCGATGATGAACCGATAATAATCTCCTTGGTGAGCTCCATATGCTCCTTGCCGAGCCTGTCATGGAATATCTTCTCCATTGTGTGGGAAAAGGGTCCATGTCCGAGATCGTGAACCAGGCCAGAGGTCTGAACCAGGGTTCTCTCATCCTCTTCGAGGCCGAGTCCGTCTGCGAGAAGCCCCGCGACGTGCGACACCCCGAAGGAGTGTTCGAACCTCGTATGGTGTGCACCCGGGAATACCAGGTAAGCAAGCCCGAGCTGCCTGATCTGGTTCAATCTGTTGATCTCCGGAGTGGAGGCAAGGTCCAGCAGGGGACCATGAACCTTGATCGTCCCGTGGACCGGATCGTTGATTATCTTGAAATCCCTCATCTTGACCCGATGGTCTTTGTCCGATAAACCCGTTTTGGATAGGGGATTAAATACACGGTCACCCGTGAACCGGGTGTCGGGGGGAGGATGATCGAATTCTCTTCCAAACTTTGGAGATCTGATCACCTTCGCCATCGGATAGGTATAAGGTGATACGGGTGTAGATGGATACAGCGGGAAGCATTATACGGAAGGTGGGGAATCAAGTTGCCATGATGCCTTTGAACCAAGAGGAAAAGGATCTACTGCTCAGGGCCCTGAGGCAGGACTCCGGAAGGGGCGACCTGACATCATGCATTTTCGATGGAGAGGAAGGGAGAGGAGTGATCATCGCAGAGGAGGGCTGCATACTTTCCGGTATCGAAGCGGTGGACCTCCTCTTCTCGGAGCTCGGGGGTCGGGTCTCGTTCCCGGAAGGAGTGGCTTCCGGGTCAGTATGCGGTAAGGGGGAGGTCGTGGCGGTTGTCGAAGGACTTGCGGAGGGTCTTCTGAGAGCGGAGAGGATCGCCCTGAATGTGCTCTCAAGGATGTCTGGAATAGCCACGATGGCAAGAAGGGCATCCGACATTGCCGAAAAGATATCACCCGGCACAAGGGTGGCCGGAACACGGAAGACCACACCTGGTTTCCATTGTTTGGAGAAGAGGGCATTGATGGACGGAGGTGCCCTTCCCCACAGAATGGACCTCTCATCCATGGCCATGCTCAAGGACAATCACCTTAAAGCTCTGGGAGGAGGGCCCGATGCCGTTCTGATCGGAGTGGAGATGATCAGGGAGAGGTATGGTCCATATTCCGTTATCGAGGTGGAGGTTGAGGATATTCCCTCGGGGATCGAGGCTGTTGAAGCGGGCGCTGATATCATCTTGCTGGATAATTTCACCCCTGATACACTCCCGGGGGCAGCTGACGAGATAAGGAGGGCGGCCGATATCAACGGAAAAAAGGTCGTCATCGAGGCATCCGGCGGTATCACATTCGAGAACCTTAAGAGATTCGCACCCCATGTAGATGTCGTGAGCATGGGATGTCTGACCTACGGAGCAAGAACGGTGGGTTTCAATATGGATTACTCTGACCGAAAAAAAACCCGGAAGTATAAGGGGTCCGGGACCCCTCAAACACCTCTGAACCTTTGAAACCCCAGGTATTAACCTGAATTTCCCCGAAAGGGGCAATGCATGTATCCTTTAAGAACTTTTTCGGATACTTCTGGCGGCCTTATAAAGGACACCCGGAAAAAATGAAAGAATACCTGAAGATCATATCCCGTCCTAGAAAATCTCTTTTAATACAAGACTATACAGATGGGCATTTCGCTGTCCGCGGGCAGCGAGAGGACGTGAGACCGATGGCAGAATATTTATCGGCGGAGATAGAGAATAAATGGCAGAAGAGATGGGCGGCCGATGACGTTTTCAGACCAATTGGTCCGGGAAACGGGAGGGGGAAGAAATTCTTTCTTATTTTCGCCTATCCGGGGATATCCGGGTACCTTCATGTGGGTCACATGAGGGGTTTCACCTATTCCGATGTGATCACCAGGTTCAAGAGGGCCACCGGTCATGATGTCCTCTTTCCTGTGGGATTCCATGCTTCGGGGATACCTGCCATATCCCTGGCGAAGAGGATCGAGAGGAAAGATAAGAGAACGATCGAATACATGATAAGGAACGGATGCCCCGGGGATAAGGTCCACGAGCTTGGTGATGTGGACAAACTGATCGATTTCTTCTCCAATGTCTATATCGAGGATTACTGGAAGAGATTCGGATTTGGTATGGATTTCACAAGATGCATGTCCACGGTCTCTCCAGGCTACAACCGGTTCATCACATGGCAGTTTCGGAAGCTCTCGGAGAAGGGCCTTTTAACGACCAAACCGCATTATGCACCCTTCTGCCCGACCTGCGGCCCCGTTGCGGTCGACTCCTCCATGACAGATATTGCGAAAGGGGGAAGCGCAGAGATACTTGAATTCACAGCCCTCAAATTCAGAATGAATGACGGTACCATCCTGCCGGCGGCCACACTGAGACCGGAGACGGTGTTCGGGGTCACCAACATGTGGCTGCACCCTGATGTCGAATATATAAAGGCAAGGATAGGATACGAGACCTGGATCGTATCCCCTGAGGCATTCGAAAAGCTGGTCTACCAGATGGAAGGAAGGAGTGAAGTGGAGAATTCGGGGACCGTCAGAGGTTCCGGCCTGATCGGTCAGACCTGCACAACACCTGTAGGTGTCGAGGTGCCGATACTACCCGGGAGGTTCGTGGATCCCAAGGTTGCAACGGGTGTTGTCATGTCGGTGCCGGCTCACGCCCCCTTTGATTGGATAGCTCTCAGGGACGTTCAGGAGGAGCTGAGGGCCGGAAGGAACCCGTTTGGCCTGGATGTTCAAGGGGTCCTTCCACTTGAACCGATAACCCTTATCCAGGCGAAAAAAGATTTCACGGAGGACCCGGCCGGAGAGCTTTGCATGGATATGGGCATCATATCACAGGGTGACGGGGATAAGCTGGACCACGCTACAAAGACGATCTACAAGGAGGAGTTCCATTCCGGTGTACTGATGGATAACTGCCAGGATTATGCCGGACTCAGGGTCTCACAGATAAAGGACACACTGAGGGTCGACTTCATCGACATGGGACTGGCGGATGTCTTCTACGAGTTTTCGGAGCCCGTAATCTGCAGATCAGGGGACGATGTGGTTGTGAAGAGGATCCCCGACCAGTGGTTCATCAGATATTCTGATGAGGAGTGGACGGAGAGGTCCAGGGAATGGTCGGGTGAGATGAATATCCTTCCGGAGGAGTACAAGAGGGACCTTCCATCCGTTCTCGAATGGTTCGGGGACAGGGCCTGCATCAGGAAGGGGTCCTGGCTCGGTACCGAGTTCCCCTACAAGAAGGGCTGGATCATTGAGCCCATCTCCGATTCTACCCTATATCCAACTTACTACATAGTATCGAAATATCTGAACGATGGGAAGCTGAAGCTCGAATGGATGAACGAGGCATTCTTCGACTACGTCTTCAACGGAAAGGGCGATATATCCGGTCTCGAAAAGGAGAGAAAAGAGCTTCTGGAAAAGATCAGAGGGGACTTCCTCTACTGGTATCCCCTTGACGTTAACCTCAGTGGCAAGGAGCACAAGACCGTGCATTTCCCGGTCTTCCTGATGAACCATGTCGCCCTTCTCGAGAAGGAGCACTGGCCCAGGGGGATCTTCGTCCACTGGTGGGTGACGATGTCGGGTGGGGACAAGATCTCGAAGACCAAGGGCGGTGCCGAACCCATACCGGAAGCGATAAAAAAATACGGTGTGGACGCCATGAGGCTCTACTACTGCCACGTGGGTTCCACCTCCATGGACGTCGAGTGGGTGGAGGAGACCGTTTCCCATTACAAGGCAAGGATGAAGAGGATCTACGAACAGGTTGATGAACTCTTCAATGTGGAATATCACGAGGACACGGGGATCGATACCTGGATGATATCAAAAATGGAGCTGAGGATAAGGGAGGTCTCCGAGTTCATGGAGGAAGGAAGGTTGCGGGAAGCCTCGAACGTCGTCTACTTCACCATTCCAAACGATATCAGATGGTATCTCAAGAGGGGAGGAGCAAACCGGGAGATCCTGAGGGAGGCCATGGACATATGGACGAGAACGCTTCAGCCGTTCACACCACACATGGCAGAGGAGATATGGGAGAGGATGGGGAAGGAAGGCTATGTTTCGACAACCTCCTGGCCGGAATTCGACGGCAGCAGGGTGGACCCGACATCACTGAAAACGGAGGAGTATGTGACGGCACTTCTCGATGACCTGAGGAACATACAGAAGATGACAAACATATCCCGGCCGGATAGGATCATACTTTACACTTCCTCTGACTGGAAATGGGGTGTCGTCGAGACGTTGTTTGGCAAGGTGGATGAGGGGGACGGACGCCTGAACCCCGGAGATGTGATCAAGGATCTGATCTCCAGACCGGAGCTTGCGGATCACAAAAAGATTATTCCCGGGATGGTCGGAAAGCTGTCAAAGGATGTTGTCCGGATGGGGCCCGAGGAGAGGGAGAGATATGATATCCTGAAAGGTGAGAAGAACATTCTTGAAGCCGTTGCACCTTTCTTCTCCCGGGAGATGGGATGTCCCGTCCTGGTGTTCTCCGAGGACGATGAGAAAAAGGACGATCCATTGAACAAGGCCAGGTCGGCCGCTCCTCTGAAGCCCGCAATATTCATGGAATAGGATGGGCGCCCTCCAGGGATCACACGCCTTCAAGTTTCTTTCTGGTATATTCCAGGAGGCCCCCGGCATCTCTTATCTCCATGATCTGGGGCGGGAGCCCGGGGAAAGTGAACTCCTTCCCACCCAAAAGGATCCTTCCACCCTCGATATCCATGTCGATCTCATCTCCGTCCTGGTAGGCATCGACCGCATCAGGGGCCTCGATGAGTATCAAACCCTGATTTATGGACGCCCTGTAGAATATCCTTGCGAAGGATTTCCCGATGATCGCCTTTATCCCAACCGCCTTCAGCCCGATTACAGGTTGCTCCCTCGACGAACCGCACCCGAAGTTCTCTCCGACGATCAGCAGGTCCCCTTCCCTGACATTCCCTGCGAATGTCGGGTCAAGGTCCTCGAGGAGATGGGGTTTGACCTCATCCGCCGTGGAGCATGTGTAGGTGTATTTGCCCGGGAACAGCATATCGGTATTGATGGAATCACCGTACTTCCAGACCTTCATTTGACCACCTCTCTGGGATCGGTAAGTTCACCATAAAGTGCTGTCGCAGCAACTGTTGCAGGGCTTGCAAGGTAGATCTCAGCCTCCTTGCATCCCATCCTGCCCTTGAAGTTCCTGTTCGCGGTTGAGATCGTCCTCTCACCCGGTGCCATCACTCCCTGGTGGGCCCCGAGACATGGTCCGCACCCCGGGGGCAGGAGCATTCCTCCCGCTTCGACCAGGGTTTGTACTGTCCCATCGGAAAGCGCCTTGCAGAGCTCCCTGTTGGAAGCAGGGGCGATCACGAACCTTGTCCCCGGGTACACCTTTTCACCCTGGAGAATATCCGCCGCAACCTTGAGATCCTCGTATCTTCCATTCGTACAGGTCCCGAGGAAGCACTGATCGAACTTCAACCCTCTCAAATCCTCGACCGTAGCGTAGTTGTCCACCTTGTGGGGCTTCGCGATACCGGGGACCGTCATGGACATGTCGAAATCGTGCTCGGAATGGTAAAGGGCATCCTCATCGGCCCATACCGGTTCGTAGCTCTCTCTCTTCACCCCTGCCTCTTCAAGATATTTGACCGTCCTTTCATCGACCGGGAAGGTCGCCCCCTTGCTGTCCATCTCCACACCCATATTGGAAATGGTGAACCGGTCCCCGATGGAGAGGTTCGAGATATCCCCGTGAAACTCAACGGAGCGGTAGGCAGCACCTGAAGCGCTGACCTCTCCGATAATGCTCAGGATCAGGTCCTTTGCATATATCCCCCTGCCAAACCTGCCCTTAAACGTCATCTTCATCGAGTGTGGAACCTTCAACCACATCTCCCCCCGGAGCAGAAGAGCGGCCGCTTCGGTCCTGTCTATGCCCGTGGCGAAAGCGCCCACGGCCCCGTAGGAGCAGGTATGTGAGTCCGAACCGACCAGAACCTGTCCGGGAAGTGCAAGCCCCTCCTCCACCACAACCTGATGACAGACCCCGTATCCCGCGTCGAAGAAGTGCCTGACTCCGTGCTTTTTCACGAACTCGCGGACCTTCACGTGATTGGTGGCGGTCTTCTCGTTGGCGGCCGGAACCACGTGGTCCAGAACGATGATCGGAAGGTCGGGGTCCGCAATCCCGTATTTATCGAGGTCTTCGGATATCTTCGCTATGATGGCTGCGGTATTGTCGTGTGTTAGAAGGTGGTCGGGTCCGACCGTTACTATCTGGCCCGGGACCACCTTTTCGAGTCCGGCTTTCCTCGCAAGTACCTTCTGAACGAATGTGTCTCCCATGTTCCTCACTCCTCGCATGGCATGGCAAGCAGTCCCCCTCTCTTGTAGATATCCATCTGAACATCGGTGAAGGGTACTCCTTTGATCTCCGCACCATTTGTCAGGTTCCTGATCCTGCCCGATGTGATGTCAACCTCGATCTCATCACCCTGGGAAAAAGCCCCCCCGGAGGGCTTGTATATCATTATCGGCATACCGCTGTTTATGGCGTTCCTCTCGTAGATGGCCCCGAAGGATTCAGCAAGTATGATAGAAACCCCCAGTGCCCTGAAACAGTCCACAGCCTGCTGTCTGGAGCTGCCTGCCCCGAAGTTCCTGCCCGTGACCACGATATCCCCGGGTTTGACCCTTCCGGCAAAGTCCTCGAAGCCTTCCAGGTTATCAAAGGCATATTTTCCCATCTCGATGATGTCTGTTATTGTGAGATATCTGTTGTGATAGATCATGTCCGTATCGATGTTGTCCCTCGGTATATGCCAGATATTTCCCCGGAACACTGTCTTCAAGTCCCCGGGGGGTGGAACACATTCTGTCTCCTTTTCCACTTCCTCACCTTTCCCGAATGTTTGCGGCTCACCGGGGATGTCGGCGGCAGATGTTATGAAACCTGCCATGGCCGATGCCGCCACGGTCTCGGGCGAGGCGAGGTAAACGCTCCCCTTTCCCTGCTTGCCCCTGAAGTTCCTGTTACCGGTGGAAACGGTGACCTCTCCCGGACCGTTCTGTCCTATCTGTCCTGCGGCACAACCCGCGCAGCCAGCGTTTCCGACAAGGGCCCCGGAATCCATGAAGATCTTGATAAGACCCTCATCCAGGCATCTCTCCCAGACACGTCTGGTGGCCGGAACGATCTTCAGGACCACTCCCGGGGCAACCTTTCTCCCGTTCAGTATTCTGGCGGCAACCTCCATGTCCTCGAACCTTCCGTTAGTACAGGATCCTATGAAGGCGGAATCGATCTTTGCTCTCATGACCTCATCCACCCTGACAACGTCCTCGGGATGCCCGGGTCTCGAGATCATGGGTCCGGTTCCCTCTATATCGATGGTGATCTCCTTGTCGTATACCGCATCCCGGTCCGGCTGAAGATCGAATATTCCTTCGGTGTCCAGATGCAGTTCTTCCATCACGGCGGCGTTCGGTGGGAAGAAAATGATGATCCCTCCCATTTCCGTGCACATGGAAGCGATGGTTATCCTGCCGTAAAGAGGTAGGCCGTCGATATATTCCCCGTATATCTCTGCGGCATATCCGAGCAGTCCGTTGGCCCCTAGCGTCCGGAGCATTCTGAGCGCAACGTCCTTTGGAGTGGCATCTCCGGATGGTGTCCCGCTCAATGTTATTCTCATGGATGCAGGAACCTTGAACCAGACCTTTCCACGGGAGAAGGCTGCAGCGATATCGACGTCCCCCATGCCCTGGCCGAAGGCTCCGATGGCGCCCATAATGTTGGCATGAGAGTCCGTGGAAACGAGAACGTCACCCGGACGGACGAGTCTCTGCTCCATTGCAATATGGGTTCCAATGCCCTGGTCAACATCGAAGACCTTAATGCCCGTGTTCCTCGCATAGACCCTGCATATCTGCTGGTTCGCGGCATATTTCTGGTCCGATCCTCCGGGATTGCAGTCGAAGGTGAACAACGTCTTCGAAGGATCATCGAGCTTCAATCCGTTCTCCCGGAGATTCTTCACCACGTTGGCTCCTCCGAAATCCCTCGCTATCCGTGTGTCCACAAAGACATCGACAATATCTCCGGCTCTGACATCCTTTCCCGATCTCCTTTTAAGTATCTTCTGAAGCAGGTTCCTTCCCATTTCGATCCCCCCTACTCAATGAGCGAATCCTTGTTCTTGTAGACAAGCGGGTTAAATGTGGCGAAGTCCGCCTGGTGAATGAGGATGGTCTCGACGACCTGGGGCCTCCCCTCTCCTTCTTTGGCATGGCAGGCAATGGTGTTCAGGTACTCGTCGGGGAGTCCCGCTTCGGCTGCGATAACGGTCCCTGATATGGGGTGCCTTGCACACATTCCGCTCCTGCTTTTCCTGTAACCTCCTTTCCCGTCCGGCTCGATCTCGAGTAGCTTCCCGACATCGTGGAGCAGACCACCGGCGATCAAACGGTCCAGATCTATTTCGTAGGGCATTTTATCGTACGTCTCGATCTGTGCAAGGGCGAGACCCAGGGCGCCTTCGGTTACGGCGATGGTATGTTCGAGAAAGGTCACACCGTGGGTTTCGGTAAGGAGAGTGAAGGGCATCCTGGAAAGCTCCTCCATTGAATCCCATCCCCCCCTCTTGCAGCCTATTAGCCAGGCCTCAACAACCTTTTCTCTTATCTTCTCATCCTTGATCGAGGCCAGCTGAGCTCCGAAAACATCGATGATATTCTTTTCCGTTATCATATACTGTCCTCCGGGAATGAAATTCACAGATCATTTCAAAGGGTTGGTTCACGGTTAGTACGGGGTCGATATTTATGGGTTTGGAAATTGTGGAATTATTTTTCCACACCCCTGTGGCGGCGGTTTCATCGAGGATGCTCCAATGGGCATGTATGGGGTTCCAACTCCGGTCATCCCCGGGAAAACAAATAAATCGATATAGGATGATATTCAACCATGGGGTCATCGGCGAGGGTCGCGTTCATCGTGGTATTTACAGCTTGCCTTGCGGTCTTCCCCCCGGTCTCACAATCCGGTAAAGGAGAGGGCCCGGTTTTCTTTGACACGTACGAATATCTCTCTTCGGATGAGATAGAGTTTGTACTCGAAAGGATCGCCATGGATAATCCACGGATCGCCGAGTATTCAACCGCCCAGGAATTACTGGGCACCAGAGAAATACCCGGGTCCAGGTCCATTCCCATACTCTTTCTTGGCAACAGGTCCGATCGGAATAGGCCCTGGATCATGTTGATCGGAGCCCATCATGGTGATGAGCCGGACTCGGCACTGATTCCTCTGGCCTTTGTTCAACACGTGATCGAGGAATACCGCTCCCTGGACCCCGAGCTATCGAGGCTCGTCTCGGGACTGAATATGGCCATTCTTCCGGTGGTGAACCCCTATGGGCTTGACCAGGGTACAAGGGTCGACGAGAACGGTGAGGACCCAAACCGGGATTACCCCTTCTCTCCGGAGGGGGTGACCGGGACATCGGACGGGATCCCGCTCACAACCGCAGGAGCTCATGCCGTAACGGAGCTTGCATCGAGATATCCATTTTCACTCGCTCTCTCTTTCCACACTGGTTCGGAAGGGATATTCACGCCCTGGGGCGCGGAGGGGCTTTCGAGCATTTCCCCTGACATCAATATGTATCTCGATCTGGGGAAGGTCCTCTCCCGGGCGTCCGGGGGGAATTTCAGATATGGTCCCGCCAATGAATTCAGCGGTCTCGGATACCTTAACGGGGCCTTCGACGATCATCTTTACGGTTCTAACATCTATCCCGACAGGTTGTGGGATCCGGACCTGACACTTCCCTGGTCCATAGCGACGGCCACCATCGAGATGGGGGAGTACAAGGGCGTGAACCGGGATTATCTCGGGTCCCCGTCGGGGATCGACGATATCGGGGGTGTCTCGGATGGAAATATCCCAAGAGGCGTCAGAATGTGTCGGGCGGCATGCGAGATGGCTCTACCCTCGCTCTACGGGGATGCGAAACTTCAAGAAAACGGCATCTCCTTCAACATGACCCTCACGGGATCTGCTTCCCGATCTGACCCTATTTTCCGTGTTGATGACGATCTACCCGGGCCCGCTCTTCATCTTACAGCCACGGAGCATGAGTATCTGCCCGTGACATATCTCAAGGGTACCGTGAACCTATCCCTGAGCCAGGGTCCGCATCCTTTCATGGCGGAGATCATGATAGACGAGGACTGGAACACCAATGTTCCATTCTCTGAGCCGTCCGGCAGCCCGCGCTCGATCATTTCGCTCTCAAGGGAAGGCAGTTCAGGTAAGATGACCTGGAGCACCATTATCGAGGATCCGGAGAATGAAGAATGGAAGATCCCCTCCGGAGTGAAGATCGTGTACCTTCCGGTTAGGAACGCTGCGGGAGGGGCCACGAGGATCGACCTCAACATCTCAGCGGATGCAGGAAATCCCATGTCGTTGACGATCCGCTCCACTGTGGACTGGAATACTGAATCCTCTGTAATTCCCGTGGGTCAACTGATCAAGGGAGTCTCCTCCTACGAATTCATCACACCGGTCATGGAGGGGGAAGCAAGGATCGAGGTGGAGCTCATCACGGATAGAGGCGAATTCCGTGATGAAGGGGAAATGCTCCTCTATCCCTCCGTGTCGATAATGAACGTTTTGACGGTTCCGGGTGAACCCGACCGCTACAGAATATACGTCGGGGTGGATGGCGGGTCTGGTCCCACCACGGTCTTTTACGGCCTCTCCCGCGATCCGACCACAGAATGGAGCGAGGCGGGATGGACGATTGGACCACTGGGTAAGGTTACCCAGGGATACGGCCCCTTTATCATCGATCTGGACCTCTCACACCTTGGTGGAAACCTTTATCTGAGGGTCTGCAATTTTCCCGGCTCCATCGAATCCGTTGAATTTTTCGAGCTTCCCGCAGCAGTGGGGATCACCGGTCCAGAGATCAAAGAGACCGGAGAGGAGCTGATCATCGGGCCTTCGATCATCCATTTGAGGGGCGATGGCATGGAGGAGGTGACCCCGGCATGGAGTTCCATGAACTACGTGGTCGAGATAACACACATTGAAAGCAATCGCACGGAGACGGGTGAGCTAACCTGGAAACCCATCCATCACATGACACCCGAGGAAAGAGAGGACCTTCTGGAAGCGGCTGTCAGGCCCGGCATGGAGGAAGAGAGATTGACGGGGGGATGGATGGCTTACAGACAGCTTCCCGTGAAAGATGGTAATTACTTGCTTGGTTTCCATGTCCACGGAACTATAATGCCCTCTTCATCCCATGATGCCATTGAGTACGAAGGGCACTTTTACATCAACATCACCAGGGGAGCGGTATCGGGGGAAGAAGAAGACCAAAAAGAGTTCCCGACGGGTCTGGTCCTGACCTTCATCGTGATACTTGTAATTGTGTTCCTTATCTCCATCCTTCGAAGGGAAGCTCACATGGAAAAAAGTGAAGAAGGCATGAATGGTGCCAGGGACCAGAGAAAACCGGACCCCTCTCCACCGGAAAGATCATCTCCGATCAAGGTGAGAAGAGTGCCGACCCGACCTGCCTTTGAGAAGAAGGGACGGGACGGTATGAGGGCACCCTCTGGTGTCCGGGAATGGAAAGGGGACCATTTCAAGTAGTTGTTCAATATTACAAGTTCCGATAACATGGTCAGGCTCTCACCCTCCATACTATCCGCGAACCCCTACAGATTGAATGCGGATATCGAAAGGGTAATTGCAAAGGGGATCGATATGCTCCATGTGGATGTGATGGATGGTCATTTCGTCCCCAACATCACCTTTGGTCTCCCCCTTGTCAAAGCACTGAGGAGGAACCTCGATGTGGAGCTTGACGTTCACCTTATGATATCCGACCCGGATAGGTATGCTCCGCTTTTTGCCGAGGCTGGATCTGATATCGTGACCGTTCATGTAGAGGCCACGAACCATCTCAACAGAGTTCTCTCATCGATAAGGGAGAAAGGCGCAAAGAGCGGTGTAACCCTCAACCCACATACTCCCGTTTCATCACTCAAATGGTCGCTCGAGAACGCGGACATGGTCCTCGTAATGAGCGTCAACCCGGGTTTCGGGGGACAGGAGTTCATTCCCAGTTCCATAAGAAGGATCGGGGAGCTAAAGTATCTCATGGAGGAGATGGGAGTCGACATACCCGTGGAGATAGATGGGGGGATAACTCCGATAACCGCTCGGGAAGTTGTCATGGCCGGGGTTGATGTTCTGGTCGCTGGCTCCGCCGTTTTCACTGCAAACAATGGCGATATGGAGGGAAATATTGAGGCCCTTCAGGATGCCATCAGGCTAGGTCTAGACCGTAGGAATTGAGCAGAAGTGTCCCGAAACCCGAGGCTTCGGTGGTGGAAAGGATATTACCGCTGTATCCGTCAACGACGACTATGAAGATCTTCATCGGGTCGTAACGATCTCCCGCATGGGAGACGAATACATCCCTTGAATGTTCCCTCTCCATTCCGAGCATGGTGTAGAGAAGTGTCGAGAGCGGTCCCTTTCCACCGGCATCCCTGCTGATAACATCGAGCCCGTATGAGGACGCATAGTCGACACCCATGAACATTCTGTCGTTGAAGGGTGAATTTTTAAGTATGTTCTCGTTATCGAACAGTGTTATCATATTCCGGGACGGGTCCGGGGCCACGGGGCTTGTATGCCTCCTTTCCGAGACAAGCTCCAGCCTTTTGAGACCGAGTATGTCAGATCCGACCTGGGAAGCGACCTGGAAGGATACGCATGGGTAAGGCGCGTCCCCGGATGAAGCGACAAGGGTGATGTTCCAGATCCTGGATCCCCCCTTGATGGATTCGTTCCGGTAGTAACGACTTGAACATGAGGTGATCCTCTCCTGTCCGTATTCGGAGATCAGATCGGCAGCCAGGCTTCCCTCCTCCAGAACCTGGTCCAGGCATTCACCGGGGGAAGCCCAGAAGTAAGTATCTCCGCCCTCCTCCAGAACAGGACCGACTTCCCCCGACCCTTCCCTCTCTCCACCTGTGTATGGAGCCCCGGGAAATTCCCATGATACCTCGCTTCCGGCACCCATGAAGATATCGGTCTGGACCTCCTTCATTAGCATGTTGACCTCCACCATGCCTTCATCAGAGGAGTATACACCCCCTGCATGCAATTCCATCTCCAGTGGATATGGGGACCTTCTCGAGAAACTGACCCTGTATTGAATGTCCAGACCCTCGAGTCCGACACTCCTTGCCTCGATCTTTGCCGATGGACCATCGGGCCCCTCTTCAATTGAAAGGACATTCCATCCGAAAGAAGCCGAGCCGAAGAAAAGCCCAAGCTCGTCTATGGAAAGAGGGCCGACAATATTCCCGGAACTGGATGAGTTGAACGTCCTCGTCGGGGGAAGGATAGACCTCCAGAGGGTATCGTGCCAGGACCCCCTGGCATGGTTCAACCGGATTTCAACGTTGGAGACCTGGCCTTTCCCACCCACCGGCGAGGAGGTCTCCATCACCGTTGACCTCTCCTCCACGAGGGCCCCCTGCTCGGTATCGAGATATATGTTCCTCGCAATCCTCATGTCCCCGAATAGTTTTACGTCCTCGCCATCCCCGGAGCTGTAGGTTAGCACCTGGGCTCCAGTGAGGTCCGAGCGGATATCCGCGATGGAAATGGACCTCGAGATCATGCCCCATTGCTGTATCTCACCCCGGTCGGTCCCTCCGCTACCGGAGGCGACCATGAGCCGAATGCTGAGATTATAGGTGGATGTGACCACATCCCCGGACCTCGAGGATGGGACCGGGACCACGAGGGCGTCAGCAAGGTCGGTCTCAGTACCGCCGATGATCCTCTCAAGAGTTGGCGGGATGCCGTTGTAGTATAAACCGGCACCGATGTTCAGCACGATCGCAGTGATCAGCAGTGTATATCCCGTCTTTCTCAGCAAACCTTTCAATTCCTGTTCATTTTTTTTTAACCGGCGAAGATGGATGCAAGTTCGGAGCCTTCCACGGAAGTGACATAGACCATGCGCCCCGTATTTGATTCGACGGCTGCACTGAACGTGGAGCCACCGGTCCAGACCTGGTCCTTCTGGATGATGTATGCGTTGTCCGCGGTGGGTAACTGTATCCCCATCAGCTGCTCGATAAGCAGCATCCCCGGGGCGGTTCCGTCGTTCAATCCAACCACGCCGTAATAGAAGTATACGCCCTCTGTGAGCTTGTTGTTGGAGAATACCTGCTCCTTCACCTTGTTGTCTATCCGGAAGATCTTTTCGGAATGGGTCAGGGTTAGCACCTGGTTATCGAGTACAAGGTTCTCCTCGTTCACTCCGTCGGACCATCTTACCTTTCTCAGACCGTGGTAATCGTCCTCCCTGTCCCGGGATATGAAAGTGGATATCCTGGTATTCCCGGTCGAAGTCTCCTCAACGGAGCGGGCAACAAGGATCCGGTACCTCCACTCGGGCCAATCATCGTTCGTCTCGTAAAATTCACTCATCTCATCCATCTCGTAAACATATGCAAAGGTCAGGTTCCACCAGTAGGTTGTGTTCTTCCCTCTTCTGTCCTCCGTGGACATGTTCCAGGTGGAATCCTCGACGAGGACCATACCTCTCGCCTCGTATTCATCGATAAACTCCCCCAGACCTTCCGAATTGTCCCTGGCATAATTTGCTGCCTGCTCGAGGGTGAAGTAGTTGAAGGAGGAGCGGTCCACATCGGAACCGTCAGCGGGTACGTAATTCCATCTGTCGAACTCACCTGCGGGATGTTCGTCCGTGTACTCCTCATGGCCAGATACGTCCCCCCATGGTATATCCTTGGTCCCTCTCTGCACGGATCCATCCTGGTCTTTTATCTCCTGTCTTGTCTCAAGGATTATCCAGAATGTCTCCTCCTCTCCGAAATAGCTGGTATTGGTCCTGGTGAAACCTTTCAAGGGGAACGGGTAATCATCCGCGATGTAGAACTGCCTGTTGAAGTAGAGGAAACCCCAGATATCGCTTGTGACGTTGACCTTCAGGGTGTCGTGGTCCTGGACGACGTAGGCGCCCTCAACCTGCCAATCATACAGCCTTTCTTCCTCTCCGTATACAGGTTCTCCCTCGAAGACCCCTTTTGAATTGAGACCGAGCGACTGACCTCTGGCATAGATCGCATCATCCATTGAAACCGCCGGATCCTCTCTGGGATCGGGGTATGTCTTGAGATCGGCCATGTAGGAAATATCAATAGGGAGGTTACCCGACCCGAAGACGGAACCGAGGTTCTCGATCTCGAGGGAGCCGGCAGTTACGGACTTGAGTGCGTGCTCATCGAATACGTTCGAATATTCGGACCTCTTGACGTCAAGACTGCCCGGTATGGTTGCGGTATCCAGGTCCGAGCCCTCGATCTTCATCTTGAAGGATGCTCTGGTCTCGAACGAAACCTTGATGGAATCCCTGATCATGTGGAAACCATCCTCGGTTTCTGTTATATCGTCCACGTAATGCAGAAGCTCCCCCTCGCCCGTGAATGTGTATCTCTGCCAGTCCCCGCTGGTCTTGTTCTCCCAGAACATCTGAGCAAAGAGCTCGTAATCGTAGAGGGCCTGATCGCCTATCTTGACCTTCGGAACGGTCAGTGTCTTGATATCTGAAACCTCCAGTCCGTCTTCGTTCTCGTCGACATTCGGGTTATCCCCGGTGCCGGTCCCACCGGTTTCAGTGGGTGGATCGAACAGGTAGAAAAGGTTCAGCAGTATTGCCACGGTTGCAATAATGATCGCGATCTTCTTCATTTGGAGTACCTCATTATGGTTTTTACAGGATGGTTCATGTGATATAAGGTCTACCGCTTCATATTCAGGGGGCTTATAAAAAGGTTCTGTAACCTGATATGAAAATGTCAGCGCTGACACTTCCAGAGCAAAGGTTAAAACCCTAAAGATAATGACACTGAAAAAAAGGTGAACTCAATGCCCGGACAACTATTCGATCTCGCAGTTGTGGGTGCCGGACCCGCCGGATTCACGGCCGGCATCTATGCCGGAAGATCAGGCCTGAAAACCATAATACTCGAGAAGCAGCTCGCGGGAGGTCAGGTTGTCATTTCACCATCCATAGAGAACTGGCCGGGTGAGAAGGAGATCTCGGGACAGGACCTGACCATGAAGTTCAGGGAGCATGCGGAGAGCTATGTCGAGATCAGGGAGTTCCAGGAGATCGAGTCGATCAGGAAGGACAAACTTTTCGAGATAAGGACAGTGGATGGGGAGATGTCCTCCAAGGCGGTCCTTATCGCAACCGGGGCGGAGCACAGAAAACTCGGGGTTCCGGGTGAGGACAAGTTGAGCGGAAAAGGTGTGAGCTACTGTGCGACCTGCGACGGATTCTTCTTCAAGGGCAAGGATGTTGTTGTTGTCGGAGGAGGCAGCTCGGCTCTTCTCTACGCTATCTATCTTCAAAACATAGACTGCCGGGTGAAGTTGATCCACAGGAGGGACGAGTTCAGGGGAGAGAAGGCCCTTCAGGACCAGGTCGGAGATCTCGGGATAGGAATGGTCCTTGATACGGTCGTGGAGGAGTTCATCGGAACCGATATGCTCGAAGGTGTCAGGACAAGGAACCTGAAGACAGGCGAGATGAAGACCCTTGATGCTGCCGGCGCGTTCGTTGCCATCGGCGAGGTGCCCAGAAACGATATCGCCGTGGAGCTAGGTGTGGAGCTGGACGAGGAGGGATACGTTAAAGTGGACAGGTCGATGAGGACATCCGTCCCCGGCGTATTCGCCGCAGGGGATATCACCGGCGGGTTGAAACAGATAGTATCTGCCGCAGGAGAAGGTGCCATAGCCGCGACCTCGGCCTTCGAGGAGCTCATGAAACCCTACTGGATCAGCTGATGGCGAACCCTATTTTTCGTCATCTTCATCCTTTCCGATCTTCTCCCCCTCGACGATCAATCCCCCGAAGACCATTCTTTCTATGGTCTGGGAGATCCACAACCTCTGGGTATGGTAATCCACATCCTCCCTCATTCTGAGCTCGGAATCTATTTGCACCCTGGCAAGGTGCATTCGGAGGTTCTGTATACCTTCATCGTTCACAATGCTCTCAACTTGAAGTGGAAATTCCAGGGGGCTCGATAAGCAGATGGCTATCTTCTCGAGGAGCGGGTCCGGATCATCTGGCTCCTCTTTGCCCGAGAGCAGTTCCAATGCTTTTCCGTACCTGTCGTTCCTTCGATTTGCTGGCATCTCGATCTGGCTTGTATGCCCGTTTTGAATTTATAATCTTTCGCGGACCCCCCCTAAAGGTTTCTAAAAGGATCACCCAAATATGGTTGTATGCCCCACTTCGTCCAGGGTAGCTACAGGTTCGAGGCAGGGAAGATCATCTGCGTGGAGAATTCAAAGGGAGGAGAGGACAATGGACCGCTTGTTTTCACCAAACCTCCGACATCCATCATCCACGATGATGATCTGATAATCCCCGGTCCCGGAAATTTCAACCTGGGTTACGGTCTCTATCTGAGCGCCGCCATCGGAAAGAGGATAGTGTCGGATACAAGGAGTAAAATGGCCCACATTCTCGGGTTCGGGATCTTTCTCGACATCCATGACAGGGAAAGACTGGGAAAGTGCCGGGAAGAAGGTCTCCCCTGGGACCTTGCAAAGGGAAGGGATACTTTCTGTCCGATGTCCGAATTCGTTCCACCCGGTGATGTTCATGATCCGTACGGTCTCGAGGTATATCTTGAGGTGAATAACGAGGAGAAGGCATTGTCAAGCACCAGGGAGCTTGTCATGGGATTGGAGGACTCCCTGCAGTTCGTTTCCGAAAGGATGACCATCGCCCCGGGTGACATCATAGGAGTAATGGTCAAAGGTACGGAGGGAACCCTCTATCCCGGCGACCGCATAGAGGCGGGCATATCATCGATAGGTGTCCTCAGGGCGGCCGTGAAGACCCCTTGAGGGCCATTCGGTACACGTGTCAAGGGTAGAGGTGGTAATATTGTTTGTCGGCCTGCTGCCGGCAAGTATTAAATATCTTTGTACCACAGTTTCCAATGGAAGGAATAAATATTACTTTTTATCAGTTGAAATGTGTACTATAGTTAGACAAAGATCCGGGGTCAGCGTCCTTTTTACGGTTCTTATGTGTATCAAAGGAACAGCATCATTAAATAAAAATGTTACAATTTCCTGTGGAATGATATGAAAATTCTTAAATATGAGTTGGGCATATGGTGAAAATGCCCGGTAAAAGTTGCATTCCAACGGTCCATGTTGTCCGGATCGGAATGTGATTTCCGGCGCATCAAAGGGGATTCAGAGATCATCTTCCTCGGAAGATCCTTTCTGAATTTGAGACGCTCGGTCAGGGATGCTCGAACCTCGGTTCTTTCAAACCTTTTCGAGCAACATCGGATCTGGCCTTTGCGCCTATCCCCAACACCTCTCCGGAAACCGCCCTTCGGGGCCGTCAAAGGAAAGGCCTTGGGGAAAGATCCCCGAAAGGGGATCCTAACGGAGTAAAGGTTCCCCAATGCCTCGGCATACGGGAAGACAAGTGCCACCAAGCGGATTGGACCTGCGGAAGATAAATATCCTTCCACGAACCCATCCCCCGGGACGGGTAAGAGAAAAGATAGAATTCTTCCTTGGCTCCACCCAGGAACCATGGCAATATCCCTTCGGGGATCCTACCATGGCGATCGGATGGGACCTGGGCTCCACCCGTGCAGAAAGAAGAGGTCTTCGGACCTTTTCCATATGCTCGGGTTCCAGAGCTCCCCGGACCTTCCTTCGCTTCCCTTCCCCCGGAAGGGACCCGAACAGGAAAGGGGGCCTCTCCGGAAGGATCCTTTCCATGGACCCGACCTCTTCGGAGGACGGAAACAGGGAAAGATGATTTCCGGCGGAAATGTCCCCGGACCGATCCTTTTGGCCCTTCGGGGTCGAAAGGGTTGGAAAATGGACATTACCGGGATGATCCGTAAAGGTGGAGGCTCCTCCGGTCCCCGGAGGAACACCCCGAATGAGGATTATGGGGGGTCCCGGACCCGTCCGGAACCTGCCAAACCTCAAGGGGGCTTGCCTGGATCCCTTGAAGTCTCAAGGACCGTGCTTGCACGGCTCCTCCGCGGCCCTCACGGGCCATTGGCCTTTCGGGCCATAGATGCGAAGGAAACCGGGCTGATGGGGGAAGGGGCTCACGCCTCTTCCCCCATTGTCATTTTGGATGTTTTTTCTTGAATATCTACCACCGCGATAGAATTTAATATCAAATGCTGGTACAGGAGCAGGTGCCAACATGTTCTCGAAGCGCATCAGAAACGTCCAGCCTTCTGGCACGGTGATGCTTGCGAACAAGGTCAAGAGATTGAAGAACCAGGGTCTCGACATCCTCTCATTCACACTTGGAGAGCCTGATTTTACAACACCCCAGCATATCATCGATGCTACGAAGAAGGCACTCGATAAGGGCATGACACATTACACCCAGTCAATGGGTATTCCCGAACTCAAACAGGCCGTGGCTGACCACGTTGCAAGGAAGAACGGTATCAAGGCCACAGCAGAGGAAGTGATGATACTTCCCACGAAGTTCGCCCTTTACGCGGCGATCCAATCCTTCGTGAATCCTGGAGAGCAGGTGATCTTTCCGAATCCCGGTTGGGTCTCATACGGGCCAATGGTCACCTTGGCAAAGGGAACACCGGTCCCCGTCAAGATGAGATATGTTGACGGATGGTACTGGGACCCGGAAGATATCAGGTCCCATGTAACTCCCCGAACCAAGGCAATAATTCTGAACACGCCATCGAACCCGACAGGGTCCATAATATCCAGAGACACACTGAAGGAGATCGGCGAGATAGCAGAAGAAAAGGACCTGGTCATCATATCCGACGAGGTCTACGAGAACCTTGTCTATGAGGATGAACATTTCTCCATTGGCTCCCTTGACGGCCCTGCAGAGAGGACCGTAACGATCTCGGGCTTTTCCAAATCGTATGCCATGACGGGTTGGAGGATCGGATGGATGGTTGCAAACAAGGAAACCATCAGGATGGTCAACAAACTCCAGCAGCACTCGTTAACATGTCTTCCCCCCTTCATTCAGATGGGTGCCCTTGCGGCTCTCGAAGCGGGAGATCAGTGTGTAAAGGATATGAAGGAAGAATTCAGGGCCAGGAGGGATCTTCTCATTCCGCTTCTCAACGATATCCCCTCCATAACCTGCGAGGTTCCCAAAGGTGCTTTCTATGCATTTTTCAGAATGGACCTGGGATTCAAATCAATGGACCTGGCCGAGATGCTGCTTTACAAGGCACATGTTGCCCTGACGCCCGGTTCGGCCTTCGGAAGCGCCGGTGACGGATATATGAGAATGTCCTATGCAGCATCCAGAGAGGACCTGATCGAGGGAGCAAAAAGGATCGGCGATTTCGCGAGGTCCTTCGAAAAGTAGCTCATTGGATCTCCCGCTCGTTCATCAAAGGCCCGTTTGGAGGGCGATCGATCGGCTCGGTTGAATACGCTCCATGAGGCATGTCCATTCTTCTTCTCCCCCGGGAGCGGATGAAAAGGAAGATAGCGATCAGGACGGCCAGCATAAGGACGGGTGCTCCGTAAAGGAATGGCATGAGCCATTCCGGCCGGACCCTGATCTCGATCTCGGTGGATGCGGTGTTTCCTGCCTCATCCCTGCTTTCGATCGTCAGGATGTGATCACCCTCTCCCAGGGAGATCTCCACAATGTCGTCCCCTGTCCATTCCTGGATCACCGTGCTCCCGTCGAGTATCCTGAATCTCAGGTCGGTCCCGTCCGTTGATCCCGAGCAGTCCACCAGATAACTTCCATGACCACGATCCATCATCTCAACTCGAAGGATAGGGTTCCTGGTATCGACACGGATGGTCTCGATCCGTTCGTCTTCCTGATTACCGGCATGATCAACGGAAAAGTAGAAAAGTCTGAAAATACCCTCCTTCTCCGGAAAATCCAGGGGTCTGTAGTATATCTGGTAACCTCGAGAGATGTCCCATGTGTATCGGATCTCCGTACCCTGGTCCGAGGAGAGCTCTATCAAAGGCGAACTGGTGAACCAGTCCCCACTCTTCGCGCCTCTGGCTTCCAGAGCGGTGACCGGATATTCGGTGTCCACCAGGAACTCCTTCTCCTTTACGGGGCATCGGTTCCCTGCTCTGTCAACCGAGAAGAATTCGAGCACGTGTGACCCGTCGGGGATCTCCAACCTCGGGATACGATCTTCCCACTCTGCCCCGTCGAGGCGGAACTTCAGATCCGATCCAAGGTTGTCCTGTTCATCCAGCCTCACGGAAGGGGTCGTGATGTAGTACCCCATCCTCCCGTCCGGTTCATCCGGGTGGATATTACATATGACGGTTGGGGGAGATGTGTCTATCTTCAGGGCCCGGGAAACGGTCTCTCCGATATTCCCCGATCCGTCAATGGCCCTGTACTGGATCATGTACTCGCCGTCGGGAAGATCAAGGGAGCCCGTGTAATTCCGGAAAGGCTCCCTGCTTGATAGCCTGTACTCTATGCGGGACCCCGGTTCGCTTGCCAAAAGGTCCAGTACTGGTGTTCTTATGTACCATCCATCCAGTCCACCGGGATCCTCCGGGCGTATGCCCCCCAGCACTTCAGGGGGGACCGTATCGACCCTTAGCTCCAGGGAGGTCCTCGCCGAGGTCCTGCCGGCCTCGTCCTCCCCCCATACATCGAGAGCATATTCCCCCTGGGGTATGAAAAAGGGTTCATTGTAGGTCATACCTTCCCCGTTCAGTTCATAATACAGAGTGACGGGGGAGCCCGTGTCCACTCCTTCGAGACCCAGGGTGATGAACGGTTCGGTTGTATACCAGCCGTTGAAACCGTCGGGTTCCGAGGGCGATATATCGATGGAAACCGCCGGAGTGTTGAGATCTATTCTTACAAGAGCATGCCTCTCGCTCTCCAGATTCCCCGCCTCATCCTCTCCGAAATAATGCAATTCGTTGATTCCTTCCACGAGGGATGGTAATGAGTAGTTCAGGGTCGAATTGAGGGTCGAGTATGGACCGTTCCCGATCCTGTAATGCACGTTGCCCCTCTCATTGGGAACGAGCCTGATCGACGCGTTCGAGAGGAACCATCCGTTCTCTCCCTCCGGTACGGGTGGGTCCGAGATAAGGCTCGTTTCGGGAGGTATAACATCGGAAATGCGGATGAAATCCCTGCTTGGCAGATGGTCGTGCTTCGTTGCCGTGAGATTTATGTCGCAGAACCAGTCAAGTGCCAGGTCGAAGCTGATCTCACCCTCGATATCGGTGACACCCCTCTCGAATATCCCCCTCTCGAAGTTCTGCAGTGTTATATTGACACCTGGAAGGGGCGCCCCGTCCTCGTTCAGCACCGATATGGCTATGTGCGGATCGAGATCGTCCTCATGCTCCACATGAACATCCATTGACCCGAGGTCCGAGGTCCAGATCTCGCATGCGGGTTCTCCAAGGAGTGTATATTCCAGCCAGCAGAGGGACACCTCGGCGTTGTTCGGGTTGGAGAATTGTCCCCCCCAGACCTCCGAATAATGCTCCTTTGCCCGTGTGAAGGATGTCCCGAGTGTGAACTCCTTCATGCTTCCAAGCTGTCTGGCATAATCCTCCTGCAGGCCGTTATCGTAAGGAAGGTATCTATTGGCCCCGAGGATTCCAACGGATGTTCTCGAGGAGCCGATATAGCCAAGGGCGCCGCCGTTGACGTTCTCGGTAAAGGCCTCACCCAGGCATTCGGAGAACCTCTGAGCGGAACAACCCGATGTATCATCGAACCACGCGGTCAGGCAAGCAAGTGTTGATACAACGGGAAGCATGGGGGAATTGTCGAGCGAAGAAGCGTCCCTGTCCCGGTATACGACCCCGGCTCCGTAGTCATCACACCATACGGTAGGGCCACCGTGGTCCACGAACTGGACGAAGGAGGCTCCGGACGAGATACCCTCATCAAGCGCTGTGAGGGAGAGTGAACCTTCGTCCTCGTACAGTGTTGTCCTGTCCGTGTATGAGTATTTGAGGTATTTTTCCCAGAGATATTCGGAATGGGTGTTCCCGTCCCCGGGATTGTGGGTATTGGCGGCAACGAGAAGGGCGTGCTGCTTCCACCTGCTGTCCAAACCTCCCTCCTCGTATGATATGATCTGATCGATCTTGAGGTTCCAGGTCCTTTCGTCGTTAATGGCCAGCCGCGAAACGGTGAGGTCCGGTATGATATCTTCGAGGTCCCCGGGCTCTGCGAAAGATCCGTCGCCATCGAGATCCCAGGAACCGTCAAGACACTGGTAGTAGGAATCTGCAGGTATGCGACCATCATCCCACCCGGGATATGCATCGGAATCATACACCCTCTTGACCGGGACGGTATCCCAATCCCCGGCCAGAAGCACGTACTCCAGGCTTCCCCAGGTGTCGAGAACGTCCCTTATATATGATCTGAGAAGGTCTGCAGGATCGCTCGAGCCAGAATACTCGCCCAGGATATCATCGATCGATACCACCGATGTTGCGATCCCCATCCTGTTCCTCCACCGGGCAAGCACATCAAGATCATCCACAAGTTCCTCTCCTGTGATTATCAGGTATTCAGGGTGGATCGACAGATGTTCTGTTATGGATAGGGTCCCGGGTATCGATCCAGGGTCCCCGGTGGTCTTCGATGGTGTCGGACCGGTAGCATCCGGCAAGGTCGTCAGGACGATCCCGGTTGTTGAAGTATGGGAGAGGGCTCCTCCACCTGCAAGCTTGAAGGGGCAGAACCATATAGAGTATACGTTGAAAAGCTCCCCCGAGATCCTTCTGTATCCGATGCTTTCCACAAGCAATGGCTCATTCGGGTATGCCTTCTTACCTTCCCATACGCCCCAGGGCTCTTCCGTCTCCCATGGGTTGGTTGGCGAGGGGACCGTTCTAAGACAGCCGGGATATGGTAGTTCATCAATGTCACTTGACCTTACTTCCAGCCCCTGGACCCTTCCCCGGACCTGAAGCTGGAAGGCGATCCAAGGAACCTCCGGGGCTCCGGGTGTCGGATCGATGACGATCTCGAACGGACTGCCATCGGAAAAACCCAGAATAGCACTGCCCTGAACATCAACGGAGACCCTGTCCAGGTGCAACTGTCCGTCAGGTCCCGCTCGAGGCGAGCTCAGAACCTGGATCCATAAGCGATCATCACCCCGATATCCGGGTTCTCTACCGTTCTGGGCTCCGATCACCGGGAGGATCTGCAGCAGCAGTGCTGATGCAACCATGATAGTGATGACATGTGTCATGTTACTGTCTCTTCCGGAGAGAGACCTCATGTGGTCGCTCATTTCATCTGGGTTATTAAAAATTACTGGTCTTGGGTAATTCAAACGTTGAACGGATCATTCACGAACACCTCCGCGGGGCATGGTCCGAGACATGCGGAGCAGTGCTGACAGACACCGGGATCGAGCCTCACCACCCCTGCCTTCTGGTCCGTTGAAAGTGCTCCATGTGAGCATCTCGAGACGCAGATGGAGCAGCCCATGCAACCGGTTGACCTCTGTATAACGGAGACCAGCTGTTTGGTCCTATGTCCCAGCTCATGGACATTCCTTCCCCGGATAACAAGGGTCCCATCGGGATACAACTCGAGTGCCCTTCTTTTCATGGACCAATCAGGGGGATGAATGGATACCCCCCCCGTTTCTGGGTCCTCCTCGACCTTCCCCAGTATGTTCAGGAGCTCCTTCAACCTCTCCCAGGGAACAGACCGGCCGATGGTACCCTCCCTCGAGATACCATCCTCGCAGTCATTGATACCCTTGACAAGATCGATATCGCTCTCGTCGGACCCCCTTCTTCTCCCGCCGCTCAGGGACCCAGGGTCGATACCCAGTTCCTCCGCGAGCCGGGTCATGTGAGGGGGCATTTTCTTGAACCGGTGAAAACCGTGTGTCAGCCATTCTTCCGGGAAACCCCCCTCCTCCCGCTCCCTCTTCAGGAAAGATACCCAGCCGGATGTGTCGACCCCTGTTTGCCTAACGAGATCGGCTTCTGCCATATCGCACGAAGGGCACAACCAGCATCCGATCCTCGGGAACCCTTTCTCGTAGAGCGGATTGTAGGGAGCTTTTCTTGAGAAGATGTAAAGCCACACATCCAGGGCGGTCCAATCCTGGACCGGGGAGGCTCCCTTCTGTAACGGAACCCATGGATTGTCCCATACGGCTCCCTTCTGCTCCCTCCTGTCCGATTCGAAACGCCTCTGGCCTATGAGGGCGAGGACACCCTCCGGAAACCGGTTCCGGATAAGGGCGGTTGTCGGGCCCAGCTTGCATATTTTACAGCACCACCGGAAATCCCTTCCCGGGGGTCCGAACCTTGGAAGGTTTTCGAAGAATCCGGAAACGGGCGCGCCCTCCACAAGCTCCAGACCAAGTTCGGAGATCAGTTCGTGGACATGGACCACGGTCTCCGGGAACTCAAGGCCCGTGTCCACGAACATCACCGGTGGACGCAGTCCGGCTTCCAGTGCGAGATAGAGGGTTGCCAGAGAGTCCTTTCCACCCGAAAAGGATATCGCAATGGGAAAAGGGGTGCTCTTTTCCAATTCATGAAGGAATTTCAAGGACCTCCTCACCTTCGCTTCGAGATGCCGTGAGTTGATCCTGACGACCCCATCCCATAGATCATCCCATCTCTTTTTCTCGCTACTGCCATACTCCGCCTCATCCCTGATAACGGCAGGGGTCTCCTCAGGGTCGATCGACCACCTGATCTTTACACCCATACCCCTGGTCCCCACCATCCTCGAAGAGTCTTTCCTGGCGTTTCCGGAGGAGACGATCCTCCCATCGGGATCAAGCACCAGAACCTCGTCACCCGGGAAGATACCCTCGTTGGCCGATATGATCCCCGGGGATAGAAGGTTCTTTCCGTCGAGGAGGAAGGGGACGACCGATCGGTCCACCGTAACGGTCCCCCTTGAAGGGATGAAACCGGATGAGACCAGTCTTGACCCTCCCCCCATTCGGAGTATTAGCGAACTCCTTGACCTGTGGTTGGAGAACGATATGGAGCCTATGACCTCCCCGTCGATGATGATCTCATCAAGACGGTCCGGGGCAGGGCAAGGGTTGAGGACCACCGGGGAAGCCGCACCGAGCAGGGCCGCTCCCGCTCCCCGGCCCCACTGCTCATCGGCCAGGTCCCCGATCTCTGCGAGATCGTGGGGAAATGCCGGTCTGATGTCACCAGGGGGGGTATGGGCGACTTCCCTGGACCTCTCTTTGCAGGCGGGACAGTCCCCACCTCTGATCAGGGGGGCCCTGCATTTCATACACCAGTGAAGGTCCATCCTTCCGTGGAACACCCGGGCCATGCAAGAGTTCAGTGGAAGAACACCTTGTTTAAAGTAATTATGGTCGGGTCGTTACGGGGTTTGACCTCGGCTTATCTATGGAACCCTTATATATCCGTGACAGGATTTGGCACAGGGTGTGGGATTGAACGACATTGCCAGGCATGTTACACTGCTGTTCCTCGCTGTAAGCGCTGCGGACAGGAAGATCCTCGAGGAGGAGGTCTTTCTGATGGAGAAATGCGCCAGGGATTACAACATCGGCGAGGATGAATGGGAGTTGGCCCTGAACGAGTCCTTTATAAAATACTTCAACAATGGCGAGAAGGCCGTTCTGGAGTCAATACTCTTCCTTTCAAACGTTCTTGACCGGGACCACAAGAAAGAGCTTGCGGAAGACCTGCTTGCAATAGCCCTGGTGGACGACGTTTTCCACCCCAACGAAAAGAGGGTCATCAAGAAGGTATGCAAGGGATTCGGTGTGAATCTGAAGATCCCCATGGAATTTCTCTCCGTGTGAGTCCTGGCTCACTCCTTTACCGAGTCGATCGTATCGAACATGGTCAATCCGGAGGCGGCAGATTCGTTGTTCTCCTGCTCTACCATGGACCTTCGTGAAAGTTCATCGTTGGTGGGACATCTTCCCTCTCTTTTAATATGCTGCAGAGGACTCATTATCTCCAGTCCCTCCTGGTGGAATATCACGAGCATGCTCTCCATGATAGACGACCTGATGAAGAGCATGTTCTGGGGATTGTCAATGTAGGCCCTCAACCTGTAAAGGACGGCATGATCGAGGAACTCCTTCACTATCACCTTTGGGACGGGTTCCTTGAGAACCCCGGGGCTAGTCAGGGCGGCTCTTTTCATCAGGGACCTAACCTTTTTCGGATGTATGTCGTATCCAAGAGAAACATCAATGACGACCGCATATCCTCCCTCCTTCGCGGATCTCGAGAAGTTTATCACGTTCAAGGCCATGATGTTGTTGTTGGGTATCTCCAGGTACCTGTCCTCCAGGTCCTTTATCGTTGTGAACATGATCCCTACCTTATCGATGAAACCGATGGTCTCCCCGATCATCACCCTGTCACCCTTTTCGAAGGGCTTGATGCTCATCAGCACCACGCCCGAGAGCATATTGCTGATCGAGCCCGTTGCCGCAAAAGCAACTATCAGACCTACTATCATGGATATTACAAGGATCAGGGTCTGTCCGATGTCCCCCAGCCCCCCGATGGATAGCAGTGTGAAGAGGAATATCAGGGTTACCACGAAGAACATCAATCCCGTTATCCCCTTGTGCGTCATGGATGCCATCTGGGGTGAAAGCCTGGTGGACCTTGTCCCGATCTCCTTGAAGAAGATATCGATGAACTTCTTCAGTATTATCGCCACCACGATCAGAACAAGCAGAAATCCGAGCTTGCCGGCATTGTTGGTGAAGAAGCCTCCCACCGTGTCCCGGATCTGCTGTTTCAATCCCAGAGTGGACATGATAAGGATCACGACGATGATCAGGGTGACAAGAACGATGAGATATCTCAGGATAACCTCGAACATGGTTATGAACTGTGCAGGGATGTTCCTTGACGAACCCTTGCTCCTTGTCTTGAACCACTCCCAGAGGCCTGCGTTCCCGACCAAGAGAAGACGCATGAGGAAGAGGGCGAATATTATGCCTGCTGCCGGGAGTGCCAGATCCTTCATCCAACCCCATGTGTAATCCTCCAGGGAGGAGAACATGTTCGATATCTGCCATGCCATCACGAGAATTATACCGAGTATCGCCATCCTTGTGAGGAATCTCCTTGTGGCGATGAACCATTCGCTTTCCAGGAACTTGACCTTTCTGCGCTTGAAGTAGTTGAGAAAGGCCATGAGTACGATGTAGGAGAGCAAAATGACAAGGACGCTTGTTATAAGTACCAGAATGTCCACCCACTTGTTCGTGAGGAATTCCTCGACCTCCTCAAGGGTGAGCAGAGGTTTTTCCTGTAAAGCATCGGTCCGGAAATCATGGCTCGTTAATATGTCCCCGGATTCCAGTGTGATGTTTTCCTTCAGGAGAAGCACATCATGATGAAATACCGAGATCTCGTAATCCCCCGGCTCAACCTTGAAACTGTATATCCCATCCTCATCGGTTGAGTACCTCACTTTCCGTGTGAGGTTGTCCCGATCTGTGAGCTCAACCGAAGCTCCCTCGAGGGGGTCCCCATCCCTGTCGAAAATCGTTCCCGAGAGCAGGGATTTCAACGGGATCCCCGGATCTATGGAGATGGCGTAGTATCCTTCGGGTTCCTTTTCGAGGTCATGATGGATCCGGTAGACCATGTCCCGGTTCAGATCATACACCGATACGGTGAAGTTCTTCTCCGGGAGATATGCCAGAAAATATCCTTCGCTGTCCGTTTTCACATCAAGAGTGAAGAAATAAGGGGCGCTGAAGGATACTGTGTAATTTGTGAGTGGCTCCTTGGTGGACCTGTCCCTCAGATATCCTTCGATGTATGAGGTATGCTGAGGGATTTCCGGTTGGGATGACTGGGAAATTACAGGTGATGTCGTCAATGTGGTCAGAAGGACCAGCAGAGACCATGCCAGCAGTTTCCTTTCCAGGCGGGAGTTCATGGGGGATCCCCTTATTCCAGGGGAATATGAACCGGGTCATATTTAATAAAGACTTCCGGGCTCGTCTATTCCTTCCCGGATCTCCGGATCAGAAGGAGGGACCCTAATACAACCGCTCCGAGGAGCAGTAAAGCGCCCAAAACGGAGATGCCAATGACAAGGCCGGTGTTGACATTCTTTCCCTCATCCTCACTCATATCATCGTCTGCCTCCTCGTCATCATCCTGCAAGCCATCCTCGATCAATCCCTCCTCGATCAGGAAACCAAGAAGTGCGGTTTGCACCTGGTCGGTCATGTCAAATGCTTTCTGACCCCATGCACCTGTATCGTTGTATGACCTTGCGATGAAGTAGAAACGCATCCCGGCAAGTGCCCGGGTAAGGTTGGTCACGTTGAGGTCCATTTCTTCCAGGGAGATGTTACCAGGGTCAAAGTTCAGACCAGGTATCCCGCTCAAACCCGAGAGAGCCTCTTTTAACCCTCCAGTTGATGATAACGCCAGGTAGATCTCGAAGCGCCAGGTGGACCAGGGATCAGTTGAGTTACCCAGATATTCGAGAAGTATCCTGTTGTTGAAGAGCTGGAAATTGGTTTCCTCGGCGAACCACCCATCATCGGAAAACTCGATCCCCGTCCCGTTGGATCCTCCGAATGTCACCCCGACATCTTCCGTTCCAGGTTCCGCGGTTCCCTCCGCCAGGAAGGAAAGCTGATAGAAACCGGAGGCATTCTTCAGGGATACCTCCACCTCGGAGATCGCCGGCCTCTCCCATCCGCCCTGATCCATATCAGGAGTATCTCCGGATGCGTTCGATAGCACACAGGGTACAAGTAGCAATGTGAAAATTACAGGAACCATCACGTCGTATCTCATCCGATCGTCTCCTTTGTTATCCTTCCCACGAGCTCCTCTGTCAGAGGTTCGAGGTTAAGGATGTCCTCCATATTGTATTTCAATAATAGCTTAAGGGCATTGCGGTTGCGGTCCCTCTCGTGAAGCTTCCATAGCCTAACCGCATCCTCTCCTGACATGCCCCTGACGTCCTCGGGTCTTGAAATTCCCATGGATATCTCGATCTTCTTCAGACCGCCAGAGAGACCGCATTTTCCCGCCAGGAATCTCAGGTCAAGGTGAGGCACCGCGGGTAAGGAACCTGGATACCTTGCCTCTATCATGGGAAGATCGAATGTCGCGCCGTTGAAGGTGACAAGCATGGTCGCATCTTTTAACACTTCCCTGATATTATCCATGGAGAGGTCCTTTCCTCTCACAAGAGCACGATATTCCCGGCCGTCATATAACCCCACCACTGTTATCGGGGAGTACCTCCTGGTTCCGGTTGTTTCTATGTCAAGGAAGACGGCTCCTTCTCCGAATTCCTCCCACAATCTCCAGTTGTCCCCTGGGCGGAAGAGATCTTTGAAAAAGGCAAGGTTCCCCGATCCAAGATGGGTCTGCGCCTCCTCGATCCGTTCATCGGACCTCTTCTTTCTGAAGCCCTTCAATGGTCCAGCCACATCACTTTCCAGGAAATCCTGCCAATCAACGATCCCGCAATCCCATATCGACCTCTCGGTCGACATTCCGATCCCCGGCAGGAAAATGTAACTCCTCTTGAGCATGGACCCAAACACCCGTATGTTCCTCAGTTGTATCTTCTTGCCATCTCGTTGTCAATGCCCAGCAGGTCAAGTATCCTTCCCGCAAAGCTTCTTTGAAGTTCGCGGATGCTGTCCGACCCCAGCTCGTAAAATGGCGGACTGGCAGGCATGATGATAACACCCCAGGAGGACAGTTCGTACATTGCCTTAAGCACCGGGGTAGAAAGCGGGCTCTCCCTTATCACCATTATTGTTCTCCTTCTCTCCTTCAGGGCGACGGAAGCGAGTCTTGTGGTGAGGTTATCCGCGACACCTGCATGGACCTTGGATGCGGTGGAAGTGGTACATGGGCATATGACCAGATGATCAAAGCTGTTGGAACCGGAGGCAAGGGGGTGACCCAAACTGCTGGAATGGACCATCTCACCCACATATCCCCGGAGTTCATCTTCTGTTATACCGATTTCCTCCTTCATTATCGTGAGGGCGGTGTCGTTGTAAATTAAGATCAGATCGACCCCTTCTTCTCTCCGGGATGACAGGCCTTTAATGAGCTCGTATCCGTAACCCGAACCGGAAGCTCCGGTCAGGGCAACCACAACGGTAGATCTTTCCATGATCGCCGGATGTCCCTACAACTATCAAATAATTATCGTGGGATGGGTTCGAAAATGAAAGAAACAAGGGAGGGAACGGATCCCTCCCTTCATTCGGGCATATCACTCCTTTTCAGCGGGTGGTCTTTTCACCACTGGCTGTGCGGAAGGAAGTCCGGGCTGGGGCACGGGTGGCCTTATCTGCGGAGGGGCCTGTCCGGGAGGGGATGGCTGTATCTCCGGCGGCTCCTGTCCCGGAGGCGGTATTCTGGGTCCCTGAGGGGCATTCTGACCCTGCATCTGCCTGATCTGGTCTTCCATGGGGACCGCTCCGACGAGAACATTGCCGCCGGCGTTCCATACAGCCTCCTCGTCGTAATCGTCCGCTGCATCCAGAATGGAGCTCATGGAATCCTCCAGGGCGGCCTGGTCCACATCGTCGTGCCCGATCTCCGTCACATCCGGGTCGATCTCCATTGCATCCAACTCAAGGCTTTCACCGAAGTCAAGACTGGGTGCGGATTCTTCGAAAAGAGGGCCTCCTGTGGCTTCCCATTTCGGGCCCGTCGGTTCCTCGACGGGGCCCCCCACAACCTCGTCGGTCCTCTCCTTTACAAGAGACTTCGAGCCTTCCTCGTGGTAGATCTGTCCGCCGAGGTCGAGCCTCAGGTCATCCAGGGTGCTCTGGTCCGGTCCTACCACCTCCCCGGCCTTCTGAACTCCGTAAAGACCGGATAACTCCTCCTGCCTTCTTTCCATCTCCTTGACCTTTCTCTCGAGGTCCTCATCCTCCTGCTCTTCCCTCCTCCTGGCCATCCTGAGGACAACTAATACGCCTACCAGGATGATGATGATAACCCCAACAAGGGCTATCAGACCGAAGAAGAGCCATGGAGGGAGGATGGAAAATATCCCTTCGTCTTCACCGTCCTCTTCCTCCGGAGGTACCGGTTTGGGATGCCCGATGTATACCTCCGGGTCCAGGGGGTTGATCTCATTTACCGGGATGGAATAGGGAGTCTTCTTTTCGGAATCATACTGGGGGACCGTGAAACCGATCTCCTCGATATTCTTGTATCCGTCCAGGTCGTCATCGTCATCGGGTTGTGCCGAAAGGTCACCCCAGAAATGTTTCTCCCTTATATCCGGCATCCCGTCATTATCGTTGTCATCGTCAGACCATACCCAGAGCTGGACAACGGTTGATATGAAACCCGTTCCGACCTGGCCGTCCGTGATGTTGAGGTTCAGAATGAATTTCTCGCTCTGGAGCCGGGAGAGATTCCCGTTGGAGGGATAAAAGCTCAGGGAGATATCCTTCCCGTAGAGGGTGTAGTTGACGGCTCCGTTCTCGCTGGAGATGACCCATGTGTAATTGATCTCATCGTTGTCGGGGTCCCTGGCGAAGGCTTTGAAATCGACCACCTCGCCCCATTCCGCCTGGATCTTGGTCCCCCCGTACTTGCTCTGGGTATAATATGACCATTCGTTCTTGTCGGTCTCGTCTCCCCGGAAATCTATTGTGACCTTCTCCCTTCCTGGTATCCATTCCACCGGGTCCTGAAGATTGATCACGGTTATGTTGACCGTTAGCCAGGAAAGGTCGGTCTTCTCCAGATCCAGTAGCTCGAGGGTGAAGACTATGTAACGGTTGGCAGTATCCTGTGAGTCCGCATTGACCCTGACAGTCCAGTTGGAGCCCGATATCTTGTTGATAACCGGTTTCTTCGACGCGGACCTAAGGGTCATTACATCCCCGTGGTCGATGTCCCCGGCGGAAACATTGAAGATGAGGGTACCTTTTTCCATTATCTCGAAATCGGCCCTGTCATCGCTTGGTTCCACCTCTTCCCCATTCACGGATATGAAGAACGGTGCATCGTTGACGTTCTCAACCGGTATGAACAGGGTTATGTTCTTGAGGCCTCCTTTCTTGTCGTCCGCCATTATCGTCATGTTCATCTCGGGAACATCATCGTTTGTAGGTGTGAACGTGAAAATGGATTTGTGCTGAGGATCTATGTTATCCCTGTCCACCTCCACCCTGGGGTCCGAGGATTTGAATTCCAGGAAATCCCCATCGATGTCGCTGGCCGTTATGGCAAATTCATAGGGTTGACCTTCTATGCATCCGATATCCTTTTTCAGGAGAACAAGTTCGGTGGCATGCGGCTCGATGATGGTCTGCCATCCGTTGTTGATGTCCTGATATCTTGCCCAGAACGGGAGATCGTTGGTGGAATTCACACGAACGGTGAAATAATCGGATGGACCGAACTTGTCATCATTCGTACCGAATCCTCCGTCCTTTCCAGTGTCCTGGGCAATTATCCTGAACCTCTCCTCTCCGAACCAGTTCTGCTTGCTTGTGTAGATATCGACATACCAGTAGGGTGTATCCAATCCGACCTTTCTCACCCTTGCGGTCAGGTTCGGTTCGGTGGCGTATGATTGAATTTCAAACTGAAGATCGGAATAACCGTTGTAGGCGTCATCCGTGATCCATCCCTGCTCTATCCATAAGGTCAGATTGAGTATTCCCTCCCGGCTCTCGTCCTCCAGAAGGTAGAGTGTAGGGATGACCCTCTCCCACTGCGGAGGTTTGTTCACGGGTCTCGTCCTGACGTTGATCTCGTTCGAGAGCGAGATGAGATTGTCCTGGTCCTCGATGGCAACCTTGACATAGTAATCTGTATCCGGATCGATGCTCCTTCCGAAGTACTCCTGGTTCATCAGCTGTTTCGTTGAAACATTGTAAAGGGGTCCATCCGGCCACATTGTATCGGAGATAGAGAAACCTGTATCCGTGGAGATATAGGTCTTGTATCTGAGGAAATCCGCCTCGTAATTGGGACTCCAGGAGACCCTGAAATACTTCTCATCTGCCACGATCTCCATGAGATCATCGATGGGTTCAGGTGCCTGGTTTATGATGGACCTCGAATGGACCAGGTCGATATCGGCAGTGTCCGATTCCTTCTCGGACCAAAGGACCTGAACATCGCCACCGGAGTCAACCGCTGCGACAGGATCCTCCTTGTAATAGGAAGGTGCATGGTCGTTCACCCTGGCGGGTTTTGACCAGGTGTCCCCGCCCAGGGAGTTCGTTGCGAAAATGTTCGTATGCCCCAGTGTATAGTCCATCCAGGTCACGGCAAGGGTTCCGTCTGTCCCGAGAGCGATGTCCGGTTCGGAATGCCATTTGTCGGCAGCCTGGGAAGTGTTCACGATGAGGTTGGGTTGACCCCCGGCGCTCCAGGAGGACCCGTGGTCAGTCGATCTTGTGTACTTGATCGAGGGGCGGTCCTTATCAATATCGGGATAGTTATTGGCGCCTCCCACATCGGTGGAGAAATCCCACCATACCATGTGAACGCCGTTCGTGTCGGCTTCGAGTCTGGCATTCCATGTCTGGTAATCGAATGGAATTGGGTAGGTTGTGACCCTCTTTGGCTCATCGAAGGTAAGAGGCGGGAGACCGTTGATGGATGATATATCGGCCCTGGTCCACCAGGATTCCTGTCTCCATTCCGGATCTGACTGAAAAGCAACGAATACATACTGTCCATCCGAGGCAACGGTGGAATACTTTTCCTGCCAGGTCGTGCTCTGAGGTGAGGAGAAGCCCTTTACGTTCTGGGGTGTGCTCCAGGTTGTCCCGAGATCGGTGGAGTAGGCGATATCGATCATGTCGTTTGCCGGGACAAGGTTGGTCCAGGTCACGAAAAGGTTCCCGTAGGGATCGAAGGACATGGCTATGTCCTTGATCTTGTCCGATGGATAATCCACACTGGAGACGGGTGTGACCAGGTTGTCCGCGCTCCAGGTGGCGCCACCGTCGGTGGAGGTCCTCACGGCGATCACCCATTCGATGAGGCCAGAGATCTCCCTGTAAGTGGAATCGAGGAAGGCTACGGCAATGGTGGTCTTGCTCCCATCGTTGTATACGTCTATCGCGGGGTTCTGCTGCTTATCGCCGGCCTCCAGATCTCCAGGGAGAAAATCCACCGGGGCCTGCCAGTTATCTCCTCCGTCGATGGATCTCTGGAAGTAGATGACCGGGTCGTTGAATCCGTTGGAGTAATCCTCGTAAACGATGTATACCTCGGCGGAATCCCCGAACCCGTAAGCAGCCATGTCGTGCCTTTTCTGATCTCTTGTATCCGGATTGTAGGGCCTTATGTCATTATCGGTGCTGAAGGTCAATCCCTGTGCCATCATGGGTGCGATCACGGCAGCTGCCAACATGGTCAGTATCAATGCCAACGATTTAATGGTCTGATCACTCCGTTTCATCTGAACCACCCCATAGGGTATCCGTGGTGTGCCGCATATTCCAACATTTACTTTCACCCTGGCGTATGTGAAGTGGAACATCCAGCAGTCTCCAGTGAATGTCTCTTGATTTATAAACGTTGGTGGTATTTATCTCACGTTCACATCTACTTATATCACTGTACAAATGTACAAAGGGACAAAACGTTATATAGGGAAACTTGATACTCCCCTCACCTCACCTGGGGGCAAAAGATATGGTCGATTTCGAAACCATAGAATTCAAGAACATTCCCTTCGGGAAGAACAACTTCATAGAAGTTGCCAGAAAGAGAGCGGTACTGGGAAACGGTGGTCAGACCGAATTCGTGTCCATTTCCCGTGGATATTTCACGAACAGCGATGAGAAGAGGTACAAGAACTCCGTTACCATTCCTCTAGAGGAAGATGTCAGGAAGCAGATCGCGAAGCATATACTGGAGATCTGATCCCATCGAAGGATCATCTAAGAACGGGGTGGATAAATGGTCGAGTTCAAGGCAGTTATCGCTGATGTGAAGAATGGTAAAACCTATCAGACAGTTGTCTCCGGACAGCATGCCAACAGGCTGATGGGAATGAAGATACACGATGAGTTCGACGGGCTCTTCGTTTCCCTTCCAGGATACAAGTTGAAGATAACCGGAGGGTCCGACAAAGATGGCTTCCCGATGAGGAGGGACCTCCCAGGACAACAGAGGAAGAAGATCGTGATGTCCGGGGGAGTTGGATTCCACCCGGTCAACGAGGGTCAGCGGAGGAGAAAATATGTAAGGGGAAACACCATCTCCGCTGACATAGTTCAGATCAATCTGAAAGTGACCTCGTATGGACCGAGGCCCATCGAAGAGCAGTTCAAACAAGAGGAAAGCGAATGAAAGTCAAGACCCAACCGGAGGTTAACATAGGGCTCGTCGGTCATGTCGACCACGGCAAGACCACTTTGACCGAGGCCCTTTCCGGAGTATGGGCAGACACCCATTCCGAGGAGATCAAGCGCGGTATAACCATCAAACTGGGCTATGCCGACGCCGAGTTCTATCTGTGCCCCAAATGCGGAAAACCCGGAGGTTACGCCACCAAGGCAAAATGCCCGATCTGCGGAGGGAAATGCGAATATCTCAGGGCCGTTTCCTTCGTTGACGCACCTGGTCATGAGACGTTGATGGCAACCATGCTCTCAGGTGCAGCCATCATGGACGGGGCCCTGCTTCTGATCGCCGCGAACGAGAAGTGTCCTCAGGCTCAAACCCGTGAACATCTGATGGCACTTGATTTCATAGGTATAGAGAACGTGATAATCGTTCAGACGAAGATCGACCTCGTGACCCGGGAGAAAGCCATCAAGAACCAGCAGGATATCAGGAAGTTCGTAAAAGGGACCGTCGCACAGGATGCGCCGATCATCCCCGTTTCGGCCCATCACGGATCCAATCTCGATATACTCATTGCAACCATCGAGAATATGATACACAACAGACCTCATCAAGAAAAGCTTCCATCAAGGATGTACATCGCCCGGTCCTTCGATGTGAACAAGCCTGGAACCCACTACTCAAATCTGGCAGGTGGAGTTCTCGGAGGGAGCCTTCTCCAGGGCGAGATAAAGGAAGGGGATGAACTCGAGATCCGTCCCGGGATAAAGGTCGAGGAAAAGGGCTCTTCCAGGGTGGATTTCGTACCACTCATTACCGATGTGACATCGTTGATGTCGGGCGGAAAAAGCCGAAAAACCCTCAGACCCGGGGGGCTGGTTGGCATCGGAACCAGGCTTGATCCCAATCTTACGAAATCCGACTCACTGATAGGTTCGGTGGTGGGAGAACCCGGAACCCTTCCGCCGGTCGTGAACAAGCTCACGCTTGAGACCCATCTCATGGATTACCTCGTCGGTCTTGATGAGGAAATGAAGGTTGAGATGATAAGGACCAAGGAGGTCCTGATGTTGAATATCGGAACCGCGACCACCGTGGGCATTGTCACTTCACCCCAGGACAACAAGGTGGAGATGGCCTTGAAGATGCCCGTGTGTGCCGATACCGGTCAAAGGGTGGCGATCTCCCGCAGGGTCGGAAGCAAGTTCAGGCTCATAGGCTACGGCATCATCCTTTAGGGGTGGGATGTTGGCCCTTTTCAATGAAAATGAGATACATGGCAGACATGTCATTCTGGACGCGAACGCTCTGATCGCACCATTCCAGTTCTCATTCAATCTGGATATTGAACTTGGCAGGACCGCACCGGGGGCGGTGCCAGTTATTCCAACTTCCGTTATCCGCGAACTTGAATCATTGGTCAGGAAGGGTGATTGGAGGGTCAAGGCCGCCCTGGAACTTGCCCGGAACTACACCTGGGTGGAGATCAGGGGCAGAGGTGACGGTCCCATTTTCGATCTGGCGCTCCGCAAGAAATGGATCGTGATGACACAGGATAAAAGACTTCGGAAGAATCTACTTGGCAGAGGCATCCCTGTGATTCTGATCAGGGACAGGGGACACCTGATGCTGATGGAGCCCTGAACTACGGTTGTCCCGTATCTTCGGGTCCGTTAACCCATGGTCTATACGAATTTTCTCCCGGATTGTTCGGGTGAGGGGAAAATGCGGGATCGCCATAAAGGGCGAACATAGACACCTCCTTCCAGTGGGCTCCAAGAAGTCCACCCTGCCAGTCCGGATCGTCCTGGTCCTGAATGAACGGACTGACCGGTTTGTTTCTGAGCGGGTTGTGGATGTATCTGTTCTCCGCCCACCTGAGGGCCTCGCCCACGGCGCCGTGATCATCCTCATTGTTGAGGATACCGTCCCAGAAGAATGCGAACCATGCGTCGTTCAGGTCCCATTCGTAGTTACCGTCGTCCCAATCGGGGTTTATTATTCCCGGAAGCCATTCCTCGGTGGCGGAGGATGCGTCCTGGGCTATGTTCGAGAAGCTTACCTCGGTGGCGCCTCCCGCAACAACCGCTCCCCCGTAGAGGTAATTGAGGGCAAAGGTCCTCTCGACCTCGATGGGTTCCGCAGGCTTCCACCACCCGGAACCGTGGATCTTGGCGTTCATGCAGGCGACCCAGAAACCTACCTGGGGCGGAAGAAGAAGTTCTCTCACCTCCTCGCCTCTGAGAACCCCGCTTTCGTCCCCCGAGATCGCGTATGGAACCATGTAGAGTGAGCCGTATTCGGAGCCGTGCCCTCTGTAAGCGACAAAACCGGATGCCTGCATGGCACTGTTCATGTCGTCGGGCCCTTTCGGATCGACACCGTCCCCGATCAGTATGTCCCTTCCAACGTTCGAGGGTCCGATGTAATCGTAGGTCATTCCCTCATCGGTGGCATCCCTGCACCAGAACCTAGCCGGGGTCACCTGGCCCCTTTCATATGTGATCTCGTAGCCCGAGAACGAGGTTCCGTGGAGCTTCCAGTTCACTTCCTGAGGGCCTGCCTGATAATCGATCGATACCGCATCCTCGTGTAGATCGTAGAGGAAGGTCCTGACCACCTGATTGCTCATTCCCTGCACGTTCAGATTGATGAATCTGCCCACGGCCGAATCCATGTAGTATGGATCATCCCCGAGAAAACCATACGCCACATCGGAGCTGACCAGAAGATCGCCCTCCACATTTTCCGGGTTGGCGTCGGTCTCGTCCGGGAGCTGGAACTGAGGAACCGCGGATGCGGAGCCGACAAGGGCGACATATTCGGGTAGGCCGTATGTATTCACGGCCTTTTTCAATTCCTGATAGTAGCCGATAGCCCTCTGATTGAGTGTGGTGTCCATGTAGCCGATGTCATCCTTCGAGGGGGAGTAACTGGTAAGAACATAGGCCTTCCTGTAGGCAGCGATCTCACCGGCGACAGCGGAGATCGCCGGTATGTGGAACTGGTCGTCAAACTCGTCATATCCGGGTGAACCCTTCAGCATATCGGTATCAAGGTCAAGAGGATTCACGACCATTACATAATCGAAGGGCACATTCTGCCTCTGAAGTTCCGCCCATGCTTCCTCCTGTGTCCGGTATGTCTGGTCTCCCGCAACAAGGACCCTGTTCGTGACACTTGCGATCGGGGAGGCCCAGAGGGCTTCCTCGAAGGTGGAAACGGTGATGATGCCTTCGAACCCCATGAACCTGGCAAGGGACATGGGTGAGATTTCGTATACGTCCTTGACGTTTATTCCCCCTCCGATGGACGGGGGATCTGCCGGATCATCGGTGAAAAGGAGGAAATCCCATGATCCCATCCCCATCCTGTCTATAGTATCCAGCTGATGCTCGTCAAGGGTTCCGTCTTCTTCCAGTATGAACATCGGGTGATAATTGCCGTTTTGGTCCACCGCGATGGACGAAAGCATGGCAGAGAACATCATGGAATCATTGTCCGAGGGTGATTCCATAAGTATGACATAGTTGGCGGGCAGCTCAAGGTCCGGATCATATTCCGGCCCTTTTCTCTCCTCCTTCCCGGAAAGGAGGAAGAAGATACTGGCCGACAGCAGGATAAGGATCACCGTCGAGATGGTAATTATCTTACCCTGCCTGGAGCTGAACCAATCCTTAGATCGCATGATATACCAATATTTTTCAGGCTTTAATGGTTTTTGGTCAGAGCCTGATGGTCAGGCCTCCCTCTTGAAACGGAACTAGGAGATCTGGATGTTGATGTGCCTCTGCCATTTTCAAGATTCAAATTGACCGCATCAAATTTAAGTACAAGGTAAGCCGCTGAATCGATGTTTGACGGATGAAACGGGCGAAGGGACAGCGCAAGCTCAGGATGAAGGCGCTGATGAATTGATCTACAGTGACAGGGCGATCGAGGTACTGAAACTCCAGAAGGAGCTTCGGTTACGCACGGAGCTGTCAAGGGTCGTGACCTCCTACACCAAACCCGAGGATCTGCTCCCGAATATACTGTCGATACTCTGCGATGGATTCGGGGCCAACGGGGGAGCTATATACTTCATGGAGAAGGATACGAACGAGATCACTCTGAAAGCGACTCACGGACTGGATAAGGAATATGCGTTGAGATACCAGAAGATCCATATCGGCTCCCACGTTACAGGGGTCGTTGCTGAAACCGGCGAAGGTATGATAATCAGGGATTCTTCGGTTGACCAGAGATCGACCAAGGGCGTGGTGGACATCCTGAAATACCGGAGCGCCGTGGTAACACCGGTAATATCCGAGGGCGAGGTAGTGGGTATCTTAGCCCTCATCAGTGAAAAACCCGGTTTCTTCACACAGAAGGACCTGAAGCTCCTTGACGTGATCGGGGCCCATGTGTCGCTTGCCATCGTGAACTCTTTCCTGAACCAGGCCATCCAGCACGAGAGGGAGAGGACCCTTGCTATCCTCGAAAGGCTCGATGAGGGGATATTCGAGGTGGAGCTCAAAGAGCCCTTTATGTTAGGGATGGATACGGGTGAGGTCCTGCGTGCTTTCCTCGAGAAAGGAAGGTTCACCCTTCTGAATCCAAGCTTTTCAAGACAGTCCGGGAAGAAAGTAGAGATAGGTGACCTGATGGTCGAAGGTTTCGACGAGGTCCAGCTCGCGAAGATGCTCAGGGAGGTCATTTCCGGGGGCGAGGTGGTGGCGGTCGAGAGGAAGTGGTCAGGTGAGGAGGAGAGGCTTTACGGCGTTTCCCTCTTCAGGGTCGATAAATGCGGTCTTATCAAGGGTGTGAAGGGAACCCGAAGGGATATGACCAAAAGACTGAGGATGGAGGAGAGGCTTCAGGAATCGAAGTCCAAGACCGAGTTCTATCTGGACCTGCTTTCGCATGACATTGCCAACATCAATACCGTTGTGATGGGATTTCTGGATGTGCAGGAGAATCTCGGCAGGTCCGGAGGGGAGATGAAGGCATACATAGATACGATCAAGAACGAGATCAAGAGATCCTCGCAGCTGTTGAAGAAGGTCCGGACGCTCGCCAAGGTCCAGAGAGAGAGACCGAACCTTCAACCGTTGGATGTCTTCAAGAGGATCGGACCCGCCCTGGAAATCGTCAACAGACAGAATCCGGGAAAGACCGTTGTGATGGAATTCAACCAGCTGGATAGCAGGGTGATGGTCGACTGTGATGATATGATAGATGACCTGTTCCAGAGTGTGTTCAGGATGGCTGCGGACCAGACGGAAGGTGAAAATGTCGTGGTCGCACTGGAGATTAAGAGATTCGAGTTCGACGAGAGGAAGGGATATCTTCTGAGATTTTCCGACAGCGGCAAAGGGATACCCGATTCAATGAAACAGAAGATCTTCACAGACAAGAAGATAGAGGACGGGGCCCCGCCCGGACCCGGTCTCAGTCTCAGTGTTATCAAAGAAGTAGCGGAAAGGTACCGGGGGAAGATCTGGATCGAGGATAAAGTGAAGGGAGATCATGGTCAGGGAACCAGTCTGATGATATTTTTCCCCTCTTCGATCGGTCAATAACTTCGATCTCGTTCAGGTTATAACCCCCTGACCACCCCATTTTTTACGACTTCGTCGGGTTCATTTCTCCGAAATGAACACCCTTTCGGGGTGACTTCCATGTTCATCATCCGACCGCTGATTTGCATCCTCAGCCGCTCATAGCCCAAATCTTAATAACGAAAATATGTTTACCACCCAAAAAATGCCACCATAGCTTAGCCCGGTTGAGCGGCTGACTTGTAATCAGCAGGTCGGGGGTTCGAATCCCTCTGGTGGCTCTCTTCTTTTAGTTAAAGTTCCATTAGTATAAAAATGGTTTAAATCCCAACCCCTGCATTATTGCAGGGGGGTATAGTTAAGACGCTAAATGGACCCCCCGTGGCCGAAAGTACTGGCTATGAGGCTCGCTCGTTGCACTTCGCTCGACACATATTGTTCCTCGGACAATAAAAAATTTTAACTCGGAACAACATCTCATACCTATGTCCGTTAGACCTCTTTGAGAATATCGTTGAGGTCTGTGCACGAGGTGTATTATGACTGACGAACTCAGAGTGGGTGGTGGAATCGCGTACGATTGCCCCCGATGCGGAGCCGGTGCCATCTACAAACGCAACGCTTCTAAGTGTCAATGTTCGGTTTGTGGGGGTATAACATTGTATCGCAGATGTCCACGCTGTAAAGCAAAACTCCTTTTCCCGCCGGATCTCACTGACGCTAACATACAGAGATGGAAGTGCCTTGGATGCGGGAAACAGGGTCCGCGTGAGGCGTTTCCTGCTATATCGATTGACTATTTCGCCGATGCCAACGATTGGATAATTGACCTCTACGGAGCGGATGTTGGAACAGTTATATCATGTCCTGACCGTAGGCGGACCGACGGTTCTATATTATCAGCTGAAGGCATCAGCGGGATCGCTTCTGGGGGTTGCACTATATTTTTCGACCCCGAATCGGTCGTGGTCATGCTCGGCAACGTTTCGAATCAACTTCGGCTCGAGTACTCGGACATTACCTCATTGAAGGTGTCAGGACGTGGAGATCTGGTTACTACCTCTGGTGGGGGATGGTTCGGCGGCGGCTTCGGGCTGGTTGGGATGGTAAAGGGCGTGGCACTAAGCACTGCCTTGAACGCACTCACAACTACCACGAAGCATCAAATCGAAACAATTATCTCTCTGCAGTGGACAAATGGGAGCGTCACCCTGTTGAACTCGATATTTCTTCCAGCGCAGTGGGCCGAGATATTGTCACCGGTTGTCCAGCGAATCGAGACGAGTCGGAGGGATAGAGAAACCACGAAAGAGATAGCCGCTATTTCGGACTTGAAGACTTGCCCTTACTGCGCCGAAAAAATCCAGGCGGCGGCAATCAAGTGCCGGTACTGCAGGTCGGACCTCTAACATCGCGATAAGCCGGTGGGGGAGCTAATCGAAAAACTAATTTTTTTTCTTCTGTGATTTTTAATGTGCAGTTTGGTCTTCCATCCCTTTCCTCCACCTCTTCAACGTGGACCGGCTGACACCCGCAAGGTCGGCTTCTCGATATGACACTGAGAAGGGATCCTCCTTGATTCTCCTTCGATCCTGTGCCCGGTTATCATATACCTCGACATCGCCCTCCTGGAGCCCCAGAACCATCGTCTCGTCGATCCTGTTAGCCTCCTTGCCAATATGGATGAATGATGTGCCGTTGATATGCCTCCTCGACAGGATACCTACATCACCCTCGAACTTGCTCTCAGGGTGGCTCACATAGTCGAGGAAGACCTGATCCAAGGACTTCCAATATTCCTTCCCACGGAGGATCTTCCCACTATGATAGTCCACGAACTCGGAGTAAGGGGCCTCCCACGGCTTGGTAGAAAACGGAACAATAGGCTTGATCGGCTCACCCGAGTCATCATCAGTAGCTACAGAGGTGCCAACCAGCACGAAGTTGCTCGGTTTAATGCGATCCTGATAGCTCTTCCTACTGTTCAATGCCTTCATCCGTCTCATCAGGTCAGGTGTTGATATCGTCATCCTGGAGACTGCATATCGGCCCCTATACTCTGCGACTAGGGCGGTGAGGAGATTTTCCCCGGCAGCGCGGGAAGTTATGTGTTGAGATTCCAATTCGTCCACCAAGACCATCAGTTGATCTACTTTCGCCACGATCCGCTTCTGCTCTGCAAGGGGCGGGAGTGGAAAGGGAAAGGCGACAATCTTGTCTTTCGAAAGGTTCGGTTGTGCTCCCCCCTCACTACCATCGTGAAAGACAGCTCGCTGTGAAATTAAATATAGAAATAGGTAGCGGTTTGAAATCCCTTCGAAAGGTGTGCATCCACATACTGCCTGATTGGTCACTGATGGTTCTGCGAGAATAGCGACCTTTCCGATGGTTGCTCCATATCATCAACTCCATGACCGAGTTTAAGCAGATCATCGGGCGTGGCACCCGCATCAACGAGGACTACAACAAGATAGGGAGGAAAAGCACGTCGCGCTTGCCAGCGCGTCGCTGGCCCGCTTCGCCGACAAACCCACCCAGGCCAACCTAAACTTCCTCTTCCACAAATCCTACACCATAACCCCAGCCGACCTTCGTAAAACCATCCTCACCCTCGCCGTCCAAGGCAAACTCGTACCCCAAGATCCCAACGACGAAACCGCGGAAAAGCTTTGTAAGCGAATCCAGAAGTCTAAAGAACTACTAATCAAAGAACGTGTTATCCGCCGACAAAAAACCGACCCTATTGACAGCAATTCCGCTCCTTTTCCCATTCCGCAGTCTTGGATATGGACCCGTCTTGGGGAGATTGGTGATTGGGGTTCTGGCTCAACTCCTCCGCGAGGAAATCATGAGCTTTACGGCGGTGGAATAACGTGGCTGAAGTCAGGCGAACTTAACGACAAACAAGCACTCGTTGGTTCCTCTGAAACCGTCACGGAAATGGCATTGAAAACAGGGTCATTCAGGCGTAATCAGTCGGGTGACGTTTTATTTGCAATGATTCGATCCAGAACGATCAGGTGGCATGTTTGGGCGTCCACACCAGTGCTCATAAGCCTGGATGTACAGGCAATAACGGGATATGTGGATTCGGGATCTATGAAGTTGTCTGGGCTTTCCCCTCGTCGTTGTCACCTGTGATGCGCATGACGTACTTTGCGTTGGCTGCAGCAAGGTCGGGGTTGGCATTGACCATGGCCTGGCGCATTCGTTCTGCGTGGTTTATGTTTTCGCAACCCCATTTTCTTCCACTCGGTATAGGACAGGTTCAGGATCTTGTTTCTTAATTCGGCATTATCGACACGTTCCATGTCTGCTGATGGTGTCGACAGGTCCAAGTTCTTTTTCTTGTCAGCAAGGTAGTTGGAAAACTCATAGGCCTCTGTATCTCGCCATCCGCGAAACTGCCTGTCTAATTCCGCCATCAACCTTTTGACAGCATCGGATCTTAAACGAATTACCACTCCACTATTGTGTGCATCACCCTTTGTTCTATAGGATCATCCTAAATGCCCTATAAACTCAATCCGGTCGATTGTGGCGAGCGATCTCCGTTCTCATGAGGTATTGGTGTAACGGGTCCATCAATCCCGGGTGGCTATATTATTTTTGTATAAGCCCTACCCATAAAAACCATAACTATAAAATTAAAACCTGACCTTAAAGATGGTGTGAAAACTGGAAGGAAGCGGGTTAAATGACAATAACAACGAGACCAAACAAGAAACCGATAGAGCAATACCAACATAAGGATAAAGAGAGAGTTAACAATCCCCCTGTTGGACTTGTAACGCCGGAAACTGACAAGGACGAAACGAAAAAGACATATTCATACGACCCGCATCTTGACCCTCAACTAGTCTGGACTGGCAAGGCTGAGCATACCTCTTTCAAAGTGCCGACTGTATCTCTTCACGTACACGAAAGGATTGACCCGAGAACAATAATCTCCGCAGTGAAAAAAAGGAATGGTGCACCCACAAAACAGGCATCATTATTTGAATTCGCTGGAGAAAATCCCCCGCTCCGCGAAGCCATTGAATTCTACAAGCACAAACATGGTTGGAGCAACCGTTTTATCGCCGGAGATTCCCTTCTCGTGATGAACTCCCTGCTGGAAAAGGAAGGCATGGCTGGAAAGGCCCAGATGATTTACATTGATCCACCATATGGGATAAAGTATGGTTCTAATTTTCAGCCGTTTGTCAACAAGCGCGACGTAAAAGATGGTAAAGACGAGGATTTAACTGCTGAACCCGAAATGGTGAAAGCGTTTAGGGATACCTGGGAGCTGGGAATTCATTCATATCTGACATACTTACGAGACAGGTTACTTCTATCAAAGGAATTATTGACAGAATCTGGAAGCGTGTTTGTACAGATAAGTGATGAAAATCTGCACCATGTTCGAGAAGTAATGGATGAAGTATTTGGATCAAATAATTTTATAAGTTTAATTTCATTTACCACTACATCAGGATTTACAACATCATATCTTAGTAGAGATGGCGATTATTTACTTTGGTATGGTAGAGATACAAAGCAATTGAAATATAGACCGATGTATCGTATAAAATCTCTACCGATACACGATCCGAACTATCGTTTCGTTGAACTTATTGATGGTTCCAGAAGAGAAATGAGTAAAAAAGAAAGAGAAAATCCCTTAATATTGCCTGAAGGTAGTCGAATTTATCGATACGGTGATGCAACTTCTCAGGGAGGTGCTGAAAATGATGAACCAATTGAGATAAATGGAACAAATTACTTGCCATCAACTAATAGACATTGGACAAACACAACTGAAGGAACAAGAAGATTAGTTGAAAAAAGGAGAGCGGAACCATTTGGTAACAATTTGGCTGTAATTAGATACTATGATGATAATCCACTTCAAAAGCATACAAACAATTGGAGAGATACTTCTACTGGCGGTTTTAATTTAGATAAGATATACGTAGTTCAAACCGCATCAAAAACAATAGAGCGTTGCCTCCTCATGACTACCGATCCAGGCGATCTAGTTTTAGATCCGACATGCGGCTCTGGAACCACTGCCTATAATGCCGAGCAATGGGGCCGACGCTGGATTACCTGCGATACATCTCGCGTAGCACTCACACTGGCAAAACAACGTATAATGACTGCAATTTACGATTATTATGAACTTGCGCATCCACAAGAAGGTGTAGGATCTGGCTTTACATACAAAACAATCCCACACATCACCCTGAAATCAATCGCCAACAACGAACCTCCCTCTCAGGAAACCCTTTACGACCAACCCTTCGTAGACAATTCCAAGACTCGCGTTTCCGGGCCGTTCACTGTCGAGGCCGTCCCCTCTCCAACCGTTAAACCGCTTGATGATATCAAAGCTGACCAACCAGCGGATGAATCCGTTGCCCGTTCCGGTGGAACGCTCCGTCAGACCGAATGGAAAGACGAACTGTTCAGAACAGGTATTCGCGGTAAAGTCAGCCAGGTAATCGAATTCACCCGATTGGAAACACTTCCGGGAACCAGGTGGCTGCATGTGGATGGAGAAACCAAAGAGAAAGATCCGAAGCGTATCGTTATTTCCTTCGGCCCGGAACACGCCCCGCTTGAACAGCGGCAGGTCGAGCTTGCGATTGAAGAAGCCCAGAAACTCGTTCCCAAACCAAAATTGGTCGTGTTCGCGGCCTTCCAGTTCGATCCCGAAGCATCGAAGGATATTGACGAGACAGACTGGCCAGGCGTTACCTTGCTCAAAGCGCAGATGAACGCTGACCTATTAACCGAGGACTTGAAAAAGAAGCGTTCCAGCAATGAGAGCTTCTGGCTCATAGGTCAGCCCGAAGTTACAGTCAAGAAATTAAAAGATGGCAAGATACAGGTTGAGGTTCTTGGCTTCGATTACTACAACACACGAACAGGAATAATCGACTCCGGAAGTTCAGATAAGATTGCAATGTGGATGCTGGATACCGATTACGATGGCAGAAGCCTTTATCCGCACCAGGTCTTTTTCCCGATGGCCGGAGAAAAGGAAGGCTGGGCAAAGTTCGCCAAGAACCTGAAGGCTGAGATAGACCAGGACTTGATAGAATCATATCGGGGAACGGTGTCCCTTCCTTTCGAGTGTGGCGAACATAAGCAGATTGCTATCAAGATCGTGGATGATCGTGGTATCGAGAGTCTTCGTATAATCGGGGTGTAGGTATGGCTAAGATAGAGAAACTGATAATCAACTCACCCTATGATGAGCCGGAGCATTACTTGAGCTACGAAAGGGAAACCCGGCAGTTTGTCATGAAAGATGGCCGAAGGCCAGCAGGTTATCTCATCGCTTCCGAATCTTCACAGTCTTTTGACGATCCAGGCATTTTCAAGGAAATAGAATTGGTGAATAAGATTAGGCCAAGGATTAATGCTTGGCGAAAAGCTGGATATCCCGGGATTACTGGCATAACGAAGGCCCTTCTGGAGCATTGGTATGATCTCGAAGAACGGGAGAACAGGCGTTTCTTCTTCTGCCAACTTGAAGCCATTGAAACTATTATCTGGCTAGTTGAAGCCCCGGAATCTGAGAAAGTCGGCATTGAAATCCCATCAGATGGCGGGGATTTTCAACGTATTTGCTCCAAGATGGCTACGGGTTCCGGTAAGACCATCGTAATGGCAATGTTGATTGCCTGGCAGGTTCTCAATAAGTTAACGTATCCGCAGGATACTCGTTTTTCAAAGTATATTCTCGTTGTCGCTCCTGGCCTTACAGTAAAGAGCCGCTTGCAGGTTCTCGTACCATCCAGCATTGGCAATTATTACGACGAATTTAACATCATTCCAGGCGGTTTGATCGAAAAATTAAGGCAGGGAAAGATACGGATCATCAACTGGCATATTTTGAACTGGGAAACCGAGGCACAGGTCAAGAAGAAGCGGAGCGTTGACAAGCGCGGCGTAAAGAGCAATGAGGCATATGTCCGGGAAGTGCTGGAAGAACTGGCACAGGGGCGTAATATCGTTGTTATCAACGACGAAGCCCATCATGCCTGGCGCGTCAATCCTGAAGCAATCGGAAAATACACAAGACAACGGGATATGAAGGACAGTGAACAGGAAGCCACCATCTGGATTGGTGGACTCGACAGGGTTCATAACGCAAGGGGAATATTGTCTTGTTTCGATTTTACGGCAACCCCATTCATGCCATCTGGCGGTAAGAGTACGGAAGAAACACTCTACGGTTGGATAGTGAGCGATTTCGGCCTTAACGATGCCATAGAATCCGGGCTGGTAAAAACTCCGAGGGTGGTAATCCGTGATAATACCTGGATGCGTTGGGATTATCGTTCCAGATTATACCACATCTACATGGACCCGGAAGTGAAAGACGATATCAACAGAAAGGCCGAGGAACACGAACCATTACCGGATCTTATTACCCACGCTTACTATCTACTCGGTAAGGACTGGCTGGAAACTGCTAAGGAATGGGGGAAGGTCGGTTTCAAGACCCCACCAGTCATGATTTCTGTCGCTAATCGAACCGAAACGGCGGCCAGAATCAAATATGCATTTGGCCATAAAAAAATCCGTATCGATGAACTCTGCATCCCTGAAAAAATCCTTCATATAGATTCGAAAGTCCTCAAGGAAGCTGAAGAAAAACAAGAAGCACTTGAAATATCGACAGAAGAAAATGAAGATGAAGAAGAGGGACCCGTAAAGAAACCTACAAAGGGCCAGGTAGCGGAATTATTAAGACAACAGGTTGATACCGTCGGTCAAGTTAATAAACCAGGGGAACAGATTCAAAAAGTCATATCTGTTGGAATGCTATCCGAAGGATGGGACGCAAAAACCGTAACTCACATCATGGGATTGCGGGCTTTTTCAAGTCAACTGTTATGTGAACAAGTGGTGGGTAGAGGTTTGAGAAGGACATCATACGAGGTTGACGAGGAAACCGGATTGTTCGCTGCTGAATATGTGAACATCTTCGGAGTGCCATTCACATTCTTGCCTCACGAACCAAGGGATGGGCCACCGCCACCGCCTTCGAGTCCAAAGAGCAGGATAGAACCTGTTCCAGAAAAACAGCAGTTTGAAATCAGCTGGCCGAATATTATCAGGATCGACCATGTTTTCAGGCCGACATTGAATCTGGACATTCAGACGGTCAAGACCCTGGAACTCAATGCCAAGGACACTCCCACACTTGCTGAACTTGCACCAGTAGTTGATGGAAAGCCTGATGTCAGTAATATAACAACCATCGACCTTGAAGAACTCGGAAAGAAATTCCGGATGCAGAAGATTATATTCGAGAACGCAAGGGATGTCTACGATCAGATGGCCCCCTCCTGGAAAGCAGATAAAAACTATCTTCTCGTTCAGGTTATAAAACTGGTCGATAAATTCATCCAGTCCGACAAAATAAGATTTGCACCACAATTGTTCCAGCAGAACGATCTGAGAAAAAGGATACTCCTTACTCTGAACATGAATAAAATTGTTCAGCACATATGGGAAGCCATCCGATTTGAAAACACCGAGTCGCTGGAACCGATTTTCTATACAGATAGGCCAATCCGGGCAACCGGAGACATGAGAACCTGGTACACTGGCAAACCATGCGAACATACCAAGAAATCCCACATCAATATGTGTGTATTCGATAGTACCTGGGAAGCGACAGAAGCATTTGAATTCATACGTCATCGGTTAAGGCCCTGATTGCCAACGATACCTGATGTTTTTAACTTCTTTTAACCATTTATAATCACGATCATGGGGCATGCTATCGAAACCATTAATAATATTCATTTACATATTTG
>Ga0272441_10001234_pt1 | contig 54766 bp, 46 predicted proteins | sample SSMProp6N_FD_193582 | JGI IMG/M metagenome (GOLD analysis project Ga0272441, IMG submission 193582) | Marine sediment archaeal communities from Little Sippewissett salt marsh, Falmouth, MA, United States - SSM-Prop-6N | ecosystem: Environmental > Aquatic > Marine > Wetlands > Sediment ...
AGCGTAGCGAGGCCGCGCTGGGTTTGTTGCAGCCATCCCGAATGCGCACGCTCGTGGACGCGTATCCCCCTGGATCAAGTTCGACCGGTCCTCGGCGGAGATTACCTCTTTCAGTACATCTGCCCCGAACGCGGAATCGGGGCGGAGTCGGACGGTTGATATCCACTCTGATGGTCTACGCGTCGTGTCCTCTCTTCGGCAGGATCAGAGCCGCGAGCCTTGGCTGATGCCGTGACAGGCCATCGCCAAGCTGCGCTTGACGCTGCCACCCGGCCCCTCAGGATGAGAGTCTCATTTGGCAAGCGATTCGATGTCGATTTGGGCTTTGGCGGGGTTTACGGTGATTCCGAGGGATTGGAACCAGGGGAAGAGGTTTCGGCCCATAGCGATGCTGAGGACCGCGACGCTGTCGTCGGCGGTGTATTTGTCGATCTTGTCGGGCGTAGCGAGGCGGCGTTTGGCCTGGAAATAGCGGGCGACGATGTTGGGCTTTTCCTTGGCCAACTGCTCGAAGATCCACATGGGCTTGGCCATGCCCACCGCGTGGGGGACGTTTTCGCCGTGGGCGAGGTCGTATTTCGTCATGTCCGGATCGTGGCGTTTGGCGCTCTTGATCCAGCCGGCCAGGCCTGCGTCGGCGTCTTTGGCCAGCCCCAGCTTGCGGCCGACGAGGATACCGACGTACGTGGCAACCCCCTCGTTCCACATCGGCTCGGCGAAGGGAAGGACCCACGAATGGGTGGATTCGTGCGAGATCAGCTCGACCATCGGGTACTTGTTGTCGGGGAAGCCTCCCCACCACGCGGCCAAGCCGATAGCGACGCCCGAGGAGAACCCGCCGCCGCCGGTGGGCAGCAGGATCAGCGTGCTAAGCATCCCCTCGGTAGGCGGCACGCCCATGACCTCCTGGATCACGGGGAAACACTCATCGTAGACAGCGTAGATCGCGTCGGCGTAGGACTTGAGGTAGTCGGAGCATTGAATGGGGAGCCGCTCGCGCTGCGTGCGGTTCTCGGGCGATTGGTCCTTCGGGCGGCGCTGCGGATCGACCGGCTTGCCGGCGGCGATGCGTTGCAGCAGCGGTTTCCACCAACGGTCGTTGATCGGATCGCTGGCGTTGGGGTTGCGGCCGCACAGGGACCGCGACGCCACCACGAGACTCCCCTTCCCGACGCGCCGCTGCGCCATCACGACGCGGCCGTTGGCATCGCGGACCAGGACCTGCCAGTCGGACGGCTCGGCCAGCTTGATGACCTTGGGCGAGTAACTGTCGATCTTCTCAGTCTCAAGCGTCGAACGGCCCTGGAGTGGCTTGGTTGCCGATTCGTTGAGGAATTCGGCACCGAAGTGCCTGGCCAGCGCGTTTAGCTTGTACTCCTTGTCGTCGCGGAACGAGGCATAGTCGCCCAGCATGGCGACGCCTCCGCCGGACTGGAGAAACCGCTGGACCGCTTCGATATCTTGCGGCACATACGGACACGGCGACGCGGACGACTGGACGATGAGCAGGTTGGCGTTCTGGAAATCGTATTTGTGCAGCGTGCCCCAGTTGCGGACGTCGATTCCGTTGGGCAGGACGTAGTTTTTGCCGAATCGCCCGTCGAAATAGAACGAGAAGTCGTGGGAAATGTCGGTCACGCAGTGGATGCGGCCAGGCTCGACCGCGCCGGCAGCCTGGCCCACCAGAACACCCGTTAACACAAGCACCAGAACCGCCAAACTCATCTTCTGCATCATCGCTCTTGCCCTGTCGATATACCCTTTTTTGCCAGAAACCGGCGTTCCTGCGGTGGTCGCCGGCGCCGCCGGTCCTTACGCGGCGGCGCATGAAAAATGCCCGGGACTGGATTCGAACCAGCACGAGCCGAAGCTCACTAGCCCCTCAAGCTAGCGCGTCTGCCAAATTCCGCCACCCGGGCGATAAGTTATAGATTATCGATGATTGGCGATGGATTGTCAATCGTGATTCTTGGAGATTCTTGCATGGATCGCGCGCGACGGCACCGCCCTGACGCGGGAACGACCACAAACCGCCGGGCGCGCTGCCGGCACTACACGCCGCGCTGGGTGTCCCAGAGCAGAAGGTGCAGGCGCTGGCCGAACGAGAAGCCGGTATCCCGGCACATCGCCGCGATCGCAGGTGACCTTGCGAGAAGGTCGTCTCTCGTGACGGCCTGGGGCATGAGGAGAACCTTCGTCCGGTCCACATCGCCGAGGGTCTCGACAATTCGCTGGATTTCGTCGAGGTCGGTCTCGGACTCGATCACGAACTTAAGCTGGTGTCGATACGTCTCAATGAGACGCCTGACGGTGCCGGGGTCGAAGCGCAGCCGCTCGTGGACCTCCGCGAGTTCGGCCCGCGCGGGCACGGAGTTGCTTAGCTTTGGGCTGATGCTCAGCAGGTCGCAGGCCAAGTCGGGGACGAAAAGAGCGCCGGCCGTTTCGATGGTGATGTGTTTGCCGAGGGCCTTGAGCCGGCCGGTCAGATCGACCAGTCCCGGGCGGACCGCGAGGTCGGGGCCAACCAGGGGCTCGCCACCCGTGAGAACGACGTGCCCGCACGGCCAGGTCGCCACCTTTGCAGCGATCTGCGCCGGCTCGAGGTCTTCGCCCGAGCTGAAGTCCCAGGCGTATTTCGTATCGCACCAGCGGCAGCGCAGCGGACAACCGGCCAAGCGGACGAACACGCTGGGCGTGCCGGCCAGCATTCCCTCTCCCTGTAGAGAATAGAAAATCTCAGCTACCTGCATGCGCGTGTCACGATCAAAGCGGTCACATGTCCTTTTGCACGTATTGAAGCGGGTCCGTCAGTCCGGCCTCGGCAAAACCCTTGAGCCGAAGCCGGCACGAATCGCACCGCCCGCAGCTTCGGCCCCGCTCGTCCGGATCGTAGCAGCTATGCGTCAGCGAGTAATCGACGCCGAGTTTCGTCCCGGTGCGGATGATCTCAGCCTTGCTCATTTCGATAATCGGCGTATGGATGCAGTAGCTGCCCTTGCCCTCGACGGCCGCGGCGGTAGCGAGGTTGGCCATCGTTTCGAAAGCGGCGATGAACTCGGCGCGGCAATCGGGATAGCCGCTGTAGTCCGTCGAATTGACGCCGATGAAAACGTCGAAGACGTTCAGCACCTCCGCCCAGGCCAAGGCGTAGCTCAGGAAGATCGTGTTGCGAGCGGGCACATAAGTCACGGGAATGTCCCTCGACTCGCCCAGGTCGGCCCGGTCCTTGGGCACGTCGATGAAATGGTCCGTCAGCGCCGAACCACCGAAAGCCCCCAGGTCGATGTCGATCACGCGATGCTCGATGACGCCCAGCGCGCGGGCCACATTCGCGGCGGCCTCGATCTCGCACCGGTGACGCTGGCCGTAGCGAAACGTCAAAGCGTAGCACGCGAAACCCTCGCTCCGCGCGATCGCCAGCGTCGTAGTCGAGTCCAGCCCCCCACTCAGGAGCACGATGGCATTTTTGTCACTCATAGTCAATTCTCACGGATGCGAACACCCCATTTCGCAAGTCCTGCGACTACCGCGGAAACTAGATTGCTTTCCCGACGCGCCGGGACTCCTCACAATGACAAACATGACGCACAATATGTCATTGCGAGCGAAGCGAAGCAATCTATAATCGCACGATTCATGAAACGCCATATTGGCGCAGGCGCGGCGGCGAGACTACCGCCCTTTCGGCCACGGATACGCGTTGGAGCCGGCGGCCTGATCGACCGGCCCCTTGGGCAGTGTCTTCTGCCAGGCCAGCACTTTGCCGGAGAGGCGCTGCACCACGTCGGCGTGCCCGTCCGCCACGTTGTCCAATTCCGTGGGATCTTTTGGAATATCATACAACTCGATGCGGCTGCGGTCGGGGTTCATCAGCAATTTCCAGCGGCCCTCGCGAATCGCCAGCATGGGACACTTGTGGGCCATGTCGCCGGCGACGCGAAAACGCCACTCCCACATAAGGGGGCGGGTCCGTTGCGTGGGCGTTCCCAGCAGCGCCGCGGACATGTCTTGGCCGTCCAGCGTCGCGTCGCCGGGCGCGTCGATGCGCGCCAGGCCACAGATCGTCGGCAGCCAGTCGACGCCGGCGACGACCGTCTCGTCATCCACCCGCCCTGCCGGTGTGCGCCCCGGACAGCGCACGATGAAGGGCATCCGAATCCCGCCTTCGTACAGGCTCCGCTTGCGTCCGCGAAACGGGCCCGCGCTGCCGATGCCGCTGTGCACGGCGTTGCGTATGTTCAAGTCCTCCGGGCCGTTGTCGCTGGAGAAAACGATAAACGTGTTCTCGCGCAGGCCCAGCTCGTCGATCCTCTTGACCAGGCGACCGATCTGGGTATCGAGGTCCGTCACCGAGGCGTAGTAGATCTGCTTGACGCCCTTGTAGGGCACGCCGGCCGGCGCGTGTCGCTTGTACGGCTCCATCTGCTCCGGCGTCGGATGCAGCGTCGCGTGCGGCACGAGCGTCCAGACGTTGACGTAGAAGGGCTCGTCGCGATGCTCTTCGATGAAACCGATCGTTCGGTCCACGATCTGGGCGGTCGATTTGGCCCGGAAGTACGGGTCGTCCAGCCCGGTAAGCTGGGGCCCCGACGAGACCCTCGTGCAATGATCGTCGATGCCGTAGGCGCCGGGGCTGGGGGCGTCGCTGCCCGAACCGAGATGCCATTTGCCGAAGTGCCCGGTGACGTAGCCTCCCGAGCGAAGCAGACCCGTCACGGTAGGTATCTTCGGGTCGAGCCAGTTCGGCATCGCGCGGGCCTCGTTCAGTTTGTCGCTGGCGAAATGGCCGTGGATTCCGAGCCGTGCGGGAAATCGCCCCGTCATGATCGCCCCGCGCGAGGGTGAACAGACCGAGCCGCTGACGTAGAACTGGGTAAACAGCAGGCCCTCGCCGGCCAGACGATCCAGGTTGGGGGTGCGAATTTGCCGGTTGCCGTAGCAGCCAAGGTCGCCCCAGCCCAGATCGTCGGCAAAAACGAAGACGAAATTGGGCCTGCGTCCCCCGCTTCGGCTGGGCGCTGCGAGCAGGGACGCCGGCAGCGCCGTCGCCAGCATGGCCTTTCCCACGGCCGACAGAAAGCAACGCCTCTCCATCGTTTGCACCGATTGTTTCATGGCTGGATTCCTCCATTGCTGCTGCGCGGCCCCACGCCGCGACATCATCTTCGTTGAATCTGCTTATCATGCTACCGCCAGCCCTCCCGCCTGTCAAAGACAACGGCAGGCCCCGCCTTCGGGGACTATTTTCTGCCGCCCGGCTGATGACTTGTCGCTTGTATTGTGGCGGACCCGATACTATGATAGGAGCGATACGATTGAGGATTGTAACGATGAATGAACGCGAGCCAATCGAGCTTTTTGACAACCCGCGTCCCGGGCGGGACTACCGCATCACCATTCGCTGCCCGGAGTTCACGAGCGTCTGCCCCAAAACGGGCCAGCCCGATTTCGGCGAAATCACGATCGAATACTGTCCCGAAACAAGCTGTATCGAGCTCAAAAGCCTGAAGTTCTACTTGCAAGGCTATCGAAACAAAGGCATTTTCTACGAGTCGCTGACGAACGATATTCTGGACGACTTGACCGGTGCGTGCCGGCCGCGCTGGATGCGAGTGACGGCGCGATTCACGCCGCGTGGCGGGATCACCACCGACGTCGTTGCAGAATACACAGCCGAAGGCTAACATCCTGATCCGAGGTATCCAAATGCCCATCAAACTGCATTGCGACCACTGCGGAAAAAAGATCGAGGCCCCGGACAGCGCGGGAGGCAAATGGGGCAAGTGCCCGGCCTGCCACAACAAAGTGTACGTCCCCCAGCCCGTCGCCGACGACGAGCTGAAGCTGGCTCCCATTGACGAGACGGAGGAGCAGCGGCGCAAACGACTCATGCACGAGAGCTACGAGCTTACGAAGGACATTCTGCACGAGGACGCCCCCTCGCCGGCCGAACCGTCCGGCGGCGGCACGCCTGAGATCAGTGAAGCGGATCTGACGAACCACGTCATTCGCTATCTGCGTCAGATGGCCGACGGCGACCTGGACGAGGCCCATAACACCGCCGAGCACATCACGCCCCATCGTCGTCAGGCCATCGCCCTGCTGGAGAGCCTGGCGCGCAGCGACCCCCCCGATCCGGAACTGGAGGACGTTCCCAAGCAGGTGCTGGCCGGCTTGATCCGGAATCTGCGCACCCGGCTCAGTTAATCCCACCGGGCTCCCAAACAGTCCCAGAACACATCCCTTTGCACCCCGAGCGGACCGGCCTTATCGGGCGGCTGAAACGCCTGCACTTCCTGGAAATATCCCAGGTTGGCTCCGCCAACACCTATTCGTAGGCTTTACGTGTGGCTCGATCGACTTTGATCGACTGCAAGTACAACTTGGAGGAAACTCAAATGGGTGGTGAGAATACCGTGGTGCACGTCACGCACGAAGCGGCGGGCAAGGTCGGTGGTATCGGGGCCGTTCTACAAGGCTTCTTCACCTGTCCGTCCTACCTGGAAGCCGTGGACCGCTCGATCCTGATCAGTCCCCTTTTCACGACGGAGGGGCCGGCCACCGGACGCCTCGGCGATGACGGCGAGGTTTTCCATTCCTCCCTCGACGGGCTTGCCCATCCGGACTACAGCCCGCTCCTGGCGGAGATCGAACGACAGTACCACGTCGGCACCGTGTACGGACAGCGAACCTTCACTGACTGCCAGACCGGCGCCCACAGCACGCAGGAGGTCCTGCTGATCGACGTGCGTCACATGAACCCCGAACCGCTCAACGAATTCAAGCAGCGGCTCTTCGAAGCGTTCGGGATTCAGAGCCAGCAGCACGAGCATCTGTGGGAATACGAGCAGTACGTTCGGGTCGCGGTACCGGCCATTGCCGCTCTCAAAGCGCTGCGGGCCACCGACGGTCCAGCTACGATCATCGCCCACGAGTTTATGGGAATGCCGACGGCCCTGGCGGCCATCCTCGAACACGAGTGCAACTTTCGCACCGTCTTCCACGCTCACGAAGTGGCCACCATCCGGCGCATCGTGGAAGACCACCCCGGCCACGACACGATGTTTTACAACGTCATGCACGAAGCGCAAAAGAGCGGCTTGTACGTGGATGAAGTGTTCGGCGACCAGAACAGCTATTTCAAACATGCCCTGGTGCAAGCGTCTCGCTATTGCGACCACGTCTACGCCGTCGGGGATCTGGTGGCCGAAGAGCTGCACTTTCTCGCGTCCGATTTTGAGACCGGCGACATCGACATCGTCTATAACGGCATCCCGGCGTACGAGATTGGCGTGGGCGAAAAATACACCGCCCGGGAGAAGCTGCGGCGCTATTGCATGAACCTGCTGGGGTACAGGCCGGATTACATCTTCACGCACGTCACGCGTCTGGTGCGCAGCAAGGGGCTTTGGCGAGACCTGCGCGTTCTCCATGAGATCGACCGGATGCTCGACCTCGAAGACAAGACGGCGGTGTACTTTCTGCTATCGACGGAAGTGGCGCGCCGGCCGAACTGCGACATTCGTCACATGGAAGCAACGTACGGCTGGCCCGTCGCGCACCGGGAAGGCTGGCCCGATCTCTCCGGCGGAGAGGCGACGTTCTACAGCGCCGTTCAACAATTCAACGCCGAAAGCCACCGCGTCAAGGCCGTGTTCATCAATCAGTTCGGGTTCGACCCGAAGAGCTGCGGCCTGCGCATGCCCGAGGACATGAAGTTCATGGACATCCGCAAAGGCAGTGACGTCGAGTTCGGCCAGAGCATCTACGAACCGTTCGGGATCGCCCAGCTCGAGCCGCTGACGTTCGGAGGGATCTGCGTGCTGACCAACGTATGCGGATGCACCGGCTTCCTGCGAGACGTCACCGAAGGACAACCCGTGCCCAACGTGATCGTCGCCGACTACACGGATCTGGGTTCCCACACACATGAGGGCCTGGGAGGTCTGCTGGACATCGACCGGGCCTTTCGCGACCGCATCGAGATAGCGGAGGCCGCACGGGTGGCCGAAGAGATCGTGGACCGCCTGCCTCGCGACGAGGCCGCTCTGGAGCAACTGATTCAGCAGGGCTATGAGCTGGCGCGCAACATGAGCTGGGACACGGTCGTTCGGCGGTATCTCCTGAACGATCTGGCGGGCGTGCGAACGACATCGCAGCGGTCGCCCGACTACCTCCGGGCATAAGTTGCGCTTCGGCGGTCGCTACTGCGGACCGATCTCGGCGAAAACACCGTAGCCCGAGCCGTCCTGATCCTCGCTGATCCAGACCACGACGCACGCGCCGTCGGCCCCCATGGCGACGTCAGGATACCACTGCCGGCCGACCACGTAGGTGTTCACCGTCTCTTCGTCGCTGAGCAGCCTCGGGCCCACCCCACATCTCTGACGACACACACCACAGCAATTGCCGTCGTAATCCTGGCTGTCCCAGACCATCAAGTATTCACCGTGACCGTTGCTCGCCACCTTCGGATGTCCCTGGTTGCCCTCCATGGTGGTATTGACCATGTAGGGTTCGGCGGTCGCCGTGCCGTTTGGGTCGAAATGCTGCGCTACGATGTCGTAGGGGAACGGGCCGCAGGCCCACACGATGGCAAAGTCGCCCGACCGGTCCACGGCCACCGAGGGACCGTACCAGCGGCTGTTGAGGTCGCAGGTGATACACGCGACGGCGTCGGCCGGCGTGGCGTCCGCCTCGTACCGGCGGAACATGATGGTCTCCCCGTACGGGCGATTCCACGTGTTGCCCATGCGAATCCAGGCAACGACGAAACGCCCGGATTCATCCATTCCCACGTCGGGCCAGCAACCCTGGGCATACCAGCACCCCAGCGGGAGGTCCTGGTCTTCGGGATACTCGTTGACGAGGAAATCTTCGCCCAGAGGCATGGCGTCCGGGCCGAAAAGCCGCCCCATCACGTAACACTTGCCGGTGATGCAATCGGCCGCGCGACTGACCCAAACGATCACAAAATTGCCGTCCGGGCTCGCGGAAATGCTCGGCATCGACTGCGTTACGCCCGGCATCAGATCGCAGACCCGGAACTCATCCGTCAGGGTCAGGCCCTGGCGATCGAAGAGGCGCGCCATCACGTCGGTTCCATTCTCTCCCGGCGCGACCCAGACCACCACGAAATCACCCGACGGGCCCATGGCCACTGCCGGCGTCCAGTTGTCCACGTCCGCTGGCGTGGAGTTGACCTTGAACTCGTCGCAGAGCGGAGTTCCGCCGGCGTCGAAAGGCCGCGCGTATACGCCCCCTCCCCGCCCGTCGACCGGATGGCTCCGCCAGGCCACGACGAATTCACCGGCGTCGTTCATAGCGACCGCCGCATGGGTCTGGTTGTGCTCGGTGTAGGTATTGACCTGAAACTCGGCCCAACTGCCCGTCGCCAAGAGCAAAACGAGCCCGACCGCCAACTGTGCGCAGAATTTCCCCCTATACATAATCGTACTCCTTAATCCTCTCAGTTCCGAATGGCCCCGGACTGCACTGGGGTCACACCAATTTGCTTGGTGTTTCTACATAGTACGACGCAAGAGAGCAGGATTTGTTACAACAAAAACTGCTGTTGGAACACAAAATCCATACGGCCAAAGAGTTGCGCGAGCCGTCCGTTCCGGCGTGAATCGGCCGCCAGTGCATGTGGGTAAAGGCGAAGAACGTGGATTTTGATCGGTGCACGCCGCAGTGCCGCCCTGCCCGAAAGTCGGTTTATAGGGCTTGTGTCAATCGTGCCGCCTCGGGCCCCGCGGAGACTCGGTCTTTACATCCGCTCCCTTTAATAGGAGTATAATGAGCCGGATGCAATACGTATGATACTCGCGTTGGCAAAGATACGATGGCACTCAGGAGCGAAGAACATGATCGAACACCAACGGACAATCCGAACGAAAGGCCTTCTGACATTCATCTCGACCCTTATGTTGGCGTTTCAAGCGACCCATGCGGCCGGCTATGACCCGATTGCCCTGCATCCGGAAAATCCGCACTATTTCCTCTGGCGAACGGAGCCGACGATTCTGGTAACCTCGGGCGAGCACTACGGCGCCGTTCTGAATCGGGCCTTCAACTACACCCGGTATTTAGCCACGCTCCAGTCGTACGAATTCAACCTGACGCGCACGTTCAGCGGCGCCTACTGCGAACCTCCAGGGGCGTTCAAGATTGCGCGAAACACACTGGCCCCGGCCCGGGGCGATCTGATTTGCCCCTGGGCGCGAAGCAAAACCCCCGGCTACACCAACGGAGGCAACAAGTTCGACCTGACGAAATGGGATGACGGCTATTTCCGGAGACTGACGGATTTCGTCGCCGAGGCCGGCCGTCGCGACGTGGTCGTCGAACTGGTGCTGTTTTGTCCCTTTTACAAGGATCCGATGTGGGAGCTGAGCCCCATGAACTCCCGCAACAACGTCAATGGAATCGGCGCGGTCAAGAGGACCGATGTCTACGCGCTCAAGAACAAAGACCTGCTGGCCGTCCAGGACGCCATGGTCCGTCGCATCATCGAAGCGCTCAACAACTTCGACAACGTATACTACGAGATCTGCAACGAGCCCTACTTCGGCGGCGTGACAATGGAGTGGCAAAACCACATCGCCGAGACGATCGTGCGGGCCGAATCGAAACTCAAGGCCAGGCATCTCATCGCCCAGAACATCGCCAACAAGACGAAGAAGATCGAAGATCCGAACCCGCACGTGTCGGTCTTCAATTTCCACTACGCCAAGCCGCCCGTGGCGGTGGCCGAAAATTACCATCTCAACCGGGTGCTCGGTGATGATGAGACGGGATTTTCCGGAGACGATCGTGTCAAGCCCTACCGGATCGAGGCGTGGGATTTCCTCATCGCCGGCGGTGCGGTCTACAGCAATCTGGACTACTCCTTTGTGGTCGGCTACGAAAACGGAACGGCTCCTATCAACGCCCCCGGCGGCGGAGGCCCGAAACTCAGACGACAGCTCGAGATCCTTAAAGACTTCATGAGCGGCTTCGATTTCATCGCCATGAAGCCCGACAACAGCACAATCGCCGGCGGCGTCACGAAAGGCACAACCGCGCGGGCCCTCGTTGAAAGCGGCCGGGCCTATGCGATCTACGTCAACGGCAACAACGTGCGACAGCTCCAAATCAAGCTGCCGCAGGGGCAGTACAAAGCCGAGTGGATCGATACGAAGACGGGAAAAATCGACCGCGCCGAATCCTTACGACATGACGGAGGCACGCATTCCCTGGACGCGCCCCGATACAGCGACGATATCGCCCTGCGAATCGTGCGTATCGGCAGAAAGCGCAAGGGCGTGACTTTTACCAGCGATTTCGAGAATGCACGGTTGAAGGGCTGGCGCGGCTCGGGCAACACGCCTGCGGTCACGCGCACCCGAACGCGAGCGGGCAGGTACGCCATGAAATCGACGCTGGATCGCCACCGCGACCGCGTTTCCTACCGCACGGAAGTCAGCGGGCCCCGCGCCGAAGTCGGCAAAGAATACTGGTACGGGTTCAGCATCCTGCTGCCCGAAGAGTACGTTCCCGATCGCGTGTGGGAAATCGTCGCACAGTGGCACGGCGTACCCGACCAGGACACGGGCGAGACCTGGCGCAATCCCGTGATGGCCCTGTTCACCACCGGCGGACGCTGGAGCTGGGTGAGCCGCTGGGATGCCAAGCGAAATACGTTCGAGAGCGGCAAGCGCCAGTACGGCGGCACCAAAACCTATGACCTGGGCCCCTACGAAAGAGAACGCTGGACGGACTGGGTGGTCCACGTCAAGTGGTCGTTCAAGGCCGACGGCATCCTCCAGGTCTGGAGGAACGGGCGGAAGGTGATCGATCAGACCGGGCCCAATGCGTTCAACGACGCCAAGGGCCCCTACTTCAAGATGGGCCTGTACAAAGGCTGGCGGGACGCGAAGAAACCGGGCGACGCCGTGAGCAAACGTATCCTTTATCACGACGAATTCCGCATGGGCGGGGCCGAGGCAAGCTACGAAGACGTCGCTCCGGGCCGCTAAGGTTTCGAACTCCCCCGCCTTGCCTTGCGTACGAAACGTCGTTGTTGTGCGAATTGCATTCTCAGTTTGATATGACCTCACCTGCAAAAAAAGTCGTTGTCGCGCTTAGCGGCGGTGTCGATAGCTCGGTGGTAGCCGCCCTGCTGCTCCAGGACGGACTCGATTGCACCGGCGTGTTTCTGGTCACGAGCGATCACGGCCGGCACGCACAGAAGGAAGCCTCCGACGTGGCGGAGAGGCTCGGCATCGAACTGCACGTCCTGGACGTGCGGCGAGAGTTCGAGCACATCCTGGACTATTTCTGCGACGAGTACGGCCGGGGCCGAACGCCCAATCCCTGCGTCCTCTGCAACCGACTCATCAAGTTCGGCAGACTCTGGCAGTTCGCCCGAGAAACCGGCGCGGCATTTCTCGCCACCGGCCACTACGCCCGCATCGCCCGACACAACGGAAAGCCCGGCCTTTACGAGAGCGCCGATCTCGCCAAGGACCAGTCGTATGCTTTGTCCATGATCGACCGGGAGGTCCTGGATCACGTCCTTTTTCCCCTGGGGCAACACCGCAAGTCGGAGGCTCGTGACATCGCGCGCCGGCTCGGTCTGGGCACGGACGAGAAAGAGGAATCGCAGGAAATCTGCTTCGTGCCCGACGACGCCTACGCGGCCTTTATCGAGCAGCGACGCCCCGCGCTTGCCGGCGAAGGTCCGATTGTGGACAGCGCGGGCAACCTCCTCGGCCGGCACAAGGGAATCCACCGCTACACCATCGGCCAGCGTAGAGGCCTGGGCATAGCCATGGGCGAGCCCTACTATGTGACCCGCCTGGACGCTGGGACCAATACGGTCGTGCTCGGCCCCAAGCCGGAGGTGATGCACCGCAGGCTCACCGCAACCGGCGTCAACTGGCTGATCGACAAACCGCGATCATCGTTTTCCGCCACGGCCAAAGTCCGATATAACAGCCCCGGCAAGCCGGCCATCGTTACTCCCGCCGAGGACTCCGCCCGGGTGGAATTTGACGACCCGATCGCGGCCATTACCCCGGGGCAGTTGGCGGTCTTCTATGTGAGCGAAAATGACAAACGCCGGGTTGCCGGCGCCGGCTGGATTGACAAAGTTGGGAATTGACGGTATGCTAAGCGGCGCTGAGAGCCCGGATGCAAGCAGCAATCTCGCGGGCCGCAGAGCCGGAACGAAACGCCAGGAACACGAGCCGACGATGCAGACAAATGAAGACATCCTGAGTCTGTTGGAAGCGAAAGGAGCACAGGTGGCCAGGGAAACGCAGCGCGGGGTGATCTTGCAGCCCGGAGCCCTGGGCGATTGCATCCTGACACTGCCGCTCGTCAAAGTCATGAAGGACATCCTCGACTTGGGCGGCGTCGACATCCTCGGTCATACCGATTATATCGGCATGTTCCCCGGACGCAGTTGCGTCGACGGCGTTCGCTGCCTGGACTCGGCCGAGCTGCACCGGCTCTTCGTTGAGCCGTCCAAACTCGATCTGGCCGATTGGGACCCGCTAATCCACGTGTTCGCCGATTACGCCTGGATCGTCTCATTCCTGGGCGAGCCTCACAGCAACTTCGAGCAGAATCTGATCTTCACGACCAATTGCAGCCACAGCGCCGAAATCATCACTCTGCCACTGAAACCGCCGGACGGCAGCACGCAGCACGTGACCGACTTCTACGTGCAGCAGTTCGCCCTGGAGAGCGGATTGTCCGCCGAGAAAATCAAGACGCCGGCCGAAAACGTCCTGATACGAGTTACCGAAGGAGATCGAGACGGCGGCGTTGAGCTGCTCGATCACAACGACGTCGATCTGGAAAAGAAGCTGATCGTGATCCATCCCGGCAGCGGCGGACGCGGAAAGTGCTGGCACCTGGACAACTTTCTGACCATCGCCGCAGAGCTGCGTTCGAAGGACTATGAGGTGCTGTTTCTGCTGGGACCGGCTGAAGAGGAAAGACTCGGGCGGAAAGAAATGGCCCGCATTCAAGAGACGGCCCGCTGCTTAGGCTCGCTGTCCCTGACGCAAGTGGTCGCCATCCTCAGCGGCGCCGACGCTTTCGTCGGCAACGACAGCGGGGTAACGCATCTGGCCGCGGCCATGGGCTTGCGGACCTTTGCGATGTTCGGCCCGACCGATCCCGCTCTGTACAAGCCGGTGGGCCGAGCCTTGACCGTGTTCCGGGATACCGAGAGCAACTTCGCGCAAAAACCTTCCCCCAGCTTTCAGAAGACCGTCCTCGATTCCCTGACGTCTTCGGTGTGAGACGGCCGCCAGTAAAGCAAAGCAAGCTCGGATCGCGCCGCCGGCCGTGTGATTTGACCGTGGCGGGAGGCAGAAGGATCCTGTAACGCTGGAAGACGCGACACCGGATCGCAGGACCGGTTTCCATCCGCTTTGGGCCAGGAGGGTTGACCCGTCGACTTCTTACGGTACAATCAGCGTTTTCGGTGCGTGGCGGTGATTGAGCTTCATTGGGAAGGCATGATGCCGCCTGTGCCGGGCGAACCTTGGATGGCAAGAATCTGACAATGCAGGAACAAACACTCGGTCAAATAGCCAAATACGTGGGCGGCACCGTCCAGGGCGATCCCGATGTAGTCATTCGGGCGGCCGCCACCCTCGAAGGTGCCCAGGAAGAACATATCAGCTTCCTGGCCAACCGCAAATACGAGAAGCAGCTTCAGACCACGCGGGCCGGCGCGGTGATCGTCGCAAAGGAGACGAACGCCCCGGTATCTCTCCTGATCGTCGCTGATCCCTACTACGCTTTCAGCAAGGTGGTGGTGCTTCTCCACGGCCACCGCAAGCATAAGGACATCGGGGTTAGTCCGCGCGCTTCGATTGCCGAAAGCGCCCAAATCGGGGCCGACTGTCACATTCACGACTTCGCCACCATTGCCGACGATGTAAAGATCGGCGACCGGTGCATTGTGTACCCCTGCGTCCATATCGGGGAAGGGGTCGAGATTGGCGACGATTGCATCATCTATGCCAACGCCGCCATCTACGAAGGCTGCCGCATCGGCCGGCGCGTCATCATTAATGCGAACTCGACGATCGGCGTCGATGGATTCGGCTACGCCACGCACGAGGGCGTGCATCACAAGATACCGCAGATAGGCGGCCTTGTGATTGAGGACGATGTGGAGATCGGGAGTTGCTGCGGCGTCGAAAGGGGCACGCTCGACGATACGGTCATCGGCCAAGGCTGCAAGTTGGGCGATCTCGTGACCATCGGCCACGGCACGAAGATGGGCGCGCATTGCCTTCTCGTCGCCCAGGTCGGGATCGCCGGCTCGACCACGCTGGGGCACCACTGCGTTATCGGCGGACAAGTCGGCATCGTCGGACACATCACCATCGGCAACAACGTGACGATTGGAGCCCAGGCCGGAGTGGTCAACAGCATCCCGGACGGTGAAACCGTGCTGGGAGCACCGGCCATCGATGCAGGCCAGGCGCGCCGAGCCTATACCGTGCTCCAGCATCTGCCCCAGATGCGTCAGGACATCCGGACTTTGCACAACCGCCTGCGCAAGATCGCCGCCTCGATGAAAGCGAGTTCCGACGATTCAGTCGATGAATAGAACGCAGCAAGAACATCATTCCGTGGTTGCATCATGAGCCAGTCAGAGAAGATAGGCTTGATCGCCGGGGGAGGCAGGCTGCCGTTTATGGTTGCCTCCGGCGCGAGGAAGGCCGGCCACAAGGTGGTCTGCGTCGGCCTGTCCGGCTACGTCGAGCCCGCGCTGGCCGATGAAGTGGACGTGTTTTGCCGAGCCGGTGTCGCCCGCCCGGGCAGTTGGATACGCAAACTCAGGAAGCATGACGTGGCCACCGCCATCCTGGTCGGCCGCGTGACGAAATCGCATTTGTTTACGCCGTGGCGCATCTGGCACTATCTGCCCGACTGGCGCGCCTTTCGCATCTACTACTGCCGTCTGCGCGGCAAGTGCAAGCTCACGGACACCCTGCTGTCGGCCCTGATCGATGAGCTGGCCAGCGGCGGCATCCGCTTGGAGAACTCGGTCATGTACTGTCAGGAACACCTTGCCCACGAGGGCGTCATGACAACGTGCCGGCCCGGCTCGCGGGTCGAAGACGACATTCAGTTCGGATGGCCGCTGGCCAAGAAGCTCGGCGAGATGGACATCGGGCAGGCGATCGCCGTACGCGAAATGGAGGTGATTGCGGTCGAGGCCATTGAGGGCACCGCCGAGATGATCAAGCGCACCGGAACGTTCTGCAAGGCCGGCGGCTGGACCCTGATCAAAACGTCCAAACCGCAGCAGGACATGCGGTTCGACGTGCCCTGCGTGGGCCCCGAGACGATCCGGGACCTGGCTCAAAACGGCGGAACGTGCCTGGTCATCGAGGCCGGCAAGACCATCATCATCGACAAACCCGAGACCCTGGAACTCGCCAACCAGCTTGGCGTGGCCATCCTCGGTCGTTGAGACAGTCGTTCGGGCGAGCCGCAGAGAGGAAAAGTGTGCACGAATGGCCCTTCCAGCTTTCGGTCAAACGCGACGATCCGCAGAGGACGGAGGTCCTTCTGTGCACGGCGCTGCTACGCGATGTGCCGGGCAAGCGTGCGGTGTACCGCGCTCAATGGAATCGCCAGGACGTCGTCGTCAAGGTCTTTTCGCATAAGATCCACGCCGCCCGCCATCTCAAGCGCGAATGGCGCGGCCTTCTCGGCCTGCGGCAACGCGGCTTCAGCGCGCCGCAGCCCCTGTTCCATGGAAAGACGACCCAGGGGCGGCGCGTGCTCGTCATGGAGAACATCGGCGATGCGCCTTCGGTGCGGCGTCAGTTCGCGGAGGTCTGCGAGCCGGCGCCGATGGTCCGGCTGCTCGAACCGGTCTGCCGCGAACTGGCCCGCTATCACGAAAAGGGCGTGCTGCAAACCGATCTCCACTTGGGAAACTTTCTTGCGCCAGGGGATGGAATCGTAGCCATCGACGCCGCCCAGATCCGGTTTCGCGCGCAGCCGATTCGAAAAAGGGAAAGTCTGGCCCAGTTGGCGGAGCTGGCTTCTTTTCTGCCCCCTTCATGCAGCTCATCGTTGAAGAGCCTGTACGAGGAATATTTCAAGACGCGCCGCTGGTCCCTGCAAACATCCGATGAAACATGGCTGCGAAAGAAGGCCCAGCGGTGTAAGAGCCGCGCGATCGACAGGGTGCTGCGCAAGTACCGCCGAAGCAACAGCAGGCACAGCAGTATCACGGTCCCGGGCTACCGCGGATTGTTCGACCGACTGTTCTGCCGCGGAGGCGACGCAAATGAGCTCGTAACGCAATTAGACGCCCTGATGGAAACGGCAGACGTCCTGAAGCGCGGCAACACGTGCTTCGTGTCGCGGCTGCGGTGGAACGGGCGGGACATTGTCGTCAAGCGGTACAACCACAAGGGACTGATTCATTCGCTGCGCCATACCATCAAAAAATCGCGCGCCCGGCACGGCTGGATCGCCAGCCACCGGCTGCGCCTGCTCGGCATCGGCACCCCGGAGCCGCTGGCCTATATCGAGCGACGCAGGGGACCGATCGTGTGGTGTTCCTATCTCATTCACGAGTACGTTCCGGGACGCAAGCTCAACGATCTCCTCCAGGACGACACTGTTTCGCCGGACCAGCGGCAGCAACACATTGCACAGGTCCTGGCGGTGCTCGAGAAGCTGGGCAGGTACCGGATCACACACGGTGACATGAAACACTCCAACATTCTGATCGGCGCAGGCGGACCGATTTTAACGGACCTCGACGCTCTCACGGTGCACCGATGGCGCCGGGCGTACGAGATCGGACACCGCAAAGACGTGCGTCGGTTCCAGGTGGCCTGTGAGGCCGGCACGTGGGCGGCGACGTAGCTCGCGCGCGGGTCGCGCCTCGAGACAATACGCCGCGCAAACGGCACCAACTTGCCCTTGACGGGTGCATAGGGCGCACTCATAATGCCCTGTTCGAGGACATTTGGCAAAAAGGAATCAGTATGGACAAACCGCAGTGCAGGATCGTAGAACTGCCTAAAATTGTCGATCAGCGTGGGAACCTCACGTTCATCGAGGCGCAACGACACATCCCCTTCGATTTCGAGCGCGTCTACTACCTTTATGATGTTCCGGGCGGAGCCGCTCGCGGCGGCCATGCCCACCGCCGGCTCGAGCAGTTCATCGTCGCCGCCAGCGGCAGTTTCACCGTCATCACCGACGACGGAACCGGCCGGAAGGACTTCTACCTCAACCGTTCCTACTACGGGCTCTACGTCCCCACCATGATCTGGCGCGAAATCGACAACTTCTCCTCCGGGTCCGTCTGCCTCGTGCTCGCCTCGAACCTCTACGACGCCGACGACTACATCAGGAACTACGACGAGTTCAAGAGAATCGCCGCCGGAGCGGAAGATCATGGTTGATACGCAAAACACACCGACGCGATTCATTCATACGCAGAGCCATCTCTGCCACTGTGCGGCGGCGCTGGCTTTCGAGAATTCTCTCGCCGAGTACCGGTGCGCAAGTAGCTATATCCTCGAAACAGATGGTGCGAGCCGACGGCGATGATTGAATTTGTGTCCTTGCAGTCTGAGTATAGCGCGATAGCGGATGAGGTCCGCGAGGCCATAGACAGGGTCTTGCAGCGCGGCTGGTTCATCCTCGGAGAAGAGCTTGCCGGCTTCGAGCGGGAGTTCGGCCGCTACGTGGGAGCCGACGCGGCGGTCGGAGTCAATTCCGGCTCCGACGCCATATTCCTCGCCCTCAAGGCCCTCGACATCGGCGCCGGCGATGAGGTCATTACGGTCTCGCACACGTTCATCTCCACCGTCGACGCCATCGCAAGAAACGGCGCGAAGCCCGTATTCGTGGATATCGACCCGGCGACGTTCTGCATCGACCCGGCCAGGATCGAGGAGAAGATCACCACGCGAACCAGGGCCATCATGCCCGTGCACCTCTACGGCCGGCCCGCCGAGATGGAACCGATCCTGGAGATCGCTCGACGCCACGAGCTGTTCGTGATTGAGGATGCCTGCCAGGCACACGGCGCCGAATATCGGGGTCGCAGGGTCGGCAGCCTCGGACACGTGGGCTGTTTCAGCTTCTACCCAACGAAGAATCTGGGAGCCTATGGCGACGGCGGAATCGCCACCACCAACGATGAGGAGATCGCGGAAAAGCTGCGATTGCTGCGCAACTATGGGCAGCCGTGCAAATACCGTCACGATTTGATTGGAGTCAACAGCCGGCTTGACGAGATGCAGGCGGCTGTGTTGCGGGTGAAGCTGAGGCACCTCGACGAATGGAACGACAAACGCCGGCACATGGCCGGTATGTACAGCGAGCTCTTACGCGACGCGGGCGTAACGACCCCCAGCGAAGAAAACCACGCCGGCCACGTCTACCACCTGTACGTAATACGGTCGAAAGACCGGGACGCCCTGCAGGAGCACTTATCGCGGCAGGAGGTGCAAACACAGATTCACTATCCCATACCCGTACATCGCCAGCCGGCGTACGCCGAGATCGCGTCGGGCGTGGACCTTCCGATCACCGATCGGGTCTGCGCCGAGATACTCTCGCTGCCGATGCACCCCTGGCTCACAGAGCCACAGGTCAGACAGGTCGCGGAACTGGTAGTATCCGCTCAGCGCGGCTAAGCCGCAGATTCGCCGCCCCGCCGGTCCGGCCCGAAGACAAGCTCAAGGCCGTGACAGGGAAACAGGTAGCACAGGTTCTCCTCGTAGTACTGTTGCAGACCCGTGTGGAGATTGAGGAACCAACCAAACAGCTTCTTCAACGGCTTGAGCAGTCGAAACGAGGACCGGAAAACCAGACGCTGCGAGAGGACTTCGATCCGAATGTCGGTGTAGAAATCGGGCACTTTTCGGCTGAGTTGCTTTTCGGGCGCCACAAAATAGTAAAAACTGTACAGCCCGAAGAAACGCCGGTGGGTATAGTCGGAGTAGTAGTACGGATTGGAGAAGTGCGGCACGAAAATGTGGGCCCTGCCGTCGTCCTTGAGGACCCGGACCATCTCGGCCATCAGGCCCTCGAAGTTCTCGATGTGTTCGAGAACGCTGCGACAGTGAATCTCATCGACCGACCGCTCGGGCAGAAACGCCAGCCCCTGTTCCAGATCCGCCACGATATCGACGCCCGGCAAATCCACCTTGTCGATGTGGATCCGGTCCGGCGCGCGTTTTCGACCCGCACCCAATTCGACAGCCACACGCCGCCCGCTCTGGATTATCTCTTCAATATCAGTTCGAATCAAAGGCGGCATTAGCCCTTCGTTCTCCAAGCACACGATCGAGGTTAAGACACGCACCCGTTGGCGGCCATTGTAGCATCTTGCCGCGAGGAATCAATGCTGCGCTGCGGTTCCCGAGCATGGGCGCCGGGAACATGGGCAGCGGCCTGTTTGCCAGGGTATTGCCGACAATCGCAGAAAGGCTATAATTGCGGCCTGAGTTGATCCGGATGCGCCCTACCGGTCCCCCCGAGCCGGCCGTGAGCAGCAGGACCGGCAGATTCTGAGTTTCAATGGCAGGTTGGCTAAGCACTATGGTCTTTAGTTCGGTGATCTTCGTCCTCTTCTTCATGCCGGTCGTCCTCGGTGGCTATTTCATTCTCGCTGCCCCGGCGATCCTCGGTTCACAACGCAAGCTCTGGTGGCGCGTCAGCAACCTTTTCCTGCTGATTTCGAGCCTGGTCTTCTACTTTTGGGGCGAGAAGTTCCTGGTGTGGATCGTCATCACGTCCACGCTGATCGACTACGTTTGCGGCCTCGTTATATCCGGAGGCCTCGGTGCCGGCGGCATCAAGCCCTTGGAGCCCGATACGCCTCGGAGTCGGCCTCAGAAGGCCGCCCTGGCGGCTTCCGTCTGCTCCAATCTGACCTTTCTGGCGGTGTTCAAGTACTTCAACTTCGGCGTGGACAGCTTCAATCACGTCGTTAGCACGCTGGGTCTGTCCGCCCTGGCCTGGGACGACACCATTCGAATCACCCTTCCTCTGGGGATCAGCTTCTACACGTTCCAGTCGATGAGCTATACCATCGACGTCTACCGGGGCCGGGTACGCGCGACGCGCAACCTCATCGACTTCGCCTGCTACGTCACGATGTTCCCGCAGTTGGTAGCCGGGCCCATCGTCCGCTACCGGGACGTGGCCGAGCAACTGCGAACGCGCGTTGTCGGCTGGAGCCTTTTCGCATCCGGCGTGAGCCGGTTCACTATCGGTCTGGGCAAAAAACTGCTGATTGCCAATACCGTGTCGGTTGCGGCCGAAGAGATCCTCGCCCTGCCGACCGCACAACTGCAGCCCGGCATCGCATGGCTCGGCATTGCGTGCTATACCATACAGATATACTTCGATTTTTCCGGATACTCCGATATGGCCATCGGCCTGGGACGCATGCTCGGCTTTACCTTCCCGGAGAACTTCAACTACCCGTATATATCCCAGTCCATGCGCGAGTTCTGGCAGCGCTGGCACATCTCGCTATCGACGTGGTTTCGCGATTATCTCTACATCCCGCTCGGAGGCAATCGACGCTCTGTACGGCGTACGTACCTGAACCTCGCCGCCGTGTTCACCCTCTGCGGATTGTGGCACGGAGCCAGTTGGTCCTTCGTGGTCTGGGGCCTCTACCACGGCTTCTTCCTGATCCTCGAGCGGGCGTGGCTCCAGGACTTTCTGGCCCGCCGCCACCCACTGGTGCGGCACATCTATACCGTGCTGGTAATCGTGTGTGGATGGGTGCTGTTCGCGACGGACAGCCTGGGCCACGCGGTGGGATTCTGGGGCGCGATGTTTGGCTTCGCGGGTGAGGCCGTCACGACGCGGGAAGTGGAATGGTACCTCACTCGGGAGGTGCGAATGGCATTGATCGCGGGTATCGTGCTCTCAATGCCCGTCCGCCCTGCCATCGCCGACCTTCTGGACCGGTCGTTGACCCGGCTCAAGGGCGCGATGCGCGGCACCGCGGAACTAACGCTCGCGACCTGCCGTATGTTGTGCCTTTGTGCGCTGTTTATCTTGTGCGTGATGTTCCTTTCCGCCGGAACCCACAATCCTTTCATCTATTTCAGGTTTTAGGAATGCCGATGAGCAAAATCCGTCCCACCACCCGGTTGGATATCGTTCTGACGCTGACGTTTGCCGCCCTGGTCAGCCTGCCGCTCGTGGGCGGCGCGCTCGGGTGGGACCTCACGCACGAACTGGGAGAAAAACGGACGCTGGCGGAAACACCCGTACTCGGAAAGGACCGGATCGAGACAATTCCCGAGAAATTCGAAGCGTACTTCCAGGACCACTTCGGATTCCGAAACGGCCTGATCCAGGGACACAACTGGATCCGCTACAAATTGTTCAAGGGAAGCTCCTTCGGCAAGGTGCTCTTCGGAAAGGACGACTGGCTGTTCCTGACGAAATCAGGCATCCTCCCCGATTTTCTGGGCCAGACGCCCCTGACACCGGCGGAGCTGCAAGCATGGACGAACACGTTGCAGCAGCGTCAACGGTGGCTCAGCGAACGGGGGATCCGCTACCTGTTCGTCATCGCACCGAACAAGGCAACGATCTATACCGAGATGCTGCCGGACCACCTCCAGAGAGGCCGGGGCCGATCGCGGATGGATCAGCTCATCGACTACCTGCGGGACCATTCAACCGTGAGCTATATCGACCTGCGGCCTGCGCTGCTGCAAGCAAAAAGCACCGGGGTCATTTATCATCCCAAGGACTCCCACTGGACCGACCGGGGAGCCTTCGTTGTATACCACCAGATATGCCGGAAGCTCGGATCGTGGTTTCCCGAGATCCAGGCTTTGTCAGAGGACGATTTTGAAATCACCGCGGGCAAAGAGGCAACGGACCTCAGCATGATGCTGGGTCTGGGCCAGGAGCTGGCCGGAGAGGCCGAGATGTGGGTCCCGAAAACACCAGCCGAGACCACCCGCAGCCAATTGGAAATCCCCGGGCAATACGAGTGGAATCGCAGCATCGTACCGAAGGACCAGGTCGCCGTGGAGAACGCGGCGGCAAAACACCGCCTCCTGCTCTTCCATGATTCGTTCGCCGCACGCGGCGGCCTGCGCGAACGCCTGAGCCTGCACTTCCGCCGCAGCGCGTTCACCTCGATCCAGCCGGAGCAACGGTTTCTGGAATTGCTCGTCGAGCAGGAGAATCCCGACATCGTCATTCAAGAGATGGTCGAGCGCAAACTCAAGGATACGCCGCCTGCGCTCGAAAAATAAGGACCGGGCCTCTCACGGGTGTGACGCAGCCCCGGGTCCATCGCCGTTCGGCGACTCGGGCGCGCGCAGGCTCTCATTGACGACTCGCACAAGCTTCTGTCCCACGACAGGCAAGTCAAATCTCTGTATCGCGCTCCGACCAGCCAGCCCCATCCGCTCTCTCAGCCTGCTATCCTTCACCAACTGACCGATCCTCTCGACCCAGTCGGACGCATGGTTTGCATGAAAACCCGTCACGCCGTCTTGCACGTACTCTGCGTTCACACCGACCGGAGAGGCCACGACGGGCAGACCGCCAGCGGCATATTGGAGGATCTTGAAGCCGCATTTCCCGCGAGTGAACGGATCATCCGGAAGCGGCGCCAACGCAATGTCACTGGAGACAAGGTCCGGGGCCTCGGTTTCCCGGGACCAACACCGCTTCTCTATCGGCAGATTCCGCAGGTCGAAAAACGTGTCGCAAATGATTCTCAGCACAACATTGGGGAAACGCGAGCCGATCTGCTCCAGCGCCGGTCCGACGTCGCTGAGATAGCGGAGAGTCGCCCTGCTGCCGATACAGACCAGCCGAGTCTTTCCATCCGGTTCCGGCCTGGTCCCAGGATCATAGGCGGCGACATCCAGGCCGGTGGGCACAATCTGCACCGCGGCGTTGTACCGGCGCGCGTGCTCGGCCAGGTAGGCATTACCGGCGATCACCAGGTCCGCCATCCGGACGGTGCGACGAAACGCACGAAGACGCGAGCCGCCGCTGCGATCCGGCGTCCGGGCCTTGTACATCATCGCATCATCGAAATCATACAGGATCCGGCGGGCGCAACGCCGCAGACAGAACGCGTCATGCAGGTTCAGCCCCTTCTTGTGCAGAAGGACGCCGTCAAACTCGGCCGCTTGCTTGAACAACCTGCGCCGTGCCAGGGCACCGCGGGGCAGGCGGGCCACCTCGCAATCAAGGCCGCTGTCTCGGAAAGCGGGCAAATGCAACTCAATACGTTGCCGGAAGCTCGCATTGCGCGGATTGTTGGTGATGATCAACAGTTTCATATCCGGCGGACTCAAGCAGGGGTAGTCACAGCTCCACAGCATCCCGGTCCGGCTCAGACTCGCCCTCAACGCCTTCCTTGCGCCGTCCGATCATCAGAACCGTTGTAGGCGCGAAAACGTGCCGGTAGCCGGCCACCCAACGAAACAGACCGATTCGCGACAACAGCCTCAGCAGCTCGGCGGACACGCCGCGCAAGATGTGACCGTTCTTGCGGTGCCGGGTGAAACTGAAGACGATCTTGCCAAGGTCGTCGTCGATCGGCGCGAATTCGCCCGGTCTGGAGGTCGCAACCATGCATCGGTCCGCATCGAAGTCAAGCAAGGGAAACAACTTGCGCACCCCCGCCGGTGTGAACCGCCAGTAATCGTTCGGATACGCGTGAATCCGCCAGGCGAAAGGCACTGAGATGCACAGGCAGCCGGACGGTGCAAGCAGCCGCGTCAGATTCTCAGCCATCCGAAACGGCTGGTCGCAGTGCTCCAGTACGCTCAGGCAAAAAATCGTCGCGAAACGCCGCTCGCCCAGGGCCGCATCAATAGCCGCGAAGTCCTCGGTCAGGTCGATGACAACATCCACCCCCGGACCTTCCGCCATGTCGACGCCGACGTACTCCTGGTCCCGATCGAAAAGGGCGCGCAAATCCTGCGTGTTGCCATAGTTCTTGGAACCGACTTCCAGAAATGGGCCCGCCAGGCGTCCGGCGAACTTCTCCACAAAAATACGCTGGTTTACGTCTCCCACCCGGGGAAATCTCCACAAAGAACCAACCCGGCATCCGAAAGCCGGCAAACGTTACAACCCATCCAGGGGGCACTGTACTTGCCGGCTCCCACCAGGTCAAGCACGTAGCCGGCGATTCCGGGGCAATTGAACCCCATGTGCCCCCTTTCCACGCCCGCAGCCACGGCCTTCCTTCGCTCCCGCCCGTACCAGGGAGCAGCCCGAAACAACAGGCCGGCGCCGTAACAATCCCGGCCGGACCTGCAACCTGTCATTCGCTGTCTCGGCTGCGCTCGAGATCACCGATACGCTGCGCCAGATCGTCGGAGAACTGCCGGGCCGCATAGCTTTGAAGGTGGGATCCATCGAAGCTCTCGTATGCGCACGGATCCACGTCGACCCAGATGCCGCCGGCTTTCTCGAAACCTTCCACAAACTGGCGCCGATCGAACCCGCTGTACTGCTGCTCCAGCTCGAACATTTCCTGGCAAGTGGGCATCAAAAACGCGTAAACGCGGATTCCCGTCTGCGTCCACCGGGACACAAAACGATTCAGCCCTTCCACCATTTTCGCCGAGACCTGGACCTTCTGATACCCGCGGTAGTACTTCTTCAACTCTCGCTTCTCGCCGGGAGGTTGACGCTGGTACGCCAGCCAGCCGTCGGCATGGAACTCCTTTTGGGTCCGGCCTTTGGCCAGCGCGGGAATTAGTCCGTGCAGCGCGTCCTGAAAAGACATGTACTCCACGAAGCTCACCAGCGGCGCCAAGCAAATATCGGCGTATATCTGGCTCCTGGACCGCCCCTTCAACTCGGCAAACTGACCCGTGACGTCCGGGTCTTCGGTCAGGGAATGAGGGGTGATTGCCAGGAGGATGGCCTTGCTCTTGCTTTCGGGATCGAGGAGCGATTCGAGGGCTTCCAGGTATTCGGGAACGTACAGGTTGCTGGCGAAGCCGTAATTTAGGATGCGCCACTCCGCAAGCGTTTTCCGCATCTCCGTCGGCGAGACGCCTCCCAGCACACGGGAATCACCGGCCAGCACGGCATCGGCACACTGATGCCAGGAGATCTTGCGGGCCCAATACCGCTTGGGGTAGACGCCGCGCGGCTTATCGGGGCGCAACATCCCCATGATCCCAATGAGGACCAGAGCCAGAACCAGCGCTGTGAACGTGCGGTCTTTCACCGCCCCAGCCAGGAACCCGCGGGCGTTGCGGCGGCACGCGTCGTGACGAATCATTCCTACTCCCGTTAAAACTGAAAATAGATGAAGGTATTGCTCGGCGCCCTCATGAACACGCAAACGAGAATGAGCACGGCGATGCCGACGGGCTCCAGCACCCGCATGATCTTCGGGCTAACCGGCGTGGCCTGGGGCCTGTTTTTGCCAAAATGAACCACCAGCTCATATCCAATCATGATCAGCAAAACGTTTATCGCATTGTTGTCGATGAGTTTGTGGGCCAGTGCCGAGTCGAAGGCGAGAAAGTTGAACATTCTGGCGAAAACGGCGCAGGCCTGGCCAAAATCCTGCGCCCGAAAGAAGACCCAGGCCATGACGGTCAGAATAAAGACGGCCAGAGGAGCAAGATGTCGTCCTCCGGGCAGTTTCGCCAGCTTCGCGGGCCAGTTGGTCAGGCGTTCGGCTGAAAGGTAGAGGCTGTGCAGGGCCCCCCAGAGAACGAAGTGCCAGGCCGCACCGTGCCAAAGCCCCGAGATGAGCATCGTCGCCCACATGGTCGCGTGAGCGTGGCCGGCGCCGCGGCGCGAGCCGCCCAGGGGAATGTACACGTAATCGCGAAACCAGGTCGACAGCGAAATATGCCACTTCTGCCAGAATTCCCGAAAGCTGCCGGCCGTGTACGGGTGGTCAAAATTGAGAGGGAACTCGTAGCCCATCCACTTGCCCAACCCACGCGCGATGTCGCTGTATCCGCTGAAATCGCACAGGATCTGAAACGCGAACATGATCATGACGATCCACCAGTAACAGGCCGAATCGGCCGGGCTTGAGGCCGCAAAGGCCACGTTTACGCTGGCCGCCAACGTGTCGGCGACGACGACCTTCTTGAAGTACCCGAACACGATCAGTTTCAGACCGTCCCAGCGCTGCTGCTCGGTGAGCGGGCCAGCGGATTCCAACTGAGGCAGCAGGTCCCGGGCCCGAACGATGGGACCGGCCACCAACTGCGGAAAGAGCGACAGATAGGCAAAGAAATGAAAGACATTGCGGGTCGGGTGCAACCGGCCCCGGTAAATGTCGATCGTGTAGCTCATCGATTGGAACGTATAGAAACTGATACCGACCGGCAGAATCAGATGAGCCGCGGGCAGCCGTACGTCGCCCCCCGCCAGAGACATCAACGAATTGAACGTACCGGTGACAAAACCCACGTACTTGAAGATGAAAAGCGACCCGACGTTGCCCAGGATCGAGAGCACCAGCAACAGCTTCTTGCGCCGCGGCAAACGTTCGATTCCCAGGCCGGCGAAGAAGTCGATGAGGCCGCTGGCCAGAATCAGAAACAGAAAACGCCAGTCCCACCAGCCGTAGAAAATGAAGGAGGCCGTCACCAGGAACATCCAGCGCGGATTCCGTCGCGTGCGAAAGACAGGCCATGCGGCGAAGAACACGGCGCCGAAGATGATGAACACCAATGAATTGAACTGCATACTGTACGTTACCCTCTGTCAACAGGAGATCACAGTCAGGCGAAACTGTGGCGTATCTGTCTTCGATTTCCCCGATCCACGGCCGCCGAAATCGCACGCGGGCGCCCGCCCGCAAACGTGCATCAGACGGATCCCTTCCGACGCAGCCGCAGGTAGAGCTTGCGCGCCTTTCTTCTCAATACGTTGCGATCGTTAACCACCTTTCGTGCCCAGCGCGGCAACTGCTGGACTCGCGACTCCTCATAGGCAATTCCCTGCCACGGCATCTTCCCGCAACCGCCCAAGAAGACCGTTCCGTCATAGCCACAAAAAATATGGGTAATTGAGGACAGATCCGTCATCATCGTCTCCACCGAATTGTCGTCAATTTCAAACAGCGGGAAGTATTTCGCATCGACGAAGACGGCGTTACCGCTCGTTACGCAGACCAATTCGTAGCCTTTCGTCCGCCCCAGCTTGGCGATAGACAACAAGCTGCTGCCTTGACACAGGCGCGGGTCCGCCGGCTGCACGAACTCCACCGACGGCGGGATCGTGGGATTGAACTCGATCACCACCGCTTTGGGCCGGTAGCACGTCAGCGTCTCCCAGACGTGATAGTCGTTGCCGTCGATATCAATCGAGAGGAGGTCGAAGCTTGGCGGCAGTTCGGTCCGGCTCAAGATTGAGTCCAGGCTGTCATCCGCACCCAAACCGACGTAGGCGTTGACGGGGATGACTTTGCCGTTGTCTTGAAACGTGGTCAGTAGATCTTTGAAACGTTTCGGGTTTCCCTCGATCAGTACGGCCGAATATCCCTTCTGATCGATCAGGTGGAACGTATTGCTGCACCGGCGTCCGTCCCAACTGCCGAACTCCACACACCACTTGTCGCTCTCGCCGATCACCTCGAGAACTTTCTCAATGATCCCGTCCTCGCCGTACTGCGAAGTGATGTTGCGTGCAAAGGCACTCAGCCAGGTGGGATTCTTGCCGGTGCCGCTGGTGTCACTACATTGGGCCTGCATAATCGCGTGAACTTCCTTCATTTTGTGCGTTCCATTTCGAGTGCATCACGTCTACGTTACATGGCTGGCCGCAAGAAGCTCGTCCTCGTACTCTTTCTCCCCTAACGACAGTCCGAGGCGGTTGCTGCCGAGCTACTCTTGTCTGTCGGAACTTCTCCTTGCATGGGTTCGAATGATGTCATCCTTTACCTCAAAGACCCAATTGGGCTGGGAAGCGAGAATGTACTTCTCCAACGTCTGCAAGGTAGGATAGTCGTTCTGGCCCGTGAAGCAACGGGCATCGTCGATCAGCAGCACATGCCGGGCGGCGCAGGGATGGCTCAGTATGCACTCCATCTCCTGCATGATCGGCGTCTCCAGGTCCGCCTTGGCGGTCGAGCCGCCGGACCAGTGAGCGTCGAGCCACAACAGACAAGGCTGCTGGATCTTCTCCAAAATCCCCGGCAGGACGTCGCCGCTCTGGCCCTCAAAGAGATGAATGTTTGCGTAACCTGCGAACCGCCTGCGAGCGTTCTTATAGTGCGTCGGGTCGAGCTCGATCGAGTAGATCTCCTGCACATGCGGCATGACCGCATAGACCATTTTCCCCTTGTAGGTGCCGGTTTCAATCAACACTGCCGGCGCGAATTCTCGAAGATATTTAATGACCACCTGCTGCTTGCCCCAGTTCGGCAAAGGCGGGACGGCCCCGGCCTCTTTCCACCGCCGGTACTTCTTGCGAAGCTGCCATTGGCGGTGCGCCCGGGCGAGCGTTCCCCACGGTGTCGTGCGTTCCAGAAAGTACTTTAGAGGTTCTTCCATTTAATGAATCCCAATGCCCCCGTTCTCATTGACCTATTCTAATGAAAAGCCAGCCTCGCTATCACCGTGGTAGTGACAGAAAGATCGTTGGATCGGACGAAATGGCATACTAACCGCACTCCACCGCGGAGTCAACTGGCTCGAATAGCTTGAGAACGACGTTCCTTATTCCCTTCGAGATGAATCTCCTGCCCTTTTGGTTCAAATGCTCGTCGATTGACTCCGTGTGAAAGAAACAATCACTGCCCAAGGCTCGCGAATAATCCGTGTAAGCGGTCAGACTGTCGCAGAGATCGTTGCCCTCCGTATCCTTCACGAAAACGCACTTCTGCTCTGCAAAAGCATCCTCTACGATCTTTACGTTCATCGAGAAGTAACGTTCGAATTCCTGTCCGACACTCCTTATCGCCGCTTCCACGTTAATCGGCGTGATATAGAACAGCATTCTGATGCGCAACATCTGCGCCAGCTCCACCATCTCCCTCAGTTTCATTAAAAGAGGATGGCTTTCAGAAATGGGATGCAAGAAAAAGTAGATGAACAACTCTTTGCGCCGTTTTTCTTGCTCCGTTGCCGAATCGGGGTTGTTCAGTCTCAACTCTTCGAATGGCCCAACCGTCCGCACGCTACTCATAGGGTACACCACACGGGTCTTCCTATATTCCCCTTCCAGTTTTCCTGTTCTTGCTTTCTTGTAGCGAAGCCGGAGCCCCTGGCCTGAGTAGTACTTGCGGAGCAACCGAATCTCCGGCGCGAATTGCCAACTCGGCCGCAAGTACCACTGCGGCGAAAAACTTCGCATGTTAATCGGGACGATTATCAGACGCGGCTGTTGCCGAGTAACTCTGAGTGTATTCACCATATGGTAGTAGATCGCCATATGATATGCGCCGTGAGACAATTCCAACACCCGCGCTGCTCCCGAGAGGTCTCCCGCCAGCATTTCCGCAGTCGATCTTCTATCCTGATCTTCATTTGCCACTCTCAGTACGGTCGAGTCACCCAGGAAAACAACGTCCGAACAGGGATGCCCACGATCAAAGTCCCCAACAATTCTTGCCAACATGCCATATTGTCGGCCCAGAATAGAATTCATGAGTCGCTTCACTCTGTTGGTGAAAACCGGAAAGCCCTTCGCCGTTTGCCTGCCTGCCATCATTCTCTCTTCTTCTCAGCGTGACGCTCTCGTCAATCGAAAGCACTCCGGCCCGCCACCGGCCTTCGGGGGCTTGCAGGCTGCAACGAAATCGATGTCCAGCACGTATCCCTCCCTGTACTTGGCGTTGAGAGCCTCCACCGTATGTTCGTCCGTACCGTAATGCTCGTTTCGCGTGGAGGTATTGACCATGTTGACCTGGATGGCGACGGCGCAGATCTTCTGAAAGTACGTAAAGCCCGGAAGCTCGCCGCTATGGTTGCGACACCAGCGGCACGGCCACGACTCGAGCGTGTTGGGGCTGTAGAAAAAGCCAAACTTCTTCAGCAGCGAACGAGGCGAGGCAATTCTCGACCACGCTCTCATCAATCCCGAGCCCGGAGAAAACAACCCCCTTGCTATCGAATTGCCGCTCATTGTATGGGAAATAACATTCCGTACCAAACTCGCTCGATATACAGTGCTGCAAAGCTCGAACGGGTATCGTGTATGCTTCGTATGCCCCCCCGGCCAATGGAGCTTGTACACCTTATCGTTGCCGACACTCACATCACGGACCTCATCGCCGCCTTCCCTCACTAATTCCGGACTGAATCGCATGGTAAAACCGAAGATATCATCACCGGCTTTCTCAAACGTCTTTTCAATCAGTGCAAGAGAAACGCCGTCGAAGAATATGACATCGTCGATGCCGAAGAGAATATACTCGGTGTCGACCCGGCTCAACACCTCAAGCATATCGCAGTGAAAATTCGATTCACGTATCACTTCGACATCGGGGTACTGGCTGAAAACGGATTCATATTCCTCGCCGAACCGTTCTACCTTATAGATAATGTACACCTGCACCTGATCGGCAGGAAAGAACTTACGAAGACTTCGCAAGTAGCCGTCCAACTGTAGAGGCCTGTTCCTCGTAAAAACCACATTCGTTATCAGCTTGTTTTGCATATCCGGCTTACGTCCAGGGAGCGACATACGCCCCTTGCTCAATGATTTCCATCAGGTACCCTGCGATTCGCGTACAGTTGAACTGATCTTGGGCGTGCTTCATCCCGGCGTCGGCAATCCTTTTTCTTTCATCTTCATTTTTGAGATACCAGTCGGATAGTTCGAAGAATTCGTCCATGGAGTCAAAGTATATCAAATGCTCCTTGTCCCGGTAGAGCAATTCGCAATCAGGAAATCGCCTCGCCAGCACCAATGGACCTCCCGCCAGAAAACGAATCAATCTATCCGAGTGGCCCAAGCGGATGCCATCATAAGCATTCATACTCAAAGCGGTGCGAGCGCCACTGATGGCGTACAGAGTATCGAATCCGCCGATTCTACGCCTGCCGCAGCACCCATACAACTGACAATTCTCCCGCTCAGCGAGCCTCAGTATCAAGTCTTTGCGGAAGCCGCAACTGGGATCGGCCTTGTGCTCCAAGACCCCGATCCAGAGAAGATCGGTTTTCCACTCATCTCCAACTTCGTATCGACGATCGACGTCAGGGTCGCAACATGAAGGCAAGTAGGCACAGAGCGGCACCCCGGCATCACGATAGTCCTGCAGCCACTGCCCGTCGTTTGTAGCCAACATGATGTCAAAACACTTGGCTGTTTCGATTTTGCCCTTGATCCGCTTCGGCCAGGGATCGTCGTCATGACCGACATAGATGGCGTCAGGAACGTTCTGCCTCAAGAGCTCTATCGAAGATCGATCCAATCCCTTCGCGAAAGTAATAACCACGATGTCAGGCCTGTAATGAACCGCCTGCTCAACCAGCATCCTGTCCGCACTACGCTTATACAAGTTCAGCGCGATTGTGTTGCTCTTAAAAGGACAGGCGATCCGCAAAGCTCGTACATAATTGAACTCGAGAACATCATGGCCCTGCCGAATCAGGCCCTTGATCAGTTTCCGGATCTGGCAGAACATCTTGAGGGGATCGTAATTCACCGCGGTGATGACCAGAATTCGCATAGGGGTTTTCATGCCATTTTCACGTACATCCGTCTACCAGCATCTTTGCGAGAACGCTAAATCAATACTGCTTCAGGAAGTGCTCGATCATCGGTTCCAGTGCTTCCTTCTTTTTCTCATAGCGTTCCCTGGTATTGACCATCTCAACCAGTTCCATGTCGCGAACGTGGCAGTAGTCGGGAAACACTACGTCGCCCGTATTGGGCAAAAAGCCGAGACGGGTAAACAGGCTGATGGACTTTCTGTTCTGCTTGACGATATGACAGTACACCTCTGACAATAGCAACACCTCCCACAAAAAGTCGTGGAACAGGATGTTCCCTTCCAGGAGTTCAAAAGAGCCTCGATATGCTTTCTCCCCTATCAACAAGCGGCCCGCGATGCCGATGCGTTTGATCGGATCGTAATCGTTCAGACCCAGCGTTCCGATTCTCGTCCCGCCCTGGTTCTCAACAAACACAAACAACAAATCACTGCTCGGCAGGTACTTCTGATTGTACCACTGAGTTTGCAGTTCAACGGTCAGCTCATACGGCTGATTCAGATACCGGTTGATTTCCGGATCATTCCGCCACTGAACGATTTTCTCAAAATCGCTCTGGTTGACCCCGCGCATGGTCACAGACGTACCTACCAGAGCAATGTTCTTCTCGAGCATCTTTGGCTCCAACTGAAGGGCTCACCGCGATGCGGCGATGATGCAGAGGTTTGCAGGCGGGCAGGAGCACAATAAACATATCAAGCCGGACGCAGAGCCCACTGGCGGACACGTCGTCATCGCCATTATGTCATTTCCAACTACACCACCATTACGACTGCGAACTTGCATCTCCCGGCGTTCTTTGGTCGCGTTGAGGCAGGTTTATACGGCTTCCGTTTGAAGCCTGCCACCGGCGCTGCGGCCGGCCCAGCCATCTGTCCGGCGTATTATACGCCTGCGTACGTCATCTTCAAGCGGTAACTTGATTTATGTTCAGGACTGTGCACATGCAAGGTCAAGGCAGTGCGGCCAGCCCGTATGGGCCGTGCCCTGCAAAGGTGAGGACATTGGGCGACGCCAGGTCTCCCCCCTCGGGTAAAACTCCGTCGGCGCGATCGAGCGGCGCAAAAAAAATCTGCCGGTCGCGGCGGCAACCGGCATCAAAAGAGGTGCAAACAAGCTGAAACACGTAACGGCGCCCCGATCGAAGAACGCCGTTATTCGCTATGAGCAAGACTCAACGTAGGGTTCGGCGACGAAGTTTGCGAATCGAGACGGACGCAAACACGGCCCTGACCGCGCCCGCAGGAATGTCTTTCCCTCTGCGCCGAAATCTGCGAAGCACGTCAATACGCGCGACGTGACAACACCGGTTCCGGGACTGCGGTCCGGTCGATGAGAAAACGAAAACGTCGCAAATCAGCCCCCCTGTAGCTGCCTCAGAAGAGCATCCACCTCGGCGCGGTCGGCGGACGACAGTGCGCCGATTGCTTCATTCGAACTCAGCGTCTTTCGCAATTCCTGCACAGCCTCGGTTTTGCGACCGGTCTTGGCGTACACCCTGGCTAGATGGAAGCGTGTGGTCACGCTTCCCGGGGCGGCGGCGGAATACCATTCGAGACACTGCGTGAAGTCCTTCTCCGCCTTTTCGTAATGCGTCGGATCAGCGGCCCCCAGTCGATAGTAGATGACACCCCGCGTATCCAGGATGTCAGTGTACTCTTTGGAGATGCTCAAACCTCGATCCGCAAGTTCGAGCGCCTCTTGATACTGCCCCTTTTCCTCACAGAGAATCCACGCCAGGTTATTCATAGCGACAACGTTGTTCGGGTCGATTTCGAGAACTCGACGATTCAGGACGACCGATTCTTCGACACGCCCGGTTGCCTGCGTCAGAAGAGCGCGGACCCTGAGAGCACCGAGGGCTTTCGGGTCGCGCTGCAACACCGTTTGCAGCAGCCCCTCAGCAATCTTCACCGCCTCGGCGTCCCCGGCGGCGGTCGTCAACAGCCCCGCCACTGTGATGCGAGTGTTGTCATCGCCAGGATGCCGATCAAGCCAGTTCGCCACCTGTTCGTTCAGTTCAGTCCAGTGCTTGTCAGAGGCCAGAAGCGCCACCAGCGTTACCATGGGAGCCGGATTGTTTGGATCGGCTCGCATCTGGCCGTCCAGCAGCGACTGCGCCTCATCCTCGCCTCCGCTTCTGTACAAGGCATTCGCCAGATTCCTCTGGACATTCATATCGTCTGGGTAGCTCTTCGCCAGTTGCCTGAGCGTCGGCACAGACAGCGCCACCGACCGCCTGGCTTCGGCGCCGGCCTTGAGCAGCAGTAACTCCTTGTCCTGTTCGTTGTGGGCCAGACCGCGAAGAGCGATGTCCAGAGCCCTGCCCGGCTCCCCCTGCCGTAACTTCAGACCACCGAGCAACCGCCAGGCCTCCACGATCGTCGGCTCCGCGTCCGTGACTTCCTCGAGCAACCCCTCCGCCATTTCCACAGACGGCCGCGTGCCCTTGGCGAACAAACGCTGTACCTTGTACATCTTCAACTGAGAATCGTCGGGATGAGCCTTCAAAGCCCGATCGAGCATCGCATCTGCTTCTTCAACGAGCGCCCGTCTACCCGATCCGAAGTACAGCTCGATCACGCGCTTCTGCACGGGCAGACTCTCCGGCGCCAGATCCATCGCCTTCCTCACATCTGCAATCGCCTCGTCTATCCGACCGAGCGACCGAAGAAATCCGGCTCGTACCGCCCATAGGCCGGGAGCATTCGGCTCGGCTTCGATGGCCCGACCGAAATCGGCCATCGCCTTGTCATTCGCCTGCAGGGCCGCATGGGTTCGCGCACGAAGAACGTAGGCGGCGGCCGTGCCCGAGTCTTCTATCACCTTATCGCAAAGGCGTATCGCCTCTTCCCCATTGCCTCGCAGGACTTCAAGCTGAATCTGACTTCCGGTAACCAAACCGGACTCCGGGGCTTTGGCCTTCACCTCCCTGAGAAGAACGTCCGCCTCATCAAGCCTCCCTTGCTGCATCATGATCAGTGCCAATTGCAGGCCGGCCGACACATCATTCGGGTCTTGCTGGACAAGCTTCTCCAGGATATCCTCCGCCAAACTCAAGTCACCGTGCCGCAAATAATCCTGCGCCGCAAACTTCTGACTGTCTGATTCGAGTTCGTCAAGCCTCGGATGCGACAGATCGCGCCGCTTGGCATCCTCGAGAATCTTCGTGGCCTCCTCAATCTGTCCGGCCCTCTGGAGAGCCGCAACCGCCTGGGCGATGATCAGCACGTTGTCGGGCGACCGATTCAAGGCTTCCCGGTAGGCAGAGACAGCCAACTGCAACCGACCGGTTTTCTCGTGCGCCATCGCCAAAAGCAAACGGCTCGCCTGATCGTCCGGGTTCGACAGCAGGTTTTCCTGCAGGAGTTTCGTCGTCTGGGCGTACACATCATTGAAATCTTCTGAGTTAAGCCAGACTCTTGCCTGCTCGTATCGCCACTGCCAGCCGTCCTCCCCCTCTAATGACTTGATCTCATCAACGAGCGCCTGGGCCTGCTGCGCATCCTCCCGAATCGGGCGGCAGTCCAGCAAGCGACGCTTTACTTCAACGTCTTCAGGAAACTCTTGAGCCATATCCGTGAGCGATTGATACAGTTTGTCCTCTTGCTGCCAAAGGCCGTACAGCGCGCCCAAAAACAATCCGAGCGCACGCCGCGCCTGCGGCTGCTCCATCCGGGCCACAGCCTGTCTGACAACGGACTCGCACGGCTCGGGGCCCTCCTGCCGATTCACCAGGACGGCAAGCCGTCGCACCGGTTCGACCGCTTGCGGGAAGCGCTCGGTCGTTGCGCGCAGCAACTCGATGGCGCCCGGCACGTTGTCCTCGACAGTCAGAAGCTGACCTTCCAGAAGGGCCACGCGCAGATCCGAAGAATATTTGCTCTTGAGCGAATCCAATATCGTTCGCGCTTCTGCAAGTTTGTCCTGCGCCATCGCCACCCGTACTCGCAGGGTCCCCACCTCAAACTCGCGACCGGCCGTTGTCATTTTCTCACTCAGGGTCGCCAGCCGCTGCTCTATTCTCTTCCAGGCTTCGGTGTTGTCGGCGGCGGAGGTACCCGAGGCTCCCAGCAAAGCGGTGCGGGCCTGCAACTCCAACAGAGTCGCCTCAGGATGTCCTGATGAAAGCCGCTGCACTTCGCGAGATTCCTCGATCACCTGCGCCCAGTTGCTTGTCTGCCTGCGAAGCCTTGCCAGGCTCAGATGCCCTTCAATATACGTGGGTTCCTCCGAGGTCAAAATTTGGAGTTGACTCGCTGCCGAAGGAATATCACCGGCCTGACTGAATGCGGAGGAGAGCATCATCCGCACCGGCATGCGAACCAGTTGCAGGGGAGATGAGTACAACGGATAGTTTTGCGCGATCGCATCCTGCCAATGCTTCGCCGCATCTCGCGGCCGGCCCTGGATGCTGGCCAGAAGACCTTCCAGAAAGGCCACACGGCCGGGACCCAACTCCCTGTCCCGCATCTGCGATATGTATTCCTGTCCCTTCTCGAACTGGCCGGCTCGAATGAAGAGTTCGGCAGCCGTGGCCATGAAGTCCCAGGGCTGGGGCTTCAGTTGTTCCAGACCGGTCGTGGCCACCCTCAACATGTCTTCCGTAGAACTCCGTCGAAGAGCCCACTCCGCCCACGTTCGCCAGAGCGCAAGGTCAGCCGGAGCATCGGCTTCCAGGGCAACCAGATGCTCTCTCGCCTTATCGAATTCACGGACACCGATAAGCAATCCCGTCAAGCGCAGGCGTACGCTCGTGCTGGAGAGATCCTCCTGCTGGGCTCGTTCCCAGTCGGCTCGCGCGTCATCCACTTTCCCGCTTCGCAGATGAAACTCCGCCCGCACGGTGTAGGCCAATGCTGATTGGGGATTCTTCGCAACCATCTCATCATACCACTCGGTCTCGTTAGGGTCGAACTCCTCCGGCCGCTGCGCAGCCAGACGACCGATCGTTTCGTAGGCACTGATTTGGTCGGGGTGGTCGCGCAACAAATCACTGAGAATCTCCTCAGCTTCCTTGTACTTGCGTTGTTGAGCCATGGAGACCCCCCACATCCGACTTAGATTCGGGTCCGGGTCGTCGCCATGCCTCTCCAGATAGGGTCGGACAATGAGTTCCGCCTCACCCCCTTGCCTCATCCCGAGATATAGTTCGGTCAAACGCGCGGTTGCCTCGGCATGGTCGTTTTCAACGCGCAAGACTGCTCGGTACGCTGCGACAGCTTGCTGGATATTGGGCTGCGTAACCGGTCTTCTTTTCAACTGCGCCGCAGCGTACATCAACAGGTGGTCCACGCTATCTCCTTCGACTGACAGATAGCGTCCTAATTGGTCGGCTGCCACATCCCAGTCCTGCTGTTCGTACGCCTCCTCACCACGAGGCCGCGCCTCTTCGGCCCGGCTGGTTCTCTGCCACTGACGCAAAGCAAAGGCCGCCCCCGCAAAGACCACAATTCCCACGAATAGTACGATAGCCAACTTCCAGTTGAAGTATCTTGCCGCCATCGATCTGTCCTTTCTACTCAAAGCACAACGCGTAAAACCCGCAGTGCCGTTCGTGCCATCATTGATGCAAACGCCGCCGGACCGGACCGTTGCGACGTTTCTCTCTCCCGCTGCTTAGAACTGGCGTATGAAATTGTAGACCATTTTCGTGAACGTCCGCCAGCATACCCACAAATCCGTCCACAACGAAAGTTCGCGTACGTATTTCGTGTCGTAATGAATCCATTCCTGAAAATCCTTCAGGGGCTCGCGCGTTCTGCATATCTGCCACAGGCCGGTGATACCCGGGCGAATGGAGAGGCGGGCGTCGCGCCACGAGGCGCACAGCGTATTCTCCGATTCCGGAGAAGGACGCGGACCGACAACACTCATCTCGCCCATCAGCACGTTGAAGAACTGCGGTATCTCATCCAGATACGTTTCGCGCAAGAATCGGCCCACCGTCGTGATTCGGGGGTCATCCGCCATCTTGAATTGTGGCCCGTCCACCTCGCTGACAAACCGCAGTTTGTCCTGCATCTTGTCGGCTCCCGCCCTCATGGTTCTGAATTTGAGACAGTCGAAGAGCTTGCCGTGTCGCCCCTGGCGCTTGTCCCGAAAGAAGACCGGTCCCGGCGAACTGACCTTTACAGCCAGCGCAATGAAGGGAATGATCGGCGCAAAAAGGATCAGAACGCCGACGGCGGCAATGATATCGGCAACGCGTTTGCCGAGTCGGGCATAGGAAAACGCCGGCCACGTACGAAACACATGGCCGCTCTCTGCCGCGCCGGTGCCCTCGCGCGAACCTGCGGTCGCGGCAAGGACGGAAGCACTGCCGGCCAGCACTTTGTCCTTCACGAGGATGGCATTTCTCAGCACTTCGTCTTGGCCGAGCGTTGATTCAGATCCGACGATGGATGAATCCACGACGCTGCCGGCACGAACAACGCTGTCCTCGCAGAGAATACTCGGGCCAATGACAACGGCCTGCGGCTCCACTTTGGCCCCGGGGCCCAGCCACACCGGGCCGATAAGCCGCGATCGGGAAGAGACATGGGCACTGTCGGAAGGCAGAGAAGCGACTTGCGACCTCCTGCTCCCGGCCTCGCCAACGGACGCAGGCGTCCGACCCAGCACAGTCCTGCTAAGCGACAGAAGACCGTCCTCTGAATTCAAGTCAAATGCAGCCCCGGCAACAGAAATGGATTTGATTCCCCAACCGCGTGAGCGACATCGCTCCACAAGAACCGGCCAATCACGAGGCAGACCATTGACGAGAAGCCCGTCCACAACATCAGGCTTCACAAACAGATGGTGAGGCCAGTCGCCGGGCAGCGGCATCGGCTCGACAGAATCTCCGTAGAGCCTTCGATAGCCGACCAGTCGGTTCTCCTGCGTCAGACGAACGCGCTCGCGGTACGCAGCCAGGGCCGGTGTAACGGTGACGGCAACCACCGCGACCGAAGTGTCGGCCAGGACCGGAGCAATGAGTGCGTGGTTCAGTCGTGTCGCAAAACACCCGTTTGATATCACAAGGCACGCATGCCTGGTGATCTTTCCGCCTGTCAAAGCGTCAACGTCACCGTCATACGCCACCGTCCGTCCAACACCTTCGGGCGAGCGCACCTGCCAACTACGAGGAACGACCCATACCAGCGTCCCTGGATTCATCGCGCCGGACGACCTGGCAGCAACACTCCGCGCGTCAGGCCGGCCCCACGGATGGTCCAAGGCGCCGAAAATCAAGCGGTCCAGCGGCACCGTAGACAAGGCATAGCGCAGGAGCTCTGGCCCGGAAGCACCAGCTTCGCCCCTGTCGACCTCTCGAAAAACGATAAGCCTCATCGCCGCCCCGAATTCGTTGGCCAAAGTTCAGCTACGAGTAACCTGCATTCAAGTCTTCTTGCCGCTGAGTTCACTATCGCGGTTTTGGGACGGCAGCAGCAGCTTTTTGGCCGTGCGATGCTTTCGTCCTCTCTTGGCCCCCTGAGCACGATAGTTGTAGCTGTAACCGTACCCATACGGATTCTGGTCAACCGACACGTTGCTCAGCACCGCCCCCAGAACACGAGCACGGATGCGACCAAATCTCTCTCGCGCCTCCTTCAAATCGGGCGCCGTCGTCTGCCCGGCGAAACCGACGAGAATGACCGCATCGGTAAGCTTGGCCCAGACCAGGGCATCCGGAAACGCCAGGGCCGGCGGTGTGTCGATGATAACGTGGTCATACTCACGCCCCAGCTTGTCGATCTGCTCGGTGGCGCTGGTGGACGACAACAGTTCGTACGTATCGGCGAGGTTGCGCGGATTGGCCGTCAAAACGTGCAGACCGCTGGACGGAACCGCTCGAACGATACCGACCGGATCCTCCCCCAGCAAGACCTCCTGCACGCCGGCCGATCCGTTGGAGATGCTCAGCATCTGGCCAATGTCCGGCTTGCGCAGGTCCCCGTCGATCAGGAGCACCTTCTTGCCCGACTTGGCCAGACTGGTCGCCAGATTCACGGCAAAGGTCGTTTTGCCCTCTCGCATACCCGCGCTGCTGATCGCCAGCTTCTTCGGCATGCGGCCATCGGTGAGCAGGCCCAAATTCGCCCGAATCGTCTGATAGTCACCGGCGATCTGCTCGGCGAACTGCGCCGGTTTGATCGTGCGAGAGCTTGTGGTCGTCCCGATGATCGGCAGATCCACATGACGTGACACATCGTCCGGGGTCTGCAACGTCTTATCCATCTTGTCCCTCAGGAACGCCAGGCCGACGCCGCAGCCCAGCCCTAAAAACGCAATTGCGGCCGAAAACTTGACGCGCTTGTCCTCGATCTCCGTGGCTGCCGCCGGGGAAGCAATGCTGATGCGTCCCCGCCGGAGCAATTCCATCTCCAGAGCCTTCTTACGGCGTAGAACCGTATCGTAAAGCTCCTGGTCGATGCGCAGATCGAAAATCAGCGTCTGGTAATCCGCGCTCGCGATTCCCGCCTTTCGAGTCTCAGTTTGCTCTACGTCAAGGACTCGGCTCAGCCGCTCCTCATTGGTCCGGATCTGTTCGAGCTCAGCCTTTGCTGCGGCCAATCGTTGATTGTTAGCCTCACGAGCCCGGCTGCGCATCTGCTCGTCGAACTCGGCTCCCAACTCCTCCTCTTTCTCCCCAAGTGTAAACTCAAAAGTAGCCAACAGTTCCCGCCTCCGGATAAGCTCGGGATTTCCCTCCTTCATGCTCTGTTCGGCAACGATTAGATTGCGTTTCATATCCACGATGTTCTTGGCCAGTTCCGCCACCATCGAGTCCGAGCTCGCGTATTGCTTGCGAGCCGCTGCCAACACATCTTCAGGCACGTTGGCATCGCCCCCCTGCTCCAGAACCGCCACCCGCGCCTCCAGGCGAATGCGCTGGGCCTCCAAGCGGGTCAGCTCGGTTGCCAGGGTCGTCTGTCGCTGCATCGCCATCTCCTGCTTGCTGTCAAAGGCGGTCGTGCCGTGCTCTCGAGCAATCCGCTGCAAGTCGTCCTGCTGTCGCTGGATCTTTCCCGCCAATTCCTCCTCTTGGCCCTCGAGCTGCCTCAGGGTGGTATTTTTATTCGTAGTCGCCTGCGTCCCGTAGGTGTTCACGAACTGCTGCAAGAACGAAGTGACAATCACCTTGGCCTCGCGTTCATCAGCGTGCTTCATGGTAATGCCGATATACTCGGTCCTTCGGATGGGAACGGCCGAGATGACCCCATTAGCAATCGCATTTCTAAGAACTTCGACGTGGTTTTTTCCGACCTGTCCAACCTGCAACTTCCGCTTGATCCGATCCATCAGACCTGAAGCCTCGTCGCCCTCGAAAAACGAAAGGTCTTCGCGCTTGGCCAAATCATCAGCCACGTTCTGAAGGATCTCCCCGGTGGTCATTTTCATCGCCTGCGTATTGAGGTAGTTGTCGTAATCAGAGATCTCCCCTGTGTCCGCCTGCCCGGTCAGCATGCTCTTGAGCACAGGAGCGACGTGGATGTGCCCGGTCACCACGTGGCGGGGCTCAATCAGAAACCAGATCGCCGGCAGACCGGCACCGCAAACCACAATGAAGACGAACAAAACGATATACCAGCGCCGCAGCACGCCCTTCAGGACGTTCGGTTGAGCCTCTTCCTGCGGTTCCGGCGGCGCGTCGTAGACAACCGGCTTCTGTTCGATCACCTGGTCCAGGTATTTCTCCAAGTTATTCATGAAACCAATCTCCGACTCTCAGGAGTCCATCGCACCACGCGTCTTGCGTCGCACGATGACCTCGGCCTGTACCTCTGTTTGCGGGGTGGTCAGCCGCCGTAACAGCCACAGCTCACCAACGGTCATGGCCAGCGCCAGAGGCATCATGGCGTACCCCCCGAAATCATGGAACAACTTTTCCCATTGGTCGCCTGTGAGTATCGTAAAGGCAATCGCCGTCACAGTCAACCGTATCGTATTGCAGAGCAGAGCGATCGGCAGGCTTGAAACCAGGACGATCAGCTTCTCCCACCACGCCCGCCGGGCCAGCAAAACCACCAATCCGGTAATGACCAGGAAGGCGGTAACCATCCGCAGGCCGTTGCACGCCTCGGCCACCGCTACGCTGGTCTCGCCAATTCTTATGACGTTGCCGTCCTGAACGACTTCATAGCCGATCAATTCCAGGCAAAAGACCGCCGAATCGGTGGCGTATCGCTGGAGCGGCAAACTCACTTGCGCCTGAATCCTTGCAGGCCAGGGCAGCATCAAACAAACGAACACCAAAATCGGAGCCAGCTTCCCCAGGAACCGCCATCCCAACAGCAGCAGAACGAGCGCCGCCACGGACAATATAACCGAGAGCATCTCCCCGGAGCCATACATGAAGTACAATCCCGCCCCTCTGGCGGCCTGTGCCACAGCAAAGGCGACAATACCCCAGAGAACCGCAGGCCGAACCGGCACGGAAACAAGCTCCCGGCGACGCGACCACAGAATATAGGCCGTTAAGAAGGGTACGAGCAATCCCGCTGAATACTCATCGCTGCGTTGCCAGATCTCCCAGAGATGCGTCAAAGTCGGCCAATACGACCACAGAAAGGCCAGAAGAACGGCGATACCGCCAACTGCGTAGAGCAGTTGCTTCGGTGAAAACGGAACCCAGGCAGGCATTTTCTCCGCCAGCCCCTCCAAACGCGACGGCCCCGCCCCTCTTATTGTCTCAGTTTGACTCCCAGCGCTTCTTGTCATCTGCCCCTCCAGCTTATAGGCTTCTACTCTCGTTCTCGGCGAGAGGCTCTGCTTCGTAACCATCATACCCTCCGGGACCACCGCACCGCAATCAACAAGTGACTCCCGTATCTCACAGCGGGCCCCAACCCGGCAACCGTCCCAAATCGCACTTCGGACAATAACGGCATCCTCGCCAATCACCGTATCGGCGCCTATCGCAACGGGGCCGATAATCAGCGATCCCTTCAAGATACGCGCACTATCCGCCACAGCTACAGGCCCATATACGCGCGCGGCAGGATGAATGTTCCCTTTCAACGCATCCGGCGTAATCCGCTTGTTCGAGCCCTCGTAGAACCTGTATTCGCCGGTCGGCCGTGCCCCTCTTTCCAACCACGCCGACAAAGCGTCCAGGTAGGCGACCCGATCATGGAAATTCCCCGCATCCTCGAGAAGCACCATCGGCTGCACCGCACCGCCCGCCCGCAATATCGCAGGAATCAGACCTTCCTTGATGTCTGCATACCCGCCGACGGGAATATACTTGAGAATGCTGGGCCGGCACAAGTAAATTTCCGCCGGACGCCCCCTTTCCGAGCCACCCGCTTGACCGGGATTGAACACCATCGTCAGATCGGCCGCTCCGGCCTCGTGCGCCTCGATCAAGCTCTGAATCGAGGGCGGGCACAACATCGCCCCCGAGAAAACCATCGTCAAATCACCCGGATCATCCCCTACCGCATCCCGCAAGCACCCGGCCGTCCCGCTACTGAGCTCTTCGACCACAAAGCGAACCCGCAGCCGATCGTCAATCTCACCGGCCCTCACCAAACCCGCAACCTCCCGGTCGCAGCAAACGGCAACCTCCTCAACGCCCTCATCGGCCAAATGCCGCAAGAGTCGCCCGAGAACCGGCTGACCAGCCACTGGCCATAACGCCGCCGGCAAACGATTCGCCACCGCAAACCGCCCAAAATCCTGGCGTCCTAGCAGCACCACAACTCGTGTATTACCTACTTTCACGATCGATCCACATTACTTGATTGCAGGCCAGTGACTTTGGGCGGTTCTAAAACACTGCAGGCATGAACCGAAGCCCTGTGACAGCCGTACCTGACGCGCAGCCAAGCATGGAACGCTCCTTGAGGGCCAATGCCAACGTCACCATCATTTCTTGCCAAACGTCGTTCTGCTTCGACGACGCGACAAAACAGAGCTTACCGTCTCAGCAAAATCACGTTTATCCGTATCGTTGCTTGCGCACCGCCTCGATAAAAGTCCCCACCGAATCCAGTAGCTCGGGCGAGACTGCGCAACCTGGCACCACAAAACTCTCGGCTTGCTGCAACATATCGGGTAAATCATCGACCTCGTAGGCCACCAGGACTTTGCCTTCGGCCTCCAATTGTTTTGCCGTGTCAAATTGATGATCGGTGTTGGCTTCTCCCAGCGTGGCCTTGCGAGGCACGACGACCACGGGCTTATGCTGATTCAGGGCTTCGATTATTGTTCCCATTCCCGCGTGAGCAATAACCATGCGCGCTTCGCCGATGAGTCGCACAAAATCCTCAGGTGCATAATACGCCGCGGCGTCCAAGTTGGCCGGTTCATAGCCGCCATCTCCCAGTTGGGCAACGACCGGATCGGTGATAATACCTCGACCCTTCAACTCGTCGACGGCCTTCACGAGTCGATCGAATCCTTTGTGCCAACTGCCGATACTAAGGAATATCAAAGCAACCTTCCATAATACTTGGCACGCGGAAAGTACGAAAGCAGATTCGGCCATTGGACAAGAAACAAGTCCGCCAGTGGATACAAGAACCTCGCTGTCAAGGTCGGCGTCTTGACCTTCGCCATACTCTCAATGAATATGAGCTTGGCGCCGAACATTTTTGCAAAAATACAGAAGAACACAACCGCCCCAGCCCCGGTCGTAATGACGATGTCAGGCCTTTCACTACCCGCCACATAGAGCGATACGATGATCCCCTTGAACCATGACAGAGGACGAGACCGCAAGACGTCAGGCACGGTCCGCACCCGGCATACCTGGCTCATTCCCTCAGCGACGCCGCCTGGATAAGTAACATAGAAGTGATCGTACTTCTCATAGACGCAGGCCAAGTGTTTTGCCTGAACCATGTGCCCACCAGGGCAGCACGCGATACAGATACGGATTTCCTTACGTCTACCTTTCACGCTCACTCAACCGCCTTGTTTGCAGAAACTACGTTGCGGAGCCGCTTTCGCTGCTGTTGACGATAGAAATAGACAACTTCTTCTGGCACCTGACTCTTTGCCAAGAAAACGTATCCCCAGAGATAACCGACCAGTCTGGAAGAACTACTCAGGAAATATGGTCGCTCAAGAAAAATGCGACGAATCCACTTGGCCAACATAAACAACGGATGACTACCCAATTGATAATCAGAGAGGCCCTGCCGAAACTTGGCTCGCAAAGCCCCCCGTCCTCGTTGACCAACAGGGCGATGATGAACAACTTGGTACTGTGGATATGAACGTGTTTTCCAGCCATGCATCCTGGCCATAATCTCAGCGAGTGTGTCCTCCCCACCATACTTCAACGGCCTATAGCCACCGACCTCTTCAAAGCATTGCCTGCGAAACAACTGTATCCCACCGGGCGTGCTTTCGGCATGGCGGGAGATTAGCGGAGCAAGTCTCCCATCGATCTTTTCCACGTAGACGCCCGTGGCTATACCCAAAAGCGGATCATCTTCGAAGCGGGTCAACATGTTCTCATAATAATCAGTTGGCAGAGTGATATCTGCATCCAGGCTGCCGATATACTGATACTCCTTTTCGCAAATCTGCTCGTATCCCTCATGCCATACAATAATCTTGCGGCTGTAGTAAGTAGCATGAGTAACTGCTTCGACGCGATGATAGTGGATGAAATCGTATTTCTCCCCGTACTGCTTCACAATCTGTGACGTTTCGTCAGTCGATACGTCGTCCACGATCACCCACTCGGTTGGCCGATTCGTCTGCGCCAGAATGCTTTGTACGAGTTGCTCTACATATCGACCTTCATTATGAGCTGGCGTTATCAAAACATAGCGTGGTTGCTTCTTCACCCGGCTACTCCGATTCCACTTTTCGTAAGCGCAACAACAACTGAATACAAGCCCAACTGTTTCGAATCTTCTGCGTCACTTGCGGCTTGCGCTTAGGACATATCAGACAAGTGATCCCCAAGCATAGAAGTCGAACTGTGTGCCGCAGCAAGATGATCATAGCATAGCAGATTTGTCTGAATCGACCATGATGCTTCTTCCAGTACTGCAAGTCGGCCTTTTGCATTTCGAGAAAGAACTTCACAGGAGCACTTGCAGAACTGGCTCCGCCAAAGTGAACGGCCTCTGCTTCGGGGTAGAAATGCACACCCCAACCGGCATCATGAAACCGTCGACACCAGTCGAGGTCTTCGCCGTACATGAAGAAACGCTCGTCCAGAAGACCGACCTCATCCAGCGCCTTTTGTCGCAACATCCAGAAACAGCCGCTCAAGGCGTCCACCTCGCGCACGGTGTCATGCGCCCAATACTTCATGGACCAATCACCAAAGAAACTCGACCGCGGAAACAACCGACTCAAGCCAACCGCTTGCGAGAAATTGTTCCACAGTGATGGAAACGTCCGACAAGATGGCTGGAGGGACCGATCCGCATTCAGGATCCTTGGAGCAGCCATCCCCACTGCCGGGTGCGTGTCCATAAAACGAACCAGACAAGGCAGACAGCCTTCGAGTACGACCACGTCGCTGTTGATCAGGGCGACGTAACGCCCCTTCGACGCTCGGATGCCGAGGTTGTTTGCTTTCGCAAAACCCAGATTCTTGGTGTTCTCGATCAACTTGACGGAGGGGAATTCCGTCCGCACCATCGATTGCGAGCCATCGCTGGAGGCATTGTCCACTACAATCACTGCAGTCTCGGTCTCCTTGCCATGCTCAGTAATCGACCGTAGGCAATCGTGGAGCAAATCCCTGGTATTATAGTTCACTACGACTATAGAGACATCAACCATCTGCAGAACCGCATCGAGAACTGTTCTCGTTCACAAATCAGGTCCGGATTGGAACAGCTCATTCGCGAACGTATTCGGACGCTTCCGAGCACTGGTGAAGTTCACGGGGACTCTCGCTTTGACTTTCTTCGGCTTTCGCAAGGTTCGTGTAAATGTCTTCCAGATGCCGAATGCACTTGAGAGTATCGTATTCTCCCAGGTACGATTGTCTGGCCGCAGACTCAACACGACTTCGAAGGCTTTCGTCGCGCAACAGTAGCAGCACTTTCTCAGCCATTCCTTCTGCATCGTCTGGTTGAGTGAGAAAGCCATTAACGTTGTTCCTCACGATATCTCTTGTGCCACTGACATCAGTGGCGACGACGGCTTTGCCAAGAGCAAATGCTTCGATGACAGAATAGGGAAGGCCTTCGTACCGCGAACTCAGGACAAACAGTTCCGCTTGCGAGAGGATGTTCAGCGTTTTCTCGTGAGAAGACCACTCCTTCAGGACAACCTGCTCCTCCAGATCATAATCTCTAATCATCTCTTCGACTTTTGCCCTCAGCGGCGAGTAGTGCCCCGCCCCTAATTGCACCAGCTTCACCGAAACGCCTTGCTCTTTGATTTTCGCCATCATCCTAATTGTCAATTCGAGGTTCTTTTGGTAGCACGGTCTCCCAATTGAGCAAATATAGGGAAAATCGTAAATCTTCTGTCTCTCAAACTTGAAACATCTGGTAGGAAGGCAGTTCTTCCAAACAACTACTCTGTTTGCGTCGAAGCCCAGACCCTTGCGCGCTAATTCAGCCTCAGAATCCGAACAGGCGATTATCCTCGTGGTACAAGGTTTCACGAGACGCTCCAATACTGTATAAACAGTCTTCGCCACGGGCTTATCGGTTGACTGAAAAGCAAAACAGTGGGGGGTAAATGCAACAGGTATCCCGAGTTGACGTCCAGTCAAACGACCGAGGTAGCCGCCTTTCGAACTGTGGCAATGAATGACGTCTGGCTTGAGCTTTCTTGCCGTTCGCAATACCGCCAAGTAACTTCGCGAATCTCGCAGAGGACGAATGCCTCTGCTCATGGGAACTTCGTAACAAGGGACTTTGTTCCCCGATTTTGAATAGATATCGAGATTCCGAATCGTCATCACAGACGACGCGAATCGAGTGTCATCGATATTCTCAACAATATTCCTGACGGCCGTTTCGACGCCACCCAAAGACTGGGCTATATGAACGACATGAACCTTGTTCATAGTATCCAACGTGATTTGAGCATGAGTGTTGACGTTGCTACACTTGCCTGCCAACACACTCAAGCAACACTCCCCGTACCCTTACGGACAGAATTCCCCATTCCGTCGCCTTACTGCCGTCTGCAGTGGCTGTCGCATCACGGTCGGCATCGTAGCTGCCGAAGCCAGAACCATGAAGAAAACCGTCCTGGGGGGACCGTTGAGTGAGACGGAATTCATGCCCGCCAATACGCCAAACAATCCCGCCGCCATGCACCAGACAAGCCATTGCTCCGACTTGCCGACAGCTGATTTATAGGCTTTTATTAGCTCCTTTGACACACTGACGATCAAAGCCAAGAAAGGCACAAAGCCGACAAGACCGTACCTGCTCAATACCAACAGATAGTGATTCACCATATCCGTGTGACTACGATGATCTATCCGAAGGCCCCAGCCAGGATCGGCATTCTGGCCGAAGCCCGCTATCCAATGACCGGACATGCCTCCCTCGAAAAGTGCCACCTCTATCAGTCTGCTACGATACCAAGCGGTTGCACTATTGAATGTGAACCGGTCAACAACTTCATAGAAGTGACGGTTACTAGTAACTTCTACCAGCATGCACAACAGAATGACAATGACAAGCATCGCCTTCAAATGTCCCCGGAAGTGATAGAGAAGAATGAAGACAAGGGCAAACAAGGCAGCCATGAAAGGCCCACTGGACATAGAGGAAAACACGCCGAGAGCCATAAGCGCAATTCCTATTCTACTCCATACCTTGCCGTTCCTCTTTGTGCTTTTGATGACACCCGTACAGATAGGCCCCAGTATGGCAAAGAACATCCCAAACATAATTGGATGACCGAACGAGTTAAATGCCCTGTAAAAACCTGATCTGGGGTTCGGCATATTCATGCTAGTTTCGCTTCGCCACGGACAGTATCTTTTCAGCGCGTGCATCGGATTGTACGCGGTCAGGCTCTCGTAAAAACCCATTAGGGCGACCGGCGCTGCTACCCAGAGAACACTCTTGAGTAGCCTGATATACGAATCCTTGCTGTCCAAAACAACCCTCAGCGCGAAGTAAGGCAGAACTATTTCGAAAACGGCGCCCGCGCGGTTCACAAGGAAATCCGTCGGTGACTGAGTAGTGCTGAGTCCGGCCGCTATCTGGCCACAGAAATACAGAATCAGTAGCTTGTCCGGCCATATAAACTTGAAGCCTTTTGCAAGCTTTGTTCGACAGAGGAGACTACCCCACAATGCCAGGATAGCAATCCGGTTTGCATTGAAATCTATGGTTCCCACGGAAACGGTCATGTACATGGGATACCATGTGAAGGACGCAACATAGACTGCCAGTCCCGTAATAGGAGACGTGCAGCAGATCAACACACTCGCACATGCCGCAACGATTAACGTCAAATGCTGCATTTTTTATCTCTTCCCACACATTGATAGTCTCATTGCGGCCATCTGCGTGCCTGACACCCGACCAACGGTCGTTCCGCTCACCTTGCATACCGCTTCATACGAGGTAGACGCTTGATCAACCTGCTTATCGCAGTTGCCGACCGACCGCAACGTTCCTGATGCCATATAGGGACTTTTATTCTCGTTTTCGGGAACCTCTTTACTCTGCCCGAACTGACATAGTCTTCCCCAACAACGTATCGCTGAAATCCACATTCCCAACGCAGCATTTGCCTGAGCGACGTACTCTCGCTCTCCATATAACCAATCCATTTTCGAGGCACGTATATGTCGTGTGTTCCGTGAGCGAGAAGATTCACAACGGGCACTTCTTTGGAAGCCGCCGCTCGAATCTCATTTTGCAGAGCAATCGATGTATCCCGAATTGCCCTGAAGAGCACAAAAACCTGAGGTATAGGGAAATCAAATGACCACTCATTGTCCAAGACAACCCATTCCTCATGAGCCAGGACAATATTCCTGGGAATCAAATCAAGCACTCCGCGGCGCAGGCACAGCATCTCCGATTCTCGACAACACGAACCATCCACGACAAACCCAACGAAGTCTTCAGGGAAAACCCTAACTTGTTGAAGTGACTGCACTCTCTTGACATACGACTTGAAGACATCGTCCGCCTCTGAGAATCGCTTGCGCCGCAGGTGATTCGTCATAATATCGAGCAAAGACGGGAACGGGACGTATTCATACTCTATCCGCTCACGCTGTAGAGTCCCAGATAACACCCGGAAAGCCTCTCGAAAATACTCTCTGTTTGCCATTTCCCGCATGATTATGTCTTCCAGAAACGGTAACGCATGCTCATTCACAGCATACTTGTAGACTTTTCTCGTGCTACCTTCCTGTGCAATGACAGTCCGCGTCTGGAACCTCGGCAATCTTCCCGTGTTCTCAGCAAGAACTATTCGCTGGTCGGATTGCGGCCGATTACCTGCCATTTTGCTTTCTCTCACTCACGGGATCATTAGGCTCACTTTTGAAGAGTCCGCATGTCTTGGCACGCAGTTCAAGTGGAAAATGTTTGTTTGGTTTTGTGTGAGGTTCCTTGACTGTAGAGGAGTCGACACTCCTTCGTTGCGAGGAGGCTGGGCATCGCTGCGGGCGGATGGAGGGCGAGGTCGCTTGGACCGGCGGGCGGGCGAGAATGGGCCGTGAGCGCGCTCGTCGGAGCCTGGCCGCCGCAGGCCGAGCGGACCCGCCCGGCCGCACCCGGAACGCACTTGCATCACGCCGCCTCCTCGGTCATCCGTTGCTCCAGCTTCTCCCGCGCCGCCTTCGCCCAGGCCTGCCACCGGGGAATCTCTATCTTCTGGCCGCCGACGTACACATCGTATGGCGTCACCGGGTCGCCGCCCTCCGGCGGGATCAAGGCCCAGTGGGGCCGAATCGTGTTATACCGCTGCCGAAACTCAGCCAGACAGCGCCGGGCATGAGACGGACTGTCATAAAGACGCCAGTACACTTCTTCGGTCTTGAGCGTCCGATGAAACCTCTCCAGCAAACCCAATTGCGTCGGTGTGCGATAGCGGATGCGAACGTGCTGGTACAAATCCCGGGTGTGTCGGTGAAACCGCTTGGCCAGGAAACTCGGACCGTTATCCGTCACCAGAAAGGGTCGCTTCGGCAACGGTCCGCAGAGCCGTTCCGCTTCCGCGCGGGCCCGGTCCAGGGCGGCGGTGACCTCGAACGCACAGTAGCTGTTCGCCAAGCGGCACGCTAACAAATAGCGAGAGAAGTAGTCGATCACCGTGATCGCATACCACCAGCCGAAACCCGGGATGTGAATGTAGGTGATATCCATCTGCCACAGCTCATTGGGCCCCTGCGGCAGCAATTCGTACAGTTTGCTGGCTTGGTGCAGCTCGGCGGCCGTGCAACGACGGCGCTGCAGAAGCCCGTGTTCCTTCATGATCCGATACGCGTGACGATTCTTCACCTTCTCACCGGCCCGACGACAGATCACGGCAATCTTCTTGTAGCCGTACCAGGGATACCGTCCGGCCGTGCAGACCACCGCCCGAACCACCGACTCCGGCAAGGGCCGCGGCGCCGGACCGGGGCGCTTACGCTGTGAGGCCGGCGTGGGCTTGCGATACCAGCTGGAGGCAGGCACCTCCAGGGCATCCAGGATCCGCGTAATCCGGGCCGAAGACTCCGTCGCGATCATTTCCGTCAGCTCCTTTCGAGCCGGCTCGGTCAGTACGATTCGTCCGCTCCTTTTTTTAGAAACCGGTTCGCAATCGTCAGTTCGCCAATGACCCGGTCCCGTTCGCTCAACTCCTTCGTCAACGTCGCGATCCGGCGGTCCCGCGCATCGGCCTTGCCCTTGCCGTTGGCCAGGGCCGCCGCTCCGGCCGTGAGGAACTCCTCACGCCAACGATACAGCGTGTTCTCCGAAATCCCGTAGCGCCGGGCCAGCACAGTGGCCGGTTCCTCCCGCCGTAACAGCGAGAGCACCGCTTCGCGACGCTCGACAACGCTCAACTTCGACTTCGATCCCATCATTCAGCTCCTTTCGATCTTGTAAGATGCAACACCGTAACCAAAAGGAACCTCTAACTCACCAAATTTCCCAACAACCCCGTTCTATACACGCAGCCTCGACCGAAACCAAGCTTTGCCGCAAAGACGTCTCAATTTCGCCTGCGCCCGTTGCCACTTCTTACGCCAGCCAACGTGCCGCTTGGCCTCCCACGGACTACAGAGAAGATCCTTAATCACTTTGTCGCGCCACATAAGACGTTCCCGCATCGTCCTTATGTCTCGATTCCTGAGGGTGTATGTCACATCGTGCAATTCCTCAATCGACTGATCGGTCTTCAACATCGAGTGTTCTGACATCGGATCGTCCATGTGTTCTTGAAAAACAAGCGGATAATACCAGCCGTTGATATACCCCCTAAGAGCCATCTGCAAGAAATAGTATGTAGTTCCGACATCGGCGCCGCCCTTCCATGGTCCACATTCAAGAAAAGTCTGGCGTTTCATTAGAAAACCGGTCCCCCCTACCCAGGGATGACGAAACACTCGGTGTTCACCAAAGGATTGTATCTTGCCTTTCGCAAGATCATAGTCAAAATCCTGGGGGAAGAAATGCCAGCACGCTACAGCCCCCAAACGTGGCACATCTTTGTGAGCCTGAGCAAGAATACGGGTCCAGCCGGGCGTTACGAGACAATCGTTGTCGAGCTTCCCAACCAATTCAGCTTTCGTCTTGCCCCACACGTAGTTCATTCCACCCACCTGGCCCGCGTTTTCGTTGCTTAGGAACACTTCGGTAACACGCGGGTCATCGATTCCATCCTTCAGATACTCAGGCGTGTTGTCATCGGACGCGTTATCCCAAAGATATAGGTCAAACTCCTCGTTTTTGTCCTCCAGAAGACGAGCTATAGTCTTCTTAGTGTATTCTAGCCTATTGTGTGTTACCACGACTATTGCGACTCTCATGTCACTATACCTCATCTTGGAGAAAAAAGAATGCGTCAAAATCTGGATCAACGCATCGGTGCAGGCGGCCATTGGTATTTCCCGGTATCAGGCAGATCGCTCCACTTATCGATCCAAAGATATGAGAGGAAACCGCACCAACGGCGGCGTCCTATCCAGCGAGATTGCTTCTCTACAGGCTCCCAGTCTGGTAATTTGCCGATATACACCTGGGGCCTGCGACTGCCTACAAAGAATAGGTAATTAGCAGAGCCAACGTGTCCGCTACCGGCTTCGTATATAACGGTCATTCCTTGTTTCTGGTACATGAGCCTCAACGCACTCGCGCTAAATCGCCAATAGTCTTTAAAGGACTCCATTTCATGTTGGTTCTGGCAAAAAGGTACTACCGTAATCAGTATATCTCGAGACATCTGCGCCATATTTCTAAAGGCAAGTTGGCAGTCGAATACATGCTCCAAGACTGTGTGATTGAATACCACATCAAATTTACCTCTTAGTGCTTCAGGGAGAGGTTCTTCCAAGTCCATGAATAGTTCACCAGGTTGCTCTTGATAGCCCCGCTCCCCGCGAAAATTAGTAATGGTGTACGATGTCGCTTTGGTAAAATAATCTATTTAATACCACCCTTCTTTATCCTACTTAAGCCAGCCCGATACATTCACAATATCCCCCTTGAAAAGAGGGCTGACCGCCCGCAATTCTCTGTTTGACCACCGTCTTGCTAGTTCTGAGTGCCTATTAAGTCGATTAACTCTGAATGACATCACTCTCATGTCTGTAATCTCCTTTGCCGCGTTATGGATTACGGAACAGAATAAGGGGTGACCTATACGCAACAGACATGGCACCAGTCCCGACCACGAAAAGGCACTGCCAAGTAGCCATGTGCTCGCTGTCGTCTGTTCCATCTCATTGACTTGCCATGTTTTTTGCTCGCGGGGGCACTGGGAACGAGCCATCCGGTAGACAAGTCCTATACGGCTCGAACAAGACTTCGGGTTGACTTTCCCGACAGAGGCTAGTGCGTCCTCACGTCTTGATTTTTGGGTACAGTCGCTTGAGTTTTCGCCGGGCGTCGTCGATTTTGAATTGCCAATCGACACCCCGTTGTTTGGCGTTGGTTTTCTGGGACCAAGTA